>Ga0208249_1000385_pt1 | contig 14586 bp, 13 predicted proteins | sample CryBogmetaGMA1M_FD_184546 | JGI IMG/M metagenome (GOLD analysis project Ga0208249, IMG submission 184546) | Freshwater microbial communities from Crystal Bog, Wisconsin, USA - MA1M (SPAdes) | ecosystem: Environmental > Aquatic > Freshwater > Lake | place: Crystal Bog, Wisconsin, USA | collected...
AATGAAAACCAGCCCCTCTGGCTGGAAATCCCAGGGTATCAACCGGAATCAATCAATCGCCACGGCAGGGACTAAACGATTCACCCTGTCCACACCATAAACCCCGCGGCGCAGCCGCTTCGTCCAATACTTTACGACAAAAATAATCATAGTTCTAGCCCCTTATCGAACGGTTGAAAAAAAGAGCTTGGGGAACTCTGAGCAGGTCCTGGGTTCCCTAAGACGTCCGCGATGCCGTCATCGACTACGTCAATCACTGGTCCAGACGTACCGAGATTCCCTCAAGGAGGTTCATCCGTTGGCTGGGAGTCGCGGCCAGCAAGTTCTGCGACTGGCGGTCCCGCTATGGCCAAGTGAATGAGCACAACGCCACAGTTCCTCGTAATTGGTGGCTCGATGAGTGGGAGAAGAAGGCGATCATCAGGTTCCACGCCCAATACCCTCAGGAAGGCTATCGGCGTCTGGCGTTCATGATGCTGGACGCCGACGTTGTAGCCGTCAGCCCCTCCAGCGTTTACCGCGTACTCCGCGAGGCAGGCTTGATGGCCCGCCATAACCAGAAGACCTCACTGAAAGGAAAAGGCTTTCAACAACCAATTCGACCTCACGAACACTGGCACGTCGACGTCTCGTACATCAACGTGGCAGGTACGTTCCTCTACCTTTGCAGCCTGCTCGATGGCTGTAGTCGGTTTATCGTTCACTGGGAAATCCGCGATCGCATGACCGAGCCTGATATCGAGACGATCATCCAGCGGGCAAGTGAAAGCTACCCAGACGCCAAGCCCAGGATCATCTCGGACAATGGCCCGCAGTTCATCGCCAAGGACTTCAAGGAGTTCATCCGGATCTGCGGGATGACTCATGTGAGAACGTCACCGTACTACCCGCAAAGCAACGGCAAGATCGAGCGTTGGCATCGCTCGATCAAATCCGAGTGCATTCGGCCTGGCACTCCTTTGTCGCAGGAGGATGCACGTCGGTTGGTCGCCGGCTACTTGGTTCATTTAACGACATCAGGGTTCACAGCGCCATTGGCTATGTCACGCCCGCTGACAAGCTTGCCGGGCGTGACCCAGCGATCTTTGCTGAGCGTAACCGGAAACTCAAGGCTGCCCGTCAACAACGACAGCAGTCCCAGGAGGCCAACAGCCTCAAGGTCGCAACTCACAATCGGCCGTTGCCTACAACGGATAGCGGCGATACGATGCAGCCCCTGTCTTTCCCTTCGGGATTGGTACGAATGAGGTAAATCGAGGCCATGTGGCCATGCGTTCATAAGTCTTTATCTCACCACCACCGGTTTGTCCATTTCACGCTAAACCATTACAGAGCCGAGCTTTGCTCGGAACAGGACTTTAGTACGTTAAAACGAAGGCCCAGCCTTTAGGCGGTGCGAGTATTCACTGGGTGGTTTGAAAATAAGGTGCTGTGTGTGCCGCAAATAGGAACCGCTATAAGCTCTTGCAGTCTTTGGGCGAAGGCATAGTATTTCTTGAAAAGACAACAGGTCGATCTTGGCGGCGACCCAGTACCCAGTCGTAAATATCTAATACTTGTTTCGCCTTGGCGTCCCATGTAAAAAAACGCATGGCATATTCTGAAGCACGATCGCCAATACGCACGATTTCATCAGGTGATGATGCAAGTTGTAACATTGCCTGACCGAACGCTTGTGTCATGGACGACTTACTTCCTAAGGGGATGCAAATACCGCGCTCATTTCCAACGAGTTCACCTGGTGCACCATATTCGACAACGATACATGGCAAAGAAGAAGCCATCGCTTCGACAACTACCCCGGCTCCTAGTTCACGGATAGATGGAAAAACAAAAACATCTGCCTTGCGCATCTCGTCGCCGACTTGGGCCTGATTAACTGAACCAACAAGTGTAACGCAATGAGTGAGGTTGTGATCTAAGATCATTTGTTCTAAACGCTGGCGTTCAGGGCCATCTCCAACAATTCGTAGTTTATGATTCCGAAGAAGTGGATCAGAAGCAAAAGCAGAAATAGCAACATCTGGACACTTGTAAGGAACAAGCCGTCCCACGTACAAAAAAGTGATAGGGGTGGATGGTGTTCTCTTGAGCGGTGATGCGAATAAATCAGGGTCTATACCGACCTCTGGTATATCGAACACTCGATCGGGGTTAGTATGTGGTAAATCTCTTATTGTATGACTAAACGCTGCTAAGATAGCTGATGCCCGATGAAATGTACTTTGACTATAAGGTAGAAATCGAAATACATTACGAAAGTAAGTTAGGTACTCACGTTCACGAGCTAATTCAGCAGAATAGCCGCGTGGCCATTTCAATCCACCGTTAAGTGGGCCGATAATAAATGGCTGAGGACTCAGTTTTGCCATCGGACTTGGCAGAGTCGGTGACATCGGAATAACGCGATGGACCAAATCAAATTTCTTAGCTTGAAGATCCGATTGAAACTTATTCCATACCTGATGTTCAAATACTAGATAAGGGAGATAGTTCATGGCCATACCTGTAGTCCAGGCAACAGAATTTCCCCCACGAAGAAGACTTGCTGTCTTGTACATTGGCGAGGCGATATACTCGTTATCGAAGTAGCATACACTACACCGTCCCATCCCAGATCGCTCAATGTTCGGACGATTGCGAATATGGGTTGCCACTACAGTATCTATGTGTTCCCCTATGGCGCGGCATAACTTGTAACCAACGATCGGAAGAGAGGGCCAGTCTGGGTTGCAGTTCTCGGCAAGTAGCAGCACGCGCATAAAACATCTCACAGTGAGCGATGTAGAACAGAACGCATCTAATTCTACATGAATCATAGACGAATGAGTTATTAACCCGACAAGAAAGATGGTCACGGTCATCAATCGGAGGCGACCAGTATACGAATGACGATAAAAGTATTAGCCGCAGGCTCTTCCCAAGTGCATTATTGGAAGGAAGGAAAGAAAACAGGGAATGTTGCCACGTTGGTCCACAAGCGTGTGTAGTTTGATCGCCCCCTTGCGTTGTAGAAACTGTGCCCAAGGAAACAGGCTCAGGCATAGGTCGATCGTTTTGCTGTCCAGTGCGTATACAGTGTGTTCAAGTTCGACATCGATCAGTTCATTAGCATACATCTTCAGCGCCCGGTTTATTAACACTTGAGCGAAATCGGCGTAGATCCGCCAGTCGTGCGCACGGTTAGCATCAGCTAAGGTGCTGCGAGAGATATTGCCACGGAAACCCGCGTGGTAAAGCTTTTACTCGAAGGCTCGTAAACAAGGTTCGATGTCTCGCAGGCTTTCGCGGAATGTCAGTTGAGCAAACGCAAGACAGAGGTATTGATCCCGACATGAGAATCCGCGAGAGCGACGATCTCCGGCATACCTGCGTACGCAGAGATCGAAGTCATGCCGGGGCAAGAAGTCCATAAGCTGAGCAAATACGAGTCGACCGGTTTCCATGAATCGTCCTCCACCGTCTGGGGAATAGCTCCGGAGGCGGATTTTGACGACCCGACGAGATATCGTGCTCGCCATGTACGCATCCTAACCTATTCTATCAAAAGATGTTATGGCCAATTCGTGAACGATTAGCCGGACAATAATGGCTCAAAATGTCAAATAACGAGAAGATCCACACCCTTTATCAGCGAGGCTGGTTCCAAGCGGCGAAATACCCGTAAGCTTGGGATCAATCGCTAGACCGCTGCCCGTTACAACTTGCGGTCTCAATCTCCAAAACTAGCCAATGCGCCTATCGGATCAGCGGCAAGCAAAGCCGAGGCAAAACCAGTCAATGCGCCCATCGGCACGGATGGAGATCAAGTGTGCCATCTTCCGGTGATCACAAGAGGCCCCAGTAATTGTGAGGCCTGGCGGGAATGGATTCAGAAGAGGTGTCGGCTGGACGCTCCTGAAATCCAGTCTTTGTTCCGGCAAGGTAGCGACGAACAGAACTGAGCGAGATCTTCAAGAGCCGAGCAATTCGCTTATTCCCATCCTTGGCCAGATATTTCGAGAATGCGTTTCACGATATCGAAGTTGAGGATGCGGCGCTCTTACTGCTGTAAAGTGTGACCTCGGGATCATCGGAAGGGGGCACCCGCTCAACATACAGGCTGGCATGACCTAACTCAGTCTTGTCCATATACCTACCTCGACAAATGTCGAGAAGAAGTGGCTGTTGTAGTGTCGTCAGGGGGCAGAAATAATGTCGTCTAACAGTTTCAACACCGTGGCGTTGAGGCGGCCCGCGTTTGGGTTGACCTCAAGAACCTCGCCAAGCGATATCCCACCAAAGCGATCGTAGTATCCCCTTGTTCTAGTCATAGGGCAGTAGAAGTCCAAATAGCTATTTAAAGATCAAGCGGTGCCCTGAATAGACTTTGTGAGTGCTTCTTCAAACATGTCTGTTGCCTGATCCCAATTGTAGCCCTGGGTAGTCTTGTAGGCAGCATGAGACATATCACGCCATTGGGTCTCAGGCAGACCAAGAATATCTAGCAAGCGAGCAGCTAGACCTTGGATGTCATCAACGTCTACGAGGTAGCCGTTTACCCCATTGATAATTATTTGATCTGGCCCTCCAACGCGAGTTGATACTACAGGGCAACGGCATGCCATGGCCTCTATAGGTGGTAAGTGAAATCCTTCTATTCGACTGCCACATAGCCATACATCACAGGATGAATAGATCTCTCTAATCTGTGCCTGTGGCGGATTACAAAAGAACGTACATCTGGCAGGCAATGGTAGCTCAGAAGTAGGTTGATAGGATCCAAAGGATATTATACGAAGATTGGGATATGTGTTGGCAACGATCTCTAGAGCCTTAAGGCTTACATCCAGTCCTTTGGTAGGATCGAAATGGTAAAGCAACCCTACGGTTGGATCGGTTTGCTTACCTCGTTCTGGGGCGTGAAACTGATTAGTATCAACAGAATTGGGTATAAGAGAAATACTGTTTCGATGGCAGCCATGTTGAGTGTGTAGCCAGTTTATTAACGACTCGGAGATAGTAATCCGAGCGTACGGTTGTCTATAGACAGATGCGGCTCTTGCGATTAGCTCTGGATCTTTAAATAACGGATATCCCTCTTGGCATTGAATGAAATGAGTCTTTGTCCCCTTTGACTGACTCAGTCTAGCCATCCACTCCGCTGTTTCCCACCAAGTTGCAACAACAATATCCGCATCCGGAACATCGGCATCGACGATAGGCCGATAATCATCGAGCATCGTGACAGAAACGCGAGCGTTATCAAAGAAGGATTGAGGACGTTGATTGGCTCTCGGAACGGGAACGCCATATATGGCTGATCGAATGCGGGTCCTCACACTCGGTTTCCTTATGCCACGTGAGACTACATGAATATCATGTCCACGCTGTCGGAGAAGTTCGGCGTAAATGGAGATAACCTTGGTGCCGCCTGTCATGTTTAAACCACCGAGCAGAAATGTGATGCGCATGTCGAAAGCTGACCCCTGAACACTTAGAAATCGTCCAAAAACTAGGTTGTAGCTTCCAAGTGCGTACAACCCACGATAACAGGTTAATCCACATACGAGATGGATTGAGCCCTAAACCGGACATTTCAATCGAATTACCCACTAGGATCTCTCGCGATAGCCTTAAGTTCTATAGGGTGATAGTTTAGAAGGTTCCTTCACCTTCACCCCCCACCCCCAAACAAGAAAGACCATCTTATGATAAACTGTAACCGCACTTGGCTAACTTTTTCTAGTCTGGGTTATTGGTCCGTGGTTGCTAACGGTATGGTGTGCTTCCGATTTCCGATAAGGAGGTACATACTCATACGTGAGGCACTTAACGGAATGGCTAACCATAGCCACAGTCCCTCATAGAAAGGAAAAGGCTTTCACAAGCCGATCTGTCTTCACGACAACAGGCATGTCGCCGTCGAGTACATCAACGTGGCAGATACGTTCCTCTATCGATGTAGTCTAATCGATAGCAGTAGTTGGTTCATGGGTCACTGAGAAGCCGGTGATCGGATTATCGATCCTGAAAGCGAGACGATCATCCAGCGGGCAATTAAAATCTACCTTAACGCCACGCTCTGGAGCATCTCGGATAATGGCCTATAGTTCAACACCAAGGACTCAAAGAAGGTGATCTGGAGGTAAGGGATGACTTATGTGATAACGCCACCGAACTACTCGTAACGCAACGGCACGATCGAGCGTTGGTATCGCACGATCAATTCGAGTATATTCGGTCAGGCGCACCCTTGGATGATCACGCATCTCGATTGGTTATAGGATATGAGGTGCATTGCAAGTAACACCAGATTACAGCGCAATTGGCCATGTCAAGAAAGTCGGCAAGCGGCCTATGCGTGAAACAGTGATCTTCGCTGAGTGTAACAGAAACCTGGGGGCCTCCCGTCGACAACGGCAGCAGTCCCAAAGATGGGAAAAAGCTCACGTTATACCGCTACATACATTGGGCAACAACGCAACAATAATATCGGGAATATCTGGTCAGGGGGTAGGATAGGGATCAAAACGGAACGAAGGATGGCGCAAACAGATGCCCCTAAAAGGCGCTTCGAGATTGGTACTTCGTCTGAACAGTATATAATAGGCACGTGTGAACACTATTATTGAGTACTATGCCGCCAGTGTGTCTATTTCACGATGAAACTAAATGAAGAGACTAACGTCAAGAAAGATGTACGTAGTTACTTGGACAGAAGTGGATCCATGGCTGCTCTAGGTGCTTGTGCAACGACAATATGTTGGTCACGAAAACGTGGAATCAGGTAGAGAGGAGAACCAATCCAAGATAGTAGACGAAAGGGAACAGAGGTTGGACTATGAGGGAAATGTTTCTGTTCTAGTGACAGTATCTCAAATCCAGCCCGCTCAAACTGCCATCGAAGATGGTCTTCGTCGTACTCTAGAATGTGACCTAAACCACGATCAGTCGGATAGTGAAAATTTGTGAACATGCGTTTACCAATAGCCATGTATACTACATTGCGTGCTCGATAGAGATTTGGGGTAGTGCAAATAATGAGTCCACCAGGTTTCAGGGCTAAGAGTAAGCGTTCGAGAACGAGATGACCTGGTATGGGAAGGTGTTCGATCACCTCGGAGAACATGATGATATCGAATTGATTTAAAAAAGGCTGATCTTGTGAACAGAGGTTCCATTCCACTGGTTCAACATTGTTCTGACGGAGGTAATCAAAATGGCTGACACCAAAGTCAGCGGCAACAGCGCGATCATTCCAGAGGGCCTTTGCCAGTGTTGCAAACTGACCACCACCAATGTCAAGGAAGTCGATTGGTGGTGGTCCTGCAAGACGGGCATACAGTTGCATTAAAATTACATAGCGTGACTTATATCGCTCGTAATACTCGGGCACCTCATTAAAGCGACCATTACAGATTAGCTTGTTGTAAACGGTATTAAAGGATTGTACAGAGAATGGACGTGATGCGTTCATTGAGAATCTCCATGTAATGCAATGAACATGATTATCGCCACGAGACTGTGTGACTGTCAACGATATCGAGACTTACGTTGTAAATAATGGATACGACTAGAACGGGACATAGGAACGATTAATTATTACCCAGGCAAGTGAGAGTGGCGCTGTCATCGATCAAAGTCAAACTGCATACAAGGATGCTGGTATCCGTTCCGAACATGATAAGGAGAGGCGATGGAGCAGTTCTGGAAAACCTGCATACGTCAGTGAAAAGGCTGCCTTGTGTGATGTATTCTGCTTGCAATGACGGAGACGTCCATATCTCTGTTCATAGAGTCATCTAGTGTCTGAAGAGACGTACGTGTTGAAAGGAATAAATACGCGATACTAGTAAGTTGATGCTGTTCGTAAGCACTCAGAGTATCGATGAGTAAAAATAGGTGTCTAGGCTCCTCGTAAAGATCATAAGGAACATTACAGTAGCCAGAACTAATGAGGACGTCCTTGTCTAGAAACCATTAACGGAGACCTAGGCTCTAATGATTTCAAAAGCGATTGGTGCTGGAAGGTCTCTTCGAAACAGTCCGTGCTCACCGGAAGGGAAAGGCTCGACCCGCATTGATCAAATCAAGGATAGACTGAACGGTTACAAAAGGATAAGCAGTAGTCCTTGCAACATAAGAAATATTATCAGACGTGAGCTGTGGTAAGACATTAACACTAAGTGATCGCCGCCCGCTCCATATACCTAAGCACAGTAACACGCTTATGTAAAGTAATAGCCTCTCAGACCGTAATGGTCCCCTGGTACCCTCAGGTAAGCACGTGGTTGCACGAGCACGGGGCTCAAGGCGAGATCAAAAGAGTTTGTGTGCGTCTTATACTCACTTCGGAAGAGCGAATGGAACAGGAGCGTGGGGTCCGTTGCACGACAAGCCATTCTCTCATGCCGCGGATGTCTCGGGAGATGTGGGTGTGGACGACGGTCTCTCTCTGAGCGAAGCTATGCAGGTCGTCAAGTGGACTGAGAACTACTTATCAATTGATCTACGCGAGTATAAATTGTCCTGATGAACCTTACGAACGTCAGGGATGTGGAACCTGTATGGATGTACGCGTGTATCGATGTACGAGATAAAGCCTGAATGCGAATGACCGGATAAGCCTTGCGGTCGTTGTCACTATAGAAATACGACGCACTCGCTCTGTAATGGTTCAGCGTGAAGATGTTGTGGTCAATATCTCAGATGTGATACTGAGACATATTCCAGAATAGCATAGAGGTTCTTGCTATGACCCTATTTGTGTTATCACCCCTGCGGTTGAACCGATTCCTTTGATTCGTTAGACGCGGGTCTCAGAATCATGGAGTCAGTGATGTAGAATAACCGAATGGGCGATGGTGATGCCATCGCCATGCAGTCTCAACAATTGTATGAATATCGCTAAAACGAGGAGACCATCCGAGTTCGGTAACGAGGCGTTGCGGACTAGCAACGAGAATAGCTGGATCCCCTGGGCGGCGATCTGATAACTCGTGTGGTACAGGATGGCCAATAACCTTTTCACAAGCTTTCAGTACTTCCAATACTGTTGTGCCATGACCCGATCCAACATTGTAAACCCTTGATATACCAGGCTCAAGACTTTCAACAGCGAGTTGATGGGCTTGGGCAAGATCAAGTACGTGAACATAATCGCGTACACATGTACCATCGTGGGTCTGATAGTCGGTGCCACACACTTTGATGGAGGTACGGCGACCCACTGAGGCCAGAAAGATTAATGGGATGAGATGCGCCTCGACTCTCCGATCCTCTCCATTCATTCCATCGATGTCGGCACCAGAAGCATTAAAATAGCGCAACGCCGTGAACCCGAAACCATAGGCTCTTGCGTATTCGGCAATGATCCACTCACAAGCAAGTTTAGTGGTGCCATAGGGTGTCTCTGGATGTGTTGGGTAGGACTCGCGTAATGGCATGTCCTCATGGAACCCGTAAACAGCAGCTGTACTGCTGAATACTATTCGTTGCACATGGGATAGCCGCATAGCATCGAGAACACTTTTTGTGCCGAGGACATTACACCTCCAGTAGCGTTCGGGAGCGGATATTGATTCAGGCACAGATGCCATGGCAGCAAAATGGAGAACCGCATCGGCTCGAAATGTTCTAAGAACATCAGCCAGATGATCGGTATCTAAGATATCCCCAATGATGAGCTTACCATCAGGAACCGCCGAATGATTACCTTCAGAAAGATCGTCGTAAGCAATAGCATCATGCCCGTTACGAAGTAACCAACGGAGACATGCACTGCCAACGTATCCTGCGCCACCGGTGAGAACTAATCGCATGATGAAACTCGATAAAACTGCCATACCAGGCATCAAGCTGGGAGGGCTTAAGAGAAAAACCTATTCATGAAAGTAAATGATTCGACTGCCGTGGCGCGCGAACCGGAACGGCAATTCATGAGGACGTCCTAACGACTCGCGGATGGCGTGATGCCGGTCAGGGGGGGCTATAAGCAGCATGAATCCACCGCCTCCAGCACCAAGTAATTTACCACCTTCCGCACCTGCCCGCCGCGCTCGCTCATATAGATCATTAATTGGGTCCGTAGTGATGCCACTCGTTAGCATGCGTTTCATTTTCCAGCCCTCATTCAAGAGGCTGGCAAACTCTTGAAGATTACCTATGCCTGTTAGACTGTTACGCATAGGCTCGACTAATTCGCGCATTCGTCTCAGAAGTGACATGTTAGCGACTGTAGAGCGAGTCTGTTCCATAAGTAATGTATCCGCGCATCGTGTAGTATTTGTATAGATCAGTAACATGTGACGCTCGAGCTCGCGGAGCATGGGAGCGCTACATGGAACGGGCTCTACATCAACGGAGTCATCTGGATTAAACCGGATATAATTAATCCCTCCAAGTGCTGCTGCATATTGATCCTGTCTACCAATTGGTTTCCCAAGAAGTTCGAGTTCGATATGGCAAGCCTCTTCTGCGAGACGCTCCAGGCTAACTAGTCGTCCTCGGTATGTATATAAGGCGTGAAGTAGGCTGACAGTTAGTGTACTCGAAGAGCCCATGCCTGTGCCAGCAGGCACATCGCCAATAGTTGTGATCTCAAGAGGTTCATCAATTCCCACGAACTTCAGTGCCTCCCGCACTAGGTCGTGTTGAATCTCGGAGACGTTACTAGCAATCTCAGTGCGTGAATAGGCAATACGAATATTAGGTTCGAACCGCCTGTGAACATGCACATAGATATAATGGTCTATCGCGGTGCTGAGTACAGCACCGGATTCCTGTCGGTAATAAGCTGGAAGATCCGTGCCACCTCCTGCGAAGCTAACACGGTAAGGAGTCTGTGAGATGATCATGACGGCCGATCAAACTGAAAGAGTAGGGGCTACAGTGTCCGAGGAGTGTAGTTCTTGTCGGAATAAGAGCAAAAGAGGATCAAGACAAGCATCGAGTCGGAAGTGTGCTTGGATGTGATCATACCCGGCATGTGCAATATGATCTGCAAAGGAGGGATCGTCGATGAGTGACTGAATAGCATCAGCAAGCTGCTCGCTAATATCTGGGTCAATCAAAAGGCCAGTTATTCGATCCTGAATGATATCCGGAATCCCAGCAACTCGTGCTGAAATGGACGGGAGCCCGCTCGACATTGCTTCCATCAATGTGCGAGGAGTCCCATCAACATCGTTATCACGCGCCCAGATACACGGCTGGGCAAATGCGTTACCATTCGCCAAAAACGTTGGAAGATCTTCTTGAAGAACAGGCTTTCCAGAAAGCGAAACGTAGTCACCAAGATTATGCTCTATGATCAAAGTGCGTAGTGTTGGCTCCAAGGGACCATCGCCAGCAATCTCACATTCGATATTGTACCCGCGCTTAACCAGAATGGCGCAGGCCTCGATTAAACTGGTAAGACCTTTTTTTTCCACCAGGCGTCCAACCGACAGAATCCGAAAACGGCCTGTGTTAGTACGACGCTGGTATGGGAAGGAATGTGTGTCAATGCCACAGTAAGCGATATGAAGCTGGTCCGGGCGTGCGCCGTGTTCTAAGAAGAACTGATAGTGGAACCGTGATATGCATACAATGAATTTGGCACGGCGGATCTTATCGTGCAAAGCAACGCGGTCGCGGAACAGGTCAACAGCATGCCCCGTAAAGCTGAAAGGTATGCCCAGGAGCCATGCTCCATACATCCCAACAGTGCCGCAGGAATGAATCCACTGGGCATGTATCAACGCTATCGGCTCGTGTGAAGAGCGCGAGCGTAACTGGCGTGCCCAGTGCGCAGCTACAAAGAGATGGATAAGGCCAACAACGCGTGCTCGTACATTCTCACGGCTGCCAAACAAGGCGTTACCCAAAGCGGCAAAGAAACGGTCTCCAAATAGTATAGGAGCTATAAATGATGAGGCCAAAAACGATAGTGTGGGCAGAGGATAGATCGGACGTGTATTGGCATTGATGGATACTGCCTTTGCGGACCCAAAGAAGTGGCGGGTGGGAAGGCGCAATGTATGCAGCACAAAGGGTACATGATGCCTTTGTAAAACCTCAAGCTCAGCCTCCACCCAAGCGTTGCCAATACCATTAGTAGTAATGTAATGAATCATGAAACAGGTACCAAGTCACAGGATAGAGCACCCCGTGCGGGGCACATGAGTCTCAGATACATGGATGGCGAATCGGAATCGTTCTCATTTAGCAATGAGGGAAATAGTCTGTCGCATATGTGTGCAGAAGTATACAGTGTACTGTGTCGTGGTGGGGCAACGCCCTGATCATGGTCTGACTCTGTCGGTATTATAGATGGGAACGGGCTAACATTAGTTAACAACGTGGTCACCATGACTAGTACGACGTGCGCGTGATGAGAAGACTGTGCTCATGTCCAACGGTAGTTGTGAATCAAGCATCTAGCAACTTCAGTATTCATCACGCCTGGCGTTCTGGGTGCTCTTTAGCGCTGCAAGAGTATGTGTAGTAGCCCTCATATATATATCCGGTAAAGATCTAAGATTGGCACCATGTGACCAATATCAACACAAGGGCACTATGAATTTACAGTTCTGATTATATCAAAGCGGGTCGTCAGGTGGCCCTAGACGCTATTCCAGGGTGATTGAGTATGTAGCCAAAGGTCGGCATAATGCATGGGGTCATGAAGGGAAAGCCGGTGCTCTATAAACCCCATTACAAATGATCTTCGAGTTTAGGAGTAGTCGTGACTTAATGAGATCGAAGCCAATGTCTTGAAGGAGCCTGACCGTGAAACCGATCTGGTCATGGACAATTAGGGTACAAACAAAACACCAGTGGTGAAGCTTTGTTCTCAAAAATACCGTAGCAGTACCGTATGTCACACCCATGATTAATTCCTAGCTCAATCAGGTGATTTACTACGTTGCAGAGGTGACTGAAAAACGGATTCGGCGTGGTGCCTTTTGGGCGGTATCGGTACGTGTACGAAAGAACACTTTTCGCATGAAAGAGCACAACTGCAATCAACGTTCCTTAACCTGGACACCAGTTACCGATTTTGTCCCCTATCGCTTAGAAAAAAACTGTTCATGAGAGTCTAACTCAATACCTAGGATCGTTGCCAAAAGCGCCCAAGCATCGCAAAGTCTAGTATCCAATCCAAAAAAGATACCATGGAAGTAAGGTGTATTCGGGAATGATCTAGCGCGGCTTTGTGAATTGAATATCGAGGCTTATCTCTTATTGGATTGTCGGACATGTGCTCTCAGGTATGCAGTCTGGCCTCAATGTGGGGTGCCTGGATTAAATTTGCTTTAAATAGTTATTTCTTTCTCGAAGACCTTTTAGTTATTGCGGCAAGGTTCTTTTTCTGTTTCGGCAAGGGCAACCATAAGTCTGGAAGATCATGCTAAGGAGTTGTAGTTGGCCGCTAAGAAATTCTAGCTTTAGATGATGTTTCAGGTAGACTGTGGCGATTGCAGTGTCATAGCGAAACCGTGGCGTTGCCAAATAGCGTCATTCTACGATTCAAATACAAGAAACCGCTTGCCCCTGAGCCTGGGGATAGCAGAATGGAAACATAGAAAAGCTCACGTTGCAACCGCAGACGGAGCCTACTCGTTTTGGGATACCTGTTATCTCAAGACGATTCACACTTTTCGCAGCGACAGCCCCCTACCTTACGGTCGTGTTTCGATGAGTGTCCAGGAATCTCATAGTGCTCACTCAACAAAGAATCAAATTTCACCATTCATCATTGGTGCCATCGGATTGGTTGCCACATCCATATGGGCTTTGTGGCCACGAATTGTCGAAATGAGCGAGGTCTGGGCTGAGAACCCAACCTACTCACACGGCTATTTAGTGCCTTTGTTTTCGATTATATTATTGTGGTTGAAACGAAGTATTCTTGTTACGCTTCCACTCGAGCCGAATTGGTGGGGTTTGCCGATCATCGCCCTTGCATGCGCCGTCCAGTTATTGGGTATGTACATTTATATCCCTTGGCTCGAAGGTGCTTCTCTTATGATTTTTCTATCTGGAATCGCGACTCTTGTTGGTAGTTGGAGGTTATTGAGATTAACATGGCCATCAATCGCATTTCTTGTCTTTATGATTCCGCTGCCTTGGCGAGTTGAAGCCACCCTGCGTACACCACTTCGTTTGTTTGCTGCTCAGGTGTCCAACTGGCTTTTGCAGTTATTTGGTCTTCCGAGTGTTGTGGAGGGAACTGTAATTGATATTAGTGGTCAGAAGTTAGGTGTGGAAGAAGCGTGTAGTGGTATCGCGATGCTGATGACATTCTTTGCTTTGGCAACTGGGTTGATGATTGTCGTTCAACGTCCGTGGGTTGATAAACTTGTTATTGTCTTAAGCGCATTACCCATCGCGATCGTTTGCAATGTCCTAAGAATTACGGCTACAGGAATACTCTATTGCACAGTGGGCGAGAGCGTGGGTAAGTTTGTATACCATGACCTTGCTGGTTTTTTAATGATGCCCATGGGCATCGCATTCCTCTGGATCGAGTTGTTTATACTCGATCACTTGTTTTTGATGCCCAAGGAATCGCATCATTTGAATCAACCTGTCAGCCCTCTTGTGATACCAGGAATTTCG
>Ga0208249_1000387_pt1 | contig 14572 bp, 9 predicted proteins | sample CryBogmetaGMA1M_FD_184546 | JGI IMG/M metagenome (GOLD analysis project Ga0208249, IMG submission 184546) | Freshwater microbial communities from Crystal Bog, Wisconsin, USA - MA1M (SPAdes) | ecosystem: Environmental > Aquatic > Freshwater > Lake | place: Crystal Bog, Wisconsin, USA | collected...
GGCATCGGTGCCACACTCGTCGGGGAGGAGTATCAGCCGGCCGGGAGCCTCGACGTGGCTTCGACCATCCAGGCGATCGGCACCTCGAGCCCAGACGTCGTGTTCAGCCTCCTCGGCGGCGATGCGACTGCCGCGTTGCTTCGCCAACTCCGTGAGGCCGGGGTCCGCCCTGCTGATCTTCCGGTGATGATGTTCACCGTCAACGAGGACGAACTTCAAGCCATGCCCCGCGATGACGTCACGGGGAACTACGTCGTCGCCGGCGCTTTCCAACGCAAGGATCGGGCTACCGACCAGGCATTCATCCGCACGTTCACAACGAGCGCCGGAAACGAACGGCCCACGTCGGAGCAGGCCATGGCCGCTTACGGGGCCGTTCGCCTCTGGGCGGAGGCGGTCAGGGGGGCCGGCTCCGCCGACGCATCGACCGTGCGCTCGACCATCAGCCATCAGACGATCCCGAGCCCGGAAGGCGTGATCGCCGTCGATCCGGACAGCCGCCATGCCTGGCGCAATCTCGCCGTGGGCCGGATCCGTTCGGATGGTCAGGTCGACACGCTCTGGTCGACACGGGGGCCGACACGGCCGACGCCTTTCCCGGCGACGCGGACCCGCCCCGAATGGACCAAGTTCCTGGTGACGGTCCAACGGGACAAGGCCGCGCGACGTGCGGCGTTGTCGTCCGAGCCCCGATCGGGGGCGACACCATGAGTTCCCCGCGCACCCCGCTGGCCGCGAACACCCCGAAGCGGTCGATCGTCGGCAGGCTCCTCTTCTGGTTCCTCATCATCGCCCTCGTGCCCTGCGCGATCCTCACCGCGACGACCGCCCGATTGGCCACCCGGACGATGGAGGATTCCGTCCACGCCAATCTCTCCCTGATCGCAGCCACGAAGGCGGCCGAACTCGAGAACGACGCGGCCGAGCGGATCCGTGATGTTACCGCGCTGTGCCGGGCGCCGGACCTCGTCCGGGCCCTCCGTCAGACCGGCGGCGGATCAGACGATCGCACCAGCAGCACCGGATACCTCGATGCCCTCGCCTCCTCGATGGCCTTCTCTCAAGCCGTCCTCGTCGACGCCGACGGACGCATCGTCCACTCCGGGGACGATCTCCTTCCGAAGGGCTCCTCGTTGCTCACCGGAGGGCTGGCGACGTCGGAACTCGCCTCCGGTTTTGTCCGGGCCCGCTCCCTCCTTCAGGCCGATCTCACCGGCTTCCAGACCTATGGATCGTCCCAGCGCCCGCTGGCCTTCGCAGTCGGCCCGATCCTCGACGAAGGTCGGCTGGTGGGGGTCCTGGCGTTGGGCTTCGGAACCGAGCGGATCTTCTCGGTGCTCGACGCTTTCACGGGACTCGGCAAGACCGGGGAGATCGTCGTCGGACTCCGGTCTGGCGACGACATCCTCGTCACGGCCCCCATCAGACACGTGCCCGACGCGGCGTTCCGGATGCGGATCCCCGCCACCGTCGATCGCGGGACGTCCCTCCCGGCTGCCGCTGCGGGGGAACGTGGCGAGGGAATCATCACCGACTACCGCGGACACCGGGTCGTTGCGGCCTGGTGCCACCTTCCCAGCTACCGCTGGGGCATGACGGTGAAGCAAGATTCCAGCGAGGCCTTCTCGCTCGTCAATTTCCAACGGGCCCTGGTCGTCGGGCTGTCCCTCGCCACGATCGCCGGAGTGACTCTGGCGGCATTCGTCGTCGCGCGAACGATTTCCAATCCGATCCGCACGGCGGTCCACATCGCCAGGCAGGTGGCAGCCGGCGATCTGCGGGGGAATGTCGTTGGCCACTCCGACGACGAAACCGGCGCTCTCCTCACGGCGATCCAGACGATGACCAACGATCTTCGCGGCCTCATCGGCCGGATCCAGAAGTCCTCGGTGGCCTTGATCTCGACGGCCACGGCGATGCAGGCAACGAGCGCCGAACAGCAGCAGGTGATCGCCGACTACGGCGCCTCGACGAGCCAGGCCGTGGCGGCGGTCAAGCAGATCACCGTGACCAGCCAGGAACTGGTTCGGACGATGACGGAAGTCAACGACATGGCCGCCCACACCGGGGACATGGCAGCCGGTGGCCGGGACAATCTCGCCAGCATGGACGGCACCATGCGTCACCTCGCCGACAGCACGACCTCCTTCAGCGCGAAACTCGCCGTCATCAGCGAACGGGCAGCCCACATCAATCTGGCCGTGACCACGATCGCGAAGGTGGCCGACCAGACGAATCTGCTCTCGATCAACGCTGCCATCGAAGCAGAGAAGGCCGGGGAATACGGCCTCGGCTTCCTCGTCGTGGCCCGGGAGATCCGTCGGCTCGCCGACCAGACCGCCGTGGCATCGCTCGACATCGAGCGGATGGTCAAAGAGATGCAGAATGCCGTGTCGGCGGGCGTCATGGAGATGGACAAGTTCAGCGAACAGGTGAGGGGCGGCGTCAGCGAGATCGGTGAGATCTCGGCCCGACTCGGCGACATCATCTCCGCCGTGCAGGGAATCTCCGGGCGCTTCGGTCAGGTCACCGAGGGGATGAGGGCACAGTCGCAGGGAGCCGAACAGATCCGCGAGGCGATGGTCCGGCTGGCAGAAGGAGCAGCGCGGACGGCGGAATCGCTCAACGATTTCAACGGCGCCACGATCCACCTCCGCGAGGCGGTCGGCGACCTCAAGGAGGAGGTGTCCAGGTTCACGATCTGATTCTCTTCCTTCACCACATCGCGATCTCCGGGCCCCGCCGCCATGCAACTCCTCACTTTCACAGCCGGCGGACAGACCTACGCCATCGAGGCCACCAGCGTCGTGGAGGTGCTGCCCGCCGTGCCGGCCCGCGTTGTCCCCAGACTGCCCGACTATGTCCTCGGGGTGGTCGGTTACCGGGGCAGGCTGATCCCGGTCATCGACCTGGCCAAACGGCTCACCGACGAGTTCTCGGCCTGCCGGTTGAGCACGAGGCTGCTGGTGGTCGAGTTTCCCTGGCGGGAGCGGTCGGAGTCCTCGCCCCCTTCGCCGAAGGCCCGGTTGGGGATCGTGGCCGAGAACATGGTTTCGACGCTCCGGTCGGACGACGTCGACATGGTATTTCCGACGATGCACCTGGAAACTTCCCCGTATTTGGGGAGAATCCTCCGACTGAACGGGCAGACGGTGCACATGCTGATCGTCGAGAATCTCCTCCCGGCAGAACTCGCCTCGGGCCTGTTCGCGGCTGCCCCGGAGCCGCCATCGCCATGAATCAGACCCCTGCCTTGCCTTCGACTGCGGCCGAGGAAGTGCTCCGACGCTGGATCGGCCTCGATCCCCACAGCATCGGCGAGGCGGCCATCCGCCGTGCTGTCCGCCTGAGGATGCTCTCGCTGGGTCTCGACGACATCCAGGCTTTTGTCCGTCTCGTGGAGACCGACCGGACGGAACGCGATCGCCTCGTCGAGGAGGTCGTAGTCGCGGAGAGTTGGTTTTTCCGCGACCAACAGGTCTATGACCATCTCCGGCGATTCGTCTCGGCAAGAATCGCGGCCCGCCCCGGCGATCCGGTGAGGATTCTCAGCGCTCCCTGTGCGGCGGGGGAGGAGCCCTACTCGATCGCGATGGCGCTGCTCGATTCCGGACTGCGTTCCGAGCAATTCCGCATCGATGCCATCGACATCAGCCGGGTCGCCCTTTCCAAGGCGCAGACCGCACGCTATTCCCCGAACGCGTTTCGCAACGCCGACAGCGGTTTCCGTGACCGCTGGTTCAGGATGGACGGGGGCAGCGCCGTGCTCGACGAGGCGGTGTCTCGCTGCATCCGCTTCGCGTGGGCCAACATCCTCGAGGAGTCTTTCGTGTCCGGATCGCTCGACTCCGGACGGGCTCCATACGACGTCGTGTTCTGCCGGAATCTCCTCATCTATCTCACACCTGATGCCAGGGCTGCCGTGGAGCGGTCGATCGATCGGCTGCTGAAACCGGATGGCATCGTAGTCCTCGGGGCGGCCGAGCCCGCGATCCTCCAGGGAAAATGGGTGGCAGACTCCGCTGGATCGACCTTCACGCTCCGGCGGGGAGGCTCCGGGGAAACTGCCCGCTGGCCCTCCCTGGCCGCCGGCCACAACGCCACGCCACGGCGCCCCAAGCCCCCCACAGCGGCGTCCCGCACCCCCAAGCCGACGGCCGCGGGTCGATTGGCGTCGCGTCATCCCGCGCCGATCACGCCGTCGCCTCCCTCGTCGCTCGACAGACAGAGCCACGCTGCACCACAAGCTCCCGTCTCCCCTTTCGATGAGGCCGCTGCCGGGCCAAGGCCCCAAAACGTTTCCCAGACGCTGGCCGAGGTCAATGCCCTGGCCAACGCGCGAAGATTCAAGGAGGCCATTGGCTTGTGTGAATCGGCCCAGAAGGATCTGGGCCCCTCGGCGGAGCTGTACTTCATCGCCGGAATCATGCACCAGACCTCCGGCAGCCTGGCCTTGGCCGAGGACTGCTTCCACAAGACGCTCTACCTCGACGACACCCACGATGAGGCCCTTCTTGCCCTTTCCCTGCTCGCCGAGCAGCGCGGCGACCGGGGGCAGGCCGAGCAGTACCGTCGCTCGGCGTTACGGGTCGTGGAACGGAAGGGGGATCGATGAACGACCCTTCCTTCGTCCACGCGCACCATCCAACCCATCCCCCGACAGCCCCGGGTGGTCCGGCCTCACGTTCCCTCGAGCCGATCGACGCCCATCTCCCGAAGGTCGCCGCGCCGGCCGACCGGGACGAGTGCTGGCGACGAATCGGCGTCACCGGTGACCGGAGCTGCCGGGAACTGGAGACCTACATCCACTGTCGCAACTGCCCTGTCATGGCCGACGCGGCCCGCGCTTTCTTTGATCGGCTGGCGCCGATCGGCTATCTCGAATCGTGGTCGGGGATCCTCGAGGAACGTGGCGTCCGCCGCGATCAGGAGGTCGTCAGCGTCCTCGTCTTCCGGCTCGCCGACGAATGGCTTGCCCTGGCGACAACGGCGCTGGTCGAGGTCACCAAGGAACGCCGCTGCCATCGCGTACCACACCGGACCGGCGGCGTCCTCGAAGGCCTCGTGAACATCCGCGGACAGCTGCAGCTGTGCGTCTCCGCACAGCGGCTACTGGGGATCGAGGAGGCCGCCGCGGAGCCGAGGGCCGCGACGGGCGACCTCATCCGTGTCGACGATCCGGAACTGCGGCGTTTGCTCGTCGTCGAGCGGCTGGGCCGCCACGGCGCCGACCGCTGGGTTTTCCCCGTCGAGCAGGTCGCCGGCGTCATCCGCGTCAGCCAGGCCACGCTCCGCGCGGTTCCCGCCACGGTCAGTCAGTCGGGGGCCCGGTTCTGCCAGGCGCTGTTCGATTGGCAGGGCGTGATCGTAGGAATCCTCGACGAGACCCGGTTTCTCGACGGCTTCAACGACCAGGTCCGTTCGACCTGACCCACCCCCGACTCACCGGACCCGGACAGAAAGGAGCCTAGCCGTGGCGGAAGATCTGAGCGGCTTTTCCATGCTCGAACTGTTCCGGCTCGAGGCCGACACACAGACCGCCGTGTTGTCGGCGGGGATTCTGGCCATCGAACGCCTCGACCAGTCTTCCCAGACCATCGAGGCGATGATGCGCGCCGCACACTCGCTGAAGGGGGCCGCCCGGATCGTCGGGGTCGAGCCCGCCGTCGAGGTATCCCATGCCCTCGAGGACTGTTTCGTCGCTGCCGGCCGGGGCGAGATCCAAGTCCGCCCCGAGCATGCCGACGTCCTCCTGGCGTGCGTCGACTTCCTCGCGTCGATCGGCCGGGCCGATGATGCGCTGCTGCCGGATGGCCCCTGGCCAGGAAGGGCGATGGCCCTCGTCGCGGCCCTGGGAAGAATGCACTCGCTCCCCGAGGAACTCCTCCCGGTGCCCTCGGCACAGATCCTGCCACCCCCTCCCCTTCCCGAGATTCCGGGCCGTTTCCCCACGCCGGCTGCTCTACCCCTGCCCGCGGAGAAAGCCCGCGACGAGGAGCCGCCGGTCGCGATCGCTTCCCCCGACGAGCCGCCGGTCGCGACGGCTCCCGAGCCTGCGCTCGAATCGACCGATCGTGTCGTGCGGGTTTCGGCGGACAGCCTGACCAGGTTGGTGGGCCTTGCCGGCGAGGCTCTCGTGGAGACCCGGCAACTCCGTCCTTTCATGGACGGACTCCTCGGATTGCGGGCCTCCCAGATCGAACTCTGTGACGCCTTGGCGGCCCTCGAGGATCGGACGGCAGCCGATGGCGTTGCCCTGCCGGCGACGGTGGCGATGGCCGTCGACCGGGCGCGATCGCGGGCCGACACGATGTTGGCGACGCTCATGAAGCACGTCGACGACTTCGAGAGTTTTGCCCGACGCAACGAGGACCTCTCAGGCCGGCTCCACCACGAGGTGATCGTCAGCCGGATGCGGCCACTCGCGGACGGAATCCGCGCGTTTCCGAGGCTTGTCCGCGATCTCGCCCGATCGCTCGACAGACAGGTGCGTTTCGACGTCCGCGGCGAGCAGACCGGCGTGGATCGTGACATTCTCGACAAACTCGAAGCCCCGCTCTCGCACCTCGTTCGCAACGCCATCGATCATGGCATCGAGCCTCCCGACGAGCGGATCGCCGCCGGCAAGCCGCCGTCCGGCACGATCGTTCTCGAAGCCCGCCACCGGGCCGGGATGCTGCAGATCCTGATCACCGACGATGGCCGGGGTATCGATGTCGAGCGACTCCGAGCCCGCGCCGTGGAACGCGACCTCGTCCCCAGACACGTCGCCGAACGCCTCACCGAGTCGGAGGTGATGGAGTTCATGTTCCTGCCCGGCTTCTCCACCCGGGAACGGGTCACGGAGATCTCCGGACGCGGGGTCGGGCTCGACGTCGTCCAGAGCATGGTGAAGGCGGTCGGTGGCGGTGTCCGGGTTTCCAGCCAAGCCGGCCGCCAGACGGTGTTCACGCTCCAACTGCCGATCACGATGTCGGTTGTCCGCGCCCTGCTTGTCGAGGTCGCCGGCGAACCCTATGCATTTCCTCTGACGCGGATCGACAACATCCAATTCGTCGACCACGCCGACGTTCGCACCGTCGAGGGACGGCAATTCTTCCGCCGGGACGACGAATCGATCGGGTTGGTGATGGCCGAGCAGATTCTGGGCACCGGCACAGGGGCCAGCCCGCCCGCCCCGATGCCAGTCGTCGTCGTCAGCGACCGGGGACAACAGTTCGGCATGATCGTCGACGCCTTCCTCGGAGAGCGGGATCTCGAAGTCCGCCCCCTCGATCGCCGGCTCGGGAAGGTCGCCGACATCAGTAGCGCCTCGCTTCTGGAAAACGGCGATCCGGTGCTGATCGTCGACGTCGAAGATCTCGTTCTCTCGATCGACAACATGCTGATGGGGCGCCGATTGTCGCGGGTCGACTTCGAGCATCTCGTCCGTCGGGCCCGTCGGACGAAGCGGGTTTTGGTCGTTGACGATTCCGTCACCGTCCGGGAACTGGAGCGTCAACTGCTCCATTCGCGGGGTTTCGATGTCGACGTTGCCGTGGATGGCATGGACGGCTGGAATGCAATCCGTGGTGGCGACTACGATCTGGTGGTCAGCGACGTCGACATGCCCAGGCTCGACGGGATCGGCTTGGTGTCCCTCATCAAAGGGGACCCTCTCCGCAAGGACGTTCCCGTGGTGATCGTCTCCTACAAGGATCGGGAGAGCGATCGGATCCGTGGACTCGATGCCGGGGCGAATCGCTACCTGACCAAGACCAGTTTCCACGACCAGACTTTCATATCCACGATCATCGACCTGATCGGTGAACCGAACGCGTGAACCGCGGGCGGCCACCTTGGGGGGGGGCAGTGTGCGAATCGGAATCGTCAATGACGTGCGGGCCGCGAGCGAGGCTCTGCGTCGGATTGTCACCGGCCTGACAGACCATGAAATCGCCTGGACGGCCAGCGACGGTGTCGAGGCGGTGGCGGCAGCCAAGCGCGACCGCCCTGACCTGATCCTCATGGATCTGCTCATGCCGCACATGGATGGCGTTCAGGCCACCCGGCAGATCATGCTCTCCTCCCCGTGCGCGATCCTCGTGGTCACCGCGACGGTGAGCGGCAACATTTCCCTGGTCTACGAAGCGATGGGCCACGGCGCGCTCGATGCCGTCGACACGCCCGTGCTCGGCCCGTCGGGCGAGGTTCAGGGGGCCCAGGCGCTCGTCGACAAGATCGCCACGATCGGCAAATTGGTCGGCGCGTCCCCCGATGCCCGACGCACCAGCCGGGTGGCTGCTCCGTCCGGCCCGCCCAAGCTGCTCCTCATCGGCGCCTCCACCGGGGGACCGAAGGCGATCTCCGAGATCCTCCAACCACTGCCCGTTGACTGGAATGTTGCCGTGCTGATCGTGCAGCACGTCGACATGGCCTTCGCACCGGGACTGGCCAAATGGCTCGGGGACCGGACCGGGCGATCGGTGCGGGTGATCGAGGACGGCCAACAACCCCTGGCCGGGGACGTGCTCGTCGCCGGCACCAACGACCATCTCATCTTCAACAAGGATCGGACCCTCGCCTACCGCGAGGAACCGAAGCACCTCTTCTTCAGGCCGAGCGTCGATGTCTTCTTTTGGAGCGTGGCCGAATGCTGGCCTCAGGCCGGCACTGCGATCCTCCTCACGGGCATGGGGACCGACGGCGCCAAGGGACTGCTCGCCCTCCGAGCCCGCGGCTGGCACACGATCGCCCAAGACCAGTCGAGCAGCGTGGTCTGGAGCATGCCCAAGGCGGCGATCGAGCTCAACGCAGCCTGCGAAGTGCTGCCGGTCGCCAAGATGTCCCAGGCGATCAGCCAACGAATGGCGAAGTAACGCCGCCGCGACCGGCCATGGCCATTGCCCGCATCGCCTCGAGCACGATCGCTTCGGCGGTGCCGGGGCGGCGGTCGAGCGCGATGACCTGCACCGCGACCGGTAATCCGGCGCTGCCGCGATCGGTCTCGATCGCCGCGACCTCGACAGGATCGTTCGATCGGGGCCGCCCCGCCTCTTCGTCGCCCCGCACCGCGGTGACTGGCACCGCCCCCGCCGCGAGGTCGAGAAGATTGGCGAGCAGACAGGGAGACGCCGCCAAGAGGAGGCGTGACGCCGAGCCGTGACGGAGCGCCGGCAGCGCCGAGACGGGGCAGACGATGCAGTCGTAAGCCGTCGCCCAACGCGCTACGATCGCGTCGATCGGATCCCGGCTCGAGAGGAGGGCCTCGCGGGCGGCAGAGCGACGGGGGCCGGTGCGACGCAGCGCTCGGGCCTCGAGGGCACGCCCCCCCCAAACGCACGCCCCGGCGACGATGCCCCGTGCCCATCCCGGGATCCCCGCCAGGGCGAGGAGTCGACGGACCGGGTCGATCGGTCGCTCCCCGGCGAACAACCGGCGGATGTCGGCGCCGCCGTCCGCCGAAAGGATGCCGAGATGAACCCAGGCGGCTTCGGCGGCCACCTCGGGATCGAGACGAGTCACGGTGGCCCCGGAGGCAGCGAGGCGTTCGACCGCCAAGGCGACAGCCCGGCGGACCGCCAGGGAGGGGGCCAGAGGGCCGGCTTCGTCCCACCACCCCACCCGGAGACGATGGACCGGAGGGGCTCCAACGACAGGCGTTCCACACAGCCCACGGAATCCTGCCTCGGCATCGTCGACTGTCCGCGCGAGGAAACCGGCCCGCGATCGCTGCCCGATGAGCCGTGGCATCGTCTCGAAGGCCCCGCCGGCGCCGAGCGTTTCCGCGCGCGGCAGCAGGCCGACGATCCCGCAGGCGTGTGCCGGTTGGCGGATGCTGCCGGCCAAGTCATTCCCGATGGCAAGCGGAACACACCCTGCTGCGACAAGCGCCGCATCCCCGCCACTGCTCCCTCCCGGGCCCCGGGCGGCATCGGTCGGGTGAGCGGTCCTTCCCCAGACGGGATTGTCGGTCTCGTGGAGGTAGAGCGCCTGGGGCACGTTCCCCTTCCCGATGACAACCGCTCCGGCGGCCTGCAAGCGCATCACGATGGCCGCATCATTCCTATCGAGCGCCAAAGCCCGGCCACGAATCCCGAGGGTCGTGACCATCCCCCTTACGGCAAAGCACTCCTTGACGCTCACCGGCACGCCGGCCAAACGCCCGGGCGGCGAATCGGCGAGCCGGGAAGCCTCCGCGATCGCCTCGGCGCCACGGGACTGCACGAGGGCATTGAGATCGGCATGGGTGTGGCGACACCGGTCGATCGCTTCAGCCACCCCGTCCACTGGATCGACGGTGCCACCGGCAACACCGGCAATGATCCCAGCCACGCCTCGGCGATGATCCGGCTCGTCCATCCGCTCAAGCTCCGCAGGCATGGACGCGCCGTCGATCACAACGAACCAGGATCGACGGCCTCGTTCGCCGTTGTCTCAGCTGCCGGAGTGCTGCCGATGTCAACGGCCCAGATGGTGCCCGGATCCCCGAGAACGCCGACCACGATCACCTGCTCGCCTGGCTCGGCTCTGGGGGCACTCCGCGACAGGAACGACAGACGTTGGGAGGTTTCGCCACCGACCGTGAGCCTTCCACCCCACCAGGGCCCGACAGGGCGCGCCGCTTCGAGCGTGGCGACGAGGATCGCCCCATCCGACGGGCGCTTCTCGCTGGCGAGCCACATGCTGCCGAGCAGTTCCAATTCGCTGTAACGATCGACGGACAGCCTGCGGCGCAGTTCCGCGAACCCCTCAACAACCTCGGATGACGGCCGGCCGGACTCGATCGCGGTCCGTTCCACCTTGGCCAACTCGAGCGCCACAAGGCTCAGGCTCCGGTACCATCCGACCAGCGCTTGCTCTTGGACGGTGGAATCAGGCCCAAGGCTGTCGGTGGCAGACATCGCCGCGCTGATCGCCGCGGCAACCGGGGCATGGTCGATCGCTCCCGCTTTCCGCCCCGGCTCGCCCCCACCGCTTCCAGCATCGACCGAGACCGGGTCGACAACCAGCTCGACCTCGTCGATCGGGTGTGGCGGCGGCGAAGCAGGAAGCCCGCTGTCGGCACCCCCGACCTGAGCGGCCAGTGCAGCAGGAGGTGGGACGATCGCTCCCCCTGCGAGCTCCCCCTCATCAACGATGGTGGGCGCGGGGGGCACGCCCGGCTCAGGATTCGGTTCGTCCGCGGCCGCGGCGTTTGGAGCGGGAATCTGGTCGAGGGTCAATCGACCGGGACCAAAACTCGTTTGGTCGGTCCGACGGTCCATGCCGGCCGACCGGAAACGGGAGGGGAGGAGGAATCGAAGGCCGTCAGGAACCTTCGGGGTAAGGTGGAGGGGATCACGCTGAAACCCGAACAGGAGGATCGCCAGCGTGACGGGGATCGCCAGCAACCCTCCGATCACCACGCCGACCATCTGCCCCAATCCCCCGCCTGCACGCTTCGAGCGCGGTCCCGACGTCACGATCGCACCGGAGGCGACAACGGGGGGCAGGGCTGCCGAGAGCGCCCCGACGTCGATTGGTTCACCGTGGGATTCGTCGATCCCCTGCGAGTCTCCGTGGTAGGAGTCCGCGACTGCGGGATCGACAACCTCCGCGTCACCGACGAACGCGCCAAATCCGATCGACTCCGACGGCATCTCATCACGCACCGTCGCGACGATGTCGCGCCACTCATCCGCGGTCTTCTCGTCGCCGGAACGGAGTTCCTCTTCGGGCAAAGGCTCTGTCCCGGACGGCCAGGCGGGCTCCTCCTTCGAAACCTCCGGCGCAAGCGTGCGGACCGAACGCTCCTCCGGTGGACTGAACGCCGAACCGACATCGCTCGGCGACGCGATGCCCGATTGGCCGGTGCCGATCTGCACCCGCGAGGAGTGAGAAACTCCCGACGCCTCCGGATCGTCTTCGGAGTCGGTCACGGCAAGAGGGTCAGGGCCGTCCTCCATGGCAGCATCGAGGTCGGCCGGTCCCTCGAGCCAACCTTCCGGCATTCCATCGACGCGGGAACGCTCCTCTTCGGCGGTCTCTCCGTTGCGAACCGGCGCGTCATCGACCCCGAGTTCGAAGCGATCGGCGTCCGTGGGCTCGATGATTTCCCAAGCCTCGGCAGAGGCCCGGTCGATCGGGGAGTCATCCCCGGCTGACGAGGCCGGTGCGATGTCATCCCCTTCGGGCTCCTGTCGGTCGTTCTCGAAAGTCATCGCCCCCTCCAGACGCTCGTGATCGGCGATCCACACGGGGGGACGCGGCGTCCGGGGTGGAGCCACACGCCACCAAGACCACCGGATCGATCGCCTTCATCCCACCCGCTTCGGAGTCGAGTGTACCACCGCGTCCAAGGCTCAACCGTCCCGGTCTGGAGGCATCCCATGCCCCTCGCCAAGGCTGGCCAAGGCTGACGACGGGGGCGACGTTCCCAGGCCGTGGGCCGGTCCGTAGCGGGACCACAGACTCTCCACCAGCCACCGCTCCGAGACGGGCCGACCCGTGGCCCTGGACACGAGCGGTCCGGGATCGATCAGTCGCCCGTGCTCGTGCACCCGCACTCGGAGCCAGTTCAAAAGCGGGCCGAACCGCCCCGCGGCGATGGCGGCCGGGAGATCAGGCAGATCCGTCTCGACTGCGGCCATCATCTGCGCGGAGTAGACGTTCCCGAGGGTGTAGGTGGGGAAATAGCCGATCAAACCGGCGCTCCAGTGGATGTCCTGGAGAACCCCTTCGGCCGCGGTGGCAGGGCGGATCTCGAAGTCCTGTTCGAATCGATCGTCCCAAGCGGCCGGAAGATCGGCCACGGCGAGTTCCCCACGGATGAGGGCCCGCTCGAGATCGAAGCGGAGCATGATGTGGAGGTTGTAGGTCACCTCGTCAGCCTCGACACGAATCAGCGACGGACGGACGACAAGCAACGACCGCTGGACGGCCTCGGGGGATGCGTCCGACAACGCCGCCGGGAACATCCTCCGCGCCTCAGGCAAACACCACTCCCAGAACGGGAGCGAGCGGCCGACGAGATTTTCCCAGAGCCGCGATTGGGACTCGTGAACGCCGAGCGAGGCCGCCTCGCCACCCGGAAGTCCGAACGCGTCGGACCGCAGGCCCTGTTCGTAAAGCCCATGACCGGCCTCGTGGAGCACGCCGAACAGGGCGGTGGGAAGATACGACTCGTCCCAGCGCGTGGTGAGTCGGCAATCGTGCGGCCCGGCAGTGCTACAAAAGGGATGCTCCGCGGTGTCGATCCGCCCACGGGCGAAGTCGAAGCCGATGTTCTCTGCCACCATTCGGACGAACGATTCCTGGGCTGCGCGAGGAAAATGCTGCCGCAGCAGATCGTCTCGCGGAGGGCAACTCGATCCACGGCACGCCCGGACGAGCGCCACGATCCCCGGACGCAACCGGTCGAAGAGCGCTGAAACGTCGCTCGACCGGGCGCCTGGTTCGTAGTCGTCGAGGAGAGCGTCGTAGGGATCGAGGTCGGGCGACTGGCAGGTTGCCTGCTCCCGCTTCAGCCTCACGAGGCGGTCGAGGTGCGGGGAGAATCCCTTCCAGTCCGAATGCCGTCGGGCTTCGACCCACGCCTGCTGGCCATCGATGCAGGCCCGCGCAATCTCCTCCACGAGTCGCGCGGGCAGCCGGAGCTGCTTGTGGAGGTCGCTCAGGAGGCGGAGGACGGTGACACGCTCCTCGTCGCTCCAGTCGCCCTTGCCCCCCTCCATCGAGGCGGCGAGCCGCTCGAGGCGATCCCGCTGCTCCGGCTCGGTCCGGGAGGCGTGAACCAGGGAAGCGACGGCAGCCGCCTGGTCAGCGCGGTACGCCCCGCCAGCCGGCGGCAACATCGTCTGCTCGTCCCAGCCGAGGAGCGATTCGACCGAGGCGAGCACCGCCGTCCGCCGCGCATGGGCGGCTGCGGCGGCATATTCGGAGTGGAGATCGGGGGGAGACCGGCGGGGTTCGGCTGAGATAGGCATGGGGGGAGAGTATGCTCCCGGGGAATCCCCTGACAACCGGCCCTGTGCCATTCATTCAAGCCCTCCCGTGGAAGCTCCCATGCTCGACGCCCTCGTCATCGCCCCCCATCCCGACGATGCTGAACTCGGCATGGGGGGCACCATCGCGCTCATGCTCGCCCGCGGGCTGCGCGTCGGCGTCCTCGATCTCACCGATGGCGAACCGACGCCGCGAGGCACCCCCGAGATCCGTGCCCGGGAGACCGCCGCCGCCACCGACGCACTCGGGATCCCGTGGCGGGAGAATCTCGGCCTCCCCAACCGCCGCCTCCGGGCAACGCTCGCTGCCCGGGCCAGCCTCGCCGCCACGATCCGCCGCACCCGCCCGAGATGGCTGTTCTCGCCACACTGGGTGGACGCCCACCCTGACCACGTCGCCGCCACCCGCCTCGTCGATGCGGCGCGATTCTGGGCAAAACTCACGAAATGCGACCTGCCGGGGGAACCGTGGCATCCGTCGCGCGTCTACCACTACTCGTGCGTCCACCTCAAAGTGCTGCTCCGTCCGGCGTTCATCATCGACATCAGCGCAACCTGGGATCTCAAGGCCCGCAGTCTCGCTTGCTACGCCAGCCAATTCCCTTCCC
>Ga0208249_1000388_pt1 | contig 14569 bp, 18 predicted proteins | sample CryBogmetaGMA1M_FD_184546 | JGI IMG/M metagenome (GOLD analysis project Ga0208249, IMG submission 184546) | Freshwater microbial communities from Crystal Bog, Wisconsin, USA - MA1M (SPAdes) | ecosystem: Environmental > Aquatic > Freshwater > Lake | place: Crystal Bog, Wisconsin, USA | collected...
GCTTTTATAATAACCCAAATTAAAAAACTCACAATAATAAGTCCTATCAAGTAATGGAGCAAGTCAAGTAAATCTATCATAATAAATACTAACAATAAAATTTATCATTAAAATATTATAAAAACATAATAAAGAGATAATATAGTTATTATATATAAGTAACAATGTTCAGCATTCTGCTATTCAGTATTTTGTGTTTGCGTGTATGTGGAGAAACGATTCGTGGTTTTGTAGATTATGACGCGTCGGCGGAAGAAATCCAGCATTGGAAGGCATTTGATGATTTTAGAGAGCGTTTTGGAAAGAGATATGAAACCTTGACGGAGGAAACCCGTCGTTTCAATATTTTTAGACATAATTTGATCGATATCATTCGTCATAACATGGATGATAGCCAAAATTTCACAATGGGTGTCAATCAGTTCACTGATTTGTCTGCGCAAGAGTTCCAGTCTAAATATGTAGGCAGTTCCAAGATTGTAGTTGGCGGCTACGGTTGTAAGAGTTTTTCCTCTTCAGCCCTCAGTGCTCCCTCAGCCATCGATTGGCGCACTCTTGGCGCAGTAACTTCCGTGAAAGACCAAGGCCAATGTGGAAGTTGCTGGACTTTTTCCTCTACTGGTGCTGTAGAGGGTGCGTGGGCTATTTCCAAGAAGCAGCTCGTTGATTTGTCGGAGCAACAACTCGTTGATTGTGCCACTGGTGTATCATATGGGTCTCACGGATGCTCTGGTGGTCAGATGGACGGTGCGTTCAAGTATGTGATTCAGAATGGTCAGTGTTTGAACTCGGCTTATCCCTATACTGCTAAGGATGGGTCGTGCCAAAAGTGCTCTGCTGTGGCGCATGTTAGCTCGTGTTCGGATGTGAAGCCGAATGACCAGATTTCGTTGAAGGGGGCTGTTGCGCAACAACCGGTGTCCATTGCTATTGAGGCGGATACACGTTACTTCCAATCGTATTCGAGTGGTGTCCTAACCTCTACTAGCTGTGGCCAAAATTTGGACCATGGTGTGCTTATTGTGGGGTATGGTACAGAAAATGGTCAAGCTTATTGGTTGGTAAAGAACAGTTGGGGCACCACTTGGGGTGAAGCGGGTTATGTTAAGATTGCTCGTTCGTCGAGTACGAATGATGCGGGTGTTTGTGGTATTGCGATGGAAGCGTCGTTTCCTAGTGTATAACGAAGTTATAAACGAAGTTATAAACGAAGTTATAAACGAAGTTATAAACGAAGTTATAAACGAAGTTATAAACGAAGTTATAAACGAAGTTATAAACGAAGTTATAAACGAAGTTATAAACGAAATATTAAAACAATATAAAGAAAAATAGAAAAGGTATAATATGTTTAGACCATATAATTATGATTTCCAAGACTTGGAATTAAACCCAAAAGAAAAAATAATAGAAAATCCAAATATAAGAATAATATATGTAATCGTTTTATTTGTGGGTATGTATGTGCTCTGTAGAATTTATTTTTAATTATAATTAAAACTCAAATTCATATTCTATTTGAGTTTTCAAATCGGTCTTCAAATAATGAAACAAGTTGTTTTTAATTCGACTCATATTCGCATCTTGTGAAAAGCTAATGCTCATCAATTTAATAATCGCTTTTTGATACAATTCAGCAATTTTGTCACTAGAATCGAATTTATGTTGATTCTCTTGTTTCCATTTTGTAAGCTCTTTTATCATACGATTTTGAAACGTTTTCAACAAAATAACTGTATCGCTCAGTTCCATTTGTTTCCATTCATACCCGCTATTAGACGTCGTTTTTTCCCCAATATAAAACACATTCATTTTCTGAGAGAAGCATCGAATTGGATATACAAACTCGCCGATTTGATTACAGAGATTATATTCAAACACTTTCTGAATCGTATGAAATAACGAATTCTCCATTAAATCCTCAAAATGATCTCCATTTACTACAAAATGACAATTCACCCACTCTAAGAATCCAATCGTCGGTTGTACATTGGTATTCAACCACGCAATAACATTGAGCTTCTTCTTCTTTTTGTCTACCCATTTTTGTAGTTCCTCCATTTTTTCCTCCATTTTCCCCAATTTAATCGTCAGTTCTTGAACAATTTTCACCAATTGAATATGATTCGGAACGTCGTCTTGCTCTTCTTGTGCTACCTTTTTTTCCCATTTGGTCTGTGTTTTAAAATCACATAAAATCTTGTGTTTTTCAAACGACGATTTACGACTATAATCCTTCTTACAAATGACGCATGAATACTTAGGCGTATCAGACATGTTAACTCTTTATAATTACCGTTTCATAGATTTATTAATTCAATTTTTTACACAAATCAATATTTATATTATTAAAATAATATAATAATATAAATGAGTATTACCCCCAATTTATCAGTTCCCACCCTATTTTATCAAACGCCAGTGGACGCTTTTAAAAGTTATAACGGCTCAACAAATGTTTACGGTGTTCCAAACGAACAAACAAGTTGTCGCAATTGTAATGCGAATCTTGCCGGAAACGATCCAGCATCTCAGTATCAACGTCAGAAATTAATCCAACACACGGTTGGTGTATACGCCGCTCTTTATACAGCAAATTTAGGACCCTTAACGGCTTACAAAAGACCCTTGGATAAATACCAAGCAGTGGAACAAAATGGTGCTTATTATCCGGCACCCCCTCGCGTATGTTGGAACCAACAGAGTGACCGTCCCGTTCCATCTGTTCAAGTGGTGAAAACCGGATCCGGGTCCATTTATGGTGCGAGTAGTACTAAACACACCATTGTTAGAAACCGTCCTCACGCCTTATCACCGGGCGGTGTCGGTGTAGATATTAAACACAATTCTTATGACCGTTATTTGAATCGATTAAAGGGCAAAGCACCTATGCGAAGAGGTAAAGTACCACCTTATTATGGCGCACCCATACCGTTTAATCGCGCTTACCCAGTGTATGGCGGTAAAACAGTTAAAACGGTCATTGTTAATAATTGTGACTGTCCTATTGATAATAATGTTGCCGATACAAAAGCCAACGATTTAATTTATGGTGCGCCTAGAAGTGCTTTACAAGACCAAATTCTTAAAGTTGGCTACAAATTTAATGTAGGTGACTTTGTATTAGCACGTAAAATAGTAAGCGAATCTACTTTATATAAAGCTAAAATTCTGTCCATTGTCAATGGTGAGTATACGATACAATTTCTAGATGATGAAACGGTGATTACAACTAGTGCCGTAAATCTGTTAATTTACTATGATTGTAATTGTACATTTAATGGCTCTTTAGAAGAATATATACTTGCTAATCAGTTTGGTCCTATAACGAGTAGTCTATATTTCGATTCCGTGAATAATGTATATTGTAACATATTAAATAAAGTTGCGACAAATCGACTACTTTAGACACAAAATGGAACAAAAGTTGAAATTAAAATATTTGGAATTATTATATGCCTCGTAAACTAGGATTAGTCATTAGTAATGGACAAAACAATACACCTATATATTATTCTAATCTTGCGCAAAATATTAGCGCAAAACCTAGACCGACGGCGGCACCTTTTGGTGGTCAACGTTTCGGTTCGATGATTGGCTCAATTCATGTTCAAAAACAAGGTTGCGGTTGTGGAAAAAAAATGTAAAATACTAAATAATCAGATTTATATACGATTATTTAGAATAAAAAAAACACGTACAAATTATATCTCTCTTATTATTATAATGTTATTACGAGCACTCAATGGATCTCTATTACAAAACAGTTCCAACAGTAATATTACAGCGTATCCGCAAACTCAGCTTCATCGCTCCAGATATTACCAAACACTGTTTGATACCGTCGATTTACCATACAATGCGCAATACAATAATTGTAGTAATACACTTTGTTACACGCAAAGCAAGGGTACTTTTGTTTACAAACCTCATTCAGAATATGGGCGAGTAGGCACCACTGCTGCTGCTTATTTGTTTCGCCGTCGTCGCATATAAGTTTTTTAATATTATCAGTAAATAAAATTTTTAGTTACTGATAACCGTTTTTTAGACACCCGAAAAGGGGCTCGAACCCTTGACCACGTGATTAAAAGTCACGCACTCTGCCAGCTGAGTTATCCGGGTATGTCGGTTATAATATATTATACGCTGTTGTCTTTAAATTGTTTTTTATCGAATTATATTTTAATTTAAAGAGCGGTCCAATTGCTGCGCCGTATAAGCGTCGAGCCAATTACCGTTTTGACTCGCAATTTGCTGCGGCTCTTGAACTACTTCATAGTCATTTGCGTAGCCCATCGCTGCCTCGTATTTTCGCTTCTTACCTATTGTTCTTATTGGCGTAGTTGTCAGTTTATTAAATTGAATATCATGTTTCTCAAATAGTTGTCTGTAATAAGCGTAGTTATTAGTAGTCGCCATGTTTGAATTTGTTAGTATGAACTGTTTTACTTTTCAAAAAGTATTTCAATTTTTAGTTTTAATTTTTTCACACACAGTAAAAAAAATTGAAATATTGAAATCTTGAAAATAGTATAGTATATTCTTCCATCATCCTCCTTTTCAAACAATGAACACCGACACGATTGCTCCTATTACGAATTACTATAATATTATCAATAATAATATAATCATTAATGACGATAACAACTTTCTAGTCGAGCGTTGGGCTCACATCGACCAGCGTTTGCGCGAGCTGTACTATGGCTACTACACTGAAGACCAAGACCAAGAACAAGACCAAGACCAAGACCAAGAACAAGACCAAGACCAAGACCAAGACCAAGACCAAGAACAAGAACAAGAACAAGAACAAGAACAAGCTGAAGATACAAGCTTAACAATTGAGTGGGATGAACCATCAACAATTGACAGCCCGACATCAGCTGCTAGATTGATATGTCAGTCTCCTATCCCCTTCAACTATCGTCCATTCGTTGAAGAAGCAGAACAACAAACGGCGAACTACCCAAGAAACGAATCAGAACACGATACTGATAGCACTTTGAGCTTGTCTGGCGATGAAAGGGATGCTACACGCGAATAGAGTCAAAAAAGAAAAACATATATAGTATAAATTGTATTGATTTTGTTTTGATTTAATTAATTATAAAATGTAATAGGGTTATTCCCTTTTTTCCTTGGTAATTAGCAAATTGTTATAACCAAGAAAAAAAGTATAATTAATTATTTTACTTTACAGATTCTCATTCAAACAAATTATGTAAACAATATTTTTTATTTTTTTATACTTTTATGTCTGGTAAATCATTATCATCAATTCGCATCATTTTTATAAATTAGTAGTAATTACGACAGCTGTCTCTAAAATCATTCAACTGTCTTGAGTAGCGAGGGTCAAGCGCCGCACGCATATCGGCGGGGACGCGCGCCAATTGGTATTCGAGCTCCTCCTCATCGTAGTCGTCATCTGAGTAGTCGTCATAATATACTTGCCTTGGAGGAATTACCTTTTTGTTAGGAGTTGCTTTAACTGCCGTTGCTGTTGCCGAAGGCTGTGTTGCTGTTGCCGAAGGCTGCGTTGCTTTAACTGCCGTGACAGAAGGCTTCGCGGTTGTTACTAAAACTTGTTCTTGTTTCTTAGAATCTTCCAAGATTTGTTCTTGGTTCAAGGTACTAGTGGTCGACATTTTTAGAAAGGTTATGCGAGTTGTTCTCGGGTAATTGGGAAAGGTTATATGCGAGAAATATCTATGGCATACGTATTTCAATTTTTTTTTCTGACGCGTGAAAAAAATAAAACTCAAAAATTAATTTACATTTCTTCCATTTCCGTATTACTCGGTTGTACAATATTTCCGATAACAACAGCAAATGCTTCTACAATAGGAATGGCCTCTGGCAAAGGAGTAGCCTCTGGCAAAGGATTACTAATTTGTTCTTGTTTTTGTTTCTTCTTAGCTTGTTCCAACCGCTCATAAAACTCTTGAACTTTTCTATTTATACGTATGCGTTTTGCGTCAAATGAACTCAAATACAGCCCTTCCAAACTTTTCACTCTTGAAAGTGCTACATAGGTTTGCCCGCATTCAAAGATATTAGACCCAGCGTCTACTTCGGCGATTTCCAATGTGGAACCTTGCGCTTTATGTATAGTTAGAGCCCATGCCAAAATCAGAGGGATTTGTGAGACACCTACACCCGGAATTAGTTCCGATGGCCAAACATGATGGGTCATTGCCATCTGATAACCGTTTCTAAATTTCACAATTGGTAAGCCCTCGGCATTGATACCAACCATTATTCCTTGTGCGCCATTACACAAGGTGTCTCCATTGTTCAGCTCAATATTCGCAATACACATCACTTGACATCCCACTTTCAATTTGATCGTTTCGTCGCACATTATATTACTTTGTAAATACATAAGTTCCGTTTGTATTTGTTCCTTCGTAAACCCTAAACGAATAACACGTTCTTGTGGACTCATTTCCAAATCAGTACGATGTTTAATTTTGTATTCGTAATCTTTTCCCTCTAATTTGGACATCTCTCTACTATTTATCGCTTCTACCTTGTTCCTCGTGGGGAACAATTTGGTAGGACGTACTTGTATATCTTCAGCCATTTCTCTGCCCACGTGTGCTACCAATAAATCTGCTGAGCTGCGTTTCAAGCGACCCTCACGTACTTGATTCAAAATACGCTGATACACGGGATCACTTTGTCTGAAAATAGTATCAAGACAAACATGGTCCTCTATTTTAAATGTTTCGAGCCAAAGAGGCGACTCAAAACAAAACTTGGTGGTCTCGGGTTCATCCTTGTTTCCCACGGGCGGCAACTGATAAAAGTCACCGGCAAATATGAGCTGAATGCCTCCGAAAGGACGCGGATTCTTTCGACACGCTTTTCCAACGGCATCGAGTAATTCGAACAGCTTTTGCGACATCATGGAAACTTCATCGATAACCAATGTATCAATTGATTTCCAGTTCGCTTTTACAAATCGGTTCTTCATTATGCGACCCACGGTTTGTTCAATGGGACCATTTCCTAAACCAATACCAGCCCACGAATGAACTGTTTTTGCTTTACATTCTAACAATACAGCAGCGCATCCGGTTAAAGCACAAACTTGAATATCATTGCCTTTTCTATGCGCGTCTTGTCGAATATGCCGAATAAGCGCGGTTTTACCGGTCCCACCCGGACCCGTAATAAATATATTTTTACCTTCAATATATTTATTATATGCTATTGTTTGCTCTGCGGAAAAGTTCATTCTAAGTATATTATCAGTTTGTATTTAATATTGTTTTCAATTTTATATTTTATACTTTTATACTTTTATACTTTTATACTTTTATACTTTTATACTTTTATACTTTTATACTTGTATACTTTTATACTTTTATACTTTTATACTTTTATACTTTTATACTTTTATTTTATGCTTGATATATAATAAACCAATTAAAAGAACTGTTAGTTTGGTCTGCTGATAGAACTGTTAGAGTACAAACATTAGCTAGAGTACCATTATTTTCTATAGAACTAGCTAATAATTCGGGGGTAGAATTATTACTCAAATTATATATTGTATTAGGAGGACTTACGCCAATACTGACATCTACATTATTAATACGTCTAAAAGTTAAGGTTAGCCCTAATATAGATTCGGTTGGGTCTGGAAGGGTTATTGATAATGGTGAACTAGGTGCTAAAGTATAATATTGGTAATATGGTTTTTTAACATTAAACGAAGCCCCAGTGATGACATTACTATATACCGAGTTGCTACTTCCCGATGGCCCGGCGGGACCAGCGGGACCTATTGGTCCCGTGTCGCCTTGTAATCCTTGTTCGCCTTGTAATCCTTGTTCGCCTTGTAATCCTTGTAATCCTTGAGGTCCCGGTGGTCCAGTTTCTCCTTGTGAACTAGAACCACTTCCAGAAGGACCTTGAGGCCCAGTTTCTCCTTGTAACCCTTGTAATCCTCGTTCTCCTTGTAAACCTTGTAATCCTCGTTCTCCTTGTAATCCTTGAGGTCCCGGTGGTCCCGGTGGTCCAGTTTCTCCTTGTGAACTAGAACCACTTCCAGAAGGACCTTGAGGACCCGTGTCGCCTTGTAATCCTCGTTCTCCTTGTAATCCTTGAGGTCCCGGTGGTCCAGTTTCTCCTTGTGAACTAGAGCCACTTCCAGAAGGACCTTGAGGTCCGGTTTCTCCTCGTTCTCCTTGTAATCCTCGTTCTCCTTGTAATCCTCGTTCTCCTTGTAATCCTTGAGGTCCCGGTGGTCCAGTTTCCCCTTGTGAACTAGAGCCACTTCCAGAAGGCCCTTGAGGTCCAGTTTCTCCTTGTAATCCTTGTTCTCCTTGTAATCCTTGTTCTCCTTGTAATCCTTGTTCTCCTTGTAATCCTTGAGGACCTTGAGGTCCTTGTAATCCTTGAGGACCTTGAGGTCCCGATGGTCCGGTTATACCATTATAAGAAGTCATCATTGTAGAAGAACCTTGAGCTCCTTGAGCTCCTCGAGCGCCTTGTGCTCCTCGAGCGCCTTGTGCTCCTTGACTTAAAAATGATGCTGAAATAAAACCAGTTGGAAATAAAGGAGTTGCCATTATTTATACATTCAATATATTATTTTATAAGTAATTTATACATAAAATTAATACTCTTATTATATATATGAATTCTAATTTTGATCTAAATATTAGCAATTATACGATTAAAGAACTTGAAGAAATTTTCGAATTAAATAATAATTATGATATTACGACTGTTGAGCAAAAAGAAGCAAAGTTGAGGCAAAATATATTAAACGATAAAAATATCATAGCTTCCACTAAAACCAATACTCTAACCTTTATTTCCTCCGTGAAAGACGCATTAACTAACAACATAAAACCCCCGGTGTCTATAAAAATGGCAAATGTAGATAAAATCACCGATTCATTTAAAAGGGTATATAATTTGGATGATTCTTTACGACAATCTTCTGTAGTGGATGCCGGTAGCACAAATATTATTAAGTTGGATCCCACGCCTTTTGCGCAGTCTTTTCCCAGCGAATTCTATCAAGGTTCAATTAATCCGCTGTTGAAACGTATTCTAAGACAAAACATCAACATTGATACAAGGTTTCGCGACAATTATTATACTTCTAATGCTTCAAATTTCCATGTTAATTTGCCGATTCGTTTAACCCAAGTTGTTAGTCTACAACTCAGTGCTATGGAATTTCCCAATACATTTTATGTTATTTCCAAGGTATTTGGCAATAATTTTTTCGTTTTAGAAATTCCCAATGAAGCGCCTCAAGTGGTGACTATTCCCGACGGAAATTACGACTATCTAACTCTACAAAAATATATTAATGCCTTTTTAGCCAGTTTAGTTGGCACGCCTTATACCAATATCCAATTTTTAGCCGATATTAACACACCAGCTGGTATGGGAGGTACTGCCGGCTCCGGTAAAATGATAGTCGGTTCTACATCTGGAACACAAGAATTCGCTATCAATTTTCTAACCGATAAAAATGGCAACGACGATCGTCAAACTCCCCTCCCTTTAAAACTGGGTTGGCTCTTAGGATTTCGCGAAGGCCGCTACGAAAACGCATTTACCTATGTTTCCGAAGGCATCATTAATCTTGTAGGACCCCGATATATTTATCTCGTAGTAGATGATTTCAACAATAGCGTAAACGACGGTTTCTATGGCGCCTTTTCCAACTCCATTTTAAATAAAAATATTCTAGCGCGCATCTCATTACAAGGCAGTGTATTTAGCATTGTATCCCAGAATAACTTTAGTTTGATTACAACACCTCGCCAATATTTCGGCCCAGTAGATATCCAAAAACTACAAATTCAACTCCTTGATGAGTATGGTAGAATACTCGATTTAAACAATATGGATTACAGTTTCTGCTTAACATTCCAGACTATTTATGATTTATAATGTAATCATTTTTATATATAAATAAAACAACCTATTCCGATTTTATTTATATACTTATAATAAGACCCAAAATGACTATATATGAAATGAGTGATACAGAAATTGACGTATTCGTTAAGAAACATTTACCCGTAAAATTAAAGGAAAAAGACAAATATGGCGAAGTATTTACACCACCGCAATTTATCGATAAAATATTGGACCTATTCCCTAAAACAGTGTGGTCGAATCCGCGTTTAAAATGGCTGGACCCGACTGCCGGAGTCGGTTTCTTCATGATAATGATTTACCAGCGTTTAATGAAGGGACTAACTGCTTGGGAGCCGAACCCGAAAAAACGAAGCGACCATATTATCAAAAATATGTTATACATGGTTGAGCTGAACAAAGCAAACTGTAGAATATGTCGTCGGTTATTTGGACCGAAATCAAATATTGTATGCGCCGACTTTTTATCCGATTTTACCTTTCCAAATAATGCCGCCCTTGCTTTCAACTGTATTGTGGGTAACCCGCCATTTCAAGACGATTATGGTTTAAATGAGGCTGGGAATCGCATTTTAGGCGGCAAGAACAAATTATACGAGCGCATTTTCTTGAAAGCTTTCAATGTATTAGCAGATAGTGGCTATTTGTCTTTTATTGTACCGGACAACATGTTTTCCGGAAATGGTTCCGAAGCATACAAAATAATCATTCGTAATGCCGTACCATTTGTTAGTTTTAGTCCATCCAATCAAACGTATTTCCCCACAATTCAACAATACGTCTGCTACTTTCTTCTTCACAAGGTTGGAAAAAGAATTGAAACCACAATTGAAACGAATGAGAATGAGACGTTTCGCACTGTTTTGGAAGATAGACCCGTGAATCCAATACGCGACTGGACTCTTAGAAACGAAAGGCTTTTAAAACGATTTGTTAGTAATGAACGAAATGAAGTGATTTATAACCGAGGCAAAAATATTAACAGTTATAAAGGAAACAAATATCCCGTTGTTTATACTCCTTCTAAAATGTTGTATACTAACAATCCCGATTTGGCTGTGGGATTAAACCGAAAAAAAGCAATTGTGTTTGCTATATCGGTTGATTTGGCATTTACTATGGATTATAACGGTACACTAGGAGCCGGACCCAATACATTTATTATTCCTTTTCGAACCAACGCGGAAGGAAAACGATTAGAAAGATTTTTGAAAAGCGATGACTACAAAACATTGGCTTTAGCAACCAAGACAACTCGACAATATTTGAAATTGGCTTTTATTGAACATCTCAAACTAACAAAAATTATGGGAAAATTTGTTAGTAAGACTCGTAAAAATAGTAGAAGGTCTAATAAAACACGTAAAAGATCATAGGTAATTCTATTATGTTGCGGGCTAGTAACTTTAAGTGGATCCATTGTTAAATTATTATGGTGGGTGGGGCTACCGCACCACCTCCATTGATGGCGTCCGGTGGGGCTGGGGCTATAGCACCTCCTCCATTGTGGGAGTCTACCGCACCACCTCCTCCATTGCCGGGATTTATTACATTGGCTTCTAAATTCGCCACTCTGCCCTCTAATTCGTCCATTGCGAGTCCTAATCCCAACATTTCCTCTAGAATTTGTCCAATACGGCTTACACCGGTTATTTCATCTACTACCGCGTCAAATAAAGTATCTACTTTGGAGGATATTTCGTCCATTTTCTCGCTTGTCCCACTACTAATATTTAGTTCATTAAGACGACTGGTTAACTCACCTATTTGAGCAGATTGGGTAATTACTAATTTTTGTAGTTCATCCACTTGAGATTTAAGACAATCCACTTCGGATTGACTAGCATCTTTTGTAAAATAAAAATAGTTGTTTCTTGTTTTTTCGTCAATTATTTGAGCAATAACATATCCTTGATAACCTAAAAACTGTCCACTACCATTAACAATTTTGCCAACTATATATGTTCCCGGTTGATTATAAAGTCCATTGCTATCAGTTACATTTGTTCCAGTTACAAATATTGAGAGTGTACCTTTATTATGAAAGCAAATAGTAGATGCGTGTTCATGAAATACGCACCCATCGACTCCGTATGATGTGGTTCCACTTGCTATCGCATCACCTATATGGGTACCATGTATATCAGCTAACGTAAATGAAATATTATATGTATTTTTGTTAGTCAATGCATCTGTTTTATTATATTCGACAGTAGCCACCAACATGATATCGGGTTTAGTGGAAGGTGAAATGTTAAGCTTTTCCAAAAGTTTAACAAATGCGCGAGTACGAGGAACTGATGAAATCCTCATTATAGAATATATCAATAAAAATTTTTTTAACAAATTTTTATCCCTTTTTCTCATTTAATACGCGTCGAGATAATTAAATGAAAATTACAATATTATTTCGCGATGATAAACGTGTAAATATTTTCGTTTATTTTGCTAAGCCTAGCCCGGTCTCGAGCATAGCGATAATGGCGGCGGTGATGGGACCGCCGAGGTTGGTAAATAAATTGCGTAAAAATATAAAATTACTATTATATTGAGTGATTGCCGCGGACAATCTACTGGCCAAATCGCTAGAACCTAAAAGTTGAGAAGCTACTGATTTTTTTAGTTCAGCCATTTCCGCTTTAAGCTCATCCACTTGAGATTTAAGACAATCGACTTCGGATTGCTTAGCATCCTTGGTAAAGTAAAAATAGGCATTTCTTTTCAAGTCCTTAAGGACCTCAATGATAACATATCCTTGCTTACCCAAAAACGCACCACTTCCATTAATAATTTTTCCAGCTACAAATGAACCGATGATATTAAATAGACCCTTTTCATCTGTTACGTTTGAATTGGAAATGGCTACTGAAATGGTTCCTTTATTATGTAAACAATATGTGGAAATGTCGTCTTGTATTATACATCCAGAATCAGCAACACATACGCGTCCGTTTGATACCATTTCACCAAGATGCTTACCGTTTTTATCAGATATGTCCAATTCACCTTTATATGATTTTTTCTTTTCAGTAAGATCGTACGTTTCAAGTTCCGTAATCTTAGTATACACCTCTAAATCGGGTCTAGCATTCGTCGGTAATTCAAGCGTTTTTAATATCTTGATAAATGCATTACTACGCGGAGGGCTCATTATAAAATAAGTTAATATAATTATTTTCACAAAATTTTTAACGCAAAAAAAAACTAATATAGTTATATAATATGGCACATGCTTTCGCACCTATTCCCGCAAAACCAGCATTTGGCACTTTAAGAGAGAAATTATATCAGAGCGACTATTTGGAACGAAAAAAAGCTAAATTGGTTTATTGTAATACTCCTAATTTTTGTAACAAACCAATATATACTTATAGTTACGATCAACAAAATTTATATAATTTGGGAAAAAGATTGAATACATGTAATTTTTTACATGTGAATAAAGCAAATCTTATTGCCGGACAATATTCTCAACTTGATTTAAAGAATACATGTACTGTTATACCTACTACGAAAACGCCTTGTAATATTATTAACGGTTGCGCTCCTTGTGCAACCTTTACTCCGGTGCCTATTAATCTATTAAGTACTGTACCATTTTATCAAACTAACAATATTGATCCACTCGGTGAACTATTCGGTAACTCACAATGTGGTGAACTAAATTATACTAATTTTATGGTATTTTATCCGCCTAAAAGAAATTAATCAAATTAACAAGTTTTACACAAGTTTTACACAAGAAATATTTCAACAATGCTAAGAACTAACAAAATGGCTATTAAACATAGCACTCTGGGTTCGCCATAAAAGCAAACATTTTTTGTGACGCTACATTTGATAACACTAGTACAATTCGTTATTGGCTCCTCATGTACTTCTGTAGGACATTCACGAATAGTTTCCATTGTATGGACCACGGGCACCCTCTTTTTTCTTTGTGTTTTATAGACATACTGTGGATATAAAGATGAAGATGAAGATGAAGGGGAGTCAATATCGATAAACCAACCCCAATCCTCACTGGTTGTATACGCGTCCATCCTACTAATTAGTTATATCTTTTTAATTTAAAGCCATTTAAATTATTTACTAATATATTTTAGTAAATAATTCAATTTTATTTTTGTTTCATACATTTGGTCATTCATTTATAAAGCATCTTGTAAGCCTTCTTTGCTATCTTTCCATACTTGCGTGTGCCACGAATGGTCATGTATTCTCTGGCGCGACTATACGCAGCATGAACACCCTTTTTGTTTACCCGGCATGTATTTTTAGTACAAATGGGGAACGACTTGTTAGGTCCTAGAAAACATTTTTTACCACATTGCTTCAACATAACTGTTCTTTGGTGCGTTCCGGGTTGTTCTTTTGCCCAACCGCGTAAATACGCACCGCGACCTTTTACACCAGTCTTGCTTCTATATTTACGTGTACTTGACATTTATATTGTATACGAAGAAAAAGAATTTAATATCCATTTAATTTATATGAATAATACAAACGATACAAATAATACAAACGATACAAATAATACAAACGATACAAATGATACAAACGACGATATAGTATTAAACATAGAAGATATTTATCAAGAAGATATTAATAATGTTCCTAAACTGTTAAATGATGCGGATATTTTGGAGAA
>Ga0208249_1000390_pt1 | contig 14554 bp, 1 predicted proteins | sample CryBogmetaGMA1M_FD_184546 | JGI IMG/M metagenome (GOLD analysis project Ga0208249, IMG submission 184546) | Freshwater microbial communities from Crystal Bog, Wisconsin, USA - MA1M (SPAdes) | ecosystem: Environmental > Aquatic > Freshwater > Lake | place: Crystal Bog, Wisconsin, USA | collected...
TTGCCCGTGCCGGCCAGCGTCAGGATGCGGCCCGTGCCCGATTCGGAGAGCCCGAGGCTCCCGGAGAGTGTGAGCATCCGGCCGGCATCGAGGCTGCTGGTGATGGTGCGGTTGCCGAGGGCCTGCGTGAACGGGCCGCTGAGCGCGATGGAGTTCGATCCGGAAAAAGTGAGCATCGGCGACTGGAGGGTGACCGCGTTCGGCACTGCATTGGCACCGGTGAGGTCGGCCATCGCCCGAATGACCGCGGCCGTGTTTGTTGCGGAAATCACGAGCGGGCCACCCCCGAGAGCGTTGCCACTGCCGAGCACGAGCGCGCCGCCAGACCCGCTCGACCCGAGGTCGAAGCCGCCCTGGTAGCTGGCCTGGGCCGAGCCCGAGATGGCAAGAGTTCCGGGGCCGACGAAAAGCAAACGGCGAGTGCCGGCGTCGGCATCGATCGACCCGAGGGCGAACGTGCTTGATAAGACAGTCACGACCCGGTTGCCCCCGACGAGAGTCGTCGTGCCGCCGATGGCGAGGGGCATTGCGCCACTGTAGGTCACGTCACCTCCCGCGATCCGCAGACTGTTGGGAATCGCACGGGCAGCGCCGCTGGCGTTATCGAGCGTGGTCGTGCCGGCGACGACCACGAGGCCGGTGCCGACGGCCGAGTCGCTGTTGATCGCCAGCCGCGTGCCGCCCGCGATCGTCGTGGTTCCGGTGTACGCCGTACTCAGTCCTGACAGCGTCAGCGACCCCGATGCGAGCAGGATGCTACCGGATCCGCTGATCGCGTTGGCGACCGCGCCCCCATAGGTGTCCGTCCGCGCGAACACGAGCGCCCCGTTGTTGCTGATCGGCGACGTGCCCGCTGAAAGGCTGCCAGTCGTGCCGAAGTTGCCCACCTGGAGCGTTCCGGCCGAGATCGTGGTCGTGCCCGTGTAGGTGTTGGCACCCGTCAGGATCGTCGTCCCGCTGCCAGACTGCGCGAGGTTCAGCGTGCCGGTAAGGCTCGGGGCGAACGCATACGACCCCGACGTGTGGGTGAAGTTCACCACCGCCGTGCCGGGGCCGCCGGTCACCGTGGCGGCCTGCAGCGTGCCCGAGAGCCCGCCCACGCCGAGATTCAGCACGCCCCGCGAGCCGCTCCCCGACGCCAGCGTCAGCGTGCCCGTGCCCGCCGTGCCACCCACCCGCACCAGCCCCGAGTCCGAGATCGACAGCGTGCCCGTGCCCAGCGCGCCCACCGTCAGCGGGCCGTTGCTCGTCCACATGCCGCTGCCCGAGATGCTCGCCACGCCAGTCGCACCCGAACCGCTCCCCAGGATCCCGCTCGAGCCCGTGATCGCTCCGGCACCCAGCGACAACGTCGCCAAGTCTCCGGCAACGCTGCCAACCACCACGTTGCCCGTGCCGTGGCTGATCACACCCGTCGGCGTTAGCGACAGCGTGCCGCCGCGGATCACCGTGCCCCCCGCATACGTGCTCGTGCCCGAGAGCGCCAGCGAACCGGCCTGAAGCGTCACGCTCCCCGAACCCGTGATTGACCGCGTCGCGTTCGAACTGCCCGTGCCGCCGTAATCATCCGAGCGGTTGAACACCAGCGCCGAGTTGTTGACCACGGCCCCTGACCCGATGAGCCCCGTCGTCCCGCCACTGCCCACCTGCAGCACGCCCGACGAAATCGTCGTCGCGCCGGCATACGTGTTCAAACCTGTCAGCACCGTCGTCCCACTGCCCGACTGCGTCACCGCCAGCGAGCCCGAGAGCACAGGCTGCACCGTGTACGTCCCCGACTGCTGGAACTGCACCAGCGCCGTGCCGCTCCCGCCCGCGATCGTCGCCACCTGAAGCGTCCCGCTCGTCAGGCCGCTCGACAGAGTCAGGCTGCCAGAGGAGAGGGGATTCGCCGCCAGCGTGATCGTGCCCGAACCGCCCGCCACGCTCACCGCACCGCTGCCGGTCAGCACGAGCGACCCCGTGCCAGACTGACCCACCACCACCGTCCCAAGGCTATTCCACGTGCCGCCCGACACCGTCGCCACGCCCGTCGCTCCCGATCCGCTCCCCAGAACCGAGTTCGATCCCGTGATCGATCCCGCCGTCAGCGACAACGTCGCCGCGTCGCCGGTCACGCTCCCAAGAGTCATGTCGGCCTGCGGGTGGCTAATCGAGCCTGCGCTGCCCAGCGACAGCGTGCCGCCCCGAACCACCGTACCGCCCGCGTAGGAGTTGCTCCCCGAGAACAACAGCGAACCCGAGCGGAGCACCACGCTCCCCGAACCGCTGATCACGTTCGCCACGGCTCCTCCGTAGGCATCAGTCCGAGCGAACACCAGCGCCGCGTTGTTAATGACAGGTGAGCCGCCGGCTCCAAGACTGCCTACCGTTCCGGTGTTGCCGATCTGTATGGTGCCCGCGGTGATCGTCGTCGTGCCCGTAAAGGCGTTCGCGCCGGCGAGTATGGTCACGCCCGTGCCCGTCTGGAACACGTTCATGGTGCCAATAAGCGCAGGCTGAAATGCATACGAGCCCGACGTGTGGCTGAAGTTCACCGCCGCCGTGCCCGCCCCGCCCGAGACTGCTGCCGCGTTAAGCGCGCCGGCGGTGGTACCGGTGCCCACGTTCAGCGTGCCCTGCGAGCCGATGGCCGCGGCCAACGTCATCGTGCCTGAGCCCGCTGCCGCAGTGTTCGACACGAGGTTCATCGTTCCTCCGGCGAGGTTCAGCGTCGCAGTGCCAGAGCCGCCCACCGTGAATGTGCCATTACCGGTCCACGTGCCGCCGAGCATCGTCGCGATCGCGGCACTCCTGGCCGCAGGGGCAAGCCGCACGTTGGATCCCGTCACGGATCCGGCGGCGACCACGAATGCCGCCGTTTCGTCGGTATTCTCGGCAACTGCGATTCCCGAAGCAGGGTGATTGATGGCTCCGCCGACGATGCGGAGTTCGCCACCGCGGACGATCGTGCCTCCGGTGTTGGTATTCGAACCAGACAGGGCGAGTGTCCCGGACCCCAGTTTCGCCAATACGAGGGCGTTGATCCCGCCGTTCGGGTTCGAGATCGAGGCGCCGTAAGCGAAGCTCCCGCCCGCGTTCGTCGTGTCGAGGCCAAAGGTCGCACCGGGCAGGAATCCGGTCGAGCCCGTTCCCAAGCCCTTCAGCACATCGATGTCGCTCGACGTGAACTCCCCGGTGCCGCCAACATTGATCACAAACGTGCCGGTGCCGCTTGTCACGATGTTGGCGGCTGTCCAGTTCGCGGTGCCTCCACCGTAGAGTGCCAACCGGTTCGCAAACTGCAGCATGCCAAGTTGAGTGGTCGTCCGTCCGACGTAGGAGTTGCTTCCCGAGAGGATTGTCCGCCCCGAGCCCTGCTGGTTCAGGGCGAGGGTGCCGCTCAGCGGCAAGCCAAACTGGTATCCCGGCGACAGGTGATTGAAGTTCACGGTCGCGGTGCCGGAGCCACCCACGATACCCGCCGCCGCGAGCGTGCCCGCCTGGATACTCGTGCCGGTTCCGAAGGCAAGTGTGCCGGACGATCCCACATTGCGAGCAAGCGTCATGACGCCGGAGCCGGAACCGAGAACGATCGATCCCGCGTCAGCCAGCGTTAGCGAACCGCGACCCGACAGGCCGACGTCGATCCCGGCCGTGCTCCACGTGCCGCCGCGAATCGTCGCGCTACCCACGCCGGTCGCGAATGACCCGATGACCGTAGCGCCGCCCGTGTGCGTAATTGCCCCGCCGCTCATCAACAGGCTGCCCGTGCCGGTTGAGCCGATGAACGTGGTGCCGCTGCGCAGTGAAACGAGTCCGGAACTCACCGCCAGACTGCCGCTTCCGGCATTTCCGATCACGAAATCCCCGTTTTGATTGGCGAGGAAGCCGCCCGCCACCTCCAATGCACCCGCGCTCCCGACCGACGCGCCGATGGAGACTCCGCTGCCAACGGTGATACCGCCGCCAGAAACCGTCGCGGAACCCGACCCGCCCAGACTCTGGCCGACGATCAGACTATTGGAAACTGTCGCCGTACCACCCGAGATCGCCATGACCCCGAACGCATCCTTGCCGACCACGAGGGTCGCCAGAGCATTCAGCGTGCCGGACGTGATCGAGAGGTTGCCTCTGGATCCCGACCCGGAAGCAAGCGTCACCGCTTGGTTCACTTGCATGAAGCCGCTGCCGCTCACCGTCACCGCCCCGGTTCCCGAGTTCCCGATGTCAAGCGTGCTTTGGGACGTCCAAGAACCGCCCGAGACGGCCGCGACGCCCGAGCCTCCGAGACCGCCAATCGTGCCGCTCCCGTTGATGACGGTCCCGTTGGTGAGCGTCATGGATCCCGACCCAGATTTCCCCACGGTCAGGCTGCCAAAACCTCCACCCGTCTGCCAGATACCGCCGTTGACGGCGACCGCGCCGCTTCCGCCAGACGACTCGCCAACGACGGAACTGGCGACATCGACCGAGCCCGCCTTGATCGTGAGCGCGCCCGAACCGGACCCGCCCACGATGAGCCCCCCCGACGCTCGAACGCTGCCGCTCGTCAGTACCAGCTGGCCGTTGTTGCCGGCGCCGGGGCCGAGGGTCACGCTCGCCGTGCCGTCAATCGAGCCCGCCGTGCCCGAACCGCCCACCTCGAGCAGGCCATTCGTCACGACCGTCGCCCCCGAATAGGAGTTGCTCGCTACCGTGGTTAGGCTGCCGGAGAGGATCGTGATGCCGCCGCCCCCGCTCACCGGTGCCGTAAACGCGCCGCCGTAGCCATCGGAACGGCCGAAGGCGAGCACCGCCCCCGCAGCGAGCGCCACGCCGCTCGTGCCGGTGATTGACCCGGTCGTTCCGCTGCCCAGTTGCAGCGTGCCCGATGCCACGCTCGTGGGGCCCGTGTAGGAGTTCGACCCCGAAAGCACGAGCGTGCCGGTCCCTGTCTTGGTGATCCCAAACAGATTCGTGCCACTCGAAACACCCCCAGACATGACGAGTGCGCCGCCGCCGTCGATTGCCCAGACACCGCTGGCGCCCAGCACCATCGGGGCGGCGAGGGTCTGAGTGCCCGAGGAGACCGCCGAACGCGACACGCTGCCCGTCACGAGCGTGAGCGTGGACGCATTTGTCGGGGCGAGCACGAAGGCACTCGTGGTGGAGATGCGCAGGCTGCGGATCGTGGAGCTCACGTCAAGCGTAACCGCCGGGGTGCCAAACGCAGCCCCAAACAGGGCGTCGTCGCTCGCCGTGGGCAGCGGAGGCACCGTGGCACTTCGCCAGTTCAACGTGCTCGACCAGAGCGTCGCGGTACCTGTGCTGCTCCACGTCACCTCGGCCGCGACCGCCCCCGCGGGGGCGGTCGCGGCGAGGAGCAGGGCAATACCACAAAGGGCCGCGACGCGGCTCCGACGTCCGATCACGATCCACGTGCGCTTCATGGTCATTACGTCACCCTCTCCATCCGTAGGTTCCTGCCGGTCACGGTCATGCCCGCCGGCCGCCCACCACCCGCTTCTGCACGTCGGTCTCGAGCACGCCGAAGGCTGCCTCGTGCCGCTGCACCGCCATGTGCAGCGCTGCCAGTAGCCGCTTGGCCGTGTAAAAGTTCACGATCAGCCGTTGGGCGATCTCGATCGGCTCGTTGGTCTCAGGCCCCACCTGCTTGTTGAGGCCGAAATCGACGATCAGCTCTTCGGGGGTACCGGTGACGCGGCAGAAGTTGGCGTAACTGGCCACGCATCGCGAGTCGTTCACCTCGAGTTGCGGCCGGAACGGCGCTACCGGCGGACGATCCGCCTCGGGCCGACGGGCCTCCTCCTGCACTTCGGGCTGATCCTTCGTCGCTGCATCGCTCATCCATCGGTCCTTTCCTGTTGGGGTGCCAATCTCCGGCACCGCGGGTTCTCTTCACCGGCTCACGTGAGCCGAGTTCTCTTCCTGGCCGACATCTCGACCTGCTGCTCGATCCAGAGGCCGGCAAACGCTGCTTCCGCCGCCGACAGTCCACCGCCGACCGACGCCCCGGCCTGCATCTGGGCGGCCGGGGCTTCAGCAGCCGCCGCAACCGAGTCCACAGGCCCGTATGCGCCCATGTCGTACAAGCCGTTGGCGAACATCGCAGCGATATCGAGCAAGTCCACGACACCGTCGTGCGTGAAGTCGCCTTGCCACCACGTGGCCGCCGCCCCGGTATCGAAGCTGCCGGCCGCGAACACGTTGGCGACGTCCTGGATATCGATCGTGCCGTCGAGGTTCGTATCGCCCGCGGCCGCCCACCCCACGCGGAGTTCACCAGCCTCAACCACATAGCCCACGGTGCGATCACTGACTGCCTCGGACGTCACGATCCCCGTGTCGCCGGGGCCGCCGCCGGCGGCGATCGCCGCCCGAACTTCGTCGAGGTCGTAGCCACCTGCGGCCACGCGAATCTGCCCCATGCCCAGGTCGAGCACGCCGCCGGCTTCGATCACGAGCGCCGCCAGCGACATCGGGGCGGAGCCGACGGCCGTCCAGGGTGCCGAGAAGTTGGCCATCACCCGACCACCCGCGGCGATCCGCAGCGAGCCGAATCCGACGGCCGCCGGATCAGCAAGAACGAGCGTGCCATCCTCCACGACCGTCCCAACCGACTCGACGCCGGAACCGGTCAATCCGAGGTTGCCCTCGCCCGACTTCACCACCTCGAAGTGAGCCCCGGCAAAACTCACCGCCGGCAGCAACGCCGCGGCACTGGAGGTGGTCTGGTCGGCGAACGCGTTGACCGTGACTACCTTCTCCACAGACGTGCCGCCCTGACTGTCGATCACCGTGAAGCCGATGGTGTAGGCGCCGCTCGCGGTGAATGCGTAGGGCAGGTCGAACGCAAACTTCGTGGGATCCGTCGCGTCCTGCGCCGACCTCACAAGCAGCGGCATGCTGGTGCCGGCATCGGCCGAGCCCATTCGGGTGACGACGGCAGTGCCGCGGTAGGTCTCGCCCGCCGCCCCGGGATCGGTGAACGAGCCCGAGATTTGCACGAAGAGGTTCGCCGCCTGGAGCGGATTCGCGGCCGAGCCGTCGGCACTGAACGCCGACGCATTCACCCGGAAGGTGTCGGCGATCGACGGAGCCACGTTCTGCACGCGGTAGATTTTTTCCACGGCCGATTCCGCCCCGTCCTTGTCGACCACCCGCATCCGCACCACGTGATCGCCCGCGAGCGTGACCGCCACTGGCCGGTAAGCGAATGTGCCCGCGGCGGCCCGCACGCCCTGCGACCAGTCGCCGCCGTCGAGGCTGAACCACGTCGTGAGCGTCGTGGCATCGACCGGCGATGCATCGGCGACGACCGCCGTGAACGTGAGTGGCGTAGAAGACGACGCGCCTTGATCCACGTCGGCGGTGCCGTTCGAGCCGGCGAGCGTGGTCACCGTCGGTGCCGCATTGCCAGCAGTGAACCCGCCGGCGGCCGAGATCATGGTGCCATTCACGTCGGTCACGGTCACGGTCACCGCATACTCGCCGTCGTCGGTGGTGGCGAAAGCGAGGCTCGATGACCGCGTGTCAACGCTGAGCGGGAACGCCACACCGTTGCGGGTGACGGTCCACCGGTACCGGAGGCGGATCGCGTCGTCGCCGGGCACCGTGGCGGGAGCGGAGAGCGCGATGAGGTCGCCCTCGACGACCGCCGTGGAAGGCAGGCCGACGATCGCGGGAGTCGATGTGAAGGCGGGGCCGACGTTCACAACCCGAACTGTTGCCGCAGTCGCGGCCGCCTGAAGCGCATCGTCGTCGACGATGGTCACGGCCACGACGTAGTCACCGGCCCTCGGCGGCACGAACGAGAACGTCTGCGACGAAGCCGAACCCTCCGGCAGCGGCACGACGGTGCCGTCGGTCCGCATCACCGACCAGGCATACGACGCAATCTGGTCGTTCGGGCCGCCAGGCGAGATGTCGGCGACGAACGCGAGCGTGTCGCCCACCTTCGTGGCACCGTTGGCGTCGGTCGGGACTGATGCCCGGATGGTCACCGCCGGCGACCGATGGGCGACGGTGAGGGCCACCGACGTAGACGCGGTCTTCGCCGTGCCCCCGGTGCGGCCGTCCGCCGCGGAGAAGGTCACGCGGTAGATGCCGCCGTCGGCCGGGGCAAACTGGAACCCGAAGTCGGCGCTGGTGACGACGGCCTCGTAGGCAGTGCCGCCCAGCCACCGCTCCACCGTCCACCGGCCGTTCGTGGCGGTGATCGGCACCGTCACGCCAGCGCCCTGGTCGTCCACGGTCGCGATCGAGAGACCGCCCGTGAGGCTCAGGGTGTCGCCCTCGTAAATCGTGCCAACTGTCGGCACCGTGATCGTTGCCTGAGGTTGGGCCGCCATCACGGTCACGTCGCGTGGCTTGGCAGTAACAGACTGACCGTCGTTGTCAGTGACGCTCGCGGTGAACCGGTAGGTGCCGGCGGCCGCGAACTTTACGTCCTTGAGCGTGATGGCTCCCCTCGGTGCCTGGAACGTGGTCGTCTTGAGCGTTCGCGTCGGCGCCGAGACGTCGTACCACGACACGCTCACGGTCCACTGCGTGCCGCCGTCGGTCGTTCCGTCGAGATCGGGGCCGGTGAAACTGCCCAGATCGATAGTATTCGACACACCTTCGATGGCCGTCTGCGTCGGAATCTCCGTCATCGTCGGCGGGAGGAGCCTGACGGCGACGGGCACGATGTCGGTCGCACTCGTACCGCCGTCCACGAGCGTGGCGGCCACGTTATAGACCACGCGGCCGTCGCCGCGGACGACTCCGGTGGGCACGCTGGAAAGCCCGGGGTTGAACGTGACGCTCTGCGATGCCACCACGGGCACGGACCACGTACCGGGGAGCGGAGTTGGCGTCGTCGACCCCGTCGCGACCGGATCGCTGAACGCCCCGACGCCCGCCGCTGACCTCGTGGCGACGCGGATAAGAGTCGATGCGCTGCTGACCAGCACTGGCGAGATGCTCTGCGACGTGGATCCCGCCGGCACGACCGGCTGGTCGGTCCAGGTGCGACCGCCGTCGGAGGAGAGTTGGATCAGATAGCCGGTGATCGCGCTGCCGATGAGGCTCGGTGCCGTCCATGCGAGCGTGCCGGAAGACTGCGTCCACGTCATGCCCGACGGGGCAGGGAAAAGGCTCGACGCGATGAACGACTGCGCCGTGATTGGGCTCACGAGTCGGAAGCCGGTGCCGGCGTCTTCGGCGTCAACTGACCGGCCGGAAACCCGTGACGAAGCCATGACCTCGGCTACCGTGGAGGAGTAGCCACCGCCCCGCACGATGCCGCCGTCGATCAGTTCGGCAACGTTGCCCGTCATGTCGTAAGCGCCGAAGCCGCTTGGGCTACCGACGGTGCCCACGTCGGCTGGGCCCGCCTGGGCCTGGGCGTAGACCGCTCGATTGCCGGTTCCGGCAGATGACGCCGACGTTGGCGAGGAATCGCTTCCAGTCGCGTAATCCCAGTAGCCGGCACCGGACGAACCGCCCTTGAAGTAGGCGGCCTTATACCACTGGCTTTCCGAGGGCAACCGATAACGAGCCCCTGCCGATGGGGCCGAGGCCGGCCCACTCGTCCGACCGAGCAGGAGGTAGGCGCCCTGTTCGGTGCTCGACGTGGCCGTGCCGCCATTGTGCAGCCAGTTGGCCACACGGGCCGCGTCGAACCAACTCACGTATGTGACGGGCTTGTTGCCCATCCCGGCCTTGATGGCGTAGCACAAGCCGGGGGCCGCGGACTGATTGCGGGTTATGCCTCCGACGGTGCCGGAGTCCATCAAGGGACTCCAAAGGAGGTTGACATTGGCCCCAGTCGGATCGACGGTATTGAGGAACGCGGCGTAGTCGGCGTTCGTGAACTCGAAGGCCTGGATCCGGAATTCGTCGGCAACGGCCCCGAATCCGGCGGGGTTCGTATCGGCCACGTTGCCAGCATCGACCACCGTCACGAACTGTGGCGACGTGCCCCCTGCAGGATTAAGCGACAACGCACTCGAGGCAGCAGAGGCACGGCCCTGCCCGTCATCATTGCATGCAGTCACACGGAATCGATACTCCGAGCTGCCCTGCAGGCCCCGCAGTGTGGCGGCGGGGTTGATCCTCGAGCCGTCGGAGTCGACGGTGTCGATCCACGACAGGCCGCCATCAGTTGAGTAGGAGACCGTGTATGAAGTGATCGGCGAGGTGCCCGCGGCCGTCGGCGGATTCCAGCTCACCCACACCTCACGACCGTCGAGGCCGATCCTGGCCCGCACCTGCGTCGCCATGCCCGGAATCGCCTTCGCGATGAAGGGCACCGACATCCCCTCATCCACCAGCAGGTTCTTAACGCCAGACGAGCCGGTCAGCGACACCACCTGCACCAGCGGGAAGTCGGCTCCGGTCGCGACCGTGCCGACAAGCGAGTTGATCTGCCTGGTCACGCCGGCTGCGGCGCACGTGAACGTCGGCGGCTCGACGACGAGCCGGTAGTTGAAGTTGAGGGGCAGGCCCGTGAGGCGGTAGCGGCCGTCGGCCGCCGTCACCGTGACGCGTTCGCCCACGCCGCGGAGGCCGTTGAGGTCTTCATCGACGAACACGGCCACGCCGCCGAGTCCCTCGCCGGCGTCGAACACGCCGTTGCGGTTGGCATCGACGAAGACGACGCCGTCGATCGCCCCGACGTTCGCGACCACGTCGAACGTGCGTGTCACCGAGCGTCCCGCCGGCCCGTAGGGCGTGGAGCGGTCGAACGCCGTGACCGTGATCGTGGAGGAGGCCCCGGTTGCGGCCGCCGGCGTCGTCACCCGCAGCGTCGCGCCGTCGACCACGGCGGCCACGCCCGAGTTGGAGGTGGTCGCGGTGTAGACCGGGAAGCCCGACGGCACGGCGGCGAGCACCTGCTTCGTAATGAAGCCAGTCGTGGAGTTCGTGGCCACGGAGACGGTCGCCTGGCCGGTCGATGACCAGTCGAAATCGACCGTTCCCTGGGCGGTGCCGCCGACGACGACGGCCCCGGTGCGATCGATGGCGAGCGCCCAGCCTTCGTCCAAGAACAGTTGGGAACCAGTCGACGAATCGGTCGCGCTGCCTTGCTGCCAGGCATCGACAAACAGGCCGGACGTGGACCACCTCGTCGCGAATAGGTCGTTGGTGCCGCTCGCGGTCAGGGTCTTGGTCCCCGGCCCAGGATCGAAGTCCTGCGTTCCTCCGAACCGGCCGGTTGAGATGATCGAGTCGTCCGGTGCAACCACCACGGCGTTGACCAAATCCCAGCCGCCGGTGGCCCCAACGCGATTCGCCCAGACGAAGTACCCGGCAATGTCATATTTGGCGACAAATCCGTCGTGATACGTGGTTTCGGTGAACGACACGGTCGGCGAGAACCTGATCGTGCCGGCGCCCGGTGTCGTCGAGCTATTGAACCAACCACCAACGATCACATCCCCACGAGAATCGGTCGCGATGCCCCTGATGCCATCGTCTCTCTCAGATCCGACAGACTGCGACCACAGCGGACTGCCCGTCAGGCGGCTGAACTTGACGAGCACGGCATCCCACGTCGTTCCAGTCGTATCGGTATTCGTGTGAATCCGCGGGCTCGTTCCGTCTGCCAGCGATATGGTCGCGTTTCTCGCGCCGTATCGACCGGCTGCGACTACATCACCTCGGCGGTCGAAGGTCAAGGTATCGAAGGACTCGCCGCGGGTGCCGCTGCCCGCGAGCTGGGCCACCCAGCCGACGGCTCCATCGGCTTCATAAGTTGCTACGAATCCATCGCAGTCGCCCGAGGTCGCGGCCGTCTTCTCATTCAGCGTGAAATCGAAGTCAACCGTTCCCCAGAACTGCCCCGCCATGGCGATCCGGCCCGTGGCGACATCCACGGCCACCGCGCTGCCCCACGACGAGCCCAAAGCCCCGCCAACGGCGTTGCCCCAGATCAGGGTTCCGGCGGGGCTGTACTTCGCAAGGAAGGCGTCGCTCTCGTTCGTCTCGAGCAGCCGTGTCGCCGAGGTCGGGTCGACATCCATCGTGCCCGAGAATCGCCCCGTCACCACGACGTTGCCCTGACCATCGACGGCCACGCCCATCGCCCCGTCTAAATCGAGTGTGCCCGTGCGGTTGGAACTGAAAGGGATCACCCACTGGAAGCGGCCGAAGGAGTCGTACTTGGCGAGGTAGCCATCGGTCTGGCCCACCGCCGAAAGCGTCCGCGTGGTGAGCGGATCCGGGTCGAAATCGACCGTGCCGTTGAATTGTCCGGCTGCGTAGACGTTGCCGGCGGCATCGGTGGCAAGCGAGAGCACGCGGGAATCGTTGCCGGTGCCCCCACTGCCCTGGGCCAGCACATCGGCCCAGCCGAACGAGCCGGCGGTGGTCGTAGCCCTCACGGTCGCAGACGCAGCGTCTTCGGTGGTCTGCCGAGGCATGAGGTTGAACGTGGTCGTGGCGCCGGTCGGCAGGGTGGCGATCGTGGAGGACTGGCTCGTGAGCGTGACACGCAGGTCGTCGACCAACGTGGCCCTGTCGGTGTTGGTGCTGTCGGGTGGGTTACTGGCGATCTGAATCCGCCTGGTGCCGGCGTCGAGATACGCTGCGAACGAGTAGGACTGGAAAGCTGAACTATTCAGCGCATCCCAGGCATAGCTGCGAAGCTCGCGACCATCCGCCGAGAACGTGAGCCCCGTCGCCACCGTCGGGTTCGTTAGCGAGTTACGATTCGCGGCGCGGAACGAGAAGGCGTAGACGCCGGACGTGGGTACGACGACGTCCTGATAGGCTGAGCCTCGCGTCGTACTTCCTGATTGGAAAAACGCCACCTGCTGGCCCTCGGGCGCCGTGTTGCTCCACGCCGAGGTGTTCTTGGCGATACCGGCATTTGCGTTGAAGGTCCATGTGCCCCCGGTCGGGCCGTAGGACCAATCGCCGGAGGTTCCGCCCGGCCCCGACTGCACCGGCGTCTCGAAACCGGCGTTTACGATCGGCAGGTTCACCTGCGGGCTGAACGTGGCGGCCGTGGAAGAGACGCCGCTCGAGGCGTCCACGACGAGACCCGTGATCGCCGTCGCGGCGACCGTGGGCGTGAACGACGTGACGGGCGCGAGGGCGGCGTATTCGGTCGTCGCCGTCGTCGCCGCGACGTCGGTGCCGGGGCGGTCGGCGGTGAGCTGGCCGATCACCGTCTCGTAGGCGGCGTTGCCCAGCGGGTTGCCGCGGAGGTCGAGGTGCTGCAGTGCCGGCAGCACCGGCTTCGTCAGGCGGATCGCGTCGGCCGCGACGGTCGACTGCCCGTCGCTCGGCGGCGTCACCGTGATCGTGACCGTGCCCACCGCCCCCTCGGGGATCGTGATCTTCTGCAGTTTGCTGTCGGCCGCATTGCGGAGCGGCTGCCAGGCGATCGGCTTGCCGTCGGACGTGCCATAGGCCGCGATGTCGGCCGCCACGCCCGTGCCATCGGGCGAGAACCGCTGATCCACTCTCGCCACGCCATCGGGCTTGACGAGGTAGAGCACCTCGTTCTTCCCCAGCGTGTCGCGGGCCGAGATCAGCTGGTCGCCGTTGACCGTGGCGCCGAGGTTGAATGAGGCATCGCGATCGGGCACGAGCGTCGCGTAGACGCCCCGAGCCGACAGGGTGGCCAGATCGGTCGCCTGCTTCGATCCGAAACGCGGGTTCGTCTCCCAGCCTCCCTGCCGCAGCGCCGTCGAGACGCCGTCCATGCCCATCGTCGGCGCCTGGATCGCACCGTCGGTGAGGTTCACGTAGAGCAGCACGTCATGGTCGAGGTAGTCGGCGCCGAACAGGCCCACGCCCTTGTCGAGCCGCACGAGTGCCGCTACCGCATTGGCCGGCCGCGTGCCCCCGGCCTCGTCGAAGATCCGCGAGGCGAGGAGTTTGGTGGCGTCGAGCCCGACCCACTGCGTGCCGTCGTAGGTGCCCAGCACGCCATACGCCTCGGCCCCGCCGAGCAGGCCGCTGAGCGCGGGCGTGGGGAGCGAGTTGGGTAGGAACGGATTCGGACGCGTGACGCCCGTGTATTGCTCCTGACGCGCTTCCGTGGCGGCAACTCCCGTGACCGCGGTGTTGGCACCGTAGAGGAAGCGGCCGTCGGCCCCCTCGAGCGCGGCCATGCCGCCGCCGCCCGCGCCGCCGCGGACGAGCACGCTGGTGTTTTGCACGTCGATCGACGACGCCTGAAGTTTCACCGTGCCCCCGGCGCCGCCGCCGCCGGCACCGCCCGCGCCGCCCGATGCACCCGACTTGCCCAGGCCGCCCGCGCCGCCTGCGCCGCCTTTGCCTCCGTCGGACCGTGCCTGGGGGGCTGGCGACACGCCGGAACTGCCTTTCGTGTCAGTCGGCGTGGCGGCGACCGTTGTGATGCCGTCGTTGCCTCGGGCACCATCTGCCGTAAGCGTGAGGCCGCCGGTCGAGACGATGCGGCCGCCGGCCACGATCTCGAAGGCGCCGCCGCCGCCGCCGCCCACGGCACCGGGCATGCCGGGTGTTCCGGCCATGCCGTCGTAGCCAGCGGTGCCAGAACTACCGTCGGTTGCCGCGTAGTACTGCTGACCGAGGAACAAGCCCGAAGCGCCGC
>Ga0208249_1000393_pt1 | contig 14509 bp, 15 predicted proteins | sample CryBogmetaGMA1M_FD_184546 | JGI IMG/M metagenome (GOLD analysis project Ga0208249, IMG submission 184546) | Freshwater microbial communities from Crystal Bog, Wisconsin, USA - MA1M (SPAdes) | ecosystem: Environmental > Aquatic > Freshwater > Lake | place: Crystal Bog, Wisconsin, USA | collected...
GGCCCATTGAGCACGAGCCCCAGCAGGGGGATGTTGCGATGGCGCAGGGCCTCTACCGAGAGCAGGGTGTGATTCAAGGTGCCCAAGCCACTGCGGGCCACCAGCACCACTGGTAGTCGCCACTGGGCCATTTGCTCGATTTGAAGCCAGTCCCGCCGCAGCGGCACGAGCAGACCCCCGGCGGTTTCGACCACCAAAGGCCCCGCAACCTTGGGGAGGGCAAGACGCTCTGGCTCGATGCGACAGCCGTCGAGTTCGGCGGCCCAGTGGGGAGAAACGGGGTTGTTGAGCCTGTAACTCTCCGGGCAAATGCGCCCATCCGGAAGACCAAGCAGGGCTTGGATCCAACCGCTGTCGCCGCCGTGCTCGATGCCGCTTTGCACCGGCTTCCAGTAGTGGGCGCCAAGCCCCTGCACGAGCAGGGCGCTGACCACGGTTTTGCCCACATCGGTATCGGTGCCGCAAACAACCAGCTGGGGAGGGAGTGGCGTTCTGATGTCTTTGCCCGTTTTCATGTCTTGGCCTGATGTCATGGCGTCAGCCGCTGGCCCACCAGCAGCACCACCTCCCAGCCCAGGGTTCCCCCCGCGGGCCAGTGCTGCAGGAGCCGTCGCAGTTGGCTGGGATGGAGGGGCTTTTGCCTGGTGGCGGAGGCCCCGAGCTGCCGGACTTCGCGCAGGAAGGTGAGGCCATTGCCGCAGGGCTGGGTGAACCGCAGCGGCTGGTAGGTGGGCACCTGCAGGTGGCGCCGTGCTGCGGCAATCAGGTTCTTGGCGTTGGGTAAGGCAAGCCCGGTAAAGGGCACGTGGGCGGCCGCGGCGGCCTGATGCCATTGGGGAAAACTCCCTGCTGTGGGCACGGCCAAGGCCAGCCAGCCCCTGGGGCGGAGAGCTGAGCACCAGAGCTCGAGTTGCTGGATGGGGTCGTCCAGCCATTGCAAGGCAAAGCTGGAGGTGAGCAGGGCGGGTTGGGGGATCTCCCTGGGTAGCCCTGCGTTGAGATCCCAAAGCAGCCCGCCCTGGCCCTTGGCCATGGGATTACACGCCAGCAATTCGGGGCAGAAATCGACTTGCAGCAGGGATGGATTGTCTTGGGCGTTGGCCTCTGGCATGGCCTGGTGGGCCTGCTCCCTGAGGGCTTGGCCCACCAGGCCGGTGCCGGCGCCAAGGTCGGCCCGCGGCCCCGGGGGCAGGGGAAGGGAGAGGCAATGGCGGGCCAGGCGCCAGGCGATGGCCCGTTGCAGCTTGGCGTGGCCGTTGTAGTGGTCGGCTTGACGGCCAAAGCGGTGCCGCACCTGCTGGCTAAATATCTGGCTGTTCATCCCAGGGGCTCGAGCCAAGCCAGGGCCATGGGGAGAACTTTGCTGCCCAGGAAGCAGTGACCCGCACCCTGCAGGGTGATCCGATCCGCCTGGGGCAAGCAGGCGGCAAGGGCTTCGGTGGCTTCCCGCACCACGATTTGGTCGGCACCGGCCTCGACCAGTAGGACCCGGGCCTGCCGGGGGAAGCCATCCGGTAGCCCGGAGGTGTGGATCAGGACATCGAGGTCGTGGCTGAGCCGCTGGCGACCGATCGCTGAGAGACCTGTCTCGAAAGGGGTTGGGCTCAACAGTGCCGGATCAGCCGGAGCGGCTGCCCGGGCAAGGAAGTCGCCCAGCATGGTTTCGCCCCTGTCACGGCGCAGTTGCTCAGCCATCGCTTCGATGGCTGAGCGCAGACCCCGGCCTGCCTTGCCCTCGGGAATGAAGCGGCCAAAGCTGGCTAACAGCACCACCGTATCGGCCTGGGCCAGCACCTCCGCCGGCAGCAGGTGGGCCCCCATGGAATGGGCGATCACCACCCGTGGCTGGCTGGCGTTGGGGGGCTCTTCGTTCCAGTGGGGTTCGGCCTGGCCCAGGTAGCCGTAGCCCCTGTCGCCGCTTTGCCAGGACCAACCCCGGGCTTGGCAGGCCTGTTGCCATGGGCCCCAGCCGTGGCTGTCGCCGGCCCATCCGTGCATCGCAATCAATTGCATGGTCGCTCCGGTGGGCCCCCCAAGGCCTGGATTAGCTGCTCCAGACTGCCCTCCGGCAGATCGTGGCGCAGCACCAGCCTCAGCCTTGCCGTGCCTTCGGGCACGGTGGGTGGCCGAATGGCCACGGTGAGCAGGCCTGCTGCTTCCAGATGCTGTTGCAGCTTGAGGGTGGCGCGGTCGCTACCCACCACCAAGGGCAGGATCGGTCCTGTGCCGGGGGGGCGGGGCCAGCCGGCAGCCCCTAGGCCATCGCGCCAGCGCTTGGCTCGTGCCAGCAGGGCGGTCGCGGTGGTGGGGTTGGCTTGTATCTGGGCAAGCCCCGCCCTGGCCCCCGCCGCCAACGCGGGCGCCAGGGCCGTGGTGTATCGAAAGGCCCCCGAGCTCTGCAGCAGCCATTCCCCCACTAGCCCATTACCTGCCAGAAAGGCCCCACCGCTGCCGAAGGCTTTGCCAAAGGTGCCACTGACCATGGCGATGCTGTCTAGGCCATGGCCCAGGCCCCGTCCCTCGGGTCCGAGAACGCCCAGGGCATGGGCCTCATCAAGCAACAGGGCTGCGCCATGGCGGCGGCACAGCTCCCCTAGCTCGGGCACCTTGGGGCTAGTGCCCTCCATGCTGAACAGGCTTTCGCTGATCACCAGGAGCCGCTGCTGGGGGTTGGCCTGGCGAGCGGCTCCCAGGCGTTGGGCCAGGTCACCCAGGTCGTTGTGGGCGAAGCGCTGCAGCTGGGCGCCACTGGCCCTGATCGCCACCAGGAGGGAGTGGTGGATGAGGCGGTCGGCGAGCACCAGGCTGTGGCGATCGGCCAGGGCGCTGACGGCGGCGATGTTGGCTTGAAAGCCACTCGGGAAGAGCAGCACCCGCTCACGGCCGAGCCAGGCAGCGAGGTCTGCTTCGAGGGCTTGATGGACAGGCCGGCTGCCGCTCACCAGCCTCGAGGCGCCGGCCCCGACGCCGTCGTTGTGGAGGGCGGCTTCGGCGGCAGCGACAAGCTCTGGATGGCCGCTCAGGCCGAGGTAGTCATTGCTGGCCAAATCCAGCAGAGGCGTTTTCTCGCCCATGCCATGGGGATGGCTATCCCCATCGGTTGGTTGGGCTTCAAGCTGGCCGGCCCCTAGGGGCTGGTAGCTGCGCAGCCGCCTCAGCCGCTCCGGGGGAAGGGCCTCGAGGCCACGAACCAGGTGTTGCTGCCAGTGGGGGATTCCAGCCTGAGCCACGGGGAGGCCGGCACATACAAAGCGATCCTCACTTTGGCCGTCCACGGGCCGAAAAGGGCGCCATAGGATTGGAGGAATTTCAGAGCCGGCGCCCAGTGCCCGACCAGGCCGGACCGACGCAGCTTTCCCCATCGGCATCAGGGTCAAGGGATTTAGTGCTGGAGACCCTCTTCCCCTTCCCGCTGGATCCCTTCCAGCTGGAGGCGATCGATGCCCTCAATCAGGGGCACTCGGTGGTGGTGAGTGCCCCCACGGGATCCGGTAAAACCCTGGTGGGGGAATACGCGATCCATCGGGCCCTGGCCCATGGTCAGAAAGTTTTTTATACAACCCCCCTCAAGGCCCTCTCCAACCAAAAGTTGAGGGATTTTCGTGCGCAATTTGGCGCTGAGAAGGTGGGCCTGCTCACCGGTGATCTGAGCCTCAACCGTGAAGCCCAGATCGTGGTGATGACCACCGAGATCTTCCGCAACATGCTGTATGCGGAGGCCGACGACCACGACGACCCCCTGGAGAATGTGGAGGCGGTGGTGCTCGATGAATGCCACTACATGAACGATTCCCAACGGGGCACCGTCTGGGAGGAGTCGATCATCCATTGCCCGCCACCGATTCAACTGGTGGCGCTGTCAGCCACGGTGGCGAATGCAGGTCAGCTCACCGATTGGATTGATCGGGTGCATGGCCCAACCCAGCTGGTCTTGAGTGATTTTCGGCCGGTGCCTTTGGCCTTCAGTTTCTGCAGTGCCAAGGGCTTGCATCCCTTACTCAACGACGAAGGCACGGGGCTGCATCCCAATTGCAAGGTGTGGCGGGCTCCGAAGGGCGGCCAGCGCAAAGGGCCGAAAACGGCCAAGCCTCCCCAGCCCGAAGCCCCGCCCCTGGGCTTTGTGGTGGCCCAAATGGCGGAGCGCGACATGCTTCCCGCCATCTATTTCATCTTCAGCCGCCGGGGCTGCGATAAGGGGGTTCGCGACTTGGGCAAGGCCTGCTTGGTGAACCTTGAAGAGCAGGCCCGCATCAAGGCGCGCCTCGATGCCTATATCGCCGCCACCCCCGAGGCGGTGCGCGATGGGGGCCATGCCGATGCCTTGCTGCGCGGAATAGCCGCCCACCATGCCGGCGTGTTGCCGGCATGGAAAGAGCTGATCGAAGAGCTGTTCCAGCAGGGCCTGATCAAGGTGGTCTTTGCCACCGAAACCCTGGCCGCGGGGATCAACATGCCGGCCCGCACCACCGTGATCTCGGCGTTGTCGAAGCGCACCGAGAGGGGCCATAGACCCTTGATGGGCAGTGAATTCCTGCAGATGGCTGGCCGGGCTGGTCGCCGGGGGCTCGATACCCAGGGCTATGTGGTCACGGTGCAGAGCCGCTTTGAGGGCGTGCGAGAGGCGGGCCAGTTGGCCACCAGTCCTGCCGATCCCCTGGTGAGCCAGTTCACACCGAGCTACGGGATGGTGCTCAATCTTCTGCAGCGGTACGACCTGGCCAAGGCCAAGGAGCTGGTGGAGCGCAGCTTTGGCCGCTATCTGGCCACCTTGGATCTGGTCGAAGACGAGGCCCGGATTGCCGAGTTGATGGGGCAGCTGGATCGCCTGGAAGACGGCTCAGGGGATGTGCCGTGGGAAGACTTTGAAGACTACGAAAAGCAGCGGGCCCGGCTGCGGGAAGAGCGCCGCATCCTGCGGATCCTGCAGCAGCAGGCCGAAGAAACCCTGGCCCATGAGCTCACATTGGCTCTCCAATTCTCCAGTGAAGGCACCTTGGTGAGCCTGAAGGCACCCCAGCTCAAAGGGCGGGTGACACCCGCGGTGATTGTGGAAAAGGTGAAGGGATCGGGCCAGTTCCCCTTGCTCCTCTGCCTGACAGATGAAAACCTTTGGGTGCTGCTGCCTTGCAATGCGGTGGTGAGTTTGCACGCCGAACTCAGCTGCCTCCAGGTGGGCCAGGTGGATCCGCCCCTCCTGCGCCACGGCGGTGAGTTGCGCCATGGCGACCAGGCCAGCGGCGGCTTGGCCCTGGCCGTGGGCCATATGGCCAATCGCCATGACATGACCACTCCCCAGTACGACCTGGCTGGGGAGGTGCAGGCCCATGCCCAGTTGGTGCACCACTTAGAAGAGGAACTGGAGCTCCATCCGGCCCATCGCTGGGGAGATCGCAAGCAACTCAAAAAGCATCGCCGCCGCATGGAGGAACTCCATGACGAGATTGAGGAACGGCAGCGGCTGCTGCACTTCCGCTCCAATCGCCATTGGGATACCTTCCTGGCCCTGATTGAGATCCTGCGCTTCTTTGGAGCCTTGGCTGGCGAGGATGGGCTGGAGCCCACCGAAGTGGGCCGCACGGTGGCTGCCCTGCGGGGCGACAACGAGCTGTGGCTTGGCCTGGCCTTGATGAGCGGCCACTTGGATGAGCTCGATCCCGCCCAATTGGCGGCGGTCTTTGAAGCCATCTCCACCGAGGTGAACCGCCCCGATCTCTGGTGTGGCTACCCGCCGCCGCCCCAGGCGGAGGAGGCTCTCCATGATCTGCGCGGTTTGCGCCGGGAGCTGGAGCGCCAGCAGGAGCGGGCCAAGGTGACGGTGCCGATCTGGTGGGAGCCCGAGCTCACGGGGTTGGTGCATGCCTGGGCCAAGGGCACCAGCTGGAGCGATGTGATCGCCAACACCTCGCTGGATGAGGGAGACGTGGTGCGAATCCTGCGCCGCACCGTGGATCTGTTGGCCCAGGTGCCCTACTGCGAGGCCATCAGCGAGCAGTTGCGCACCAATGCCCGCGCGGCCCTCAAGGCGATCAATCGCTTTCCGGTTTGTGAGATTGAGGATCTGTTGGCGGGAGGCCATGGCCAGCTGGTTCCTGCCACAGAGCGCCCATCCCCGAATGGGGCTTAAGCCTCTTGCTTGGGGTCAGACCCCCAGCCGCTCCCAGATGACGCCCAGGTTGGCTTGGTGCAAATCGGTTGAGAAGCAATCGGCCAATTGCCCTGGAGTTAGCCGGCTGGTGACATCCCCATCGGCTTCCAAATTGGCGCGGAAATTGCCGCCCTCCACATTCCAAGCGGTGTGGGCATTGCGCTGCACGATGCGATAGGCCTCCTCGCGGGCCATGCCCGACTCCACCAGGGTGAGGAGGACCCGCTGGCTGAACACCACCCCGCCATAGACATTCATGTTGCGGGCCATGTTTTCGGGGTAGACCCCCAGGCCCTTAACCACATCGGTCATCTCCCTGAGCATGAAGTGCAGGGTGGCGGAGCAATCGGGCAGCATCATGCGCTCCACCGAGCTGTGGCTGATGTCGCGTTCGTGCCATAGGGCGCAATTTTCCAGGGCTGCCACCACGTAGCTGCGCAGCACCCGGGCCAGACCACTGATCCGCTCACTGCGAATGGGGTTGCGCTTGTGGGGCATGGCCGAACTGCCCTTTTGCCCCTTGGCGAAGTTTTCCTCCACCTCGAGCACGTCGGTGCGCTGCAGGTTGCGGATCTCGGTGGAGAAGCGCTCAAGGGCCGCTCCCACCAGGGCAAGGGTTTGGATGTACTCCGCATGGCGATCGCGGGAGATCACCTGGGTGCTGGCGGTGTCGGGCACCAGGCCGAGCTTGGCGCAGGCGATCGCTTCGATCTGGGGATCGGTGTTGGCGTAGGTGCCCATGGCGCCACTGATCTGGCCCACGCTCACCACCCGCTCCAGTCGCTCGAGGCGCTCTTGGTTGCGGAGCACTTCGGCCAGCCAGCCGGCCACCTTGAAACCAAAGGTGATCGGTTCGCCATGGATGGCGTGGGAGCGGCCAATCATCACCGTGCCCTTGTGGGCTCGGGTGAGGTCCCGCAGGGCATCGGCCAGCTTGTCGAGCTCGGTGCGCAGCAGTTGCACCGAGGCCTTCATCTGGAGGGCGACGCCCGTATCCAGCACGTCCGAGCTGGTCATGCCCACGTGGATGAAGCGGCCCGCATCGCCCACGTGTTCATTCACGTTGGTGAGGAAGGCGATCACGTCGTGGCGCACTTCAGCCTCGATCTCGAGGATGCGATCCACGCTGAAAGCGGCCTTCTCTTTGATGGTGGCCACTGCCTCTGTAGGCACCCGCCCCAGCTCACAATTGGCTTCGGTGGCGGCGATTTCCACATCGAGCCAGCTCTGGAATTTGGCCTCTTCGCTCCAGATGGCGCCCATTTCGGGCAGGGTGTAACGCTCGATCAAGGGCCAGCGCGTGGCAACAGCCCCCCCAATGTATGGGGCGGCTGTATCTGGGTAGACCGGTGATCCTCCGGCTCAGGCTGCGGTGGTGAGTTGTTGGTGGGCCACTTCCCACTGCACCAGCTGCCCCCAGCTCTGTTGACGCACCCAGCAGCGGCCACCGCGGCACTGGATCACTTGGAACGGGGGGAGATCGCGGGGCTGGTTGGGCAGCCGCACAAAACAGCCAGGCCGCAGCAGCTCCACCACGTTGCTGGAACGGAGATTGTTTCGATGTTGAAGGGAAGTGGCCATGGGTTTCGCCTCTTCGTTTGGGGCATCTTCAGCTGGTTTTCCGCCAGCAGGCCCGCTTGCTTGGAATGTGTTCCGTTTCCCATATGGTTTGATCACAACCGGGCAGCGTTGAAGCCGCACCCCTGCGCCCATGGCCCGCAAGCAACGCTTGGATTTGGAGCTCCTGGCCCGCGGCTTGGTGACCTCGCGCCAGCAGGCCCAGCAGCTGATTCGGGCCGGGCGGGTGCGTTCAGGGGATCAGGTGCTCGATAAGCCCGGCACCGATGTGGCCCCCGAGCTGGAGCTGCAGGTGCAACACCCGCCGCGCTTTGTGTCCCGCGGTGGCGAAAAGTTGTTGGCGGCCCTTGAGGCCTTCCCCCTGGAGGTGGGCGGTCGGGTGTGCCTCGATGGGGGGATTTCCACCGGCGGCTTTACCGATTGCCTGCTGCAGCACGGCGCCCAACGGGTCTATGGCATCGATGTGGGCTATGGCCAAACGGCCTGGAGCCTGCGCAGTGATGGGCGTGTGGTGCTGAAGGAGCGCACCAACCTGCGCCATTTGGTCGCCGCTGATCTCTACGGCGAGGCCGATCCATGGCCCGATTTGGCCGTGGCGGATGTGTCGTTCATTTCCCTTGGCCTGGTGTTGCCAGCCCTCAAGGCTCTGTTGGAGCCGAAGGCTATCCCTGAGCTGGTTGTGCTGGTGAAACCCCAGTTTGAGGTGGGTAAGGCCCGGGTGGGTAAGGGCGGCGTGGTGCGAGATCCAGACGCCCACGCCGATGCGATCTCTGGGGTGATGGCGGCCGCGGCTGGGCTGGGCCTGGCGGCGGCGGGCCTGGTGGCCTCACCAATTACGGGGCCAGCCGGCAACCATGAATATCTGCTCTGGCTGCGGGGCGAGGGTCCCTCGGCTGGGGATGCTTCTGGCGTGGATGCTGAGACCATCAAAAAGCTGGTGACCAGCACCCTGGCCACCAGCTAAAAGGTGAGTTGTGAGCAAGGACCTAAATCGCGCCGCTGTCGCGATCGCCAGTGCGGATCCGAATCACCGAATCGATGGTGCTGACGAAGATCTTGCCGTCGCCGATTTCGCCAGTGCGGGCTGCGTCCTGCACCGCGGACACCACCGTGTCCACCTGGTTGTCATCCACCACGATCTCCAGCTTGAGCTTTTGCAGGAACTCCACAGTGAATTCCGAGCCCCGATAGCGCTCGACTTGCCCTTTCTGGCGGCCAAAACCGCGCACTTCACTCACGGTCATGCCCACGATGCCTGCATTGACCAGCGCAATCTTCACGTCTTCCAACTTGAAGGGACGAATGATGGCCTCGATTTTTTTCATGGAAGCAGCTAGGGCTTGGAAGGGAGTCTCTCAGGAAATCCCAGCCCAAAAAAGGGGACAGGATCCATTAGGCCTGAGGCTAGACGGAGTCGCCGTAGCAACGGCTACCTGGCCTGGGGGCCTGTCTACCATCTCAAGGATTGATAGCGAGCAACCGGTGGAGCAAACGCGCACACCGCTCTATGGCGAGCGGGCTATTTCCGATGCGGAACTGATCTGCTTTGAGAACCCCCGTCCAGGTCGCCCCTACGAAGTGGCGATTGAGCTGCCTGAGTTCACCTGCAAATGCCCGTTTTCGGGTTATCCCGATTTCGCGGTCTTGCGCTTGATCTACCAACCCGGCCCCCGGGTGCTGGAGCTCAAGGCGATCAAGCTTTACGTCAACAGCTACCGAGACCGGTCCATTTCCCACGAGGAAGTGGCCAACCGCATCCTTGATGATTGCGTGGCCGCGGCCGCGCCCCAGTGGATGCAACTCGAGGCTGATTTCCATCCCCGGGGCAATGTCCACACCGTGGTGCGGGTGAGTCACGGAACCCGGCTGCCCTGTTAGAGCTGGCCCAGTAACTGGGGGAGCTCCTGGGCAAAGGACGGGAGGTCGCGGTTGCAGAGCCCGGCCACATGAAGGCGACCGCTTTCCCCCTCCCCTTCTCCGATGGCCCAGAGCTGGCGGGTGGCCACCAGGCTCAAGCCTCCTCCGGCAAGGGCAATGGCAAAGCCCGCATAGACCAGGGGTACGCCGGGATCTTTTTTCAACAGGATGCCACTGGCTGGAAGCACGCTGGCCACCCGAATCGGCAGCCCTTTGATCTCTGTGGCGGGGCCGCCTGGCACCAGTTGGCCGAGGAGTTGGCCATCGGCTCCGTAGACGTCCACGGGGCCCGCCTCATTGTTGAGGCTGAGCAACACCGGTTCGCTGCCGTCGGGGCGGGTGGGAAGCACCAATCCCCAGATCTGTTCGCCGAGTTGGGGGAAGGGCTGAAGCGGCAGCTGCAGCAAGGGGCTTTTGCCGAGCTGCACCGTGATGGCAGCGAGCGACCAGTCGGCTTGATAGAGGGTGATGCCCTTGAAGCGCAAGGGATGGTTCACGCTGATTTCGGCCTGCTTGAGCTCGGGGCCTGCCTCGCCATCCAGTAGCCGCAGCTGGGAGGTGAATTGTTCCGGCCGGCCAGCTGGATCCCGCTGCACGGAGAAACCATCGAGGACCACCACCAATTGGCTTTGGCCGCGGCTGTTGAGCAGATCCAGGGTGCGTCCCGGCGCCAGAAATTGCTCGGAGCGCTGGCCAGCCAGGGAGCCCCAGGCGGCGCCCAGCATCAGCACCACCATGCCGGCATGGACGAGCATCGGACCGACCCGGCCCAGCAGGCCCTTGCGGGCCGCCAGCCTGCCTGGGTGGCTTTGGATCTGCCAGCCCTGGGCCTTCAGCATCCCTTCCAGTTGCACCAGGCTGGTGGCTGGCGTTTGGCTGGCCACGGTTTCGGCCACGCTCAGCTTGCTGAGTTGGCGCGGTGATTGGTAATCCACCCAGCGCAGGGCGGTCTGCAGGGCGGGCCATTGACGGCGCCAGCTGCAGAGCAGCAGGGATAGGGCCAGCCAGGCCAGCAGGGCTAAAAACCAGTTGCTCGAATAGATGTGATCGAGCTGGAGCGCCAGCACGCCATCCCCTTTGATCAGCCCCAGCCAGGGTTGGCTGTCATAGAGCTGGTGGTAGAAAGTGGGGCTTTCTTTTTGGGGAATGGCGGTGCCGATCCCACTGGCAACGGCGATCACCAGCAGGAGGCCAATGGCGAGGCGCAGGTCGGAGATCCAGGAGGCCAGCCGGAGAAGCGTTTTCATTGGTCTGCCTTCATAGCCATCGGGCCACCAGGGTCAGAGCTCCGGTGGTCACCAGGACCACTCCGCTGATTGGGGGTACCCACTGGCCCACCTGACGGAGGTTGAGCAGGCTCGGCAGGCTTGCCGCCGCCGTCCCGGCGAGCAGCAGGGGCAGCACCTGGCCAGCGCCAAAGCTGGTGAGCAGCACCATGCCAACCACCGGCTTACCGCTCTGGGCCATCCAGCCCAGCAGCACCGCCAAGACCGGGGTGGTGCAGGGGGTTGCAGCGAGGCCAAACGCCAAGCCCGCTGCTAGGGGAGCGAGGGGGGCGGGCACCTTGCGTCGCCAGATTTCAGGGTCTGGTCCAGGGGGGAGGGGAATTTTCAGAACCCCCAGCAGGTTGAAACCCATCAACAGGGCCAACACCGCCACGATGGTGGGGATGAGGCCAGGGATTTGGCCATAGATGCGGCCGAGCAGTCCGCTGACCAGCCCCAGCAACACCAGGGACGCCACGATGCCGGCGGCAAAGCTCAAGCTCCTTTGCCAAGGGGAGGGTCGCCGCTGGCCATCGGCTACGGCGGCGCCGAATCCGGCCAAATAGGCCAGGGTGACCGGTAGCAGAGACAGGGAGCAGGGCCCCAGGCTGGTGAGCAGCCCACCGGCGAAAACCACCGCCAAGGTGGTGGGGGTGGGAGAGGCCAGGGACTGTTGCAGCAAGGTCTCGCTGGTGCGGGCCCAATCGGCCAGTTGGGGCCCAAAGCTGATCATGGATCCAGCCTATCGGGCGGCTGCGGGCCGGTGACGCCTGGGCGTTGGGGAGAGGCCGCTGCCCTCCAGGGAGCAACGCAACAGGAGGCCGCAAATCAGCAGACTGGCCATCAGGGAGTTGCCGCCATAACTGATCAGCGGCAGGGGCAGGCCCGTGGTGGGCATGGCGCCACTGGCAACGGCGATGTTGAGGATGGATTGGCCCACCAGGATCGTGGTGCAGCCAATCGCGATCAGCCGTTGCTGGTTGGTGCGGCATTGCAGGGCAATGCGTAGCCCCGCAAAACCAAACAGCAGCAGGAAGAGGAGCAGCACCACCGAACCCACATAGCCGAACTCTTCTGCAAAAACAGCAAAGATGAAATCGGTGGACTGGATCGGCAGGTACTGAAGTTTTTGGGTGGAGAGTCCAAAACCGGAACCGAGGAAGCCGCCGGAGCCAATGGCCAGGAGACTTTGAACAAGCTGATAGCCATCGCCTTGGGCATCGCGCCAAGGGTTGAGGAAGGAGATCACGCGAATGCGTTGGTACGTATTGAGCAAGATGCTCGCCGTACCCACCAGACCTCCTGCTCCGGCGGCACCGAGCAGCAGGGTTTTGGGTAGTCCGCCAGCCAAGGCCATCAGCCACAGCAGCAGGCCGGTGAGGGCAGCGGTGCTGAGGTTGGGTTGCTTGAGAATCAGCAGGATCAAGGCCCCCAAGATGCCGAGCCAAAGCAGCTTTTGGTCGCTGCCACTGCGTTTCCAATGGGCGAAGAGGGATGCTCCTTGGAGCACCACAAAGGGTTTGACGAGTTCCGAGGGTTGAATTTGGATCGGCCCAATCACCAGCCAACGGCTCGCCCCATTGACGGTGCTACCGATCACCAGGGTGGCGGCCACCAGCACCAGGCAAATCAACAGGGCCATCGGCGCGATGTGAAGCCAGCGGCGCAGGCTGGTGCGGAGGCCGAGCCAAAGCAGGCCCCAGCTGGCCACCATCCAAATCAATTGCCGCTTGAGGTAGTAGGCCGCATCGCCCATTTCCCGCTCCGCCACCCACCAGCTGGAGGAGGTGAGCACCAGTACGCCCACCAGGCTCCAGAGGGCCACCATGCCGAGCACGAGGCGGGCCTCAGCGGGCCATAGGTGCCATGGCAGGGGCAGCAAGCCTTGGGCCGCCCTGGCTTGCACGCCAGCCGTTGGGGGATCACGTCGGGTATTGGATCGGGGCAAGGCTGGTGGGTCGGGGCGGCGACTGTTGTCGATGGTCCTTTGTCGATGGTCCTATTGAGCCGTGAAAGCTTGCGGCTGGCTAGGCATGCCGGGTCACAAAAAAAGCCCGGCATGGCCGGGCTTGCTAAGCAGGAGTTTGGACTCAGTTGCCAACGTTCTGTTGACGCCGACCCGTAACCAATTCGACCTTCAGGATCTTTCCTCCCTGCTTCATGATCCGCTGCTGTTCAGCAAACCAGCTTTCGAAGGGAACCCACTTGGTGAAGTAGGTGTTCTGGAGCTCACGCTGGGTGCGTGATTTCTCAGGGCAGGGGATGCAGGCTGTGATCTTGAACAGGCGCATGGGAACGATCCGAGGGGTTGTGCCTAAGCGATTGGATCAGTTGCCCAAGCCGGAACTGATGTAATCGAAGTAGACACCCATCTCACGACCGGCGTCAGGACCCACCAAGGCAGCGGTGGCTTCCTTCATGGCTTGGATTGACTGAACGGTGGCACCGATGGGCACACCCAGGGAGTTGTAGGTCTCCTTGAGGCCGTTGAGAACACGCTCGTCGAGGATCGACGTGTCACCGGCCAGCATGGCGTAGGTGGCGTAGCGCAGGTAGTAATCGAGGTCGCGAATGCAAGCTGCATAGCGACGGCAGGTGTACATGTTGCCGCCGGGACGGGTGATGTCCGAGTACAGCAGCGACTTGGCCACGGCTTCTTTGATGATGGCCGATCCGTTTGCGCTGATGGTGGCAGCTGCACGAACGCGCAGCTCACCGCTGGCGAAGTACTGCTCCAGGCGGCCCATGGCAGAGCCGTCAAGGTACAGACCTTGAACGTCGGCCTGGTTAATGACGTTGGTGATGGCGTCTTGCATGAATCCTGCTTAGGGCGAAAAGACGGTGCGGAAGAAAGGAGGGGTTCGGGGCCTCAGGAGAGGGCGCCAACCACGTAGTCGAAGTAGAAGCCAGCTTCTTCGGCATCGGCGCCGGTGAGCAGGCCCATCGCGGCGGACTTCATTTCGCGCACGGACTCGGCCATGGCCTCAAGGGGCACGCCAAGGGAGCGGTACATCTCGCGGGCTCCGATCACGCCGATCTCTTCGATCGGGGTGACGTCACCAGCGACCACGCCGTAGGTCACGAGGCGAAGGTAGTAGTCCATGTCCCGCAGGCAGGACGCTGTCATTTCTTCGCCGTAGGCGCTGCCGCCAGGGGAGATGACATCAGGACGCTTCTGAAACAGGGCGCCTCCGGCCTGTTTGACGATGCGCTCACGGCTCTCGCTGAGAACCTGCGCGACGCGGAGGCGACGCTGTCCAGCCGAGACGAACGACTTGATCTGATCAAGTTCGCCAGGGCTTAGATAGCGGGCTTCGGCGTCCGCGTTGATGATCGAGTTGGAGACGATGCTCATGCAGTTCTGCCTCGAAACAAGCGGCCGCCTTGACGGTGACCGGTATCCGTTGGGTAAGTGGAGAGATCGACTTGCGCCGATCGCTGAAGCATTCTGTGCCAAAGCCCTTCGCTGTCACCGGGACCGGTAACAGTTCTTCACGGCCTATTTGCTTTTCAAATCCCTTCTGCCGCAAGGACTCTGGCAAGCGTCGCTAATAGCAACATGGTGTGGTAATTGTTCATCCTTTTGCCTTGCTGATTGGCGCAC
>Ga0208249_1000394_pt1 | contig 14503 bp, 14 predicted proteins | sample CryBogmetaGMA1M_FD_184546 | JGI IMG/M metagenome (GOLD analysis project Ga0208249, IMG submission 184546) | Freshwater microbial communities from Crystal Bog, Wisconsin, USA - MA1M (SPAdes) | ecosystem: Environmental > Aquatic > Freshwater > Lake | place: Crystal Bog, Wisconsin, USA | collected...
GGGCAACGGGCAGCCCCTTCACCGGATTGGAGCAGCTAGGTCGTCGCACGAGTCGTCGCTGGGAGTCGCTCACGACTTCGCGCCCGGGCCGATGCTTTACTTGGATGGATGCGTTGTCTCTCCCGGTGGCCCGAATCGGGCGGCAGCGAAGAGGGCATGACCGCGGAGGAACTCGGCGGCCGACATGCTCCGCCGGCCTTCCGGCACGAGCCGGCGAATCACGAGCCGGGTGCCGTCGCCGCAGGCCACGAGAATGCCCGCCGGATCGGCCGCGAGGATCGTGCCTGGGACCGGGGTCGCAGCGCTGCCATCGGCGGCGCTGCCTTTCACAGCACTACCTTCACTGCCTTCCACCGCGCGGCCCTCCTCGGCAGGGGCGTCGGCAACCGCCACGTCCTCGAGCACGACGCGCAAGGGAGCACGGCTGGTGGCCTCCGCGCCGTCGGCGTGGAGAAACGCGGTCGCCCGCGGCCAGGGCTCGAGTCCGCGCCGCATCCGCTCGATCCGCGCGGCGGGAAGCGACCAGTCGACGATGCCGTCGGCCTTCGCGAGCCGCGGGGCCCGCGTCACGGCCGCCGGATCCTGCGGCACGCCGGGCGTCGCGCCGGGGCCGCCCTGTACGAGCTGGTCGATCGCGCCGGGCACGATCTCGGCGCCGAGACGGGCGAGCCTGGGCTCGAGCTCCGCCGCCGTCTCCGTCGCGCCGATCGGCGTCTCGGCCGTCGCGAGCACGTGGCCGGCGTCGAGCGCGGGCGACATGTGGATCACGCTCACGCCGCTCACGGCGTCGCCCGCGAGGATCGCCCACTGCACGGGCGCTGCGCCGCGGTGCCGCGGCAGGAGCGAGCCGTGGAGGTTGACGCCGCCGTAGGCCGCCACGCCGAGCGCCGCGGGGGAGAGGATCTGCCCGTAGTCGCAGACGACGAGCAGGTCGGGGGCGAGGCCGCGCACCGCCTCGATCGCAGCCGGGTCGTTGATGCGGTCGGGCGCGAGCACGAGCACGCCGGCGGCCTCGGCAGCGGCCCGCATCGGGTTCGGCGGCGGCCGCCGGCCGGCGGGCGCCCGGTCGGGGCGGGTGACGAGGGCGACGATCCGGTGCCGGCTGGCGAGCAGCCGCTCGAACATCGGCACGGCGAAGGGCCCGGTGCCCATGACGACGATCCGCAGGGCCGGCGCGGCGTGAGCAGAGCTGCCGGTGGCGGCGCGGTCGTTGGCGGGGAGGTCGGGCATGGCGCTCGCCGGAAGTGGATTCCGCGGCGTCCTGCTCGCCCGCCGGGTCACGGAATGTACCCCGAATCGATCCACCGAATAAAGCAAGGGGGCCGGAGCGGTTGGTGCCGCGCACCATCAACGCGGCCCGTGAGTGTGGCTCGCTGCCAACGACGGTTGCTCTCCCTCCACGCCAGACCGACAGCGCCGACGCGACGCCCGCCGATCGGCACCACGCCCCGCGCCTTGTTCCTCGTGTGCGCCGGCAATCAGACGACTTGGGTAGAATCAAGTCGGGGAAACCGGCGGGGGGTCGCACCCCCGTCATGGGCTCACCCGGAAGAACGGCCCGTCGCGACAACCCGCCGTTAACAGCCCGTGGAAAAAGTCCTCCAGGACTTTTTCCAGGCACGAAAACCTCCGGTTTTCACGGGAGCTGCGCTCCCGCGATCGCATCCATGCGACCGAGTAGGCTGTTTATCCACAGCCTGTTAAGCCGCACGCCGAGCACGGCCTCGCGCGACGGCCGCTGGCGGGGTGTGTGAAACCAAGACTGGATGGTGTGCCATGCGTGCGATGACGGTAGCGATCATCGCCATGATCGCCGGAGCGGCAGCTGGAGCGCTCGCCGGAGCGGTCGCGTGGTTCCTGTTGTCAGGCTTGGGGATGGCGGAGCCCGCTGTGAGGAGGCAGGCATGCATGGGCTCACTGGAACGCTTGTATCAGTGGCTCGAAAAGCAGCCCGGCGAGGCCGACCTGCATTCACTCGTGCGCGAGTGGCAGCGAGATCAAGGGCCGGGGGCGTGCCCGGAGTGCGTCGGAGGCGAGATGGCCTACGCCGTGAATCCGTGGCTGCGCACGGTACGTGACGTGCGTGCCGACTCCGAGTCCGAGACGCCCGCAGTCGTCGTTTACGAAACCCGCCTGCGGCATGGGGATTTCGTCAGCACGCCGCTTCGGCAGAGAGAAATGGCGATGTACCTCGATAGCCGCGGCAACGTGCGATTGTGGATGGGCACGGCGGAGGCTTACTGGAAAACCGTGGCTGCGATGAACACGCATCCTGACAAAGGGAGCGTCCGGGAATTCAAAGCGTTCGAAAAGGAATGACGACTCGTGCGGTCACATCCGGCACCACGCAGAAGGCGTGGCTGGAGATGGACTCGCAGCACAGACATGCGTCACAAGGACAAGCCATGGGGCGATTCATCGACGAACTGAGCGCCAATTGGCTGGCCATGCTCACGCCCATCGCGATCGTCGCCGCCACGTTGTGCGTGCTTCGCGAACGCTGTCCGCGGTCCCTCTGGCTGTCACGTGCGGCGGCGGCCTGGATTGGCCTCGCGGCATACGTCGGTGTCTCGTGGCTGCTTGACGCGAGATACGTGTCGGGCCTCGCAGGCCCGCTCGAGAGGCGCGTGTGCGAGGCGTTCGCGGCGGGCTTTCCATTCACACTCGCGGCCGGTGTGTTCGTGTGCGGCGTCGCCGCGTGGAAGGCTCTTGGCCGGCGAAGTCTGTGATCGGCCGCCGTCGGTCAGGCCGTGCAGTGCCAGGACTCGAGCCGGGCGAGCCGGGCGAGGATTTCGTCGTCGGCGGGCATCGCCCCGCGGGACTGCTGCCCGCGGAAGACGTCGTGAAACCCGTCGAGCATCCGCCGGGCCTCGAGCGTCGCGGCGTCAGGGAGGCGGTCGATGAACAGCCGCCCCTCGAGGTGGTCGAACTCGTGCTGCACCACCCGCGACAGGAGGCCCTCGAGGTCGAGCCGGATCGGCGTGCCGTCGAGCGCCCAGGCATCGACCACGATCCGCTCCGGACGGCGCACGTCCATGCGCAGCCCGGGAAGGCTCAGGCAGCCCTCCTCTTGCACGGCCGTGCCGCGCGGCCGGCTCAGCGACGGGTTCACGAACACCATCTCCTCCCCCGCGCCACGGCGGCCCGTCGTGTTGACGACGAACAGCCGGTAGGGAAGCGCGACCTGCGGCGCCGCCAGCCCGATGCCCTCCGCCTCGTACATGATGTCGAACATCTGCGCGACGGCGTCGCAGAGGCCGTCGTCGATCCGCACGAGCGGCTTGGCCCGCCGCAGGAGCGCGGGATGGGGATACTCGACGAGTTCGAGCCGGCCGATCGGCTCGGGAACCGGCGGCGTGCCGCCCGGCGGCGCGGCGGACTGGGAGGCGGGCGTGGCGGCGGAGCCATGCGGGCTGTGGGCCATGCGAATCTCTCGGCGAGCGGGCGGCGGAGCGAAAAGGGCGGAGCGAAACGGGCTGGAGGAATCCGGCGGATCGGCCCCGGCGCGCCGGGCGATCGCATGTCCCCATCATAGCCGCCCGATCCGCGGCCGCGTCGCGCAGCCGCCGCCGGCTCACCGGCTGTTCGACTACATTCCAGGGATGCACGACGTTCCACGGATTGACGGCGCCCCGGCCCTCCCCCCTTCGCCCTCGGCGCACGCCGGCACGCCCGCCGTGGCGTGGTGGCGGCCGGCGGTGCTCGCCGCCACCTGCGGCGGGATCGGCCGCGCGCCGGCCGCACCGGGCACGTTCGGCGCGGCGCTCGGCACGGTGTTCGCGGCCGCCCTCGCGGCGGCCGCGCTCGACCCCGTCGTCGAGGCCGGCCTGCTCGTGGCGGTGAACCTGCTCGGCATCCCGCTGTGCACGCGGGCGGCGCGGGCGCTCGGCCGCGGCGGCGACCCCGGCGCGATCGTCTACGACGAGTTCGCGAGCCTGCCCATGGCGCTGCTCGTGGTGCCGGCGGCCGCCCGCACGCCGGGCGTGCTCGCGGCCGCGTTCGTCCTGCACCGGCTCTTCGACGTGTCGAAGCCGTTCCCCTGCCGGCGGCTGGAGCGGCTGCCCGCGGGCCTCGGTATCATGGCGGACGACTGGGGTGCCTCCGCCTACGTCGCCGCGTGCCTCGCCATCGGCCGGTGGCTGGGCTGGCTGTGACGCCGCTCCGCCGCCACGACGCGTCCCGTTCCCATCCGGCGCTGCCGCCCGCCGGGCGAAGGCCATGCGACTGCTCCTCATCGACCACGGCCGCTGCGATCCCGCCGCCTCCCGCGCCCACCGCGTGCGTGCCGCCCTCGGCCGCGACGGCGCCGTCGTGGCCGTCTGCGGGCCGTCGTCGGTGCCCCGGCTCGAGGACACCGACGAGGGCACGTTCGGCATCCACCTCCACGACATCGCCGCGGCCTCGCACCGCTTCCTCGACGCCGTCCGTGACGGCTCGGCCGGGGCGCTGCTCGCCGCGATCCCGGGCCTCTCGCCGCGGCTGCTCGGCTCGGTGCGGGAGACGGCGCGGCAGCTGATCGCGGAGGCGGTCGACGCCACCGACCCCGACGCGGTGTTCGTGATGCACGCCGGGATCCTCGCCGATCTCGCGGTGGAGACCGGCGTGCCGGTGGCCGTGCACGTCTGCCCCGCCGACCTCGACGCCGCGGCGGCCAGCCGGGGGATGCGGAAGCTCGTGGCCCGGGCGCTCGGATCCTCGGAGGTGCTCGTGGCGGCCGACGAGGCGGTCGCCGGCCGGCTGCGGGAGGGCTGGGTGGAGGCCGACGCGGCCGCGCCCGTCGTGGTCTGGCCGCTCGACGACCTCTGCGCGGCGCGGATCGCCTCCGCCTGCCGACTCGCGGTCGACCGCCGCCGCGGGGCGTGAGCCGGCACCGCCCCCGCGGCCGCGTGATGCGCCGGCCCACGGCCGCCGCGTGGCGGAATCCGCGGGCCGGCGCTACACTTCCCCCGCTGCCGGTCACGCGATCGTGCCAGCCGAGATGGTCCCCACACGACAGGACATGCCATGGCGAAGTCGGCGACGGGCAAGAAGAAGAGTCGCACGGGCACGGCTGCGGTCCGCGGCAAGGGGGCACAGGCGGTGGCGCCGAAGGGGGGCAAGCCCGCCGCGGCGGCTCCCGACCTCGCGGCGGCCCGCCGCGTCGTGCTCGACCTGCTGGCGATCCCCGGCGGATCGGGGGACGAAAAGCTCGTCGCCGAGCGGATCGTGAAGTGGCTCCGCGAGGCGGGCTGCCCGGCCGACGCGATCTCCTTCGACAAGGCGCACACCCGCACGCCGCTGGCGGGCAACGTCGGCAACCTCATCGTCAGGCTGCCCGGCACCCATCCCGGGCCGTGCCGGCTGTTCATGGCCCACATGGACACGGTGCCCGTGTGCATCGGCACGAAGCCGGTGGTGGCGGGCCGGTTCGTGAAGAGCGGCAACCCGGCCACCGGCCTCGGCGCCGACGACCGCGCGGGCTGCGCGGTGGTGCTCTCCACGGCGCTCGCGGTGCTGCGCGACAAGCTGCCCCACCCGCCGCTCACGTTCCTCTTCGCGATCCAGGAGGAGGTGGGGCTCTACGGCGCCCGCTTCGTCAAGGCGGCCGACCTCGGCAAGCCGCGGCTGGCCTTCAACTTCGACGGCGGCGCCGTCGAGAAGATCACCGTCGGCGCCACCGGCGGCTACCGGATGGACGTGACGATCGAGGGCATCCCCGCCCACGCCGGCGTGGCGCCGGAGAAGGGCGCCTCGGCCGTGGCCGTCGCGTCGCTGGCGATCGCGTCACTCGTGGAGGAGGGCTGGCACGGGCTCGTGCAGAAGGACGGCAAGCGGGGCACGAGCAACGTGGGCGTGGTGCACGCGGGGTCGGCCACCAACGTCGTCGCCGACCGGGCCGAGCTGAAGGTGGAGGCCCGCAGCCACGACCCGGCCTTCCGCGGCCGGATCGTCAAGGCGATCGAGAAGGCCTTCCACGACGCGGCGCGGAAGGTGCGCACGGCCGACGGCTCGACCGGCCGGGCGACGGTCGAGGGCCGGCTCGACTACGAGGCCTTCCGCCTCGCGGACGACGAGCCCTGCGTGGTGGCGGCGCGGGACGCCGTCCGCGCGATCGGCCGCGACCCGCGGCTCGAGGTGTCCAACGGCGGCCTCGACGCCAACTGGATGGCGGCCAACGGCGTGCCCACCGTCACGCTCGGCTGCGGGCAGATGGAGATCCACACCACGAAGGAGCAGCTCGACCTCGACGCCTTCGAGGCGGCCTGCACCGTGGCCTTGCGGCTCGCGACCGACGGCGTGTGAACGGCGGTTTTTGTCGGCGCGCGAGGGGCGGTCGCGGGCGTTTTCACGGCTCGACGGCCGCAACGCGCGGGCGGCTTGCGTCTGCCGCCCGTGCGGTAAGCTTTGGGCCACGGCCCGTTTCCGGGGGCCCTGTGTACGCAGATCGAGGAAGGGAGGCCCGCACGCATGTCGCCGTCCGGTTCATCGTCGGATTCGCCGATCGTTTCGTCGCCCGCCTCGCCGTCGAGCCCTCCGGCCGTCGACCGCGTCCACCGGGGTGACTGCCTCGAGCTCCTCGCCCGCGTGCCCGCGGAGAGCGTGCACCTCGCCTTCGCCGACCCGCCGTTCAACATCGGCTACGACTACGACGCCTACGACGACAGCCGCTCGGCCGACGACTACATCGACTGGTCGCGACGCTGGCTGGAGGCCGTCGTCCGCGTGCTGCGTCCCGACGGCAGCTTCTGGCTGGCGATCGGCGACGAGTATGCCGCGGAGCTGAAGGTGGTGGCCACGCGGGAGCTGGGCCTCACCTGCCGCAGCTGGGTCGTGTGGTACTACACGTTCGGCGTCAACTGCAAACAGAAGTTCAGCCGCTCCCACGCCCACATCTTCCACCTCGTCCGCGACCCGGCCGCGTTCACGTTCAACACCGACGCGATCCGCGTGCCCTCGGCCCGCGAGCTCGTGTACGGCGACAAGCGGGCGAATCCGCGGGGCCGGCTCCCGGACGACACCTGGATCCTCCGGCCGCAGGACCTGCCCGACGGCTTCGGCACGACCGAGGACACCTGGTACTTCCCCCGGGTGTGCGGCACGTTCAAGGAGCGGTCGGGCTGGCACGGCTGCCAGATGCCCGAGCAGCTGCTCGGACGGATCATCCGCGCGTCGTCGAATCCGGGCGACGTCGTCCTCGACCCCTTCGCCGGCAGCGGCACCACGCTGGCGGTGGCCAAGAAGCTCGGCCGGTCGTTCCTCGGGGTCGAGCTGTCGGAGGCCTACGCGGCCCGGATCCACGACCGGCTGGCGGGCATCGCCGTCGGCGACCCGCTCGACGGCGCCGCCGAGCCGCTCAAAAGCGTGCCCGCCACCGAGAACGGCCGCCGGCTCGGTTCGGTGAAGAAGCCCCGCGCCACCCGTCCGCCCCGGGCGAAGTAGCGACGACCGTGCTTCCCGCGACGGGGACGCCGCACTCCCTGCGGCGCGGACGCCGTCGTCCCCGCGGCGTTTGGCCTTGTTGCGCGCCGTCGGTTCGTGCTTGAATTCCTCCCCGGTCTGTTCCCCCGGAGTCATCCCGTGAAATACGGCCTCAATCTACTGCTCTGGACCGACCGCATGCACGACGGGCTCGTGCCCGTCGTGGAGCGGATCAAGCGGCTCGGCTACGACGGCGTGGAGATCCCGATCTTCGAGCTCGACGAGCCGCTCCACCGCGAGTGGGGCCGGCGGCTCGACGCCCTCGGCCTCGAGCGGACGGCCGTCACCGTCCGCGGCCCCGGCGACAACCCCGTCAGCCCGTCGGCCTCGGTCCGCCAGGCCGCCGTCGACGCGATGCGGCGCACGATCGACTGCTGCCAGGCGGCCGGCGTGCGGCTGCTCGTCGGCCCCACCCACTCGGCCATCGGCGAGTTCACCGGCAAGGGCCCCACCTCCGACGAGTTCCGCTGGGGCGTCGACACGATGCGCCAGGCCGCGGCCCACGCCGCGCAGGCGGGCGTGACGATCGCCACCGAATACCTCAACCGGTTCGAGAACTACTTCCTCACGAGCGTCGACGAGACCGTGGCCTTCGTGAAGGCGGTCGACCATCCGCACGTGCGGATGATGTACGACACCTTCCACGCCAACATCGAGGAGAAGGACATCCCCGGCGCGATCGCGGCGGCGGCGCCGTGGACCGTGCTCGTGCACGTGTCGGAAAACGACCGCAGCATCCCCGGCACCGGCCACGTGCACTGGGACGAGACGTTCGACGCCCTGCGGCAGTCGGGCTACGACGGCTGGCTCGTGGTCGAGGCCTTCGGCCTGGCGCTGCCCAACATCGCCGCGGCGACGAAGATCTGGCGCCGGATGTTCACCTCCGAGGACGAGCTGGCCACGCGGTCGCTGGCGTTCATGAAGTCGCACGTGGCCGCCCGCTGGCGGCAGCAGGCATGAAGAAGCCCCGCGCCGCCGCGCCGCCGCCCGAGCAGGGCTTCCAGGCCCCGCCCGCCGACGGCGGCCTGTCGATCGACCGGCTCGCGCAGGCGTTCGCCGCGATGATGGGCGCGGCCGACCCCTACGTCGAGCCGGCCGCGCCCGACGACGTCGTCAAGGTGGACGCGTCGCCCGTGCTCGACGACGACGGCTTCGCGGCCGGCGCGGCCGACACCCACTGCCGTGTCAATCCCGAGAGCATCCTCGAGGCGATGCTCTTCGTGGGGCTTCCCGGCGGCGAGCCGATCACGAGCCGGCGGGTGGCGGCGCTGATGCGCGGCGTGCGGCCGCAGGAGATCGACGAGATGGCCGCGGCGCTCGCGGCCCGCTACCGGGCCGACAACTGTCCCTACGAGGTGGTGCCGCGCGGGGCGGGCTGGGTGCTGCGGCTGCGGCCCGAGTTCGCCCGGTTCGGCGGCGTGCTCGAATCCCGGGCCCGCACGGTGCGGCTCGACGCCGACGCGCTCGACTGTCTGGCGGTGGTGGCCTGGAATCAGCCGGTGTCGCGCGACCGGGTCGTCGAACTCGGCTGCGACGCGTCGCCGAGCGTCTGGCGGCAGCTCGTCCGCCGCGGGCTGCTGGAGCTGGTGCCCGCCGCGGACGACGAGCCCCCCGCCTACCGCACGACGCGGAAGTTTCTTGAGATCTTCCGGCTCGGCAGCATCGACGACCTGCCCGAGCCCACCGCGCCGCCCCGGTGAGCCGGCCGCGTGGTGGTCAGTCGGGCCGCTCGGCCTCGAGCCGGCGCAGCGCCTCCTCGCGGGAGCCCACGACGCCGTCGAGCTGCCAGTCGCGCACGTTCGCCAGCGCCCGGCCGAGCGCGCGGCCGGCCGGGATGCCCGCCGCGAGGAGATCGTGGCCGCTGACGAGCGGCGGCGGATCGAGCGCTTCGCGCGGCGCGCGCAGCTTCGCCGACACCCACGCCGCCCCTTCGGGCGCCCCGCGGCCGCAGGCTGCGCCGGCCCGCAGCATGTCGGCGAGCCGCGGCGCCGCGTCGTGCGCGAGCCACGGCTGCACCCGCGACCAGGGGCGGCGGTCGAGCGCGGCCGCGTCGAGCGGGGCGAACTCCGCCGCGGCGCCGTGCAGCCAGGCCGCCGTCTGCCGCTCCCGGTTCGAGAGCCGCAGCCGGTCGGCGACGGCGGCCACCGCCGCCGTGGGGCGGCCGTGGGCGAGGATCGAGAGCGCCAGGGGCAGGTCGGGCTCGTCGAGCGCGTCGACGACCCGGGCCGATTCGTCCCACGCGGCCGGATCGATCCCGCTGCCCTCCGTCGCCGCCAGCTCCGGCAGCACCTCGCGGGCGAGGCCGGTCTCGGCGAGCAGGTCGAGCGCCCGCCGGCGGCCCGGCCGCGACACCATCGCCCGCAGCTCCGCGGCGATCCGCTCCGGACTCACGGCCGTCACGAGGTGGGCCATGCGCACGATCGCGTCGCGGGTGGCCTCCTCGAGCGCGAAGCCGAACACGGCCGCGAACCGCACGGCCCGCAGCATCCGCAGGTGGTCCTCGCCGAACCGCATCCCCGGGCTGCCGATCGCCCGCACGATGCCCGCGGCGAGGTCGGCCCGGCCGCCGACGTGGTCGTGCACGGTGCCGGTGACAGGGTCGAGGAAGAGCCCGTTGATGGTGAAGTCGCGGCGCAGCGCGTCCTCGCGGGCGTCGGTGAAGGTCACGCCCGCGGGATGACGGCCGTCGGTGTAGGCCATGTCGCTGCGGAACGTCGCCACCTCCACCTGCCCGGCGGACCGCGGCCCGAGCACGGTGATGACGCCGAAGGCGGCGCCCACGGCGATCGTGCCGCGGGTGCCGAAGACCGCCCGCACCTGCTCGGGGCGGGCGGACGTGGCCACGTCGTAGTCGGCAGGCGTGCGGCCGAGCAGTTCGTCACGGACGCAGCCCCCGGCCCAGAGCGCCTCGTGGCCGGCCCGCCGCAGGCGGTCCACGACCACGACGGCGAACGCGCGGGCGGCGGCCGGATCGGCGGAGATGGCGGGCATGGAGGGCTCACCGGACGAAGCGCCGCGGGGCCGAGGCGACCGGGAAATCCTACCGCACGGGCCGCACGCCCCTCGCGATCCGGCGTGGCCGGCGGCCCGATGCCCCCGGCCGGCCATTTCCCGGGGCATCGACGCACGGTATCATCCTCGGATCGTCCGGGGGGGGCTTCGGCGCCCCGCCCCCTCACCGCACCGTTCGTGTGCAGCCTGTCACCGCGCAGCCTCATCACCGCAGCCTCATCACCGCGACGCCCGCGGCTTCCCCGTATGCCCGGGCCCGTTCCCAAGGAGCTCCAAAGCATGTCCGCTTCCCACGTGCCGTCCCCGAACACCCTCTCCCGTCGCGACGCCCTCCTGGCCGCCGGGACCGCCGGCGCCGTGCTCGCCGGCATGCGTTCCGTGCACGCCCAGACCAAGTCCGCCGACCTCATCCGCGTGGGCCTCATCGGCGCCGGCGGCCGCGGCACCGGCGCCCTGCAGCAGGCGCTGTCCGTGCCCGGGTCGAACGTCAAGGTGACGGCGATCGCCGACGCCTTCTCCGACCGCATCAAGGGCGCGCTCAAGGCCGTCGAGTCGATGAAGGACAAGGTGGACGTGCCCGAGGACCGGCAGTTCAAGGATCTCGACGGCTACAAGAAGGTGCTCGAGCACTGCGACCTCGTCATCCTCGCCACCCCGCCGGGCTTCCGCCCCTTCCACTTCGAGGAGGCGGTCAAGGCGGGCAAGCACGTGTTCATGGAGAAGCCGGTCTGCGTCGACGCCTTCGGCGCCAACCTCTGCCTCCAGGCGGCGAAGCTCGCCGACGAGAAGAAGCTCAAGGTGGTGGTCGGCCTGCAGCGCCACTACGACGACAAGTACCGCCAGACGCTCGCCCGGGTCCGCGAGGGCCTCGCCGGCGATCTGATCGGGGGCCAGGTCTACTGGAACGGCGCCGGCATCTGGTATCGCAAGAAGGAGCCCAACCAGACGGAGATGCAGTTCCAGGTCAACAACTGGTACCACTTCAACTGGCTCTGCGGCGACCACATCTGTGAGCAGCACGTCCACAACATCGACGTGGCCAACTGGTTCCTCGACAAGCTGCCCGAGACCGCCTACGGCGTCGGCGGCCGGCAGAACCGCGTGCCGGGGCAGCCGAGCGAGATCTACGACCACCATGCCGTCAACTTCACCTACCCGGGCGGGGTGCGGATCGCCAGCCAGTGCAAGCAGTTTCCCGGCGGCGACGGCCGCGTGAATGAGGAGTTCCAGGGCACGAAGGGCTACGTGAAGATCGGTGAGATCACCGACTACGCGGGCAAGGTGCTCTGGAAGTACGACGGGAAGGGCGAGAACCCCTACCAGGTGGAGCACGACGAGCTGCAGGACGCGATCCGCAACGACAAGCCGCTCAACAACGCCTACTACGGCACCACGTCGAGCTTCTCGTCGGTGCTCGGTCGCACGGCCACCTACACCGGCAAGCAGGTGGGCTACGCCGACCTGCTCAAGTCGAACTTCCGCACGATGCCCGAGACGCTCAGCTGGGACGCCGAGCCGCCCGTCAAGCCGGACAAGGACGGCAACTACCCGATCCCGATGCCGTCGAGCTACAAGTACGCCTGACGACGGGAGCCTGCGGCACGGCCGGTTGCTGGCCGGCACGGCCGGTGGCTCACGACACGGCCGGTTGCTGGCCGGCACAGCCGGTTGCTGGCCGGCACAGCCGGTTGCTGGCCGGCACAGCCGGTGGCACGTGAAGCGGGGCGGCGCATGTGAGCCGCGGCGGCGGCGTGGGCCGGTCCGCGCGGGTTCGGTCGGCCACGGTGGTTCGAGCATGGAGGCAGGTGCGGCATGATCGTCGGCATCCCCAAGGAGACGAAGCGGGACGAATACCGCGTGTCGCTGCTTCCGGTCGGCGCGGAGGAGCTCGTCCGCGCCGGTCACGCCGTGCTCGTCGAGCGCGGCGCGGGGGCCGGATCCGGGCTGCCCGACGACGCCTATGTCGCGGTCGGCGCGACGCTCGTCGACACCGCCGCCGAGGTCTTCGGTCGGGCCGACATGATCGTGAAGGTGAAGGAGCCGCAACCGCCGGAGCTGTCGCTCATCCGGCCGGGGCAGGTCGTCTTCACCTACTTCCACTTCGCCGCCGACCGGTCGCTCACCGAGGGCTTCCTCGCCACCGGGGCGACGGCGGTCGCCTACGAGACGCTCCGCGACGACCGCGGCCGCCTGCCGCTGCTCGTGCCGATGAGCGAGGTGGCCGGGCGGATGAGCATCCAGGAGGGGGCCAAGTACCTCGAGAAGCCGCAGATGGGCCGGGGCATCCTCCTCGGCGGCGTGCCGGGCGTGGCCCCGGCCAACGTGCTCGTGCTCGGCGCGGGCTCGGTGGGGGCCAACGCCGCCAAGGTGGCCGCGGGCTTCGGCGCCAACATCGCACTGCTCGACACGAGCCTCGAGCGGCTCCGCTACCTCGACGACGTGACGCCGCCGAACGTCGACTGCCTCTACTCCGACCGGCACACGATCCGCGAGCGGCTCGGCTGGGCCGACCTCGTCATCGGCAGCGTGCTCATCCCCGGCGCGCGGGCCCCCCACCTCGTGGAGCGGCAGGACCTGCGGCTGATGAAGCCGGGGGCCGTGATCATCGACGTGGCGATCGACCAGGGGGGCTGCGTGGCCACGAGCCGGCCGACGACGCACGCGAGCCCCACCTACGTGGTCGACGACGTCGTTCACTACTGCGTCACGAACATGCCCGGCGCGGTGGGCCGCACGAGCACCTACGCCTTGTGCAACGCCACGCTCCCCTACGTGCTCCAGCTCGCGGCCGGCGGGGTCGACGCGGCCGCGGCCGCGAGCGCCGCGATCCGCTCGGCCGTCAACGTCTACCGCGGCCGGCTCGTGCTCAAGGCCGTGGCCGACGCCTTCGGCATGCCCTGCGAGCCCCTCCCCATCGCACCATGATCCCCGCCTCACTCCGCTGGCAGGGCGACGCCGCCGGCCACCTCGAGCTCGTCGACCAGACGCTCCTTCCCGGGCGGCTCGAGTGGATCGCCTGCCGCGACGTCGACACGCTCGTCGAGGCGATCCAGTCGCTGCGGGTGCGCGGCGCGCCCGCGATCGGCATCGCCGGCGCCTACGGCGTGGCGGTGGCGGCCGGCGAGGCGGCCCGCGAGGGAGCCGCGCCGGCCGAGGCCCGCGCGCGGCTCGCCGCGCGGTGCGAGCGGCTCGCCGCGGCCCGGCCGACGGCCGTGAACCTGCGCTGGGCCGTGAGCCGGGTGCTCGACGCGCTCGCGTCGCTGCCGGCCGGCGTCGACGCTGCGGCGATCGCCGGCGCGGCGCTCGCCGAGGCCCGGGCCATCCATGCGGAGGACGAGCGGCTCTGCGCCGCCATCGGCCGCCACGGGGCGGAGATTCTCCCGGCGGGCGGCGTGCTCACGCACTGTAACACCGGCGCGCTCGCCACCGGCGGCGCCGGCACGGCCCTGGCCGTGGTCACCACCGCCTGGGAGCAGGGGCGGCGGTTCGACGTCTTCGCCGACGAGACGAGGCCGCTCTTCCAGGGCGCGCGGCTGACGGCCTGGGAGCTCACCCAGCGGGGCATCCCGGTGACGGTGCTCGTCGACGCGGCCGCCGGCCAGCTGCTGCGGACCGGCAGGGTGGCCTCCTGCATCGTCGGCGCCGACCGCATCGCGGCCAACGGCGACACGGCCAACAAGATCGGCACCTACGGGCTCGCGCTCCTCGCCCGGGCCCACGGCGTGCCCTTCTTCGTGGCGGCCCCGTCGAGCACGTTCGACCTGGCGCTCGACTCGGGCGCCGGCATCCCGATCGAGGAGCGCGCGGCGGCGGAGGTGCTGCGGCCGCTCGGCGTGCCGGCCGCGCCGACGGAGGCGCGGGCCTACAATCCGGCCTTCGACGTCACGCCGGCGGAGCTGATCACGGCGATCGTCACCGAGCGTGGCGTGATCCGGCCGGTCACTGCCGAGGGCGTCCGCCGCGTCCTGCTGGGCTGATCGGCCGCCCGCCCCGCGCGCCCTGGGGCCGTTCCGGCCGGGGTGAGGTAGAATGG
>Ga0208249_1000398_pt1 | contig 14457 bp, 11 predicted proteins | sample CryBogmetaGMA1M_FD_184546 | JGI IMG/M metagenome (GOLD analysis project Ga0208249, IMG submission 184546) | Freshwater microbial communities from Crystal Bog, Wisconsin, USA - MA1M (SPAdes) | ecosystem: Environmental > Aquatic > Freshwater > Lake | place: Crystal Bog, Wisconsin, USA | collected...
TGCGTGCGGGATCGAGGGGCGGCGGGGCCTCTTACTGAGAATTGTAGCCCTCCACGTTTCCGCGGCCGCGCGGAATCGGGGGCGGAGGCGCACGGGCCTGCCGATCGGCCGGCGCAGCGCAGGCGACTCGGCACTGGGGGTTCGATTCCTGGCAGCCCGTGGCCCCCCGACCGACTGGGGAGAGTTCGTGCAGGCCGATGACGACCGGGCAATCCTTCAGGCGTCGCCCGACGAACTGCCTGTGATCGACATCCACAGCTTGTAACGCAAGCCTGTGCCACAGTGCGAAAGGCCCGCGAGAAGAGCGGCTCCAGGGCCGGTTTGCATTGACGCGAGAAAATCCAGTGTTGAGCGCGGATAAACGCTCCCCGGCACCTCCGAGCGAGGGCCACATCCAGCCCGACCGGTCCCGGATGTTGCTCCTCATGATCCGCTCGGCCAGCAGCCCGTGGCCCAAGTCGATTTCTGAGTCTCTGACCGTCTGATCATCACCCGCCGATGGCCCGCGACCACGGCGCCATGATCGCGATCGGCGCCGCCACCAGGCGATCCAGAGCCGACAGGAGCCGCTCGAAGTGAATCCAGGCGGTTTGCAGAAGCGCGCGGAGCCCCTGCAGGCTCCTCGGACCACCGATTCCGAACTTCATTCGCATGATCGTCGAGAGATTGCGCGCCGCGACCATCATCAGGTGTCGCTTTGTCACGGTTGCGAGTCCTCGCAGCCACGTTCGTCTCGCCCCGCCAGTGTTGCAGACGTGAGCGAAGGAGCGTTCCGTGAGTTCGCTTCGCAGTCGCGAGAGTTGCTTGCCTCGCTCGCTCTGCGTGCGCCTTCGCGCGTTGTAGACGGCCCGCTGCTCTGCCGGATCCTTGTCTGTCCAGCGGCGCGGGTTCGGCGAAGCTCGCTCGGGGATGTAGGCCCGCATCCCGAGATCAGTCGCGAGCGTCACGACCTTCGTCGAGTGATAGCCCTTGTCGGCGACGATCGCCTGCAGGGACTCCGCAAGCTCCTCCGAACTGCCTGGACTCACTTCGACCGGCTTCTATCGGCCATGGATCGACTGGTCGCGGCGCTGGGTGCACCCATGACGCAGACGTCGCGGACGATCGGCGGCAGAAGATCAGGCGAGCATAAACTCAGGAAACCCATTGGGCCACGGCCTGATAGGATGCGTTGACGGTCATTCCAGCCGTTCCAAAACTATAACGAGGAATAAGGTGATTCGATGAGGATCCGCTCCAGGATTTCCGGCATGTTACGCGGGGTGCTGCGAAGGTCCGGCCGTGAAGTGGTTCCGTACGATGCGCAGCACTTCTTCTTCCTGCAACGCTCCCGGCTGATGGCGGCGCGGGGAATCAACCTCGTTCTGGACGTGGGCGCCAATACCGGGCAGACCGGGCTTGAACTCCGTGAGCAAGGGTATCGCGGACGGATCGTGTCCTTCGAGCCGCTCTCCGGACCATTTGCCGAGTTGTCGCGCGCGGCCGCCCTGGACGGTAACTGGGAGGCGGTGCGGACCGCCCTGGGCGCGGAGGCGGGCTCGGCCGAGATCAACGTATCCGGGTATCTGCCCAGCAGCTCGCTTCTGCCCATGTGTGGGCGGCATGTTTCGATGCTCCCTCAATCGCAGTACGTCGGAACGGAGACCGTACGGATCGGCCGCCTGGATGATCTGCTGCCGGGCCTGACGCGCCCCGGCGAGCGCATCCTGCTCAAGGCGGACACCCAGGGCTTTGAGTTGGCGGTGCTGCGCGGCGCGGCGGTGTCGTTGCGGCAAATCGAGTTCGTGCAACTGGAGGTGTCTTTCACCGATCTTTACGAGGGGGCGCCCAAGTACCACGACGTCATGCGGCATATTGATGAGCAGGGATTCGACCTGGCGGGCATCTCCCCCTCGTTCTTTGAACAGCGGACATTTCAGTTCCTTCAGGCCGACGCCATCTTCTCGCGCCGCGGCGCAGTCCATTCACCGAGGATCAGCTGATGACAGGCACGGCATCAACACGGAATCTGCCCCGACTCTTATATGTCTCCGACATTGCGGTGGAGCCAACCACCGGCGGAGAGGCGCTGCTGCATCGCCTCTTCGCGGAGTACCCGGCCGACCGCCTTTGTTTCGCACTCGGGAATCTTGCAACCGGAGTTGGAGGTTTTGAAAAGCCGCCGAGCGGAGACCTGCCGGGGCGCCCGCGCCAAGTCGGCTTCCGCGTCGGCTGGGAACGCCCGCTCTACACGCGGTTCTCCAGAGAATACGCGGCGCTGCTGGCTTTGACCGCCGCCGGCCGTCGCCGCAGGGTCATGGCGGTGGCCCGCGAGTTCAAGCCCGAGGCGATTCTTTCAGTCACGCAGTCCTTCTCCTGGATCACCGCCGCCAGCCTGGCGGAACAACTGCGGATACCACTACATCTGATCTTGCATGATGAGTGGACGTTGTCGAGCCCCATGCCCCGTTTCCTGCGTGGCTGGAGCGAGCGGCTGCTAGGCAACATCTATCGTCAGGCCGTCAGCCGGCTCTGCGTCTGCCCATATACGGCGGAAGTCTACGAACGGCGGTTTGCGGCGGCGGGCTCCGTGCTCTATCCGTCGCGCGGACCCGATTCAATTGTTGATGATGCCCCGGCAGAGCGCCTGCGCGACCCGAACGCCCAGATGGTGGTGGGTTACGCGGGCTCGCTGCACTCGCTGGGTTATGCCGAGGGCATCGTAGCCATCGCCGCCGCGCTGGAACCCGTCGGCGGTCGTGTCCTGGTTCATTGCACTTTGAGCGATGACAGCCGCCGGCGGATGGGGCTCGACCGGCCCAACATCGAGGTGCGCCCCTTTGTCGCACCGAACCTGCTCGGCGCGATTCTGCGCAAGGAGTGCAGCGTCCTGTTCTGTCCCATGTCGTTCGACCCGGCCGTCGAACTGGCGTCGTGCACTAGCTTTCCCAGCAAATTGACAGACTACACGGCCGTGGGGTTGCCGCTGTTGATCTGGGGTCCTCCCTACGCCTCCGTTGTGCGCTGGGCCACGGACAACGCGCCCATCGCCGAGGTGGTTGACACGCAGGATCCCCAGGCGCTGGCGCAAGCCGTCCATAAACTGCGCAATCCGGAATACCGATACAAGATGGCTGAGGCCGCATTGGCGGCCGGTCGGCGTTTTTTCTCTTACGAGGCGGCGCGGGATCTGTTTTTCGACGCCGTGCGCAAGAGGAGCATATAGCGAGGTGAACCATGTCAGACACGCTCCTGGTTACCGGCTCATCGGGGTTCATCGGCTCGGACGTTGTCGAGTATTTCACGCGGAACGGATGAAGGGTCTACCGCGTTGATAACAACCAGGGGCGAATTTCTTCGGCCCCGCCGGCGCCACCCGCTGGAACCAGAAACGCCTCCTTGAGCGCAATCCCACCTTCACCCAACATAGAGACACGACTGAAGGAGGCGGCGAAGTCTGGGCAAGGTCAGGCCGGGATCCCCTTTTTTCGGCGGATTTCGACGAGAAACGCGTAGGCCAGCAGCGTGAGCGTGACGTGATGATGCCATCCTCGCCAGGAGCGTCTTTCGAAGTGGTCGAGAGCGATCTCGTCCTTCAACTCCTTGTAGGAGTGTTCGACCCACCAGCGATTCTTGACCATTTTGAGGAGGTCCTTCTTCGACGTCGTCTCGGGGAGATTGGCGAAGAAAAACTTTGCTGGGGCGGCTGCCCCGATCGGCCAATCCGCTGCCGCCAGGAGCCACTCCAAGTGAATCCAGGCGGTTTGCAGCATCGCGCCGAACCCCTGCAGTCTCCTCGGAGCCCCGATTCCGATGATCGCCCGCATGATCGTCGAGAGATTCCGCGCTACGACCATCATCAGGTTCCGCTTCGCAACGCTCACGAGACCGCGCAGCGAGGTTCGTCTCGCCCCATGTCACAGACATAGGCAAACGATCTCTCCGTGAGTTCGCTTCGCAGTCGCGAGACCTGCCTGCATCGTTCGCTCTGCGTGGGCCTTCGGGCGTTGTAGACGGCCCGCTGTTTGGCTCGAGCTTTGTGTGTCCAGCGGCGGTTGTTCGGCGAAGCCCGCTCAGGGATGTAGGCCCTTACCCCGAGATCAGCAGCGAGCGCTACGACCTTCGTCGAGCGGTAGCCCTTGTCGACGACAATCGCCTGCAGGTCGTTCTCCATTCCAACCTGTTCAGCATTCACGGCCGCGTCGATCGCTGTGTCGATGGTCGTCTGCGTGTCGGGAGCGTTGTCTGAATGTACGGTCGCCTCGACCACGATGTCTGTGTCAAGAGCGGCGGTGGCTTCGACGGACTCGCTGATCCGCCAGTGCGCCTTGTCCCGGTCGCCAGCGGTGTTGGAGATGCCGCGGACGATGGTGCACGGGATTCGGAACCGCCGGCAGGCGAGGGCAACGGCGAAGCCCTCCATCTCCTCGGCACCCGCCTCCGGGTAGATCGTCTTGCGGAAGCGGACGTCGCCGACGCCTGAGTCGGCGTCGTCCGAGTCACCCGGCCATTGCCGCCAGCCGAGCGTCGCCGCGGGAATGAAGGCAGGGCCTGAGCCGACGCCGATGCCATGGCAGGCGACCGAATCGAAGAGCGTGGCTGTCCCGATCGCGAGCCGGTCATCGAGCCGCCCGGCGATGCCGACGAGGATCACCTTCTCTGGCCGCAGGGCCGCGAGGAGCTGCGCCGTGCGTGCCGCGGCCGCCACGATTCCGAAGCCACAAAGCTCCACGGCAGCGTCGGCGGGGCGAATCGCTGCCAAGCGCGGCGCCAGGAGCCGCCGCTCGGGCTCGGTGGGAATGAGGATCAGGTGTCGGGGCATGAGGGAGTGGGCGTCGGGCTGTGGGTTTACGGTAAACTCTGAGAATTGTAGCCGTCGGCTCGACATCGGCCGTGCGGGTGGCGAGCTTCGTCGGGGCCGGATCCTTCCTTGAACTCCAGCACGGCCATGCCTACGATCAATCTGGTGTCCGCAGGCCATGGATCGTTTCTCCGCGGTGCCTTGATGCCAGACATCGCCCTCCCACGCCTGCTCCTCCAGACGCTCTTCCTCCGACTGTTCTGGCTAGCCCTGCTCGTGGCCGCGTTTTGGGGGAGGCAGGGCTCGGGTGAGACCCCGGCGGCTCCCGGCTCTCCACCGGCCGTCGATTTCGTTCGCGACATCAAGCCGCTCTTCGTGGAGCATTGCTACGAGTGCCATGGCCCGGGGGAGGAGCGCGGAGGCTTGTCGCTCGCCCAGCATGCTTTGGCCCTCTCCGGCGGTGACACGGCTCCCGCGTTCGTGCCCGGCTCGGCTGGCACGAGCCTGCTTGTCGCGCGGGTCACTGGCAGCCAGTCGCCAGGGATGCCGCTCGATCGGGAGCCGCTCTCCGCCTCCCAGATTGATCTGCTGAAGATCTGGATCGATGAGGGAGCCGTGTGGCCGGAGAGTGCCGACGAGGCCGATCCCCGCCATCGCGCCGCCGCCGATCACTGGGCCTTTCGGCCGCTCGTGAAGCCGCCGCTGCCTGCGGCCGCGGCGACAGCATCAGAGGCGGCGGCGGGTGATCCACGCTTGAGCGATGTGATCGATCGATTCGTGATCGACGGGCTGGAGGCCGCGGGGCTGCAGATGCAACCGGAGGCCGACCGGATCGAGCTCCTCCGCCGCGCGACGTTCGACCTCACCGGGCTCGCTCCTCCGCCGGAGACGATTCTTTCCTTCGCCGCCGACGCCCGGCCCGAGGCCTATGAGGAATTGATCGAACAACTCCTCGCCTCGCCGGCCTACGGAGAACGCTGGGCCCGGCACTGGCTCGACGTGGTGCGCTACTCCGATTCCGGCGGCTACGACACCGACATCCTCTACGAACAGGCCTGGCGCTACCGCCAGTACTGCATCCAATCCTTCCAGGAGGACAAGCCGTTCGATCGCTTCCTGGAAGAACAGGTGGCGGGGGACGAACTCTGGCCCGAGCAGGCAGAGGCGATGGCCGATGCGGTGGCCATATGGACGCTCGGCCAGTGGCCCAATGCCTTCGATGCCTTCCCTGACAAGCTCGCCTCCGTGCGGCGCAACGATCAGGTGGTGACGCTCAGCGAGGCGATGCTGGGCCTCTCGGTGGGCTGTGCCAATTGCCATCACCACAAGTACGACCCTCTCAGCCAGCGCGATTACTTCGGCCTCGAGGCGGTCTTCGCCGGTTCAGAAACCTTCAACCGCGCCACCGGCAACGTCGCCTGGGTCAACGGCGAGAAGTCGCACTACCGGGCGCTCCGCCACGCCGCCGAGCCGGTGAGCGTGCATCTGCTCCGGCGCGGCGAATTGAACCAGCCGGCCGGAAGGATGGTGCCAGCGGCGCCTGCCTTCCTGCCGCAGGGGGGCCCGCTTTTTCCCCCCGGCGAGGAGAATCCAGCTCAGGCCCGGGCCCGTCTGGCAAAGTGGATCACTTCCCCCGATCATCCGCTCACGGCGCGCGTGATCGCCAACCGAATCTGGCAGTGGCACTTTGGCCGGGGAATCGTCGCCACGCCCAACGACTTCGGCACCCAGGGAGCTGCTCCCTCCCATCGCGCACTGCTCGACTGGCTGGCCGCCGACCTGCGGGATCGGGGCTTTCGCCTGAAAAGCCTCCACCGCGCGATCATGCACAGCCGCACCTACCGGCAAAGCAGCCAGCGAGAATCGGCTGCGGTGGCGAAAGATCCGGAAAACACTCTCCTCGCCGGCTTTCCGCGCCGGCGGATGGAGGCGGAGGCGGTCTGGGATCGGCTCCTCGAAGCTTCCGGCCGGCTCGATCGGCGGCCGGTCGATGAGCCGTTCGTGCCGCCGTTGACCGACGAGGAACTCCAAGGCCTCTACGACATCAACGGCAATCCGCGCGAAAACAAGTGGAAGGCCACGGAAGCGCAGAACCGGCGGGCGATCTACATGCTCAATCGGCGCTCCTTCCGAATGCCGCTGCTCGAGGCCTTCGACCAGCCGCCCAACAGCGTTGGCTGTCCGGTCAGGCCATCGACCACCGTCCCTGGCCAAGCCCTCGCCCTCCTCAACGGCGACATTCCCGTCGAGCAGGCGATGGCCCTCAAGGATCGGCTCTTCCGCGAGGAGCCCATGTCTGACGAGCGCCGTCTCAACAGGGCCTGGCTCCTTGTCTTCGCCCGCCCGATTCGGGCCGATGAGCTCGCATCGGCACGCGAGTTTCTCTTCAGCCGCCCCGAGAAGCCGCCGGCTGACGCCTGGGTCGAACTCTGCCTGGCGTTGTTCAACGCCAATGAGTTTGTCTACGTCGATTGACTCTCGATGGAATGATGTCGGCTCAGGTCCTGCCGACCCAACGCCCGAAGTACTCTCCATGTTCAGCCAACCCGTTTCGCCGCTCTCGCGCCGCGACTTGCTCGCCCGTGCCGGCCTCGGCTTCGGCGCGCTTGCGGCGCTTGGCGTTCTCGGTCGCGAGAGCGTGGCGGCCCATGCGCTCGCTCCACGTCCGGCTCATCACCGCCCGCGGGCCCGGGCGGTGATCTCGCTGTTCATGCACGGTGGCCCGAGCCAACTCGACACCTTCGATCCCAAGCCGTTGCTGGCCCGCTACGCCGGCCAGACGCTGCCGGAGAGCTTTGGCAGCCTCGACCTCGAGTTCACGAAGACGAGCACCGCGAAGGTGCTCGCGAGCCGGCGCACGTTTGGCCGTCATGGGGCGTCTGGCCTCGAGATCTCTGATCTCTACCCCTGTCTCGCGTCCCATGCCGACCGGCTGGCCGTGGTGCGCAGCTGCCATCACACCGAGTTCAACCACTCTCCCGCGCTGTACTTCATGCACGGTGGCAACCGGCAGATGGGGCGGCCGAGTCTCGGCGCCTGGTGTACCTATGGCTTGGGATCGGAAGCGGAGGATCTGCCCGGCTACGTGGTGATGCGCGACGGGCCGCTGAAAGGTGGGCCAGAAACCTACGGCGCCGGCTTCCTGCCGGCGGTCCATCAGGCCACCGAACTGCGCAGCACCTCTCCCCCGATCCTCCATCTCAACCGATCCGCCACGGCGCCCTCCCTCGACACCCGCCGGCTGCTCGACTTCGCGCAGTCACTCAATCGGCAGCACGCGGCCGCACGTCCTGGCGACGATCGGCTCTCGGCCCGGATCGCCGCTGGCGAGCTCGCCTTCCGGATGCAATCGGCGGCGCCGGAAGCGATCGACCTTGCCCGGGAAACCGCTGCCACCCACAGGCTCTACGGCCTTGACCGCGACGAGACCCGTTCTTTCGGCACGCAGTGTCTCACCGCCCGCCGGCTCGTGGAACGGGGGGTGCGCTTCGTGCAGCTCTACCACGGCGGCGGCAATGTCGGCTGGGACACCCACGGCAACAACGACGGCCAGCATCAGACCAACGCCCTCCAGACCGATCAGCCGATCGCCGCGCTCCTCGAGGATCTCGCGGCCCGCGGGCTGCTCGATTCGACGCTGGTGACTTGGGGGGGCGAGTTTGGTCGCACGCCCACCTCCGAGGGCTCCGACGGCCGCGATCACAACCCGTATGGATTTTCAGTCTGGCTGGCCGGAGGGGGCGTGCGTGGCGGGATGGCCTACGGCGCGACCGACGACTTCGGCTTCAAAGCCGTGGAAAGCAAAGTGCCGATCCGCGATCTCCACGCCACGATCCTCCACCTCCTCGGCCTCGGGCACGAGGAGCTCACCTATCTCTTCCAGGGGCTCGATCAGAAGCTGACGGGCGTCGAGCCGGCGCGGGTGATCCGCGAGTTGCTCGCTTGACGGGATGACCGTGGTAAAGAGCCCGCGCGTCGGGGCGGTCACAGACAAGCAGGGCTGCGGCCTGCCCCCCAGAACGTCGCTCGAACGTCGCCGGATCGGGTGAGGTCCTATAATGCACGGGTATTTTCCGCCGGGCCCAAGGTCCTGAGTGAAAAGGATCTGTCTGTCGTGCCCGACCCCTGCCCTCCCGTCTGTGTCTGGCTGAAGCGCGATCTCCGCGTGGACGATCACGCCGCGCTCGCGGAGGCCGTGGCCAGGGCCCGGGGCGGCGCCGTGTTTGCCGTGTTTGTTTACGAGCCGGAGGTGCTCGCGCAGCCCGAATGGGATTCGAGCCACACGGCGTTTCAGGCCGAATGCCTTGCGGATCTCGAGGCCGCCCTCCGCCGCAAGAGCATCCGGCTTGTCACGCGGCGGGGCGAGGCGGTGTCGTGCCTCGAGCACCTCCGGAACGAGACAGGCTTTCGGCTGCTCGTGGCCCATGAGGAGACAGGCACGGGGGTGACCTATGCCCGCGACAGGCGTGTGAGACGCTGGGCTCGGACGGCCGGCATCGAGTTGCTCGAAGTGCCTCACACCGGTGTGGTGCGGAGGCTCGCAACGCGAAATGGGTGGAACCGACTCTGGGAAAAACGGATGACAGCCGCGTGCGCGATCGTCCCGCGCAGCACCGGCCGCGGCGGGAGCGATGTCGTCGAGCGGCTCGGCTCACTCGGCATTCTGGGGTGCCGCGAGCTCGGCCTGCCGGCCGACACGAAAGACCGGCAGCGGGGTGGCGAACGGGCGGCAGGCGAGGTGCTCGAAGATTTTCTCAACGTGCGCGGCCGCCACTATTCCGGTGGCATCAGTAGCCCGGTGTCGGCCGCGACGAGCTGCTCCCGATTGAGCCCCGCACTCGCGTTTGGCGCGATCTCGATGCGGCGCGTCTGGCAGGCGAGTGAGGCTCGGCGGCTCGACGTGCAGGCCGCTCTGGCGACGGCCGAGAGCCCGCGGGAGAAGGCAGAGGGCAAGGCCTGGCTGCGGAGCCTCAAGGGGGTGCAGTCGCGGCTGCACTGGCACTGCCACTTCATGCAGAAGCTGGAGGACGAGCCGGCGATCGAGTTTGAAAACATGCTGAGGGCGGCCGACGGCCTGCGGGAGCGCGAGGTCGTGCCAGAGCGGCTGGCCGCCTGGCAGTCGGGCCACACCGGCTACCCGCTCGTCGATGCCTGCATGCGAAGCCTGCTGGCGACGGGCTGGCTCACGTTTCGGATGCGGGCCCTGCTCGTGTCGTTCGCGAGTTACTCGCTCTGGCTGCATTGGCGGCCCACCGGCCTGCATCTCGCCCGTCACTTCCTCGACTTTGAACCGGGCATCCACTGGTCGCAGCTGCAGATGCAATCGGGCACCACGGGCATCAATACGCTGCGGATCTATAATCCCACGAAGCAGGCGATCGATCAGGATCCGCGCGGGATCTTCATTCGCCGCTGGGTGCCGGAACTCGCGGGGCTGCCGCCGGCCTATGTCCACATGCCGTGGACGATGCCGCTGGACGTGCAGCAGGCGTCCGGTTGCATCATCGGCCGCGATTACCCGGCGCCGCTCGTCGACCACATCGTCGCGGTGCGGGAGGCAAAGCGACGTCTCGCGATGGTGCGGAACGCTCCCGAGTCGCGGGCCGAGGCCCGCGACGTGGCCCACCGTCACGGCAGCCGCAAAGATCGCCGCGGCGCGATGCAGCAGGATCCGGTCCGTCGCACTCTCTTCGGTGACGGCAGCGACAGCGCCGGTCGATCGAAGCGGAGGCCTGGTCCACCGGTCCGTGATCCGCAGCAACTGCTGGATCCGCAGCAACTGTTACCGTTCCTTACCGAGGACCTGGCCGCTGAAGTGGCTCAAGGCCCGCAGTCCGAAAACAGCTAAAACTGGCTGATTCGCGGGCCGCGCCGCCGCCGCTCGATCATCGCAAGCACACTCGCAACGAACGAAAACGTAGTATCGCCCGTGGCGGGGACAATCTCAGGGACAGCGCAGAAAAACGTTGGTTTTCTCCGCTCTCGGCTGCAAAACGAATCACTAGCAGCGGCCGGACTTGAACCGGCGACACCCGGCTTATGAAGCCGGTGCTCTAACCAACTGAGCTACGCTGCCCTGCGGAACCCACCCGGGACTCGCCCAGGGGGAAAACCTGCCCTCACTATACCCGCCGATTCGGGATGCGTCATGGGGGGGGAGGAGCGGGAAAAAACGGTCCGGCGGGGCTTGGGAGCAAAAAAACGGCCCGGGAGAAGGTCTCCCGGGCCGTCCTTGGATTCGTGGCTGAGCGGATCCGATCAGCCGAGACAAACAAGCCTCACTCGACCAGGGCGCACGAGGCCTTCACGACCGCGTCGATCGTGGCGTCGTCGAGCTGGCCCTTCGAGAAGGCGTGGTTCGTCTTGACCTTGCCATTCTTGTAGCAGACGACCGTGAGGTCGGCGTCGGCGGCGATCTTGAAGTCCTCGGGGCCGTTCTTCGCGTCCTCGGGGACGACGAAGGCGATCCGCTTGAGGTCGTTCGTCTTCACGAACTCGGCAGCCTGCTTCGTGAGCGTCTCGGCGTCGCCACCGATCATGTTGACGAAGCTCGTGAGCTTGTCAGCCTGGTGCTCTTCGACCTCTTCCTCGATCTTCTTGAGAAGCTTGGCGAGCTTCGGATCGGCGGTGCGGGCAAACACCATCACCACCGGCCGCTGACCCATCTTGCAGCGGTAGCAGAGGCTCTTGCCAGCCTCGACACCGTCGTCGGCATTGCCGGCGACCTTCGTCACCGTGAACGCGCCGACCGAATCACCGACCTGCGGGCCGCTGGTCACTTCGGCCGAAGCCGTGACAGCGACGCCGAGCACCAGCGCCACTGCCATCAAGAAAGCCTTGCGCATCAGTTCGATTCTCCTGGATACCAGCCCGCCGGCAGGAATGCCGGGGGGAGTCTTTACCGGCAGCACCACGCGTGCTGCCCCGAATATTGTCGTTGTGATCCTATAGCAGGTAGCCTGACGGGGGCAACTTTTCAGGGAATCAAGCCCCAGGAGATCGTCCCATGGCCACTGCCACGCCTCCCGCTTCCCGGGGCCCCGGGCCTGCCCAGGTTCGCCAAACTCAACTCTTCATCGACGGACAGTGGCTCCCAGCCCGCAGTGGCCGGACCTTCTCCACCGTCAATCCCGCTACCGAAGAGCCGATCGCCGACGTTGCCGAAGGGGAGGCCGCCGACATCGAGGCGGCGGTGAGGGCTGCCCGGGTCGCCTTCGACGAGGGCCCCTGGCCGCGGATGGACGCCCGTGAACGCGGCCGGCTCATGCACCGGCTCTGCGACCTGATCGAAGCCGAGATCGACGCTCTTGCGGCGCTCGAGTCACTCGACAACGGCAAGCCGGTCGCCGATGCGCGGGCGATCGACATCCCGCTGGCCGTGCAGTGCCTCCGCTACTACGCCGGCTGGGCCGACAAGATCCAGGGCTCGACGATCCCGATCAACGGCAACTACCACTGCTACACGCGCCGCGAGCCCGTCGGGGTGGTGGGGCAGGTGATCCCGTGGAACTTCCCGATCCTGATGGTGGCTTGGAAGTGGGGTCCGGCCCTTGCCGCCGGTTGCACGATCGTGATGAAGCCGGCGGAGCAGACGCCGCTGACCTGCCTGCGGCTCGCGCGGCTGGCGCAGAAGGCGGGGATCCCCGACGGCGTGATCAACGTCGTGCCCGGCTACGGGCCGACGGCCGGCGCCGCGCTTGTCAACCATCCGGGCATCGACAAGATCGCCTTCACCGGCTCCGGCGAGACGGCCCGAATCATCATGCGGCAGGCTGCGACGAGCCTCAAGCGGCTGACGTTCGAACTCGGGGGAAAAAGCCCCAACATCGTCTTCGCCGATGCGGATCTCGATGCGGCCGTGGCGGGAGCCCATGTCGGCATTCATCTCAACCAGGGGCAGTGCTGCTGCGCCGGGTCGCGGCTGTTCGTCGAGGACTCGATCCACGATGCGTTCGTGGAGCGGGTCGTGGAGCTGTCGCGGAAGCGCCGTGTCGGCGATCCGTTCCACCCCGACACCGAGCAGGGGCCGCAGGTCGACAAGGCGCAGTTCGACAAGATTCTCGGCTTCATCGAGGCCGGGAAGCGCGAGGGGGCGACCTGCGCTACCGGCGGGAAGCGGCACGGCACCAAGGGCTTCTTCATCGAGCCGACCGTGTTCACGAACGTCAGCGACGGCATGAGCATCGCCCGTGAGGAGATCTTCGGCCCCGTCCTCTCGGTGCTCCGCTTCAAGGACACCGACGAGCTCGTCCGCCGTGCCAACGCCACCGACTTCGGGCTGGCGGCGGCCGTGTGGACGCGCGATGTGGCCCGGGCGCACGACGTCGCCCGGCGGATCCGGGCGGGGACGGTGTGGGTCAACTGCTACGACGTCTTCGACGCGGCCGCCCCGTTCGGCGGCTTCAAGCAATCGGGCTTCGGCCGTGAACTCGGCGAGCGGGGCCTCGACCCCTACCTCGAGACGAAGACCGTCACCGTCAGCCTCGCCCCGCCAGGGCGGGGCTGAATCGAAGGGAATGTGGGGCAGGGCGTCAGCTCGGCGGCCGGGTATGCTGAAGGGGCGGGCGCCGGTGTGTGCGCCCGTTTTCTCGTCGTCCCCTCGTCCCGTCTGGAGCCTGAAGATGTCGTCTTTGAGTCGGTCCTCGCTGCTTCGCCGGATGGCGGGAGTAAATCTCCTTCGCCGGATGGTGGCGATCCTGGCCCTCGCGGGGAGCGTCGCGACCATCGCCGCGGGCATTGGCCACGCCGAGGAGCCGGCCTGGCGGCCGCTGTTCAACGGGAAGGATCTCACCGGCTGGACGCCGAAGATCCGCGGCGAGGCTCTCGGGGACAACTACGGCGACACTTTCCGGGTCGAGGATGGCGTGCTCAAGGTCGTTTACGACCCGGCCAAGTATCCGACCTTCGGGGAGAAGTTCGGCCACCTGTTCTTCGCCGAGCCGTTTTCCCGATACAAGCTCCGGATCGACTACCGCTTCACCGGCGAACAGTGCCCGGGGGGACCGGGCTGGGCGATCCGCAACTCCGGCGTGATGCTCCACGGCGAGGACCCGAAGGGAATGACGCTCGACCAGGATTTCCCGGCGTCGATCGAGGTCCAGTTTCTCGGCGGCGCTCCCGAGGGGGAGCGGACGACGGCGAACCTTTGCACCCCCGGCACGAACGTCGTCATGGACGGCAAGCTCTTCACCCCCCACTGCACGACCTCGAAGTCGAAGACCTACCGGGGCGACCAGTGGGTGACGGTGGAGGTGGAGGTCGACGGCGACAAGCTCATCCGGCATCTGGTCAACGGCGAGCCGGTCCTCGAGTACGAGGGGGCGCAGCTGGACCCCAACGACCCCCACTCGCAGGGGCTGATCGCGAAGCGCGACGGCAAGCTCCTTCTCGACGGGGGGACGATCTCGCTCCAGTCGGAGAGCCACCCGATCGAGTTCCGCCGGGTCGAGATTCAGGTGTTGCCAGCTCGGAAGTGACATTCAAGGTGGCCCGGCGTCAAAGGCCTGGCCGAGGACGGACCTCTCGGAAAGGGTTCCCAACATGCGGGTGAAGACGGGCGGTGGCTGGCGGGCGATCCGCTACACGTTGAAAAAGTCGCGCGAGGCAGGAGGCTTCTGGAAGCTCTGGAAGGCAATGCGCTCGAAGAACGCTTGCAAGACCTGTGCGCTGGGGATGGG
>Ga0208249_1000400_pt1 | contig 14431 bp, 11 predicted proteins | sample CryBogmetaGMA1M_FD_184546 | JGI IMG/M metagenome (GOLD analysis project Ga0208249, IMG submission 184546) | Freshwater microbial communities from Crystal Bog, Wisconsin, USA - MA1M (SPAdes) | ecosystem: Environmental > Aquatic > Freshwater > Lake | place: Crystal Bog, Wisconsin, USA | collected...
GGCGCTGCTGCTCTCGCCGCGGCTGATCCTCGCGGACGAGCCGACCGGCCAGCTCGATTCACGGGCCGCCGCGGAGGTCGCCGGGCTGCTGGTCGATCTCGTGTCGGAGACCGGCGGCATGCTCGTGGTGGTGACCCACGACGAGGCGGTCGCGGCGCGGGTCGGCCACGTCCGGCGCCTGCGTGATGGAAGGCTCGATCGATGAACCTCCCGCCGGTGCGATCCCTCGTCGCGCTGGCGCTCGTCCTCGTGCGGCAGTGGTGGCCTCAGGTGGCGGCGCTCGCGGCGGCCTGCGCGGTCGTGGTCACGACGGTCGCGGGTGCCGTCGGGGTGGGAGACGCGCTCTCCCGCGGCCTCTTCGATCTCGCGGTCAGCCGGCTCGGCAGCATCGATGCGGCGGTGATCGGTCCCGACTTCTTCCGCCGGTCGCTCGCCGACGAGTTGGCAGCCCGCCATGAGCCCGACGCGGCACCGGCGCCGCGGTGCGTGGCGGGGATCGTGATGCCGGTGTCGGCCGCCGGCGGGGCGGGCACCGCGGCGGCGTCGCTCCTGGCCTGCGACGATCCCGCGGCGCTCGGCTTCGCGCCGCCGCCCCCCGCGCTCGCGCCGGCGGCGGTGTTCGTCAACGAGCCGCTCGCGCGGGCCGCGGGCGTGCGGGCGGGGGATGCCCTCGTGGTGCGGCTACCGCGCCGGTCGAGCGTGCCGGCCGACAGCCCGCTCGGCCGCCGCGACGGCGGGTCGGTCGGAAAGCGGCTCACCGTCGCCGCCGTCCTGCCCGACGCCGGTCTCGGCCGGTTCTCGCTGCGGCCCGCGCAGGTGACTGCACCGCTCGTCGTGATGTCGCTCACCGACGCGCAGGACATCCTCCGACAGGGCGACGTCGCCAACGTGATCTTCGGCATGACTGTGGGCCACGGCACCGACACGGCGGCGTGGATGCACCGGCACCTGCGGCCGCGGCTCGCCGACCACGGCCTGACGCTCGAACTCGTCGCCGCCGGCAACGCGCGGCTCACCAGCCGGCGGCTCGTGCTGGCCGAGGCCCTCGATCGTGCGGCGGCCGCGGTGCTCGGGCCGCTCGGCGGCCGGCCCTCGCTCGCGTTCCTCGCCAACGACCTCGTGCCCGTCGATGCGGGCGGGACCGCGTCGACCGCCCGCGTGCCCTACTCGACGGTGCTCGGCGTCGAGGCGACCGCCCTGCCCGGGGGCGACCTCGTGGACGAGGCGGGCCGACGGCTCGCGGTGCCGCAGGACGACGAGGTCGTCGTCGATCGCTGGCTGGCCGACGACCTCGCGGCCCAGGGCAGGCCGGTCACCGTCGGCGACCGCCTCGCCGTGACGCACTTCCTGCCGGAGACCCTCCACGGCCGGGTCGAGGAGGCGACGACGAGCCTGCGCATCGCCGGCATCGCCGCGATGCGCGGTGCGGCGGTCGATCGGTCGCTCGTGCCGGAGGTGGAGGGCGTGACCGACGAGGCCTCGATCGCCGACTGGGATCCGCCGTTTCCATTCGACGCCGGGCGGGTCCGCACCGTGCCGCCCCACGACGAGGACGACCGCTACTGGAAGCAGTACCGCGCCGCGCCCAAGGCCTTCGTGTCGCTCGCGACCGCGCGGCGGGCGGCGGCGGGCCGCTTCGGCCGAACGACGGCCTGGCACGTGCCGATCGCCGGCGCCGCCGAGGCCGACGCGGCGGCCACGCGACTCGCCGCCGCCATCGATCCGGCGGCCGCAGGCTTCGCGTTCGTGCCGCTGCGGTCCGACGCCGTCGCGGCGGCCCGCGGCTCGACTCCCTTCGGCGGGCTCTTCGTCGCGCTCTCGAGTTTCGTGGTGGCGGCGGGCCTCGCCCTCGTGTGGCTGCTATTCGGGCTGCTCGTCGCCGCGCATCGCCGCGACGTCGGCCTGCTGTCGGCGGTGGGCTGGCCGCCGGCCCGCCTCACGTGGCTGCTGCTCACGGTCGGTGCCACGGCCGCCCTCGCCGGTGCGGCGGCCGGTGCGGTCGCGGGACCGCTCTGGGCGCGGGCCCTCCTCGCGTCGCTCGCCGGCGCCTGGGATCGCGACGTCGCCGCGGGCTCCGCCGCCGCCTTCGCGGCCGCCCGCCCGTCGTGGTCGGCCGCGTGGCCTGCGGCCGGGGCCACGCTCGTGATCTCGCTCGGCGCGCTGGCGCTCGCCGCGCGGCGGGCCGGCGGGCTGCCACCGCTGTCCCTGCTCGCCGGTTCATCCGCCGCGGTCGGGCCGACTCGAGTCCGCGGTGGCTCGCGAACCTGGTGGTGCGCCGCGGCGGCGCTCGCGGTGGCCGCAGGGGCCGCGCTCGCGGGCCGCGGGGCCGATGCCGCCACCGCGGTCGGGCTCTTCTTTCTCGCCGGCTTCGCGGCGCTCGCGGGCCTGCTCGCGGTCGTCCGCGGGTGGCTCGCGGCCGGTCCCACGCGGGTGGCCGTCCGTTCGCTCGCGGACCTCGCGGGCCGCCTGCAGGCCGCCCGGCCGGGCCGGGCGTTTTCCGTGGCGTCGATCGTCGCGTGCGGGCAGTTCCTCGTCGTCGCGGTGTCGGCGTTCGCCCTCCGGCCGCCCGCCGACCCCGATGACCGGCAGTCGCCGACCGGGGGCTGGACCACGATCGCGACGTTCGGCGAGGCCACGTCGGTCGATCCTGCCGACGCGGCCATGCGGGGCGGGCTCGGCCTCTCGGTCGGCCAGGAGGAGGCGCTCGCGGCGTGCACGATCGCGCGGCTCCGGTCGAGTGACGGCGACGACGCGAGTTGCACGAACCTCTACGCGGCCGGCCGACCGACGGTGTTCGGCGTGGGGCCCGCCTTCATCGATCGCGGCGGCTTTCGTTTCGTCGCCACCGCGCGCACCGCCGACACCACCGTCGCGGCCAACCCGTGGCGGCTCCTCGCTGCCGGCGAGTCTTCCGCCCCCGGCCGTCCGATCCCCGCGATCCTCGACCAGGCGACGGCGCAGTGGGGGCTCAAGCTCGGGGGCGTGGGCAGCCGGTTCACGGTCGACGACGAGTCGGGCACGCCCGTCGAGATGGAGATCGTGGGGCTGCTCGACGCCTGCATCCTCCAGGGCCGCGTGATCGTGGCCGAACGCGACTTCGAACGGCTCTTCCCGTCGCGGTCCGGCTACCGCGTGGCACTCATCGACGCGTCGCGGGTGCCGGTCGATCGCCGCGGTGACGTGGCGACCGCGGCCCGCGCGGCCTGGTCCGACGCGGGCCTGACGCTCGAGCCGGCGGTGGAGCGGCTGCGCAGCCTCCAGGCGGTGCAGAACACGTTTCTCGCCGGCTTTCAGGCGCTCGGCACCCTCGGCCTGCTCCTCGGAACGGCCGGCGTGGCGGCGGTGCAACTGCAGGGGATCGTCGAGCGGCTGGCGGCCTTCTCGGTGCTGCGGGCGGTGGGGTTCACCATCGGCCGCATCCGCCGCCTGCTGGTGCTCGAGACGCTCGCCACGGTCGGCCTCGGGCTCGCGGCCGGCACGACGGCCGCGGTCGTCGCAGTCTGGCCCGCGATCGCCGGAGGAACCGCACGCGTGCCGCTCGTGTGGATCGCCGCCACGACCGGCCTCACGCTCGCGGCGGCCGCGGTCGCGGGCTGGTTCGCGACCACGCGGGCGACGATTCCCGCCCGGCCGCGATGAGCCGCCGCCGCTCCGCTCCGTGAAACCGCCTTTGCCGCCGGGGGGGCCCCACGCTACCGTCTCGCCATGCACATCGCCGTCATCCTGCCGCGGTGGGTCGGGGACGCCGTCATGGCGACGCCCCTGCTCCGCGCGCTGAAGGGCCGGTATGGAGAGGCCGCGCGGATCACCGGCGTGATGCGGCCCGTGGTCGCCGATCTTCTGGCCGGCACCGGCTGGCTCGACGGCCACGTCTTTTACGACCGGCATGGCAGGAATCCCGCGCATCACTGGCGGGCCGCCGCGGGCCGCCTGCGGGCCGACCGCGCCGACGTCGTGCTCGTGCTGCCCAACTCGCTGTCGTCGGCGGCGCTGGCGTTCGCGGGAGGCGGCCGCCGGCGCGTCGGCCTCGCGGGGCACTTCCGCCGCCTCCTCCTCACCGACGTCGTGCATGCCGGTCGAGACGAGCCCGTCGTGCCGCCGCCGGTCGCGTTCATGGCGGTCGGGGCCGCGATCGGCGTCCCTTCCGGCCCGCTCGACGTGGAACTCGTCGCGACGGCTGACGATCTGGCCCGCGGCGACGAGGTGCTCGCCGGCCTCTTTCCCGACCGCGCGGGACCGCTCGTGGTGCTCAACGACAACAGTTCGAACGGCTCCGCGCGGGCCTGGGGCGTGGAGCGGCACGCGGCGCTCGCCCGCTGGCTCGCCGACCGCGTGCCCGACGTTCGCATCCTCGTGCACTGCGGCCCGGCCGATCGCCAGCCGGCCCGCGCGATCGTCGAGCGCGCCGCCACGGCCGCGGTCCGCGGCCTCGGCGACGTGGCCGAGTTGCCGCTCGGCCTGTCGAAGGCGATCTACGCCCGGGCCGCCGCCGCGGTCTCCTCCGACAGCGGACCGCGGCACATCGCCGCCGGATTCGGCGTGCCGACCGTGGCGCTCATCGGCCCCACCGACCCGCGGATCGGCAGGTCGGATCCCGCGAGGTGCGTCGAGATTCGCCTCGCGCTCGCGTGCTCCCCGTGCGACCGGGCCGAGTGCCCGCTCGTGCACCACGACTGCCTGCGGCTGATCACGGTGGAGGAGGTCGGCGTCGCGGTCGAAGCCCTGCTCGGCCACCGTGCGATCGTGCCCGGCGTGCGTGCCGGCTGATGCCGGCGGGCCGGACGGACGTATGATGGGCCCGCACGTCCGTGGCGGGCGGCGCGGGTGACGGCCGAGGAGGCGAGCGATGCTGCAGTTTCTGGGAATGTTGGCCGCGATCGGCCTGACCGCGTTCTGCTGGGGCGTCTACGGCCCCGTGCTCCACTTCGGCCGCGAGGACATGCACTCGCCGCTGCGGCCGTTCGTGTGCGTCGGCGTGGCGTACTTCGTGATCGCCGTCGTGGTGCCGCTCGTCCTGCTGGCGCGTGGCGAACGCGGCCGCTGGACCACCATGGGCGTCGTCTGGAGCCTGCTCGCCGGCACCGCGGGGGCCTTCGGCGCCCTCGGCGTGATCCTCGCCCTCCACTTCGGCGGCCGGCCGATCTACGTGATGCCGCTCGTGTTCGGCGGCGCGCCGGTGATCAACACGCTCCTGACGGCGACGCTCAACCGTGCCTTCGACCAGCTCAAGGCCCCCTTCCTCGCGGGCCTTCTCCTCGTGATCACGGGCGCGGTGACGGTGTTGGTCTTCAAGCCGCAGGCCGCCCCTCATCCGCCCGCGGCGGCGACCGTCGTCGACGCGGCGACGGCGGCAGGCGGGACGCCCGAGGCCGCCCCCGCGCCGGCCGGCGGCGACGCGTCGCCGCGGACGGTCGAGCAGAAGGCGGAGCGGCTCGTGGCGGTCCTCCTCTCGGTGGCGCTCGCGATGTGCTCCTGGGGCGCCTACGGCCCGGTGCTGCATCGCGGCCAGGCGGCGATGGAGGGGAGTCGGCTGCGGCCGCTCGTGTGCATCGGCGTGGCCTACTTCCTGATCGCGGTCCTCGTGCCGCTGGGCCTGCTCGGCCCGCTCGGTGACACGGGATCGTGGTCCACGAAGGGCATTCTGTGGAGCCTCGGCGCCGGGGCGCTCGGCGCCCTCGGGGCGCTCGGCACGATCCTGGCGTTCACGCTCGGAGGCAAGCCGTTCACCGTGATGCCGGTGGTCTTCGGCGGCGCCCCGGTGATCAACACGCTGACCACGCTCGCGTTGCACGACACGCCGCTCTCCACCGTGAGCCCGTTCTTCCTCGCCGGCATGCTGATCGTGGCGGCCGGCGCGGCGACCGTGCTCGCCTTCGGGCCCCGGGGGCATGCCCCGGGGAAGCCGGGCTGAGGTCGGGGCTCGCGGCCACCGGCCTCAGGTGCCGCGGCGGGCGCCGAACCAGGCGAGGTGGTGGCGGGCCGCGAACCGGAAGCCGGACCGCCGGCACTCCCGCTCGAGCCAGGCCGACCGCGGCTCGAGCTCGGCGGCGGTGCGGCCCTGGGGCATGAGGAACACCCGGCCCGGATCGACGACGGTGCCGAGCGCCTCGAGCCAGTCGCGGACCTCCGCGAGGTCGGCGGGCGAATCGACCACGAACTTGAACTGGTGCGGCGCCGAGGCCGCCAGTTCACGGAGCACCGCATCGCGCCGCCGGGTCGCCTCGTGCCGCGTCCGCCAGCCGCCCGGCGTGGCGTCGGGAGGCGTCGACGACGCGAGCTTCGGGCTGATCGACAGGAGATCGGCCACCTGCTCCCGCACCGCCGGGAGCACCGTGCCGGCGGTCTCGACGGTGACGTGGCGGCCGCCCGCGCGGAGGGCCACGCACAGTTCCGCCGCGTCGGCGAGGAGGAGCGGCTCGCCCCCGGTCACCACCACGTGCCGGCCGCCGAGCGCCTCGACGGCGGCGCGCACGGCACCGAGCGGCATGTCGTCCCCCTCGGGCGCCCACGATGTGAAGGGCGTGTCGCACCAGGTGCAGCGCAGGTTGCAGCCGCTCGTGCGCACGAACGTGCTCGGCGTGCCGGCGAGGAGGCCCTCGCCCTGCAGCGACGCGTAGATCTCGGAGATCCGCACGGTTCCTCGTCTCCGTCGGCTCACGCCCACCGCGCGGGATCGCACCGCGGGTCGGCCGCGCGGGCCGCGGCGAAGCCGGCGGCCCGGATGCGGCATGAGTCGCAGCTGCCGCAGGGCCGGCCGCCCGGGCCGGGGTCGTAGCAACTCGTCGTCAATCCGTAGTCGACGCCGAGACCGAGCCCGAGCCGGATGATCTCGACCTTCGAGAGCCCCACGAGCGGCGCGAGGAACCCCGTCGGCCGCCCTTCGACGCCCGCCTTCGTCGCGAGCGCCGCCATGCGGGCGAAGGCCTCGAGATACTCGGGGCGGCAGTCGGGATAGCCGCTGTAGTCGACGGCGTTGATGCCCAGCACGATCGATTCGGCGCCGCGGGTCTCGGCCATCGCGAGTGCGAGCGCGAGAAAGACGGTGTTGCGTGCCGGCACGTAGGTGGAGGGGATGCCGACGGCGATCTCCGCATCGGACCGCCCGCGCGGCACGGCGATCCCCGGATCGACGAGGGCGCTGCCGCCAAACGCCGCGAGATCCACCTTCGTGACGACGTGGTCGGCGATGCCGAGCGACCGGGCGACGTCCCGCGCCGCATCGAGCTCCACGCGGTGCCGTTGGCCGTAGTCGACCGAGAGGGCCGCGAGCCGCAGGCCGCGGGCGGCCGCCCAGGCCGCCGCGGTGGCTGAATCGAGTCCGCCCGAGAGGAGCACGACGGCGGCGCCGGGACCGGCCCCCTGCCCCGTTCCCGCTGCGGCGACTATCGTGTCGAGCTGTTCCATGGCACACTTGCGACCATCATGAGCCTTCCCGCACCGTCCCGCGACCATCTCGAAACCTTCGCGAACCAGCATCCGGGTCGCGACTACACCATCGAGATCGTCTGTCCCGAGTTCACGTCGGTCTGCCCGAAGACCGGCCAGCCCGACTTCGGCACGCTGATCTTCCGCTACGTCCCGGACCGCACCTGCGTGGAACTCAAGAGCCTCAAACTCTACCTCCAGTCGTTCCGGAACGAAGGCATCTTCTACGAGAACGTCACCAACCGCATCCTGGACGACCTCGTGGCGGTGCTCCAGCCCCGGCGGATGACCCTCGTCGCCCAGTTCACGCCCCGCGGCGGCATCAGTTCGCGGATCATCGTCTCGCATCCCGCGGGCGATCATCTTCCCGGCACGGCCTGACGGCCGGCGGGATTCCTGCCCACGTCCCGCATCCACGAGGAACGTTTCCGTGCCCACCGCATCCGTCCTGCTCTCCGCGCTGGCCGACGAGGCCGCCTTTCACCTGTCGGCCGTCGAGCAGTTCACGGCCCTTTCCGCGCTCGGCCTCGAGTACTACAGCCTCCGCACCATCGACGTCGGCCGGGGCGTGAAGAACGTCATGAAGCTGTCGATGTCCGAGATCCAGAAAATCCGGCACCTCGAGGACGAGTATGGCCTGAACGTCGCCTCGATCGCCTCGCCCATCGGCAAGGTGAAGCTGGTCGACAGGGCCGACGGCACGAAGAACGCCTACGTGCCGTTCAAGCAGTATCTCGCCAAGGACGTGGCGAAGGCCTGCGAGCTCGCCCACGCCTTCGAGACGAAGCTCATCCGCGGGTTCTCGTTCTATCCCCCGAAGGCCGCCGCCCCCGAGGACTTCCTCGAGGAGGCCGTCGACCGGATCGGGAAGATCGCCGAGGCCTGCCACCGCTCCGACCTGACGTTCGGCCTCGAGGTGGAGGCGAACCTCGTGGGGCGGACGGGGCAGCTCCTCGCGGAGATCCACCGCCGCGTGAACCATCCCGGCCTCGTGCTCGTGTTCGATGCGGCCAACCTGATCGTCCAGGGATTCTCGACGGGCGAGGTCTGGAAGCAGTGGGAGGCGATGAAGCCGGGCCTCGGCTGGGTGCACGTCAAGGATTACGAGCGCGTCAAGAACGTGAGTCGCGGGAAGCACGTCGAGGAGGACGCGCTGGCCCGCTTCGTGCCGGCCGACATCGGAGCCGGTGGGCACGAGAGGATCCTCGCCGACCTCCGTGGGATGCTGCCGTCGCTCACGAAGAAGCTGGAGCGGCGGGGCATTCCCGGCGTGTTCGTCGACCTCGAGCCGCACGTCCGCGGCGGGGGCCAGTTCGGCGGCACGAGCGGCCCCGACGGCATGGGCATCGCGGTCCGCGCGCTGTGCCGCGTGCTCGACAAGGCGAAGGTCGGTTACCACCTCCGCGACTTCGACGACCTGCTCGCCGCACGAGGGCTGTGAGCGCGCCTCGACGGCGGCGCGGCACGGAGCAGGAATCATGAGCGACGCGACCGAGCCCGGTGGCTACTTCGTCGCCAACTATCCGCCGTTCGCGCGGTGGACCGAGGCGGCGGTGCCCGACGTGCTCGCGGCCTTCGCGGCGCCGCCCGCCGCCGTGCCCCTGGGCCTCTACCTGCACGTGCCCTTCTGCCGGAAGCGGTGCAAGTTCTGCTACTTCCGGGTCTACACCGACGTGGCGGCCGCCGACGTCGAGCGGTATTCGCTGGCGCTCGCCCGCGAAGCGGCGACGGCCGCGGCGCAGCCGGCCGTCGCCGGGCGGCTGCTCCGCTACGTCTACTTCGGCGGTGGCACGCCGTCGTTTCTCTCCGTGAAGCAGCTCGAGCGGCTGGTGGCGGGGATTCACGCGAGCTTCGGCTGGGACGCCGCCGAGGAGGTGACGTTCGAGTGCGAGCCCGGCACGCTCTCGGAGCCGAAGGTCCGGGCGCTCAAGGCGCTCGGCATGACGCGGATCTCGCTCGGCGTCGAGAACTTCGACGACGCGATCCTCGAGGCCAACGGCCGGGCCCACCTCTCCGTCGAGATCCTCCGGGCGTGGGACTGGATCAGGGACGCGGGCTTCCCCAACACGAACGTCGACCTGATCGCGGGAATGGTGGGCGAGACCGACGAGTCGTGGGACGCGACCGTCGAGAAGACGCTCGCCCTCGAGCCCGACAGCGTGACGATCTACCAGATGGAGCTGCCGTTCAACACGGTCTTCGTCAAGGACGCGAAGGGCGAGGGCCGAACCGTGCCGGTGGCCGACTGGGCCACGAAGCGGGCCTGGGTCGACCGCGCCTTCGACCGCTTCATCGGCCGGGGCTACGCCATCTCGAGCGGGTACACGCTCGTGCGCGACCCCGCGCGCGTCCACTTCCGCTACCGCGACATGCTCTGGGAGGGCAGCGACCTCGTGGCGCTCGGCGTGGCGAGCTTCGGCCACGTGTCGGGCGTCCATTACCAGAACGAGCCGCACTGGGATCCGTACCTCGCCGCGGCCGAGGCGGGGCGACTGGCGATCCACCGCGGGCTCAAGCCGACGCAGCGCGAGCTGCTCATCCGGGAACTCGTGCTCGGCCTGAAGAAGGGCCGGCTCGACGCGGCGCGGCTGACGGCCAAGTATGGCGTCGACCCACGCGTCGAATGGCGCGACCAGTGGCGGCGGCTCGAAGCCGAGGGCTGGCTCGCGCAGGCTTCCCCGGAGCCGGTGCTCACGCGGGAGGGCCTGCTGCGGGTCGACGCGCTCCTGCCGGCGTTCTTCGAGGAAGTCGATCGGGGAACGGCCGCGGGTGCCGCCGGTCGATGATCGCGGCCCGCCCTGGCGGCAGAATCGGCCTGCCGTCTGCTAGGATTTTGCGCTGGTTGCGGCCGTCCGCGGCGGATGGAGTTAGGAAGCGGTGAGCCTGCCGGTTGTCGAAGAGGCGGGTGTCGACGTCCGGTGCCCTCGCGCTCCGAGAGGTGTTTCGTGAACAAGTCGGTGACCATCGATCCGGGGCCCCTCGCGACGCCGATCGCACCACCCCCTGCCAGTTCTCCGCTCGCATGCCCGCCAACCCGGCAGGCCCGGGAGCGGCTCCGGGCGCTCGCGGCAGATGCGGTGGCGTCGTGGAAGGCCGACGGCATGCCGGCGGCGGCCCGATCGGCGGCGGGGTTGCGGGCGCAGGCGGAGGCGCTCGTCCGTCACGCCGACTGCTCCGCCGACGTCGTCGGCTGGACGATGGTGGCGATCGTTTCGGAATACTGGCGGGATCGACTCGCGGGGGTGCCCGCGGGCCGGCGACTGCTGCTGCTGCCCGATTGCCCCGCGGCCGCCGGTCGCGGCGGCGATCCCGGTGTGCCGCACGTCTGCGGCCCCGCGTGCGGCGTGGGCACCATGTGGGCGGCCGCCCGGAACCACGGCTGGGTCGTGGAATCGACGTCGACCGCCGTGTCGGCGATCGGATCGCTCCTCACCGGGCAGTACGACGGCGTCCTCGGCGTCGCGCGGCTCGCCGATCTCGAGAAGGCGTTCGCGATGCTGCCCGCGTTCGCGCTCCCCATCGCGGCCGTGCCCTTCCAGCCGATCACCGCCGGGCACGCTTCGTGCGGCGACGCGCTGGCCGCGGCCGCGATCGACGTGGACTGGGTGCTCGGCCTCCTCGGCGTGGCCGGGAATCACGCCGCCCCCGCCGGCGAGTTCCTGCCGATCGTGCGCGAGGCGGCCGGCATGTTCGCGCCGTCCGCCATGCAGTCGCTCGCCGACCGCCTCGGGATGCCCGGCCTGCTCGGCTCGGCGGACGAGTGGACGGGGGACGGTTCGCCGCTCGACGCTCCGGCGGAGATGGCGGGCGAGTTTCTCGCCCGCGGCGGGAAGTTCCTCCGTCCCTTCGTCACCCTGGCCGCCTTCGATGCGGTGACGGCCGACCTGCGTGAGCGGCCGCGGCCGGGTCCCGGCGGGGGAGCCGGTGCCGCGGACGCCCTTCGCGATTCCGCAAAGGCCGCCGCCGTGGCCATCGAGATCTTCCACAAGGCCTCGCTCGTCCACGACGACATCGAGGACGACGACGCCGTCCGCTACGGTCGCCAGACGCTGCACCTCGAGCGGGGTGTGCCGTCGGCGATCAACACCGGCGACTACCTGCTGGGTGCCGGCTACCGCATCATGGCCGCCCTGCCGGGCGTCGATGCGGCCACGATCCGTGACTCGGTCGCCATCCTTGCCGACGCCCACGTCCGCCTCGCACGCGGTCAGGGAGCGGAACTCTGGTGGCGGGACGCGCCGTCGAGCGGTCTGCGCGGAGGCGACGGCGGCAGGCTCACCCCGGCGGAGGCGCTCACGATCTACGGGCTCAAGACGTCACCCGCATTCGAGGCGGCCGTCGCACTCGGGATTCGCCTCGCCGGCGTCGATCCGGAAGCGGCCGGAGACATCAGCCGCTACGCGTTGCACGTGGGGACGGGTTTCCAGGTGCTCAACGACCTCAAGGACTGGGCAGGAGACCTCGAGAACGACCGGCGCGCCGCCGGAGACCTCATCGGCGGCCGCCCCACCGTCCTCTGGGCGCTGGCGGTCGAGGCGCTGCCGGAGACCGACCAGGAATGGCTCTTCGCCCTGGCCCGGGAGGCCCGGCGTCGGGATGCGGGCGAGACGGTGGTCGCCCACGCGATCGCGGAGGTGCGACGGCTCTACGATCAGGCGGGCGTGGTCGAGAAGGCCACGCGCATGGCGGGGCAGCAGCGTCGCCTCGCCGTCGAGGCCGTGACCACGTGCCGGCTCCGGAGGCTCCGGGAGGTGCTCGAGTTCCTCCTCGATCTCGCGGTCCCCGCAGCCGCGGCGGAACGATGACCCGCTCCGAATCCGCGTTGGCCGCCGACGACGCGGTCGCGCGAGCGGCTCGCCTCGTGTCGCTCTTCTGCCCGGACGCCGCGGCCTTCGGCCGCTGGTCGGCGGTCGATCTGCACGACGTCCCGGAGATCCCCCGCCGGCTCCTCGATCATCGCAGCCACATGACGGTGACGATGGAGCGGCACCATGGATGCCTCGTCGATCTGCGGGTGGTCGCGGAGCGGATCGACTCGGCCGGTGCCGATCGTGGCCGCTACGCGCGGGAGATCCTCCTCTCGCGGCCGGACGGCGGGGTCGTCCAGTACGGGATCGTGCGCATCGACCTCGCGGCCGTCGATGCCGGGACGGCCGCGCGGATCCGCCGCGGTGCGGATCCACTCGGCCGGATCCTCGTCGAGGCCGGGCTGCTGTGCGACGTGCAGAACGTCCGCCTGCTGCGGATCATTCCAGGTCCGCATCTCGCGGGCCTGATCGGCGGCGACGTTGCGGAAACGTTCGGCCGCGTCGCGGAGATCGTCGTCGCCGGGCGGCCGGCGATCGAGCTCGTCGAGATCGTCGCGCCCATCGCGTGACGGCCGCGCGGCATCGGGGTGTCTGCGTGATTCCGGTGGTCGGGGATTTTTGGCGGTTCGCGTGGCACTCGCGCAAAGTCGTGCCGGGCAAGGAGGTTGCGGCGAGTGCGCCGATATTGACTCGCCGCGCACGATGCCTGTAGAGTTGGGTTGTCTGGCAAGGATGGCACGCACGGAGGCGGATGGAGGAATGGGATTCCTGCTTCCCCGCCTTCTCAGGCCTGTCACCGCTCCTTGCGGACTCTCGCATCGAATCCGCGTCGGCACGGAGTGCGACGTCGGCGACCGTTACGGCAGACGGGTTGAGTGTTCGTGGCAAGGAGGCCTAGGCGTTCGGGGCTGATTCGCCGGTGAGGAGGCCCCGAACTCCGTATTGACTAGCTGCACCACGGCTAGGGAGAGGGTGGTAAAGCACATGCAAAAGACCGTTTACACGACTGGCGAAGCCGCCAAGATCTGCAAGGTCAGTCAGCAGACGATCATTCGCTGCTTCGACTCCGGGCAGCTCAAGGGGTTCCGCGTGCCGGGCAGCCGGTTTCGCCGGATTCCCCGCGATCAGTTGTTCCTGTTCATGCGGGACAATGGCATCCCCACCGACGCCCTCGAGAGCGGGCGGCGGAAGATCCTCGTCGTCGACGACGACCAGGATCTCGTCGAGCTGATCACGGACGTTCTGGAGCGGGACGGCCGCTTCGAGACGCGCAGCGTCAACAACGGCTTCGACGCCGGCATGATGGTGAAGGACTATCGTCCGGATCTGATCGTGCTCGATGTGATGCTGCCGGACATCAACGGCAAGGAAGTCTGCCAGCGGGTCCGCAGCGACTCGACCATGGACGAGGTGCGGATCATCTGCATCTCGGGCATGTGCGAGCCCGACAAGATCGAGGAGCTCAAGGCATCTGGTGCCAACGAGTTCCTCCAGAAGCCGTTCGAGGCCGAGGTGCTCGTGGACCGGATTTGCAGCCTGCTCGACATCGAGTCGGGTGTGGCCGGTTCCTGACCGTTTCGGTGTCACCGCGACGCGCGATGTTCTCCATCGTTCGGCGCACGGTGTCGCTCAGCGCTTCGTTCATGGCCGCCCGCGTCCCCGCCCGGGGGCGCGGGCGGCTCTCGTAGACGGTCGCACGATCGCCCCTCGTTTCCGTGGGCCACCGCCATGATGGACGATTCTCGGGTCGCGTCGTCGACGACGGAGGGTGGTCGGTGGCCCGACGATGATTCGGGCGTCGCGCTGTCGATTGCCGGACGCGGTCCCGTTCCCGTGTCGAACCGGGGCTGCGTCGCGCTGGCGCGGGCGGTGCTCGTGGAATCGCGGTTGCTCGCGCCGTCGTCCGGGGGCGGCGTCGATCCACGGGCGGCGGGCGGCGGGCGGCGGCATGATTCGGCCGCCTGGGCCCGCGCGGCCCGTGATCCCGCGGTGGCGCGGTGGCTCGCGGAGGTGCGCGACACGGGCCGTGCCGCGGCCGCGATGGCGGGCGGCGATCCCCCCGCCACCCTCACGGCGCACCTCGCGGCCGCGATGGTGAGAGGCGAACAGGCCACGGACGAGGGGGACCTTCTTTTCGAGGTGCTCGAATCGGTCGCCGCCGGTCAGGGGGTCGTCACGCGCTTCGAGCAGGCCGTGAC
>Ga0208249_1000403_pt1 | contig 14293 bp, 14 predicted proteins | sample CryBogmetaGMA1M_FD_184546 | JGI IMG/M metagenome (GOLD analysis project Ga0208249, IMG submission 184546) | Freshwater microbial communities from Crystal Bog, Wisconsin, USA - MA1M (SPAdes) | ecosystem: Environmental > Aquatic > Freshwater > Lake | place: Crystal Bog, Wisconsin, USA | collected...
GGCCGATCTCGACTACGTCGTGCTCCGGGAAGCGGGCGTCGCCGACGCCCCCGAATACGTCGTCGCGGAGCCGCTCGCGGCGGCCCTCGGCGAGAAGCTGAAGAAGACGTTCGACTCGGTCGACCGTTTCCCTGGGGCGGCGCTCGTGGGCCGCTCCTACCTGCCGCCGTTCGACACGTTCCGCCCGGCCGGACCGCCGGAGACGGCGCCGCTGGCGGAGGGCGGCACCGCGCCGGTGGCGTGGCGGGTGGTCGCCGCCGACTTCGTCACCACCGACTCCGGCACCGGCGTCGTCCACGTGGCGCCGGCCTTCGGCGAGGTCGACTACACCGTGCTCGTGGCCGAGCAGGCCCGGTTCGCGGCCGGCCGCGGGCCCGCGCTCGTCAACGCCGTCGCCCCCGATGGCACGTTCACCGACGCCTTCCCGATGGGGAGCGGACGGTTCGTCAAGGACTGCGACCGCGACGTCGCCCGCGACCTGCGGGCGCGCGGGCTGCTCGTGCACCAGGAGCAGTACGTCCACGACTATCCCTTCTGCTGGCGGGCCGACGCCGATCCGCTCATCCAGTATCCGCGGCAGAGCTGGTTCATCCGCACCAGCCAGTTCCGCGACGAGATGCTCGCCAACAACGCCGGGATCGAGTGGCTGCCCGACCACATCAAGGACGGCCGGTTCGGCAACTTCCTCGAGACGAACGTCGACTGGGCGCTGTCCCGCGAACGCTACTGGGGCACGCCGCTGCCGATCTGGAAGTGCGAGGCGACGGGGCGGGCCGAGGCCGTGCGGTCCTACGCCGACCTGCTCGCCAAGCCGGGCGCCGCCGGGGCGGAGGTGTTCGCGGCGGCCAAGCGGGCCCGGCCCGATCTTTCCGACGACCTCGCCGTACACAAGCCTTACATCGACGCGGTGACCTACGATTCCCCCTTCGCGCCGGGATCGCGGATGCGGCGCGTGACCGAGGTGATCGACTGCTGGTTCGACTCGGGCGCGATGCCGTTCGCGCAGTGGGGCTGGCCGCACCGCGGGGGCGACGAGTTCGCGGCGCAGTTCCCCGCCGACTTCATCTCCGAGGCGATCGACCAGACCCGCGGCTGGTTCTACAGCCAGCTGGCGATCAGCACGCTGCTCTTCGGGCCGACGGCCGCGGCGCGGCGGCCGTATCCGCATCCCTTCAAGACCTGCATCGTCCTCGGCCACATGCTCGGCGAGGACGGGCAGAAGATGAGCAAGAGCCGGCGCAACTACCGCGAGCCCGCCGAGATCTTCGACAAGTACGGCGCCGACGCCCTGCGCTGGTTCTTCCTCGCCGGCCAGCCGCCGTGGACGAGCATCCGCTACAGCGAGCGGGCGATCCGGGAGAGCGTGCCCGAGTTCCTGTTGCGGCTCTGGAACGTCTACTCCTTCTTCGTGATCTACGCCCGGATCGACGGTTTCGACCCGGGCGCGACGCTCGACGCGCCGGCCGCGCTCGATCACGCGGCGCTGGCGCGGTCCCGCGGCTGGCGGGCCGTGGCCGACCGCGGCGAGCTCGACCGCTGGATGCTCTCCGAGGTCAACTCCGTCGCCGCCGCGATGACCGCGCGGCTCGACGCCTACGACCACTTCGGCGCGGCCCAGCAGCTTTCGGGCCTCGTCGAGGCCGTGAGCAACTGGTTCGTGCGCCGCAGCCGCGACCGCTTCTGGGCGGCGGGGCGGGCCGACGGCGGCCCCGACACCGATCGGGAGAAGCTCGACGCCTACTGGACGCTCTACGAGACGCTCGTGACGACCGCGAAGCTCGCGGCGCCGTTCGTGCCGTTCGTGACCGAGGAGATCTGGCGGAATCTCGCCGTCACCCCGTTCGGCGGCCGGGTGCCGGAGAGCGTGCACCTCGTCGACTATCCCACCGGGGTCGAGCGGCTCGTCGACCGGGATCTCGTGCGGCGGATGGCGCTGGTCCGCGACGTCGCGTCGCTGGGCCGGGCGGCGCGGGCCGCGGAGAAGCTCAAGGTGCGGCAGCCGCTCGCGAAGGTCGAGGTGATCCTCGCCGATGCGTCGCCGGACGACGCCGCCTGGCTCGAGGCCCACGCCGACCTCGTCTGCGACGAGCTCAACGTGAAGCAGTTCGAGATCTGCCGCGCGCCCGACCGCTACATCACCCGCAGCATCCAGCCCGACCTCAAGAAGCTCGGGCCCCGGCTCGGCAAGGACCTGCCGAAGGCCCGCGACGCGATCGCGAAGGCCGACGCCGCGGGTGTGCTCGCCGCCCTCGCGCGGGACGGCCGGGCGACGGTCGAATGGCCCGGCGGTGCGGTGACGCTCGAGCCCGGGGAACTGCTCGTGCGCACCACCGCCAAGCCCGGCTGGGCGGCCGCGGAGGGTTCCCGGGCGGTGGTCGTGATCGCCAAGGAGCTGACGCCCGACCTCGTCGCCGAGGGGCTCGTCCGCGAGGTCGTGCACGCCGTGCAGACGCAGCGGAAGGCGCTTGATCTCGAGTTCACCGACCGGATCGACCTCGCCTTCGCGACGCCGTCGGCCGAATTGCGGGCGGCCATCGAGCGGCACCTCGGCTACGTGGCCTCCGAGACGCTCGCCGAGTCGGCGGTGTTCGTGGGGGCCGCGGACGCCGCGGCCGAGACGCTCGACATCGACGGCCATCCGCTCGCCATCGCGATCCGCCGCCGCGACACCGGGCGGCCACCGGCGGGAGGTGGCGCGTGACCGCCGCCACGTCGGGCCCGCCGGGAAAGACGCTGCGGCTCGGCGTGCTCCTCTCAGGCTCGGGCCGCACGCTCGACAACCTCCTCGAATGGATCGCCGCCGGGCGGCTCGCGGCCCGCGTCGAGACGGTGATCTCGAGCCGGGCCGACGTGCGCGGCGTGCGGATCGCCGCCCGGGCGGGCATCCCCGTCGACGTGCTGCCTCCGGCCGGCGACGGCGCCGCGGCGTGGAGCGCGGCGATCTTCGACCGCTGCCGGGCGGCCGGAGCCGATCTGGTCGTCATGGCCGGCTTCCTCCATCTGCTGGAGATTCCCGCCGACTTCGCCGGCCGCGTGATCAACATCCACCCCGCCCTCCTGCCCGCCTTCGGTGGGAAGGGCTTTCACGGCATGCACGTGCACCGGGCGGTGATCGCGCGGGGCTGCACGGTGTCGGGCTGCACCGTGCACCTCGTCGACAACGAGTACGACCACGGCCGGGTGCTCCTGCAACGGACGGTGCCGGTGCTTCCCGACGACACGCCGGAGTCGCTGGCCGCCCGGGTCTTCGCCGCCGAGTGCGTCGCCCTTCCGGAGGCGCTCAACAGGATCGCCGCGGGCTCGCCCTGAGCCGCCTGTCGGCGTCGTTTGCGGCCCGGTGATCCGGCGGGCTATCCTGCTCGATTCCCGCCCCCGGAGTCCGTCATGGCACGCTCGATCGGAAACATCATCGCCGACTCGCTCAAGCTCTCGGTGGGCTACGCCGAGCGGCTGCTCACGGGCGTGCCCGCGGCCCGCTTCGCCAGGTTCGCCCGCTGCGGCGGCGAGGTCGTCGAGTCGAACCACCCGGCCTTCGTCTACGGCCACTTGAGCCTCTACGCGCCGCGGATCCTCCAGCAGCTCGGCCATCCCGCGCCGTCCGTGCCCGAGCACTTCCAGCACCTGTTCTCCAAGGACGCCGTCTGCCGCGACGACGAGGACGGCGATCTCTACCCGCCGATGGACGAGATCACCGCCTTCTTCTTCGAGGGGCACCGGATGCTCGCCGGCGCGCTCCGCGGCTCGCCCGACGCCACGTTCGCGCAGGCGAACCCCGCGGAGGGCAGGATGAAAGAGCTGTTCCCCACGCTCGGCTCGGTGCAGACCTTCTACTGCGGCGGCCACATGATGATGCACCTCGGGCAGGTGAGCGCCTGGCGGCGGATGGAGCGGCTCGGGAGCGCGTGACGGCCCCGCGCGGCCGCCCGCCTCAGACGTCGCAGACCATCGCCGCGTGCCGCAGGGCGAGCACGGGATCGTCCCAGGTCGGGATGAACTCGTGGGCCACGAAGTCGTGGTAGCCGATCGCGGCCAGGGCCCGCATCACGGCCGGATAGTTGATCTCCTGCGTGTCGTCGAGCTCGCCGCGGCCGGGATTGCCCGCCGTGTGGACGTGGCCGATCACGTCCTTGTGCTGGCGCAGCCGGCGGACGACGTCGCCGTTCATGATCGCGACGTGGTAGATGTCGAAGAGCAGCTTGAAGTTCGGCGAGCCGACCTGCTCGATGAGCCGCACGCAGAACTCGACGTCATCGCCGAAATAGCCCGGGTGACCCTTCATCGGATGGGAGGCGTCGCGGGAATTGAGGTGCTCGAGCACGAGCGTGATGCCCCGCCGCTCCGCCTTCGGCAGCACCTGTTTCCAGGCCGCCACGCAGTCGGCCGCCGCCCGGTCGGGGTCCATGCGATCGAACCGCATGCCGGTGAACGTGATCACCTTCCGGCTGCCGACGTCGGCCGCGACGTCGATCGCCTCGTCGAGCTTCGCCACCGCCTCCTCGCGGAAGGCGGGGTTGCACGGGCCCTTCGCGAAGCCGTGGCTCCCGACGAGCGAGATGTCGAGCCCGAGCCGCCGCACCTCCGGGTAGTGCCTGCGGTCGATCCCCTCGATGCCCGTGAGCCCGATGTCCTTGGCGTGCCGGGCGAGCACCGGGGCCTCCATCGGATTGAAGCACCAGCCCATCACCGAATGGCGGATGCCCCGGTTGCGGATCCGGTAGGCGGGGTCGGCCGCGGCCCGGGCGATGTCGGCGGCCCGGCCGCGGTCCGCCGCCGCGGCGGCGAGCGCGGCGACGCCGCCCGTGAGGAACGCCCGTCGGGCCCGGCGGCGCGGCGCCGATGCGGCGGCGGATGCCGCGAGCGGACGGTCCGGCGGTGCGGCGTCGGGCGGCATCAGCTCACCCGCTCGAGCTTGGAGATGCGGCCGGTCTGCACCCACTCCGCCACGAACAGGTGCCCCTCGGGGGTGAAGCAGGCGTCGTGGGGATGCACGAACTGGCCGTCGAGCCACTTGTCGGGCTGGCCGCGCAGGTTCTTGATCTCGTCGAGCCGCTCGACCGCACGGCCGAGGCGGGCCACGACCTGGTTCTTCTCGTCGAGCAGCGTGACGCAGGCCTTCAGCTCCGGCACCACGAGCAGGTTCTTCCAGGTGTCGCAGTTGGCCGGCAGGCCGAAGCCCTCGATCGTCTCGCGGTAGGTGCCGTCGAGCCCGAACACCTGCAGCGTGTTGTGCGCCCGGTCGGTGACGACGATCGACGGCTCGCGGCCCTCGCGACGGTCCACCCACAGGCCGTGGGGCGTGTTGAACGTGCCCTTCCCGTCGCCCGCGCCGCCGAAGCTGCCGAGCCACTTCGCGTGCTTGTCGTAGCGATGGATCCGGAACGAGCCGTAGCCGTCGGCCACGAGGAACTCTCCCGACCCGGTGGTGCCGTCGTCGAGGAAGGCGACGTTCGTCGGCAGGAAGCCCTGGCGGGTCCAGGTGGGCGCCGTCGAGACGTCCTCGCCGGGGGCGTAGGCTCCCGACTCCATCGGGCACTTGCGAAACCAGACGATCTCGCCCGTGGGCGTGAGCTTGGCGAACGCCTTCACCTGCTGGTAGCCGCAGACGTAGAGAAACTCCTCGCTCCCCTCCTTGCGGATCTCGATGCCGTGGCCGCCCCCCTGGAACTGGGCGCCGAAGGCGCGGACGAACCGGCCCTCCGGATCGAAGACGAAGATCGCCGGATGGTCCTTCTGGTCCTTGCGGCCCTCGTGGATCACGTAGAGGTTGCCGGCGGAGTCGACGGCGACGTTGTGCGTGGTCTGCCAGGTGTACTTGTCGGGGAGCTGCGGGAAGTTGTGCCGCACACGGAACGTGTGGGCGCCATCGCCGAGGATCGTGTCCTTGCCGACCTGCCGCGTGCGGGCGATCGCCGGAAGGGCCGGGGCGGCCGCGGCGAGTGCCGCCACCGTTGCGAACGTCCGCCGCGAGAGCGGCGCGGTGGAGATCTTCGGGTGGTCCATCGTCGTGCGCCTCCGCGGGGCCTGTGTGCCTGTTCACGGCTCGGCGGCGAGCCGGCTGCGACGGCCGGCGGGCAGGCCTCCCCATCGGACCGGCGGGCAGCATACCACGCGCGCCCGTGGCGTCACGGCACGGCAAAAGGGGTCAGGGCGGCCGCCGCTCGCGGAAGCCGGCGGCACGCCAGAACGCGACCGCCGCCGGCCAGGTCGGAAGCGTCTCTGCCGACACGGTCCGGGCCCCGGCGGCGGCCGCCGCCCGGACGGCCGTCTCGACGAGCGAGCCGGCGATTCCACGGCGTCGTGCCGCCGGATGCACGAGCAGCCAGCCGATCGAAGCGCGGGGCCCGGCGGCCCCGGTCGCGACCACGAGCGCGACGAGCCCGAGGGGGCCCGCGCACGTCTCGGCGAAGGCCGGCCCGCCGGAAGTGGAACGCCGATCATGTTCCTCCGGCCAGGCCAGCCACGCCTGCACGAGGCGTCCCGGGCGGCTGGCGAGTTCACCGAGCAGTCCCGCGGGAACGAAATGCCCCGCCTGCGGCCCTGCCTCGCTCCGGCAGGCATCGGCCAAGGCGGCCACCGCGGCGGCGTCGGCGGCCGGATCGAACGTGGTGATCTCATGACCCGGGGGCTTCGCCGCCGTCGCGGAGCCCGTCGTGGGCGGTGTGGCGGCGACCGACTGGCCGGCGATCGGCAGGGAGAAATGAATCGGCAACGGCATGGGGATGCCCGTCAGGCGGCCTGGCTCACTGGCCGTGGAAAAAGTCCTCCGGACGTTTTTCCACGACTGAAAACCTCCGGTTTTCGCGGGAGCTGCGCTCCCGGGATCGCATCCCTGCGATCCAGCAGGCTGTTTATCCACAGCCTGTTAAGTCGGGGGCCAGATGGCCGATCCGAGACGGATCGGCGCACTCGAGCAGCGGGGATTGTGATCGAAAAACGCTGTTTTCTACGATCTTTTTGCGTCCATGACGGAAATGCGTCAGTCGTTCAGATGGGGAGGCTGTCGCGGATTCGCCAGCGGCGTCGCCACGGACACGAGTAGCGAGCTACGTTTCCATAAGAACGCAGAAAAGTCTACGGATTCGTCATAAGTTCATGCCATGAATGAACTTAGCCTATTTTGTGACTGTTTAAAGACTGTTGGTGAGTGATCTGCGACTGTTTTCACTCGGAATATGGTTGAAAACAATCTCAAAAGAGTCATAATCGTGACGGAACGGAGTTTCGGCACGTGCAGAACCATGACCGACAGACCCGCCTTCTCGACATCATCCGGATCCGCGGATTTGCCGCGCTCGAGGAACTCGTGCGGGAACTCGGCGTGTCGGAATCGACCGTGCGGCGGGATCTCGACGCCCTCGTGGAAAAGGGCGCTGCCCGGCGGACGCACGGCGGCGTCCTGTACTCCGGCGGCATGCCCCGGCTCGCCGAGTTCGACGAACGTCAGCCGCACAACTGGGCCGCGAAGCGGGCCATCGCCGCGAGGGCCGCGGCCATGATCGAGGACGGCGAGACGGTGCTGCTCGACGGCGGCACGACGACCTACGAGATGGCCCGGCTCCTCGTGGGCCGGTCGCTGCAGGTCGTCACCAACAGCCTGCCGGTGGCGAACCTGTTCGCGTCCGAGGCCCGCACCGATCTCGTGCTGCTCGGCGGCTACGTCTCGCCGCGCACCGGCGTCTGCCTCGGCCCCTACGCCAACGAGCTGCTCGGCCGGCTGCACGTCACCACCACCGTCCTCTCTGCGGCGGGTGTCGACGCCGAGGGGCTCTTCAACTCCCATCTGCTCCTCGCGGAGACGGAGCAGGCGATGCTGCGGGCGGCGGGCCGCGTGATCGTGGTCGCCGACAGCTCGAAGTTCGGCCGCAAGAGCCTCACGCTCGTCTCCGCGCTCGACAGCATCGACGCCCTCGTCTGCGACGACGGCCTGCCCCAGGCCTGGCGCGACGTCGTCGCCGCCGCCGGCGCGTCGCTCGTGATCGCCACCGTGCCGGAGCCGTCCGACGCTCCGGGCGGCGACCGTTCCCCCCCGTCGAAGGACAGCGAAAGGATGCATCACGCATGAGTGCCGTCACGTCACCAACGCCGTCGCTCACGGCCCTGCTCGGTGCCGGGCTGCAGTCGCCCTGCCTCGACCGTCCGAGCGTCGAGCGGATCGTCCGCGAGATCGTCCTCAAGTCGCACGGCGTCCCCTCCGCCCCGCCGGCCGTGCGGTCGGCGCCGAAGCTGGTGGTGAGCATCTCCGCCCGCCACTGCCACCTCACCGACGAGCACGTGGAAAAGCTCTTCGGTCCGGGCCGCACCCTCACGCCCCACAAGGATCTCTACCAGGACGGCTTCTACGCCGCCGAGGAGACGGTGATGGTCGTCGGCCCGAAGCGGCGGATGCTACCCACCGTGCGGGTGCTCGGCCCCACGCGCAAGGCGTCGCAGGTGGAGCTGGCGTTCACCGACGGCATTTCGCTGGGCATCGACCTGCCGGTGCGGCCGAGCGGCAAGATCGCCGGCACGCCCGGCTGTGTGCTCGTCGGCCCGGCCGGCGCGGTCGACCTCGTCGAGGGGGTGATCCGGGCCGAGCGGCACGTCCACATGAGCCACGCCGACGCCGAGCACTTCGGCGTCCGCGACGGCGACCGCATGAGCCTCGTGATCAAGGGGGGCTGCAGCACCGTCTTCCGCGACCTGCTGGTGCGGGCCGACGCGAACGCGAAGCTCGAGGTGCACATCGACACCGACGAGGGCAACGCGGCCGACCTCGACCACGCCGAGAGCGTGGAGCTCGTGAGGCAGACATGACCGCGAAGCGCGCCGGCCGCACCGCACGTGCGGCCGGGAACACACGAAACAGGAGGACCGTGGAGTCGGCACGAGCCGGCGCGGTCGGCGGGGACGGCCCCGCCCAGGGACGTGGGAACTATCAACAGGAGCAGAAGCAGCAGATGGCGAAGAACATCGAAGCCCTCGGCATGATCGAGGTGAAGGGGTTCGTCACGCTCGTCGAGGCGGTTGACGCGATGATGAAGGCGGCGAACGTCACCTTCCTGGGCTGGGACAAGATCGGCAGCGCGATGTGCACGGCGTTCGTGTCGGGCGACGTGGCCGCGGTGAAGGCGGCGACCGACGCGGGTGCGGCGGCCGGCGGCCGGATCGGCGACGTGGTGGGCGTGCAGGTGATCGCCCGTCCGCACGAGGAGCTCGGCATCATCCTCCCCACGCACGGCGGCTGATCGCGGCGCAAGGCGGCTGACAGCGGCGACGAGCCGGGAACGGCAGCGAGTGGTGCCCGCCCCGGCGTTCGAACGGACACCCGTTCAGACGGTTTCTCTCTTTTTCTCCTCCCTTCCACAGGAACTGCGATGAACACTGCGATTGGATTGATCGAAACCAAGGGGCTCGTGGGCCTCATCGAGGCCACCGACGCGATGGCCAAGGCGGCCAACGTGAAGATCCTCAAGCGGGTCAGCATCGGCAACGCCTACGTGGCGACCGTCGTGCAGGGCGACGTCGGCAGCGTGCGCGCGGCCGTCGAGGCCGGTGCCACGGCCGCCCAGCACGTCGGCGAACTCGTCGCCAGCCACGTGATCCCGCGGCCGGCCGACAGCCTCGTGGCTGCGTTCTTCAGCTGAAGAACCTCCTTCGAGCGTCGGCGAACGGACGTGCCCACGACCCGCGGAACCCAAGCCCCATGAAGATCCTCGTCGCGAACCTCGGCTCCACGAGCTTCAAGTACCGGCTCTTCGACCTCCCCGACGGGGAGGCCGCGGGGGCCGGTGCGGAGCGCGAGCTCGCCCGCGGCGGCGTCGAGCGGATCGGCGCGGCCGAAAGCCGGGTGTACGCCACCGTGTCCGCGGGCGCCGCGGCGGCGGCGGGCTCGAAGCTCGAGACCGTGATGCCCGTGCCCGACCACGCCGTGGCCCTCGCCGCGGCGCTCGAGCAGCTCACGGCGGAGGGGGGGCCGCTCGGGCGGGTGGAGGACGTGGCGGCGGTGGGCTTCAAGGCGGTGCACGGTGGCCGCGTGAGCGGCGTCGTGCGGGTCGGCCCCGACGTGCTCGCGGCGATGGAGGAGATGGCCGCCGTGGCCCCGGCCCACAACCCGCCCTACGTGCGGGCGATGCGGCAGCTGGCGGCGCGGATGCCGACGGTGCCGCTGGTGGCCGCGTTCGAGACGGGCTTCCACGCCACGATTCCCGACCGCAACGCGCTCTACGCGGTGCCGACGGAATGGGTGGAGAAGCACCTGGTGCGGCGGTGGGGCTTCCACGGGGCGAGCCATCGCTTCGTGGCCGAGCGGCTCATGGCGACCGTGCCGCGGCGGCCGCTGCGGGCGATCTCCTGCCACCTCGGGGGGTCGAGCAGCGTCTGCTGGATCCGCGACGGACGCAGCGTCGGGACGTCGATGGGAATGAGCCCGCAGTCGGGCCTGCCCCAGAACAACCGCGCCGGCGACTTCGATCCCTTCGCGCTCCTGCACGTCGCGAAGCAGACGGGCCGCGGGTTCGAGGACCTGCTCGCCGAGCTCTCCGGCAAGGCCGGGCTGGCGGGCATGTCGGGCACGTCGGGTGACATGCGGGATCTCGAGGAGGCCGCGGCCGCCGGCAGCCGCGCGGCCCGCACCGCCATCGACGTCTACGTGGCGTCGATCCGGCACTGGCTCGGCGCCGGCATCGTGGAGCTCGGCGGGCTCGACGCGATCGGCTTCGCCGGTGGCATCGGGGAGAACTCCCCGCTGACCCGTGCGGCGGTGCTCGCGGGGCTCGAGGAACTCGGGATCGGCGTCGACGCCGCCGCCAACGACCTGAAGACGTCCGGCGAGCGGAGCATCGGCGCGACCGGCGGGCGGGTGGCAGTGTGGGTGATTCCCACCAACGAGGAGCTGATCGTGGCGCGGCAGACGCGTGATCTGCTGGCCGCGGAGAACCGCGGACACGCGAATCGAGGTGCCTGATGTTCGTCGCCATGGTGACCGGATCGGTGGTCGCCACCCAGAAGACCGGTTCGATGACCGGCCACAAGCTGCTCGTCGTCGAGCCCTACCGGCTCGACGAGAAGTCGCGCAGCCGCCTCGTCGCCACCGGCAGGACGTTCATCGCCGTCGACACGCTCGGCGCGGGCGAGGGGCAGCTCGTGCTCGTGACGCAGGGCTCGAGCGCCCGGCTGACCCCCGAAACCAAAACCCTGCCGATCGACGCCGTCGTGATCGGCCTCGTCGACACCGTGCGGATCGAGGGCCGCGAGGTGTTCAACCGCCAGGAGTGACGGCCCGATTGACTCTCGCCCGACCGCCGGGCGAACGACCTGCCCTCGCCCGACCGCCGGGCGAACGACCTGCCCTCGCCCGACCGCCGGGCGAACGACGCCACTGCTTCTCCCCACAGCCTTCCCTTCCACACCCGGCACGATCGTCAGCCCGACGCGCCGACAGCACGACACGAGGAACGCCCGCATGAGCACCGTCAGCCCCCCCAGTACGTCCGGCGTCCAGGCGCCCGACATCCAGGCGATCGTCCGGCAGGTGATCGCCGAGCTCACCGGCGCCTGCGGCCAGCCCGCCGCCGCGGCCGGCTCCCCCGTCGCTCCCGCCGCGGCGGCGTCCGCGGCCGGATCCTTCGCCGGCCGTCACGGCATCTTCGCGAGCGTCGACGAGGCCGTCAGCGCCGCCCAGGAGGCCTTCGAGCAGCTCGAGCGGCTCGGCGTCGAGGGCCGCCGCAAGGCCATCGCCCACATCCGCCGGATCTCGATCGACGACGCCGAGGAACTCGGCCGGATGGAGTTCGAGGAGACGAAGATCGGCCGGCTCGAGCACAAGATCGAGAAGCTCAAGGTTCTCGGCGAGCGGTCGCCGGGGGTCGAGTTCATGCAGAGCGAGGTGTACAGCGGCGACCACGGTCTGGCCGTGATCGAGCACGCCCCGTTCGGGGTGATCGGCGCGATCACGCCGGTGACGCACTCGCTGCCCACGATCACCGGCAACGCCGTGAGCATGATCGCCTCGGGCAACACCGTGGTGGTCAATCCGCACCCAAGCGGCAAGCGGGTGGCCGCCGAGGGCGTCCGCCGCTTCAACGCCGCGATCCACCGCGACATCGGCGTCGACAACCTCGTGTCGCTCGTCGCCGAGCCCACGCTCGACACCGCCTCGGCCCTGTTCAACCACCGCGGCGTGAAGCTGATCTGCGTGACCGGCGGCCCGGCCGTGGCACGGGCCGCGCTCGAGTCGCGGAAGCGGGCGATCGTGGCCGGGCCCGGCAATCCGCCCGTGGTGGTCGACGAGACCGCCGACCTCGACCGGGCCGCGCGGTCGATCATCTACGGGGCCGCCTACGACAACAACCTCCTCTGCATCGCCGAGAAGCAGGTGTTCGTCGTGGCGTCCGTGTTCGACCGGATGATGGCGGCCATGGAGCGGGCCGGCGGCCTGCGGCTCTCCACCCGGCAGGTCGACGAGCTCACGAAGAAGGCGATCGTCATGGTGGGCGAGGGCGCGCACCGCCACCCCGCCCCCTGCAAGGACCTGCTGGGGCAGGACGCGTCGCTCCTGGCCCGCGCCGCCGGGGCCGAGGGGCGGACGGGGCTCGAGCTGGTCTTCGGAGAGACCGACAACGACAACCCCTTCGTGCCGACCGAGCAGATGATGCCCTTCCTGCCGTTCGTCCGCTGCAAGGACGTCGACGAGGCGATCCGGCTGGCCCACGAGAGCGAGCATGGCTTCCGGCACACGGCGATCATCCACTCCAACAACGTGCGGAACATGTCGCGGATGGGCCGGCTGCTCGACACGACCCTGTTCGTGAAGAACGGGCCGAGCGTCGCCGGCCTCGGCCTCGGCGGCGAGGGCTACATCTCCTTCTCGATCGCCACGCCGACGGGCGAGGGCGTGACGACGCCCCTGACGTTCACGCGGCAGCGGCGGTGCACGCTCGTGGACGACCTCTGCATCCTCGGCAGCCCCGACTCCCTCTCCCGCTAGGCACCGCCCTCCCCCTCCCATGCAACTCGCACGCATCATCGGCCGCGCGATCTCGACGGTGAAGCACCCGTCGTTCGCGGGCGCCACGCTGCACGTGGTGCAGCCGCTCATGGCGGATCGCCGGTCGCCCGACGGCGACCCGCAGCTGGCGATCGACATGGTGTCGGCCGGCGCGGGCGACATCGTGATGATCACGAGCGACGGCCGGCTCCTCCGCGAGCGGCTCGGCAGCGCGACGACGCCGGGCCGTTGGAGCACCGTGGCGATCATCGACCCGTAGTCCCCCGCGAGGCCCCAGGCACCCATTCATGGCACTCTCCCCACCGGCCAGCGACGCGATCCGACTCCTCGTCGAGGAAGTCCTGCGCCGGATTCGTACCGAGGCCGCCGCGGCCCCCGCTTCCAGCCAGCACCCGGCCGCGGCGGCCCCCGCTTCCAGCCAGCACCCGGCCGCGGCGGCCCCCGCTTCCAGCCAGCACCCGGCCGCGGCGGCCCCCGCTTCCAGCCAGCACCCGGCCGCCGCGGCCCCCGCTTCCAGCCAGCACCCGGCCGCCGCGGCCCCCGCTTCCAGCCAGCACCCGGCCGCGGCGGCCCCCGCTTCCAAGAACGCGTCGGCCGGTGCCACGATCAACGAACGGGTGATCACGCTCGAACTCGTCGCCCGGCTTCCGGCCGGCACGCGGCAGGTCACGGTGCCTCCGCGGGGGGTGGTCACGCCGTCGGCCCGCGACTTCGCCCGCGACAAGGGGATCACGATCCTCCATGCCCAGGCCGCGGCGGCCACGACGGCGGCCGCGACGCGGCCCTTCGTGGTCGCACATGCCGACTGTGCCGGAGACGTCGCCGCCCGGGCCGCGGCGGTCGTGCGGGGCGTGCCTGGCGCCTGGCAGATTCCGCCGTCGGGCATGGCCGACGTGCTCGCCGCCATCGCCACGCACGTGTCGCGGGACGGCGCCCGGGCCGTGCTGCTCGCCGGCCGGCCGATCGCGGCCGTGATCCTCGCCAACCGTCATGCCGCGGTCCGCGGCGTCACCGGCCGCGACGCCGCGGCCGTGAATGCGGCGGTCGCCGAGACGGCGGCCAACCTGCTCATCCTCCATCCTCGCGACTTCGTCGGCGGCGGCCTCGAGCGGCTCTGCGCCGGCTTCGCCACCCGCGAGCAAGGCCCTGTGCCCGCGGAACTCTCCGGCCCGGTCGCCCCCGCGACGCCCTGCGCCTGCAAGACGCACGCCCACTGATCCCTTTCCGACGTCCCCTCCCCTGCCCGCTCCGGGCCAGGACACCATTCATGCGACTCGCCTTCACGATCGGCACGGTGACGCTCGTGAA
>Ga0208249_1000406_pt1 | contig 14164 bp, 9 predicted proteins | sample CryBogmetaGMA1M_FD_184546 | JGI IMG/M metagenome (GOLD analysis project Ga0208249, IMG submission 184546) | Freshwater microbial communities from Crystal Bog, Wisconsin, USA - MA1M (SPAdes) | ecosystem: Environmental > Aquatic > Freshwater > Lake | place: Crystal Bog, Wisconsin, USA | collected...
CCCCGAGACGACTCTCCCGCCGTCGGCCGAGAAGGCGAGCGCCGTGGTCCCGCCGTCGTGCCCCGGAAGCGTCGCCGCGACCGTGCCCCCGTCGAGCCTGACCACGCGGATCACCGGTCGGCCGTCGAGGCTCCCGGCCACGGCGACCAGACGGCGACCGGGATGATGGGCGCTCGCCGTAACCCCCGCAAGCGCCGGCTCCCCACCCAGGCCACGGGCCTTCGTGGGCTCCATGGTCCAGAGCGTGGCCTGACCGTTCTCGAGCCCACTGGCAAGGTGTTTCCCATCAGCGGACGCGGCCAGCGCCGTCACCTTCGCGGCGGCCGCGCGCCAGCGACGCTCCACTGTCCCCTCCCCCACTGTCCCCTCCTCGGCGCCTGCAACGATCGCCACCAGCAGCATCGCCCCGTCGGCCGAGCCGACGACGATCCGCGGCACCGTCTCTTTCGTTGCCCCCGGCACCAGGCCGAGCGCCGTCAGCGGTGCCGCCAAGGGAGGGAGGAGGATTGTCTCGCGAGGAGCGGTCCGGCCGGAGGCATCGACCTGCATGAGTTCCAGCCGCGTCCGCCTCCCGTCGACCGGTTCGGCCACCGCCATCCACTGTCGATTCTGCGTCATCGTTGCCCGACGGTCGGCCACCACCGTGGCGACCGTCTTCTGTGGAGCGCGTTCGGGCAGGTCGAACACGCGGACTTGGTTGTCGTTTCCGGCGACGACCAGCCGCCCTCCGAGGCGTCCGCCGCCCGTCACGACCCCGAGCGCCATCACCGGCGCCGGCGCCTCCACGACACCGCGGAGCGCGCCATCGGCCACGGCCGTCAGCCTGATCATGCCGTCGGCCGATGCCGACACCAGCGTGCCGTTGTCGGCAAACACGAGCGCCGTGATCCGATCGGCATGACCGGTCAACTCGCGGCCGATGGCCCCCGTGGCGCCGTCCCAGGTCCTCACACTCGCGCCGACAGCGGTCGCCACGATCCGGCCATCGGGAGAGGCGGTCATCAGGGGTGTCGGGCTCCCCACCTGCGCCTGCCAGGCCTTGGCGTCGAGCGGCCTGCGCCACAACTTCACCTCGCGGAAGCCACCGGAGGCGAGTGTCTCCCCAGTGGAATCGAGCGCGAGTGCCGAAATCGAATCGCGATGGGCGCCCCCCGCAGCGCCTCCGTCAATGCCCCCTTCGAAGACGGCCCCTTCGAGGACGGCAGGATCGATCAGCTCAGCGACGAGGGCGCCGGTCGCGATCTCGTGGAGCCGCAGTCGATGGCCCACGGCCGAAGCGACCAACGTCCCCTCCGGCGAGATGGCAACCGCGAGCGCCGGGGTTTCCTCGGCAAGTAAGTCGTTGGCCCAGAGGCCGAGGCTCGCGGCGAGCACGACGGCCCCCGCGAGCGTCGCCGCGCTGCTGAACACCTTCGTCATCGGCATCGCCTCCCCACTTTCGGCTACCGAGCGACACGACGACCGTTCGCCATCGGCCCCATCGTCGACGCCGTCGAACGCGCCCCGACCGTCGCTTTCCTCAACGCCATTCTTGAGGCATTCAGTCTACCGCTGCTGCCAACCCTCCGTGGCCCCGAAGGGGATCGCCCCCCTCGGATGGTTGCCAGTTTCGCGACATTCGTTACACTCCCGAAGGGGTTCGGGGGTTCTTTGCTTCGAGGGGGATTTCATGAACACAGCACGGCTGCGCTCTGTCGTTTCCACATCGCTTCCGCCAGTCGGTCGTCGGCTCGGTGCCGCGGCGGTTGCGGTTTGCACGCTCCTCATCAGCGGATTTCTCACCGGCGGCACGGCCTGCGCCGGTGAAGCCGATCTCCTCATTCCCGATCTCAAGGAGGCGACGTTTTTCGGTGGCTCGATCAGTGGCCACAACCTCCTCCTCTTCGGCTCGTTCGTGATCGCCGGCACGCTCGGCATCTCGCTCTATCTGCGGAATCAAATCAAGGCACTGCCGGCTCATGACTCGATGCTGAACGTCGCCGACATCATCTTCGAGACCTGCAAGACCTATCTCCTCAAGCAAGCGCAGTTCCTCGCCCTGCTCTTCGCGCTCATCGCCGCGGCGATGGCCTACTACTTCCTCGTCCTCAAAGGCGAGTCGGTGACGACACTGCTGCTGGTGCTCCTGTTCTCGATTGTCGGCATCGGCGGCTCGTTCTGGGTCGCCTGGTACGGCATCCGCGTCAACACCTACGCCAACGCCCGCACTGCCTTCGCCTCGCTCCGCGGCGAGCCGTGGGACGTCGTCAACATCCCCCTCCGCGCCGGGATGTCGATCGGCCTGTTCCTGATTTCGCTGGAGCTGATCATGATGGTGATCATCCTCCTGTTCGTGCCCCGGAACGTCGTCGGCTACTGCTTTCTCGGCTTCGCGATCGGCGAATCGCTCGGGGCCTCCGCCCTCCGCATCGCCGGCGGCATCTTCACGAAGATCGCCGACATCGGCTCCGACCTCATGAAGATCGCCTTCAACGTCAAGGAGGACGATCCCCGCAATCCCGGCGTGATCGCCGACTGCACCGGCGACAACGCCGGCGACTCGGTCGGCCCGACGGCCGACGGCTTCGAGACCTACGGCGTCACCGGCGTCGCCCTGATCTCGTTCATCACCCTCGCCGTCGCCAGCACCGACATCCAGGCGAAGCTCATCGTCTGGATCTTCTTCATGCGGTTCCTCATGGACTTCATGTCGGGGGCGTCGTACTTCCTCAACCAGTCGATCTCCGAGAAGAAGTACAAGGGGCTCAAAGAATTCGATTTCGAGGAGCCGCTCACGCGACTGATCTGGATCGCGTCGATCCTCTGCATCGGGATGTCCTATCTGATGAGCTATCTCCTCATCGGTGACATCTCCCTCGCAGGGGGAGCGAAGCTCCCGAACCTGTGGTGGCAACTGGCGACGATCATCAGTTGCGGCACGCTCGCCGCCGTGCTGATCCCGGAGTTCACGAAGGTATTCACGAGCTCCCACTCCAAGCATGTCCACGAGATCGTGACCGCCTCGCGCGAGGGCGGAGCGTCGCTGACGATCCTCTCTGGGCTCGTCGCCGGCTATTTCAGTGCCTTTTGGAATGGCGTGCTGATCGCCGGGCTGATGTTTGGGGCGTTTGTCGTCAGCCAGCTGGGGCTCGACCAGGTGATGGGGGAATATGCCTCGATCTTTGCCTTCGGCCTCGTCGCCTTCGGCTTCCTCTGCATGGGGCCGGTAACGATCGCCGTCGACAGCTACGGCCCCGTCACCGACAACGCCCAGTCGGTGTTCGAGCTTGCCCAGACGGAGAAGATCCCGGGAATCGAGCAAGAGATCGAACGCGACTTCGGCTTCACTCCCGACTTCGAGCAGGGGAAGCATTATCTCGAGGCCAACGACTCGGCCGGCAACACGTTCAAGGCGACTGCCAAGCCGGTGCTCATCGGCACGGCGGTCGTCGGGGCGACGACGATGATCTTCTCGATCATCCTCTCGCTCAAGAAAGAGGGTCTCCTGGCCTTGAGCCTCACCGATGCCCCGGTTCTCCTCGGCTTCATCTGCGGGGGGGCCGTGATCTACTGGTTCTGCGGAGCCTCGATGCAGGCCGTCACCACCGGCGCTTACCGGGCGGTGGAATACATCAAGCAGAACATGAATCTCGACAAGACCGAGGCCGACATCGAGGACTCGAAGACGGTCGTGCGGATCTGCACCGAGTATGCCCAGAGCGGGATGTGGAACATCTTCATCGCCCTGATGACGATCACCCTCGCCTTCGCGCTGTTCGATCCGAACTTCTTCGTCGCCTATCTGATCTCGATCGCGATCTTCGGTCTCTTCCAGGCGATCTCGATGGCCAACACCGGTGGCGCCTGGGACAACGCCAAGAAGCTCGTCGAGGTCGATCTCCGGGAAAAGAACACTCCGCTCCATGCGGCCACGGTTGTCGGCGACACGGTCGGCGATCCGTTCAAGGACACGACGAGCGTGGCCCTCAATCCGATCATCAAGTTCTCGACCCTCTTCGGCCTCCTCGCCGTGGAGATCGCCGTCAAGATCCGCCATCCGGTCGACGCCGCGGGCAATCACCTCACCGGCGCCGACAAGCCCTTCGACTACACCGGCATCGTCGGCGTGGTGATGCTCCTGGTGGCGTTCTACTTCGTGTGGCGATCCTTCTACTGCATGCGGATCCCGGAGCGCCAGCCGATCGCCACTGGCAAGGCCCACTGATCCGACCCTGCCGCCCGTTCACCGAAAGACGTGCGCGTACTGCGGAAAACCAACGATGGCTCGCGACAGAAAGCGAAGAAACGACCGGCCATCGGTAGAAGCGAGACGATTCCACACGTCGAACTCCCACTCCGCAGGCGCGTGCGTGGGCGCCCGATCGGGCCAGGGATACTCGAGGTTGATCCGATCAGCTCCAGCGAGCGCCGGAGGTAATCGCTCGATCTCTCGAGCGATTCCACCGACCTGGAGAAGCAATCGTTCGAATCGCTCGAATCGCGAGGTGCTAAACACACTTCCGAGGAGAATCTGATCAGCTTCACGAACCGTGCCCATGCGACGGAGAAGCTTGGTAAGGCCGAGGTGGGAGTGTTTCTTCGGGGGTCGTTCGCTCGCGCGAAACGAAGCCTTGGCGATCTTCTCGCCGGCCATTTGGAGAGCCTGGAGCGAATGGCACTGGTAGCGCCATCCTGCTGCCCCTCGAAGGTGGTCAAACAACGCCAGGTCGGCCCGTGCCTGCGTCCACCAGAGTTTCTGGGCGGGATTCACCGCTGCCGTCCTCGTCGCGACTCCGGACGGTAAATGACCGCGGACGTGAGATTCCAAGTGCCGGGAAGATGGAGCGTGTTGTTCTGGATCCGCTCGTACTGCTCGGGCGTCACGTCGATGATCCAGAGGACATGCTCATTGCCCGTGCCCATGTCGACGCCGTAGTTGATCGGTTCAAGGTGGTCGTCGGGATCGAGCATCTCTTTGTTGATTTCGAGAAACCGAATCTCACGTTCGCCGGCGTTCGTCGGCAGGTAAACAACCTCCTCGATCCCCTCGTCCACCTTGAGGTGCTGGGTGGCGTACCAACTGGCCATCGAATCACGATCAAACGCGACGGTTGACATGGGCGGCTCTCCCTCTGCGCGGTTCATCGACATCCACGGCCCGGCCCGCACCGGCACCACCTAGAAGTGTACATGCGAACACTCATGGTGTCAAACGGCGGTGATTGTCGGTTGCCCGGGTAATACTCCTCGACAAAGTAATCGCTATCGAGCTTCTTGACGACGTACGTCCGGGCGGGGCTACAGCCGACGTCGTGGAGGATCATCAGCCGGGCGAGCGTCCGGCCGTCGACGAGCACGATCTTCGTGTCGATCTGTCGGGCCCACACAGGACTTAAAGAACGAATGATGCACGAGCGAAAGGCCCCCGCGCCGTCAGGCCACCTCGGCCCAGATGACCAGTTGCACCGGAGCATCGAAGGGCATCTCGGTGATCCCGAGGGCGACGCGGGTGTGGATGCCGCGATCGCCGAACAGCTCGTTGAAGAGGTGCGAGGCGCCGTCGAGAACGCGGGGATGGCCGCGGTAGCCGGGGGCACAGTGAACGTAGCCCTCGACGCGGACAATTCGCCGGATCGCCTCGAGATCCCCGATCGCCGCCTGGAACTGCGCCAGGGCATTGATCGCGCAAACTCGGGCACAGGCCTTCCCTTCGGCCTCGCTCACCTCGGCACCGATCCGGCCGACATGGAGAAGCTTCCCGTCGACCCACGGGAGCTGGCCCGAGGTGACGACGAGGTTGCCGGTGCGGATCGCCCCGACATAGGCCCCAGCCGGCTTTGGCACCGCGGGGATCGTGATCCCGGCGTTTTGAAGCGCCGCGGCGACGGAGTGAGTCTGGCTGGACATGAAAAGGCCTCCTGATTGGCGGGTGGAATAAAACTCCCATGAGGCTCCGCCGTGCCTCGAAGATCCCAATCGTAGCTGTGGATCGGCGATTGAGCATCGCCACCGCCGTCGATCTCGGCAGGGCAGCTGACCAACGCCACTCCACCGAAGAAAGCGGCCGTGGGTAGGATTTCGTCGACACTTCGGGCAACCGCTCGGCAGTGTCCGGCGAAATCATCCCTGGGAGGAGTGCGATGCGAAGCGGAACGTGTGCCTGCGTCGGTGTGACGGCGTGCGTGCTGGTCATGACGGCACTCGCGGGCCCGCTGATCGCGGCCGAGTCCGTGCACACGCTCGGCTCCGCGCCAGCCCCGGTCGACAATCCGCTGAAAGGCCTCGTGCCCTATTCGGGCGACAGGCGCGACTCGTTTCCACATTCGCTCGAGTTCAACACCCTCCCCTACTCGGCGTTGGTGAAGGGATACGACGACTTCGACTGGCGGCCGCTCGAGACCCTGCTCGACGACATCGCCGGCCGCGGCCACCAGGCGATCCTCCGGATCTTCTTGGAGTACCCGGGCAGGACGGGAGTCATCCCGGAGTTTCTCATCAAGGACGGGCTGAAAATCCATGCCTACCTCAACACCAACACCGATCCCTTCCCTCCGGCTCTGGTGGAGACGCCTGACTATGAAGACCAAAACCTGCGACGGTCGCTGAAAAGCTTCATCAACGCCTTTGGCAGAAAGTACGACGGCGACCCGCGGTTCGGGTTTGTCACCGCCGGCCTCCTCGGCACCTGGGGCGAGTGGCACACCTACCCGATGAGCGAGCTCTTCGCCAGCAAGGCGGTGCAGATCGAGGTGATGGAGGCCTATGAGGCGGCCTTCAAGCTCACTCCCGTGCTCCTCCGCTATCCCGCGGGTGACGACACCTTCCAGAAGGCGAAGAACGCCGACCGCCCGTTCGGCTACCACGACGATTCGTTTGCCTGGGCAACGCTCGACACCGGCAAGGACGGGGACGAATGGTTCTTCATGACGGCGCTTGCGGCCGCCGGCGCGGACGCCGAATCGAAGTGGAAGACGGAGCCGATCGGCGGCGAAATCCGCCCAGAAGCGTGGGGGAAGGTGTTCGATGAGAAGCCCGGTGACCCACGGATCCAGGACATCCGCACCTGCGTGGAGGCGACCCACGCGTCGTGGTTGCTCGACAGCGGCATGTTCGAAAAGCAGCCGGACGGAGACCGGGTGCGACGAGCGGAAACGCTCGTCCGCGGGATGGGATACGACTTCCACTGCCCGAAGGTGACCATCGGCGCGGTGGCCGCCGGAAAGGTCGCCGTACGGCTGGAGATCGTCAACCGGGGAGTGGCTCCTTTCTATTACGACTGGAAGGGGGAGTGGGGCCTGCTATCCGACGGCAGGGTGGTGCACGCGGTGGAATCTTCCGGAACGCTGACGGGGCTGCTCCCTGGCGACGGAGCCAGGGCGTGGACCGACACGCTTGACGTCAAGGGTGTGAAAGCCGGCACCTACACGCTTGCCGTGCGCGTCCCCAATCCTCTTCCGACCGGCAAGCCGTTGCGGTTTGCAAACAGCACCCAAGACGTCGACGCGCCGGGATGGCTTTCCCTCGGCACGGTGCAGATCCCCGATTGAAAAGCCCCTAGAAATCCTCCCTTCGGCGACGTGGGGTCGGATCGTCGGCGGCCCCGCATTAGGACTGGTGAGGGTCGAATGGTGTTGCGGAACGTTACGATGGCGAACCCGTCGAATGCGTCCGACGGGGTTTCGGTTTTCGCCCGGAGATGCCCGATGTCGTCCGCCCCTTCACGCACCGTCGTCGTCACCGGGTCCGCCGGCCGCCTCGGCCGCGCGGCCTCCCGCGAGTTGCTCGCGCGGGGCTGGCATGTCCGGGCTTTTGACCGCTGTCCGTCACCCGCCGGCGAGTCGATCGTCGCCGACCTCGCCGATGCGGCCGCCGTCGCTACCGTGCTCCAGGGTGCCGACGCCCTCGTCCATCTCGCCGCCACCCCCGACGACGACGACTTCGCCGCTCGGCTCCTCCCCGACAATCTCCTCGGCCTCCACAACGCGATCGAGGGGGCGCGGGCCGCAAGCGTGCCGCGCGTGATCCTCGCCAGCTCCGGTCAGGTGAACTTCGTCCAGCAGTACGAGGGCCCGTGGCCGATCCGCGTCGCCGATCCCCTCACCCCCCGCGGCTGGTATGCGATCACGAAAGTCGCTCTCGAGTCGGCCGGCCAGATTCACGCCCGGGTCACCGGCGCTCAGGTGATCTCCGTGCGGCTGGGATGGTGCCCGCGTGACCGGGCCCACGCCGAGGAATTGGGGGAGAGCTTTCACGGCCCCCACTGCTATCTCTCCCCGCGCGATGCCGGCACTTTTTTCGCGGCCGCCGTGGAACATCCCGTCTCCGCCGGCCACCACATCGTCTATGCAACGAGCCGACCGGTCGAAATCGAGATGGTCGATCTCGAACCGACAAAAAAGCTCCTCGACTGGGAGCCTCTCGACCGCTGGCCGGAAGGGGCGACAGACGACTTGCCGGGCTGAATCAGCGAATGAAGGACTCAGCGAGGGGTTACCCGTGCCCTCTCGCCGGACGTTCTCTCCGGCCCTCCGGGGCCTCCGCTCACTCGGACCCGCCTGCGCTCCGCCATCCATGGCTCCGCTTGTCGGCTACGCCGGCTCCAGAGCACGGGCAACCCCTCTTACTCCCCAGTTGTTCGTGAGCAATCGCTGCAAGATCCCTGGTAACTCTCCAACAGCGTCGCCTTAATACCGCACGACCTGCCCGGCTCCGCCGAGCCCCAGGGCGGCGAGTTCGTCCTGGGCCTTAGCGAGCATCATCGCCACGTCGCTGGCCACCGCCACGAACTGGAAGCCCTCCGCGACGCGGCGCTTCGCGGCCGCAGCGTCGGCGGTGTGGATGCCCGGCGCCACGCCATGCTTTTTGCCGGTGGCGACGAGATGGGCGAGAGCCTGCACGAAGGCCGGATCGTCGCTCTCCATGGCAGGCTTTCGCCCCATCGACTTGAGGAGGTCGTTGGGGCCGATGAAGAAGGCGTCGATGCCGGGAACGGAGAGGATCTCGTCGGCCCGTTCGACCGCATCGATGTGCTCGGTCTGGACGACAACGAGGATCTCGTCGTTGGCCCGCTCGTAATACGTGCCGGGATCGGTGCCAAAATTGACGGCGTGGAGGAATCCGCCCACGGAGCGCTTGCCGAGCGGCGCGTAGCGGGCGGCCGCCACCACCGCCTCGGCTTCGGCGCGCGAGTTGACCATCGGCACGACGATCCCGAAGGCACCGTTGTCGAGAACGCGCTTGATGTTCTCGGTGGTGTTGAAGGGAACGCGCACCAGCGGCACCGTCCCCACGCCGCCATTCATCCCCGCAAGCGCTCCTTGCGCCGCCACCGCGCCAAACGCCGCCACAGCCGTCTCGATGTTCACCGGCGCATGCTCGAGTTCGACGGTCAGCCAGTCGAAGCCGACGCAGGAAAGCAGGCGGGCGGCGGTCGGGTCGGGCAGGCACAGCCAGGTGCCGATGCTCGAATCACCACGACGGAGCTTCTCCCGAACGGGGTTCCTTCTCATCGAATCGGGGCCCGGAGGGTGGGGGAGACGAGAACATCGGGATTGGCCACCTGCTTCGGCCGCCGGCCCTGCATCAGATCGACAATCGCCTCGGCCGCCATCAGGCTCACCTTCTCGCCGGTCTCGATCGAATTGAAGGCTTGGTGCGGCGTGATCAGGAGCCGGGGGCAATGCCGCAGGGGGCTGTCGGCCGGAAGCGGCTCGGCGGCAAAGGCATCGAGCGCCCCCCCGGCGATCGTGCCGCGATGGAGCGCTGCGATCAGCGCCCCCTCGTCGATGAGCGCCCCCCGGGCGGTGTTGATCAGATACGAGGTCGGCTTCATCCGGGCCAATTGCGCCGCGCCGATGAGGCCCCGATTCTCGGGCGTGAGCGCCGAATGGAGGCTGACAAAGTCACTCTCGGCAAGGAGCCGGTCGAGATCGACAAACTCGATCCCCTCGCTCCCGGTCTTGGCGACATGCGGGTCGTGGCCGAGGACGCGCATCCCGAAGCCGACCGCGCGCCGGGCCATCGCCTTGCCGATCCGGCCGCAGCCGATGATCCCCAGGGTCTTGCCATGGACATCGTGGCCCCAGGCGACGCTCCATTCGCCACTGCGGAGGAGATCCTGGCCGGCATCGACCCGCCGCGCGACGGCGAAGAGGAGCGCCCACGCGTAGTCGGCCACCGCTTCATCGAGGAGGCCGGGGGTGTTGCAGATCACGACCCCGGCTTGGGTCGCAGCGGTGAGATCGACGCAGTCGAGCCCCACCCCCCAGCGCGACACAATCTTGAGGTCGGCGATGTCGGGGGAGGCGAAGAACGACGCGTTGTAGGCATCGGAGCTGGCAAGAACGGCGTCGTAGCCGTGGAGGGCCTTGGTGAGGGCGGGAACGTCGAGCGGCCCAAACGGCTCCGACACGGTCACTGAGCAGCCGGCGGCACGGAAGAGCTCGTGCGCCTTCGTCCCGGCGTCAGACGACGCCCGAGCGGTGAGGAGCACTTTCCAGGGTTGATTGGGTGTCATGGCGGTCGAATGTAGCGAATCGACTCGGCACCGCATATCGCCCAGTCCGGCTCTGTTTCGCAGGTTCTTGCCTGGCCGGCCCGATTCCATTCCTGCAAGCCGTCTGCCGCAGAGCGAGGGCATCTCAGTACGATAAGGAGAGGGCGGTTCGCCCCGCACGCCCACCGCACATCCATCATGCCCTCGAGGAGGCCACAGAATGGTCGACACGATCAGCCCTGCCACCCTCGCCGAAATTCGCCGTCGCGGGGAGCCGTTCGATCTCCTCGATGTCCGCACGCCGGCGGAGTATGGCGAGGCCCATGTCGACGGGGCGCGGAATGTCCCCCTCGACCGGCTCGATGCCAAAGCGATCGCCGCCGAGCGGGCCGGGCAGCCGGGAACGCTCTATGTCGTCTGCAAGTCGGGAGGCCGGAGCCGGCAGGCTTGCGAGAAGCTCCTCGCCGCGGGGCTGACGGCGGTCGCCAGTGTCGAAGGGGGAACGGCCGCCTGCGAGGGCGCCGGCCTGCGGCTGATCCGCGGCCGCAAGGCGATGTCGCTTGAGCGTCAGGTGCGGATCTGCGCGGGGGCGCTGGTCGTCCTCGGCGTGGCGTTGGCGTGGTTCACGCAAGTCCAAGCCTGGACGCTCCTCTCGGGCTTCATCGGCGCGGGGCTTGTCTTCGCCGGGGTCACCGACACCTGCGGGATGGCGATGATGCTCGCGAAGATGCCCTGGAACCAGGCCCCGCGCGGCGGCTCTTGCAGCACGGCGCTCGTGGCCCTGGCGCTTCTGTCGCTGGCCGGCGAAGGAATCGCTGCCGAACACACGAAAGACTCGCTCGACGTGGTCAAGCAATCGACCGCCGCCGGCAAGGCGATCCTCGTCGATGTCCGCGAGGAGGAGGAGTGGGCCGAGGGGCATGTCGTCGGCGCGAAGCTCCTCCCCTTGAGCAGCCTCGAGAAGGGGATCCCCGCAGACGAGCTCACGAAGGCGCTCGCCAAGGAAAAAATTGTCTACGTCCACTGCCAGGCCGGGGGACGCTGCAAGCAGGCCGCCGATATCCTCGCCAAGAGTGGCTACGACGTGCGGGCCCTCAAGCCCGGTTTCCCGGCCCTCGAGAAGGCTGGCTTTCCGACGGCGAAGGGGAAGTGATCGCGGCCGTCAGGGGAGCTTCGCGGGATCGAGGACGACGCGCGCGATCGCCTCGCGGTTCCAGGTGTAGGTGATGTGGACGAGCCCGTCGGCCGACTGGATCACCGCCGGATAGGAAAACTCCCCCGTGCGCGTCTCGAGGGCCACGACCGTCTTCCATCCGCGGCCATCGCGGCTGATGGCCACGTTGAGCGGCGATCGCCCCTTGTCGGTGTGGTTGTAGACGAGGAGGTGGCGGCCGTCGGCAAGCGTGACCGCATCAGTGCCGGCGTTGGGATTGGGGAGCATGCCGAGGCGGATCTGGCCCCAGGTCTTCCCGGCGTCAATGCTCTCGATCTCAAAAATCCGCCCCTCCTTTGTCCGCCCCACGGCGAGGAGGTTGTCACCGCCGAGTTCGAGGATTGATGGCTGGATCGCGCTGACAAGGCCTGCAGCCCCTCCGCTTCCCTTCGTGTCGGGCGCGGCATGCGCCGCCGGCCCGCGGACGAACGTCCGGCCGCCATCGGTCGACGTTTCAAAGTGGACGCGCCAGCCGTCGTCCTCGCTGCTCGCCCCGGCGATCACCGTGCCATCACGGCGCACCAGCGGCTTGTTCTTCACAGGCCCCACCGCGTCGCCGTCGAGGCGCCGCGGCTCCCCCCAGGTGCGGCCGCCATCGGTGCTCTCGCGGACGACGCCCCACCAGGTGCTCGGCGACGGCCCGACCTTGGCGTAGAGGAAGAGGGGCGCGGCGGGATTTCCCTCGGCCGCTCGGGCCGAGCCGACAAACAGGACCGGATTCCAACAGGGATGCCGGCTGCCATTGACCTGCGTTCCCTCGATCACGATCCGCGGCTCGCTCCACCCGGCTGAGTCGTGCCGCGCGACCCAGATCGCAACGTCCTTCTCCCCCTCGTCGGTGCCGCCAAACCAGGCAGCGACAAGCTCACCGGGCGCCGTCTCGACGATCGTGCTGGCATGGCAGGAGGGGGTCGGCCAGCCGCGTGGGATGACAAACTCGCGAAGCTTCACCGCCGGAGCCCCGAGGCCCGGGTCTGTGGGGAGCGGGTCGGTGGGGAGCGGCTCGGCGCCGAGCGCAGCCTGCCCGACCACGATCGCCAGCCCCCACGCCAGGGTGCCGATCGCCCATCGCCCCAGGATCGATGTCAACACGCTTCCAGCTCCCCTCGGTGTCGATTGATCGCCATGGCTCGCCCCAAAAACGCCCCTGCCCGGCCGCGACGGTCGATCGTACCCGCTCGCGGGGGCCGCCGGGGAGGGGCTCGGCTTCCAGGATTGGAACGGTCGCCACTCCCTTTTTCCCTCCGGTGGCTGTGGCATACTTCTTTGCTCACGGGGGGCCTTGGCACGTTGTCGCCGGAGACAGAGGGGAGGAGATTCCGGATGGAGCGTTCCGAGGAGCCGATGCGCACCGGGCCGCGCGACCAGTCGAGCTACCGCTGGCAGGTGGTGGCGATGCTGTGGCTGGTGTGCTTCTTCAACTACGCCGACCGGCAGGCGATCTACGCCGTCTTTCCCCTCCTCCAAGAAGAGTTCGGCTTCGACAAGCTCCAGCTCGGCCTCATCGGCTCGGCGTTCATGTGGGTCTACGCCGCCGGGGCCCCATTCGCCGGCTTCATCGCCGACCGCGTCAAACGCGTTCACCTGATTCTCGGCGGCTGCATCTTCTGGAGCTTCGTCACCGTCTCCACAGCCTGGTGCTCGAAACTCTGGCAGTTTGTCACCGTCCGCGCCCTCGAAGGCTTTGGCGAGACGTTTTATTTTCCGGCGTCGATGTCGCTCACCGCCGACTACCACGGGCCCAAGACGCGTAGCCGCGCCTTCGCGCTCCATCAGTCGAGCGTCTACGCCGGCACGATCCTGGGGAGCTGGCTCGGCGCGGTGATGGGGGAGCGGTACGGCTGGCGGACCGGATTTTTCGCGTTCGGGATCGTCGGCATCGTCGTCGCCGCGATCCTCTATACCTTTCTCCGCGAGCCCGAACGGGGCGCGGCCGATCGCGCCGAAGCGGGCGGGGATGCGTCGATCGGCGGCCACCACGTTCCGGCGGGGCCCGCTGCGGCCCCCCTCGGCGTTGCCGACACCGTGGCGATCCTGTTCAGCCGTCCGGCCGTCCCCCTCCTCATGCTCGCCTTCCTCGGGGCGAACTTCGTCGCCACGATCTTCCTCACCTGGACTCCCACCTTTCTCCACGAGAAGTTCGGCTACAAGCTCGGCGCCGCCGGCCTCAACGGCACGCTCTTCATCCATCTCGCAAGCGCCCTGTCCGCCCCGCTGGCGGGGATCCTCGCCGACCGCCTCGCGCGCCGCTTCCCCGGCGGGCGGATCCTCGTCCAGGCTGCCGGACTTCTCGCCGGCGCCGGCTTCGTCGCCACCGTCGGCCTCTGCTCGACGACGCCCGTGCTGATCGCCGCGATGACCGCCTTCGGCCTCTGCAAGGGCTGCTACGACTCGGGGATCTTCGCCTCGCTCTTCGATTCAGTGGAGCCACAGGCACGGGCCAGCCTCGCCGGGATCATGAATACCGTCGGCTGGGG
>Ga0208249_1000410_pt1 | contig 14125 bp, 16 predicted proteins | sample CryBogmetaGMA1M_FD_184546 | JGI IMG/M metagenome (GOLD analysis project Ga0208249, IMG submission 184546) | Freshwater microbial communities from Crystal Bog, Wisconsin, USA - MA1M (SPAdes) | ecosystem: Environmental > Aquatic > Freshwater > Lake | place: Crystal Bog, Wisconsin, USA | collected...
CTCTCGAACCGCGGGCTCATGCGGCTCATGGGGGGGGACGGAGGAAATGGAGGAGCAAGTGGAGGAGGAAATGGAGGAGCAAGTGGAGGAGGGAATGGAGGAGCAAGTGGAGGAGGGAATGGAGGAGCAAGTGGAGGAGGGAATGGAGGAGCAAGTGGAGGAGGGAATGGAGGAGCAAGTGGAGGGAATGGAATAGTAAATGGAATAGTAAATGGAATAGTAAATGGAATAGTACATGGAGGAGGGAATGGAGGAGGGAATGGAAGAGTAAATGGAGGAAGAAATCGAAGCTTCAACGATGCATACCACTCGTTAGACGAAGTAAGCCCTGAATTCCTCGACACACTCGTCGGCGCGGCGAACGGCACGTCGATCAACCCGATCGTCAACTTCCCATCGACGTCCCCCTCGTACTCGACGTCGTCGCTCGCTCCGCCCGACTCGGCGTACACAATCGGCGTCGACGTCCCCAACCCATATGCAGCGAATTCTTACTCATACCCTAACGCATCTTCGTCCTCTTACGAGCGGTCCTCTCCCCCCAAACGACTCTTTACCTCGATCGCCGACCGCAACGAGGTTCGACTCAAGCTCAACTCGGTACGCAGGCGCGTGCGCGCCCAGCCGTCGCTCGACCCCGTGTTCACCTTCGGAGTGCGGAGTGGACGATCGAGTCGGACGTCCAGTACGGCGGCGCTCTCTTCTCGCACTCCTCTCTCTGAGATCCCACTCCCCCCCTCCTCCTCTCTCTCTGCAGTGGCCGCGTCATTCGCCACGCCGCGACCGGTCGAGGAGGTGCCGCACGCAAGTCGAATGAGCGCGCTCTTCGGCGCGTTCCGACTCGCGATGCTCCCGCCCGCGCCGCCGCCGAGGGGCGCAAATGACAGAAGCGGTAGTAATAATGGCGCTTCCTCCAGCATCGTGCCCTTCAGCAGCGTCTTCCCGCTGCCGTTCCCGTCGCTCAGTTCGTCGGCGGTGATTCGCGCGCGACTTCGACACGCGGCGTCGCACGTCGTGCTCGTCCAACTGAACTACGTCGAGGAGTTGCACCGCGCCGCCCAAGCGGCGATGCCGTGGTGGCTCGGCGGGTCGAGGCACGTCGCGCAGGCGTACCTCAAGGTAGCGTACGACCTGCTGCACAAGGCGCGCGACCTCGACGTGTACCTCGACTCGGACGAGTTGGTGATCGACTGCGTCCCGATCGTGCGCGCGCTCTTCGCCGAGGTCGAGAAAAGTCGCGACGTCGTCGTGCCGCCGCGCAACTACGTCGACGCAATCGCGCCCGCGCTCGCGCTCTTGGCCGAGGTCGTAGAGAGAGAATTATGAGGGAAAAAAAAAGATTTATACAGATAAAAGTGATTTATATAGAAAAAACTGTTTTGTAGGGAAAGAGGTGTCTTGTATGGAAAGATGTGTCTTGTATGGAATACAGAAATGTTCTTTTTTAAACGCATATATATAGAACGGAGCGTTCTTAGAGCCACAAGCACGTTTTGAACACTTCTATAACGCTCAATTACAAGTATTTTTTTGTTTTTGTTCTTTTCTCCTTCTTCTTTCCTCCTTCCTCTTTCCTCTTTCCTCCTTCCTTCCTCCTACTTCTTCTTTCCTCTTTCCTCCTTCCTTCCTCCTACTTCTTCTTCCCTCCCGCGACCTTGCGCTTCCGACGCGCGTCCTTCTCTTCCTCCTCGCTCGCGAGGTCGGAGGGAGTCATGTTCGAGTGCCCGCTCGAGCGGCGGGAGTGGCGGGAGCGCGAGTGGCGCGAGTCGTACGACTCGTCGCCGCCGTCGTCCTCGGACGAGGTCGATTCGTCGTCCTCGTCCGAGTAGTCCGACGACGACGACGGCCCGTCGTCGTTCTCGAGGTGGGCGATCGAGTCGCGCTTCGCGTTCGCCGCCTTCTCGACGCAGTCGACCGCGACGACGATCGACTGCGTCGACGCGGGGATCGTGCCGCGCACGAACTCCGTCCACACGCGCTGCGCCGACGAGTCGACCTGGAGGGAAGGAATAAGGAATAAGGTAAGAATGAGGTGAGAATGAGGTGAGAATGAGGTGAGAATGAGGTGAGAATGAGGTGAGAATGAGGTGAGAATGAGGTGAGAATGAGGTGAGAATGAGGTAAAAATGATTTCTTTCCATTCCTATTTCTCTTTCTCACACCTGCACTCCGAGCTGCTGCTTCGCTGCGATCTCGTTGATGTCGTCGACGACCATTCCGAGGCCGTTCGCGCACCGCGCTACGGCGCGGCGCACGGCGTCGTCGGCGATCTCCGGCTCGCGTCGGCCGAGGAGGTGGACGTAGTCTTCGGGCGAGATGTGGACGATCGTAGCGACGTCGCGGCACATGTCCGCGCACGTCTTGAGCGCGTGCATGTCCGACCGTCGGGAAGCGAACGGGTGGTCCATTGGAGAAAGATGTGGAAGTGCAGAAAAAAATATGAATGTAAATGAAGTTGAACAAAACAAATTGTATAATTTAAAACTTCAATAGAAACAAACAAAATGAAGTAAGATAAAGTATCTAATTTTATATCAATACCTTTCAATTTGATTGAAGACAATTTTTTTGCGTTACATTATTCAAATCTGCCAAGAACTTGTGTCATAAATAGTCGAACACCACGGCTGACATCAGCGCCTTCACTGCTTCGAGGGTATTTTTGAAACAAACCCTAATACACAAACAATGGTAAGATCAAAGAAAAAAAACCGTCGCACTTGGAAAAAACGTAGTATTACAATTAAAAAAAGGAAATCTGTAAAGAAAAAATATTCAAAAAATAAGTTTAGAGGTTTTGAAGAATACGAAAACTCTTTAAGAGATATGACTGATGAACAATTAATGAAAGAACAACAAGATTTAATTCGTGAAGAAAACAAAAGAAATGAAAATCGTTTGGAAATTCAAAAATTACGACAAAAGTTAGTCGTAAATCAAAGGAAGCAGGTATCTTCAAACACAGAACCGTTTGCTGATATAGAAGAAAAGTGGACACTCATAGAAGCTGAAATAAAGAAACGTAAACCATGGTGGGAATTTTGGTGAAATAACTGATTTATAGTATATTTAAAAGTACAAGACAAAGTCTTCCTTTTTTTTCACTCCAAGTTTGCAACCGACGCAACACAAACACTCCAAACTTCCTCCCTCCCTCCTTACCACATGTCCTTCTTCCTCACTCTGGTCTCCACTCTCCCTCCCACCACCTCGCTCCCCTCCAAACGGCCTCCGTGGGGCATCGAAGTCCACTGGGCCGCACAGACGTTCGACGTGCGCAACGTCGACGTCTCGACCTCGTCGTTCTACTACGACGGCGTCCTGAGCGTCGCGTGGCGCGACGACTCGCTTTGTCACGGCCCGTTCCCCCCGGGCTACCTCGAAGGCACCTTCCCCTACGGCCTCGGCCGCCCATACGTCGACGGCGACACTTATGTCGTGGGCGACACCGACCGCGTGAGCAACTACTCCTGGCCCTTTGGCGTCCCCGGGCCGTACGTCTCCGTCGTCGCGTCGCAGGCCCTCGCACCGTCCACCTCCGACTCGTCGATCAGCTTCTTTGTAAGAAGTGGCCCGCCGGCATTTGTGGAGGGAAATAAGGACATGAATAGTTCTGTGCAGGGAAATGTGAATATAAATATGAATACTTCAGTGGAGGGGAATATGAATAACTCTCTTTCCTTTCCATGCTACGTCGTGGGCGGACTCGCGACCTCGGGCACGTACGGCACGCGCGTGTCGATGCGCGACTTCCCGTCGGACGTGCAGACGGTGTCGGTGCACTACGCCGACGGCGCACACGACGCGCGCGACATGTTCTTCGGCAGCGGCGTCGCGACGTGGTCTGACTCGCGTCGTGGCGTCAAGGGATTCGACATCGAGTCTTCCGCCTCGGTCGGCGTGACGACCGTCTACTCGGCGCCACACTCTCAACTGTCGCTCGCGTTCGCAGTGCGTCGACACCCGTCGGCGTACGTGATAATGTTCGTCTTGCCGCTCATACTCAAGCAGTTAATGATGATCGGGAGCACGTTCAAGCCCATTGACCTCGACACACGCAGTGCGGCGCCGTTCCAGACCTTCTTCCAGATCCTGTTCATACTCTTCTACCTCAGCTTCACGATCCCCGTGTTCGTGTACAACACTCGTATGGACCTATACGTGATATTCTGCATGGGTTACGCGTTCGCGCACCACATCGTCGCGATGTTCGTCTTCGCGCGCTACTGGAGGATGAAGGGGGTAGGGGGGAGGATAAGGAGGGTAAAGGAGAAGAAGGGGAGAGCGCAAACGAGGCACGACGAAGGAAGAATGATCTTGTTGGCGAGAGTGTCTGTGAATGTCTTGACGAGAATACCTGCAAATGTATGGTTTGTCATCGTCGACGTCGTCGTCCTCGTCGTCGCACCCGTACTTATATTTGTCAGGTAACAAAATCAAAAATAAGGAATACAAAAAAAATTCGTTCAAGACAAGTAAGCAAGCTTTTCACTTTCTTTCTCCTCTCACGGTCGTAGTATTTTTTCCCTCGTTGCGAGCCAAGAAAGCACTCACTCACAAAGAAAGCACTCACTCACAAAGAAAGCACCTACAAAAGTCTCCCTTTATTAAAGAAACGTCCTTTTGAGCAGAAAAGCGTTCCAAACGAATCTACAGTGAACCTTTCTTTAAGCCACAAGCACGTTTTGAACACTTTTATACCATTCACATACAACTTCGTTGTTATCTTTCTCCCTCATGTCTTCTCCGTGGAACGTCGGCGTGTACGTCAACCTCGCGCCACGGAGCGTGCGAGACGTCTCGACGTCGACTTCGTCGTTCTACTTCTACGGAGTAGTTGCACTCGCGTGGCGTGACGACTCGCTCTGTCACGGCCCGTTCCCCCCTGGCTACCTCGAAGGCACCTTCCCCTACGGATTGGGGCGCCCATACGTCGACGGCGACACCTACGTCTTAGGCGACACCGACCGCGTGAGCAACTACTCGTGGACGAGAGGAGTCGGCGCACCCGGACCTGGCGTCGCCCTCGTCCAGTCGGAGCTTGTGGGAGCCGCCGTGCCTGCACAAATGTCGTTCTATGTAACGACGACCGCACCGTCGTTCGTCGATCTTCCCGACGAATCACAGCATAATAATCTTTCTCCTCCTTCAGAATCACAGCATAATATTCTTTCTCCTCCTTCGGAATCACAGCATAATAACCTCTCTCCTCCTTCCTGCTACGTCGTCGGCGGAACGTCGACCTCGGGAACGTACGCGTCGGTACAGGACCTGTCTGACTTCCCCTTCGACTCACAGACGTTCGAACTGAGCTACCTCAACCGACTCTTCGACGCGAGCGACATGCCCTTCGTTGCGAGCCGGTCGAGCTCGACATCCGTCTACCCTCCAAACGGCGTTGACGGATTCGACGTCACGCAGGCAAACGTGTCGGCCACTTCAGAAGTCGTTGCAAGCGTCGCTGCATTCCCCAAACTCGTGTTATCGTTGCGACTCGATCGAAAGAGCACCTACTACGTCAACAGATTCGTCATCCCGCTCACTCTTCTGCACGTAATGATCGCGTGGATCCCTCTCCTCGGTCACGAGGACGCGACACGCGGCATCTTCTCCGACTCTGTCTTCACAACAACAATATCCTTCCTCTTCGTCTATGGACAAGCATTTCCGCCTGTGGCTTACCTCACTCGACTCGACTGCTTCTTCCTCCTTTGCTTCGTTCACTGCTTCGCCGCCCACCTGATCAACGTCACAATGATCTTCCAGTTCCGAAGGAAGAAGGACGCGGCGAAAATGGAGAACGAAAAGAGTGTCAAGAGACTTTCGTCACACGACGAGATTGTGGTCGACGCAAAGGTTCGGGTCGACGTGAATGGGAGTCGAGCTTCGGCCGCGTCGACGACTCGTCTTTCTGCTCCTCCTTTAGTGTTGTCTTCCTCCTCGTACTACTACTACTACTTGTCACGGGTGCAAGAGTTCGTTGTTGGTTTTCGACGGTTCATGAGTGTAACGAACCAGTTGATGCCCGAATTCAAGTACGACGTCATCTTCATTCTGTCGTCGAACGTAATCTTTGGCGCGATTGCCGCGGGCATATTTATGAAGTAAATGAAGAAGGAAGAAGGAAGGAGGAAGGAGGAAGAAGGAAGGAGGAAGGAGGAAGGAGGAAGGAGGAAGGAGGAAGGAGGAGGGGGGAGGCAGAAAGAAAGAAGAAGTAACCGGTTCGTTACCACTTTTTTTTCAGCTCGACGATAGCAACAAGAGAACTCTTAAGTAAGTACTAACTACTACATGCGCCCACCTTCTTATCTATCCTCTCTTCCCCTTCTATCTTTTCTTTTCTTCCTGGTTCCGGTTTTCGCGCGTAATGCATGGGGTCTAAGCGTGTACGCAAATGCCGAGACGTTCGACCTGCGCGACATCGATGCGTCGACTTCGTCGTTCTACTACGACGGCGTCCTGAGCGTCGCGTGGCGCGACGACTCGCTCTGCTACGGTCCATTCCCCCCCGGCTACCTCGACGGCACCTTCCCCTACGGAGTGGGACGTCCGTACGTCGACGGCGACACCTACGTCGTGGGGAACGACGATCGCGTAAGTAACTACTCGTGGAAAGGAGGAGGAGTAGGGTCCCCTGGACCTGCCGTCGCTCTCATTCAGTCGGCACTTGTGGGAACAAACGTGCCTGCACAAATGTCCTTCTCGGTGACGACAACCATTCCACTATTCGTTGAAACACCCGCATCTAGTAGCAGCAACATTGGTTCTTCATCGTCCGAGCCGACGTGCTATGTCGTCGGCAGAACGTCAACTTCAGGCACCTACTCGTCGGTACAGGAACTATCTGATTTTCCGCTTGACTCACAGACGTTCGAACTGAGCTACCTGAACCGACTCTTCGATGCGAGCGACATGCCTTTCGTAGTCACGAGATCGAGCGAAGCGTCCATTGCGTTAATGAATGAGATTGAAGGATTCGATGTTGCGAGCGCGAACATGTCGGCGACGTCGGAGATCGTCGGTGGGGTAGCTTCGTTTCCAAAGCTTTTTATATCCTTCAGACTCGACCGGCATACTGCATTCTACATCAACAGATTCGTCGTCCCACTCGTGTTGCTCCACGTGATGCTCGCGTGGGTTCCACTCATTAACCTCGAGAGGCAGACGCGTGGAGTATTTGCCTACTACATCTTTACATCGACTATGGCCTTCCTCTTTCTTTATACCCGTGTAATTCCGCCGACGCCGTACTCGACACGCCTCGACCGGTTCTTCCTGCTTTGCTTCATTCACTGCTTCATCGTCCACAATACGAACGTGCTCCTCAACTTCAGGTGGAGGAGAATTAATAAGGTTGTCGAGGCTTTGTGTGCGACGACAGAACGAGGGAGTGAAAGGGGGGACGAGCACGAGAGGGGGAAAATAAGCACTTCGGCGAGTGGGACAATAACTACTCTTGACGCCCACGTCTCGTACTACTACTACTCATTGAGAACGTTAGTTGGCGTCCGACGGCTATTAAAAGCAACAAACCAAGTAATGCCCGAATTCAAGTACGACGTCGTGCTCGTATTGGCGTCGAACGTGATCTTTGGCGCAATTACTGCGTCGATTTTTACCAAATAAATGTATTATAAAACAAATTCATATTGTTGTTCTTTGGGCTCAAAGGCCGCTTTGTACAAATGTGTTTTCAATGTTTTCTCTTTCCGTTCACAAACACATGCATGCATCATTATAGAAACTTTCTTTTGAGCAATAAGGCGTTTCAAACGAATCTTGAGTGAAGCGTTCTTTGAGCCACAAGCACGTTCAAAACACTTCTATATGCATCATTCTACACTTTTCTTTCTCAAAACTCAAACCTAACCGCGATCGACATGGCTTGCAGCTCTTGCAGTAGCAACCGGAACGCGAACGGCGACCGCATGTCGTGCACCTTTGCGACGACTCCTCCCGCCGCATCCTTGTTCTTTTTTTCCTTGTCTCCCACTCCCATTCCTCCTCCTCCCACTCCCACTCCCACTCCTCCCACTCCTCCTCCCCCTCCTACTTTCCCGTCCCTCGTCCCGCCCTCTTCTCCGTCGCAGTTCTTGCAGTGCGGCCTGCGGTGACGAACGTACGTCCCCTCGGCCGCGGGCTGCGCGAGCAGGCCGCACCGACCGCATACCGTCAGCATCGAAGGGTCCGAGTTGTTGAGCAGCCGGTCCCTGAGGAACTCGGCCGTGCCGTGCGACAAAAGACAATCGCGCTCCATCTCGCCGAACCGCAGCCCGCCGTCGCGCGCCCTGCCCTCCGTCGGTTGCCTGGAGGATGGAGGAGAGGAAAGAACAAGTATAGAAAAAGCATATAGAAAAAGCATATAGAAAAAGCATATAGAAAAAGCATATAGAAAAAGCATATAGAAAAAGCATATAGAAAAAGCATATAGAAAAAGCATATAGAAAAAGCATATAGAAATGCTTAAACGTCCTGATGATTCATCAACCAATACTTTACATCTTCTATCCCCTTCCACCTGCTGAGCATGAGCAGCGGTCCGCGCGAGCGCGCGTGGTCCTTGTCGGCGGCCATGTGGCGCAGGCGCTGGTAGTACGTCGGCCCGACGAACACGAGCGCCTCGTACGCCTCGCCCGTGAACCCGCTGTGCAGCTTGACGCGGCCGTACCTAAAGAATGAAGGAGGAGAAAGGAAAAATAAAAAAAAGTCAACAAAACGTCTTTGCGTTCGCGATATCTACCTAACTATACACGACCGACTATTTCCACTTCTTCCTTCCTTCCTGTCGTATCCGGCGGCCTCGAGTCGGTCGCACACGTGCTCGAGTGAGGTGCCGCGGAACATGGTGCCGTCGCCACGCTCGCCAGTGAGTGTGCACAAAATCGCCACGAGACACTCGTTCAGTTGGCCGATCGTCATGCGCGAAGGGATCGCGTGCGGGTTGACGATGATGTCGGGCACCAGTCCGTCGGCGGCGAATGGCATGTCCTCATGCTTGAGTGTTGTGCCGACCTATAGGAATGGAAATAGGAAGAGAAGTAGGAAGACAAATAGGAAGAAAAAAGGAATAAACAAACAAATAATCGTGTACAGAAATGTATTGCTCAAAACAAATTATCGTGTATATACAAATGTATTGCTCAACTTCTATACTGTCTCACCACTCCCTTCTGCCCCATTCGCGAAGAGAACTTGTCGCCGACGACGGGCGTGCGCGTCTGCCGGATCCGCAGCTTGACCATGTTCGTGCCGTCGTGGTGGCTCACGTGCAGCACGGCGTCGACGACCCCGCCGTCGTGTCTCAGCACCGTGCTCTTGTCGCGCTTGACCGCACGTCGCGCGCCCTCGCCCAACTCGGTCGTCGTCACCGTCTTTGAGATCAGCACGTCGTTCGGCCGCACGCGCGTGCCCACCGGCACGACTCCGCTGTCGTCGAGCAGCGAGTAGTTCGCGTCCTTGCGGCCCTGAGAGGGGGAAATAAGATACAAAGTCAAATAATAAGGTCATTCCCGCCTCCGGCGGCTGTATAGGGGGGGGGGTAAATAAGATACAAAGTCAGTTCGAGTGTCAATAAGGTCACTTCCGCCTCCGGCGGCTGTATAGGGGGGGAGACGTGTGGGTGTGGATGAGATGATCTTCTATATTCTCCGTCCTGCACGTGCGGCCCGATCTTCTCGAATCGCTCGGCGTCGGTTCCGCCGTTCTGGTGCTCCTCGTCGCGGTAGGTCTGGAGCTTGACTGAGCGGAACATGCCGCGGTCGAGCGCCGCCTAAGGGGGGGGAGGGAAAGAGGGAAATAAAGAATTATATTACGGCAGTATGTCTTGGGTGTATGTATAGTGAGAAGTGTGTGCTAAACGGACGTTCTTTCATAGTTGGCCTTCCTGGTTGACGATGACGGAGTCTTCCTGGTTCTGGCCGGTGTAGCACATGATGGCGACGATCGCGTTGACGCCGGCGGGGGCGTCGGAGACTCCGACGAGCGCGTCCATGCGCGTGGTGACGATCGGCCTCTGGGGCGCGACGAGCGTGTGGGCGATGGTGTCCATGCGTATCGGGTGGTTGAGCGTGAAGACTCCGAGGGCCTGCGGGTAGAGGATGAGGAAGGAATAGAGAAGAAAGAACCCAAGGGTATTTATTTATGAAACAGACCCTAGACTATAAAAACGTTCTTTTGAACAAAAAGACGTTTAAAACGCATCTAGAGTGAAACGTTCTTCGAGGCACAAGTACGTTTTAAACACTTCTATACTAGACGCTTGTGTGCTCCTCCTTCCTGCTTCATCATCGCCGACTGGTAGGTGTTGCGCGGCGACTGGTTGAACTCGGCGAAGGGGATGCAGCTGTAAAAGAAGAATCATGTAAAAGTATGCATAAGTGGTCGTTTCGTTTCATAAGGAGTTGTTTTGTTTCTTCATAAGTGGTCGTTTCAAAGTGCTTCCGCGGGCGAGACACTATTAGTTATATGCTATAGTTGTTCATTGTATAGCCCCTCTATGCACCCACCCGCCACAGACGCCGGCGATGAGCGAGGGGTCGAGCTCCGAGTGCGTGAACGGCGGCCCGACCTGTCGAGGATGCAGAAGGATTGATCAAAGGTTTAGTTTATGTCTGTTTGAAGACGCGTGGGTCGTTACTTATACGTATTTACGAGACACGTTTCATCCTTCTTTTTTTAATTCCTGCACGTAGGGCGAGAGCGCGACGCGCAGCGCGATCTCCTCCTGCTTGTCGACGTACTCGAGCACGCCCTCGGCGAGCAGGACGTCGATGAGGTTCGAGTGGTGCGTGGTCGCGAGCAGGTGGGGCAGGCGGCAGAGCTCGCTCGCGCGCAGCAGCGGGCGCATGAGGCAGCCGGGGTCGGTGTCGACGAAGAGGCAGCCGTCGACGTGCGCGACCGAGGCGTCGAAGGGGATCAGGTTCGCGCGTCGCATCGCGCGCAGTCGGTCGCCTGCATAGAAAGAAGTGTTTAGGGTATAGAAGTGTTTAAAAGTTGTTTGTGGCTTGAAGAACGCGCGTTTAGGAGTTGTTTCATAAATAATCGTAAGCCACGGGTGAGGCATCGTGACTTCAGTGGTCCAAGGGTATTTATGAAACAGACCGTTAAAACACATCTAGAGTGAAGCGTTCTTTAATAGTAGTCATAAATAGTATTTCCGTATTTCTCTCTCACCTAACTCGTCGGCAGCTTGCTCGGAGGAGGCGTACATGAAGAGACAGCCGTTGACGAGGACGGGCACGCCGCCGCGGCGCACGCGCGGCGAGGCCTCGAGCGCGTGGTAGAAGGGCAGGAGCAAGTCGTCGTCGAGGTCCGAGTGACTGTCCTTTGAGTGTAGAAAGAAACGTTCGTTCGGGCGATAAGACAGGCGTTTAAGTGTAGGAACGTTCGTTTGGGCTAAAAGACGCTTAAAACACATCTAGAAGGCCGAAAGCACGTTTATACTATTTATACCTTTGATATAAACGTTTCTTCTTCTATCTATCTATACCTTTGAGCAGGTATCGTCGTTGTCCTTCTCCCTCTTTGCCCCCGCGATGATGATGCGCAGCTGGTCGCACACGTTGTCGGAGAAGGTGCCGACACGCACGTGCGCCATCGTGGCGAGCGACTTTGTGAGTCCACACCTGCAGAAGTGTTAAGGAGAAGAGTGGAAGATAAAGTAAGATCTGCATATATCTAAATCTACATTTTCTTTTTTTGTGCACTCACCCGCCCCCCTCGGGCGTGTCCATCGGGCAAATGAGCCCCCACGCGGTGTGGTGGAGCTGGCGGGGACGCGGGTTCTTCGTCTCGCGCGCGACGGGCGTCGACACCTGTGGAGGTAGGAGGAAGTTAAAGGAAGTATGCGTATAACAACTATAGAAGTGTTTGAAGCGTGGCTGAGGCTTTAAAGATGCTTCACTCTAGATGCGTTTTAAACGTCTTTTTGTCCAAAAGAACGTTTCTATAATAATAACACACTTGAGTGGACGTCTGCTAACTCTCTATTCTTTCCTTCTCTCCTTCTCACCTTGCGCAGGAGCGAGAGGGTGGCGGGCACGGTCATGCGTCCGAGCTGCTGCGCGACGCCGCTCTGCGCGGTGTTGCCGCGCGTCGACATGATGCCCCAGTTGCCCGTCGCGAGTGCGTAGCGGAACGCCTGGGGGGATAGGAAAGAGAAATCGGGGAAGAAGGTATAAATAAATATATATATACAATATATATGAGCAAGCGCGTGCGATGATTCTCCCAAACACTTGTATTTCTCCTTCCTCTTTCCTTCTCTCCTGCGTGAGCTTCTTTCCGGCGACGAGGTTGCCGACGTTGACGAACTGGAGCTTCTTCGCCTCGGCGGCGCGGTGCAGCTGGATCGCGAGGCTCTTGTGGACGCCGCGGAAGACCTATATAGTATATATAGAAGTGTTTAAAACGTGCATGTGGTTTGAAGAACACTTGATTCTAGATGCATTTAAAACGCCTTCACTCTAAAACAACGCCTTCCACACTGAATAGTCGTCATTCGTTCTTTGAGCCATCCATCCATAGAAGCACGCGTTCGACACTTGTATATACTTCACACACCTGACGGAAGAGCAGTCCGAACTGCGTGCCCGCGCAGTCGACGCGCTTCGCGGCGAAGTGGTCGCGGTCGTCGCACTGGAGCTCGCCCACGTAGACGCGCACGAGCTTGCGCACCATCAGCCCGAGGTAGAGCGCCTTGAGCCTCAGCACCTCCGGGGAGCGCGTGAGCCCTTGGTGCGGGAGCACCTCGCAATTGACGATGTGGTCGAGGTACCGCTGCCTGCGCTCGCGCGTCGGCTCGCGCGTGCCCTTGCGGTATAGGAAGAAGTATAGTAAGTATATGTATAAAACAAGTCTAGTATAAAACAAGTCTAGTATAAAACAAGTCTAGTATAAAACAAGCGCATTTGGACACTTGTATTTTTTCTTCTATCCTTCTTTTCCACATACCTCCCGACCGATGTAGTCGTAGAGCGCTTCGACGCCCATGTCGGCGGTCCAGTCGTTCTCCAAGATCGAGCTGAGGAGACGGTAGTCGGAGGCGCCCGAGTCGCCGACGATCGCCTCCATCGCCTCGGCACGCGTCTCGACCCCCAGCAGCCGGAAGACCGCGAGCACGGGCACGTGCATGTTGACGAAGGGAAGCGTCGCGACCATCTCGGGCGTCGTCCCGCGCTTCGCGTTCGTTATGTAGAGGTAGAGCGACGAGGTCGACCTGGTGGGAGGATAGAATATAGAATATACAAGTGTTGAGTATATTTGAAATGCGCTTGTCGCTCGCTCGCTGCAAGGTGTAATCTTTTCTCTACCTGAGCTTGCGCTCGTGGCAGCTTCGGATCTCGCACTGGAGCGCGAATCGCGACGGCTGCTTGACAGCGAAGACGTACGGCGTGTTGTGGTGCAACTTCTCCTGTGAAAGAGAAACGCGTGGGAAACAAGTGTTTGTAGTTTATAGTTTATAAGCAGCTCGTTTCCTTCTAATATGAATATTCGACATGCCTGCGCGACGAGCACCTTCTCGCACCCCGAGACGATGAAGTAGCCCCCCTGGTCGAGTCGGCACTCCATCGTGTCCTATGAATACAGAAGTGTTTAAAACGTGCTTGTGCCTTGAAGATTAGTCTATATCTGCTCAACGCTATATTCTATTTTTATCTATTCCTAATTTCTTTTTTCCTCCTTCCTTCCCACCTGGACGTGCTGCGTGTGGCAACTCTTGGACCCGAGCATCGTGGGGAGGCGGCAGAGGCAGGTCTCGCGGAAGAGCCGACGCTCGATGTGGTTTCCCGCCTTGAAGATGTCGTGGACGACGTCGACGAGGACCGCCGAGGCGTAGGTGAGGTTCTGGAGCCGAGCCATGTGCGGGAGCAGGTCGACCTCGGTTCCGTCGGGCGCGGTCGTGGTGGGCCGGCAGACGCTCACGTTGCAGAGCGTGACGACGTGCTCCTCGTCGTCGCCCTGGCGCACGCGCAGCTCGGCCGACTCGTTGATGATGTGTGGTAGGAGGGTGTGGACGAAAGTGTCGTACGACTCGATCTGGTGGCGCACGAAGCCGTAGGTCTCGAAATAAGTGTGGACGAGGTACCACATCTCATTCTCCGTCGGCGGGCGGGAAAGAGGAGGC
>Ga0208249_1000411_pt1 | contig 14125 bp, 13 predicted proteins | sample CryBogmetaGMA1M_FD_184546 | JGI IMG/M metagenome (GOLD analysis project Ga0208249, IMG submission 184546) | Freshwater microbial communities from Crystal Bog, Wisconsin, USA - MA1M (SPAdes) | ecosystem: Environmental > Aquatic > Freshwater > Lake | place: Crystal Bog, Wisconsin, USA | collected...
CTGCTCCCCTGCCTCCTGGTGGGGGCCCCACCAGGAGGCAGGGGAGCAGGTCGGCGCTGTCGGCACGGGCGTAGGCGCGGGCGATCAGGGCCAGGTTCTTGCGGGGGTGGAAGGTGCCGACGCTGAGCACGAAGCGCTCGGGCAGCTCTAAGCCGGCAAGGCCATCGGGGTTATCGGGACCGTCAGGGCCATCGCTGGCCGCTGGCGGGGGAGGCATGGGGATGCCCTGGTAGATGACGCTGATCCGTTGGCGGGCCACCCCACCGGCGATCAGTTCATCGGCGGTGAAGCGGCTGACGGCCACGAGGTGGCTGGCGTCACGGATGCTGGCCTCGGCCGAGCGCTGCATGCTGCGGGGGAAGACGGCGGCGTAGCCGGGGCCCTGGGAACGCCAGGCCACGTCGTGGACCGTGACCAACCAGGGGCGGCGGGTGTGGATCGCTTCCGGCACGAGGCTGTGGATGAGGTCGACCCCGGCCAGGGACGGCAGCTGCCGCTCGATCGGCAGTCCGATGGCCCGGTTGGCGAGCTTCTGGAGCTTGCCGGGAATGGCGCTGCGGCGGTGGCCGCAGGCGGCGGGCAGGCCGGATGGCCGACCTGAGCGGTTGAAGGGGGTGAACAGCAGGCTGGAGCCAGCAGGATCGTGGCGGGCCTGGTGGTCGAGGAAGGCGTCGATCAGTTCGCGCTGATAGCGCACGATGCCGGTGCCGCCGGCGCCGTAGCCGCCACAGAAGGCGACCGCCAGGCCAGGGCCACCGCTCATGGCTTGCCGGCGCCGCTGGCCAGGGCCTGGAGACGACCGAGCTTGAGGGCGAAGGCGGCGTGGCTGGCCACCAGGGGCCGGTTGAGCCGCCGATGACGCAGGGCCCGCAGGGCGGCGGGTGCCAGGGGCAGGCGCAGGCCGTCGAGCAGCAGGTAAGCGGCATAGAGCCAGGCGGGCGGGCCCGGATCGGCGCCGAGCAGCCGCTGCATGGCCGTGTCGCTGCGGCCCTGGGCGTGCATGCGCCGCATCAGCCAGCGGTAGTGCAGGCGCTCCAGTTCCACCTGGTGGCGCACGGGCAATGAGGGGAGATAGGCGCAGCGCCAGCCGCTGCGGCGCAGCAGCTGCCAGAGGTAGACCTCCTCGTTGGAGGCGAGGTTGGTGCCGCGGCGGCCGAGCTGGGGTGAGAAGCCGCCGAGCTGCTGGAGGGCTTCTCGGCGGAAGGTCACGTTGGCGCCGGCGAACAGGGATTCCTGGTCCGACTGGCGGGGCTGGTCGCCGAGGTCGATGATCGTCAGGTAGGGCTCCAGCCAGTCGGGCAGCCAGTCGGGCAGGGGGGCGTCAAGGATCGGTTCGATCGGGCCGCCCACCACGGCGATATCGGCCGGCAGCCGGGGGAGATCGCGGCAGGCGTGGGCCACCCAGTCGGGGCTGGCGATGGCGTCGTCGTCGAGGTATGCGATCCAGTCGCTGGCGCTTTCGGCGAGGGCGGTGTTGCGGGCCACCGAGAGCCCTTGCCGGTTTTCGAACAGGTAGCGCAGTTGCGGCCGTTGTCCGCTCGGCAGGTTGCGCAGCTGCTGGCAGCGCTGCTCCAGCAGGGCAGCGGTGCCGTCCGAGCTGTTGTTGTTGATCACCAGGATCTCGAAGTCCTGGGGGGCCGCCGTCTGGGCCAGCAGGGCGTCGAGGCAGCGGGCCAGCAGGCCGGCGCGGTTGTAGCTGCAGACCGCGACGGTGAGCAGGGGCGCCGGGGTGGCGGCTGGGGCGGCGGGGTTGGTGACCATCAGGGGCGTCCCGGAGGTGGGGCCGGCTGCAGCCGCCGGGCCAGGCCGCTGAGCTTGTTGCGCAGCCGCCAGCTGTGGAGCAGCAGCTTCTGGCGGCGGCCGAGGGAGGCGCGGTGGCGCTGGATCACCGCCAGCTTGCGCTCCTGGAGGCTGCCTTCGGCGATGGTTTGCAGGGTTTTGGAGCCGTCCACCATGCGGAATTCGCCGAACACCTGCGGCAGGGATAGGGGGGTCAGGTGGGGGGCGAGACGGATCAACAGGTCGAGGTCGTGGGAGAAGTGATCCGCTTCATCGAGCCAGCCGATGCGCTGGTGCAGCTGGCGGGGATAGAAGTAGGAAAGGGGATTGATCGGCATCTCGCCGAGCAGCAGCGGGTAGAGGCCGAAGCGCTGGCGGCTGGTGGTGTGGGTGATGGTGCCGCTGGCGTCACTGATGGCCAGGTTGCCGATCACCAGCGTGCGTGAGAGGTCGGCGGGGCTGCTGAGCAGGGTGTCGCGCACGGCCTGGAGGGTGCCCGGGTAATAGATGTCGTCGGCATTGAGGTGGCCGATGAAACGGCCGCGGGCCAGCCGCAGACCCTTGTTAATGGCAGCGGGCTGGCCGGAATCGGCTTCGCTCAGCCAGTGCAGGTGGGGATGGCGGCCGGCGAGCTCCTCCAGCAGGGGGACGCTGCCGTCGCTGGAGCCGCCGTCGAGGATCAGGTGTTCGAGCTGCTGCTCGATCGGCAGGGACGGATCGCTGGCGGCGATCACGCTGGCGATGCAGTCGCCGAGATGGCCAGCGGCGTTGTAGGCGGGGGTGATGATCGACAGGAGTGGGGCCTGGCGGCCGGCGTCGTCCGGGGGGGTCATCCGGCCACCTGGCCGGCGCCGGCGGGGCGGGCGGATCCGCTCGCCTGGGACTGCTGGCGCCAGAGGCGGGCATAACCACCGTTGAGGGCCAGCAATTCGGTGTGGCTGCCCCGCTCCACGATCTGGCCCTTCTGAAGCACGCAGATCAGATCGGCGTTGACGATCGTGCTGAGCCGGTGGGCGATCACCAGCACGGTGTGGTTGTGCTCGAACTGCTCGAGGGCCTGCTGCACCAGCCGCTCACTTTCGGAATCGAGGGCGCTGGTGGCCTCATCGAGGATCAGCAGCTCGGGGTCGCGCAGGACGGCGCGGGCCAGGGAGATCCGCTGGCGCTGGCCGCCGCTGAGTCGGTAGCCCCGTTCGCCGATCATGGTGTCGAGGCCATCGGGGAGTTGCTGGATGAAACCGAGGGCCTGGGCGGTGGCGGCGGCGGCCTCGATGCGTTCGCGGCTGGCCTCGGGGCAGCCGTAGGCGATGTTGGCGGCGATGGTGGCGTTGAACAGGAAGGTGTCCTGGCTGACGACCCCGAGGCGCTGCTGCCAGCTGGCCAGGTCGATGGCCTGGAGATCCTGGCCGTCAATCAGGATGCGGCCCTCGCTGGGCTCATAGAGGCCGACGAGCAGGTCGGCGATTGAGCTCTTGCCGGCACCGCTCTCACCCACCAGGGCCACGGTGCGGCCGCGGGGGATGGTGAGATCCACGCCCCGGAGGGCCGGCGGCAGGTCGGGGCTGTAGCGCAGGAGCACCGCATCGAGATGCACCTGCTGGCCGATCCGCTGGAAGGGTCGGCCGCCCAGGCGCACGAACTGTTTGCCGTCATCGCCGAGGATCTCGTTGAGGCGGGCCACCTGGGCGGAGCTGGTGGCGTAGCTGGTGGCGATGCCGGCGATGCCGCCGAGGCGCACGTTGAGGCGCTGCAGGGCCAGCACGAAGGTGACGAGGCTGGGCAGCACGCCGCTGCTGCGGCCGGAGAAGGTGAGCACGCTCACGGCGGCGATGGTGGCGATCGCCAGAATCGGCAGCAGGCCAGCGATCGGGCCGATCACATTGCTGAAGCGGGTGTTGCGATAGAGAGCGGCGCGGTAGTCGGCGAGGGTTTGGGAGAGGGTCTGGCTGGCGGGCTGGAGCTGGCCGCTGCTGTGCAGCAGCCGCAGGCCCTGGATGTCTTCGGTGATGCGGCTGCCCACGGCCACGTTGATGCCCTGGAGCACGCCGGAGATCTGGTTGAGCCGGGGCAGCAAGCGGCGCTGCACCAGGGTGAGCGCGCCGCCCATGGCCAGGGCCACCAGCAGCAGCCAGGGGGAGAGGGCGATCAGCACGGCCAGATACACCAGCAGCTGAACGCTGTTGGTGAACAGGCTGTTGGCCAGGTTGATCTGGTTCTGGACGGTGGTGCCGCCAGTGCGGGCGTAATCCAGCAGGTCGCCGACGCGGTAGCGGCTGGCGCAGGCGTAGGTGAGGCTGAGGATGCGGCGGTGCAGCAGGCCGGTGATCTCGGTGTCGAGCCGGGCGGCGAAGTAGCCGGCGCTGACGGCGTTGATGTAGCCCATCAGGCCCATCAGGGCCTGGAGCAGCACCGCCAGGGCCAGCAGCAGGCAGAAGAGCAGGGGCCGGGGCCAGAGGGCGAGCAGGTCGAGCTGGTGCTGGAGCAGGGGCAGGCTCTGCACCAGGGGCAGCCGGGCCCACTGCTGGCTGGAGGGGGCCGTCATCAGGCCGACGGCCAGGAAGATCACGCCGAGGGTGGCGCCCTCGCCCAAGCCGCTGGCGAAGGTGGTGAAGAGGTTGACGGCGAGCAGGCGCCAATGGCGGCGGGCCGAGGCGCGGATCAGCCGGGCGGCGGGGCGCTGGTCGAGCAGGGGGGCCAGGTAGGGGCCCAGCTGGCGCCTGAGCAGGGATCGCAGGCGTCGCAGAGGTGCTGCCAAGGTGCTGGCGGGATGGCATCGTGAGATTACCGGCAGTGGCCGGCCGGCGTCCATGCCGAAAGATTCCTCTGGCGTGAGTGTCGGTTTTGAACGGGGCTCGAACGTGGTAATCGTGGACTGATGCCGGCAAAAGGCGGGATGGCCTGGGGGCTGGCGTGGGCGCGGACCCGCAAGCTTGGGAGAATCGTCAGGATCGGGCTGGCCGGCCGGGCGGCCTTGCTGCTGGGGCTGCTGCTGGCCCTGCTGTTGCGCTCCGATGGCCGGGCCCAGCCGGAGGCGCTGACGCCCCAGCCGTGGCTGGATCCGGCCCTGGGGCCCCTGGATCGCCGCCATCTGGCGGTCGTGATCAACGACGCCGATCCGCTGAGCGTGGCGCTGGGGGCGCTGTACGCCCGGGAGCGGGGCATTCCGGAAGCGCAGTTGATCCGGCTGCGCTTCGCGCCGGGACGGGCTGCCATGACGCCGAAGCAGTTCGGGCGGCTGCACTCGGAGCTGGAGCGGCTCACGCCGGCCCATGTGCAGGCCTATGCGTTGGCTTGGACCCTGCCGTACCGGGTGGGCTGCCAGTCGATCACCAGCGCCGTGGCCAGCGGTCTGCTGCCCCTGGATTGCGCCCGGGGCTGTGCCGCCACGCCGATCAACCCCTATTACGCCCGCAGCGATGTGGGCCGGCCGTGGACCCAGCTGCGGCTGCGGCCAACGATGCTGCTGGCCGCGCGCAGCCTGGCGGCCGGGCGGGCGCTGATCGAGCGGGGGGTGGCGGCCGATGGCACGGCGCCTGGTGGTACGGCCTATCTGCTGAGCAGTTCGGATCCGGTGCGCAACGTGCGGGCGGCCGGCTACGGCCAGGCGGCGGCGGTGCTGGGCACGCGGCTGCGGGTGAGGGTGCTGCGCCAGGACCGGCTGGAGGGGGCGCGGGATGTGATCGTGTATCTCACCGGCTTGGCCCAGGTGCCGGTTATTGATGGCAATCACTACCGCCCCGGGGCGATCGCCGATCACCTCACCTCGTTCGGGGGGGCCTTGGATGGCGGCAACGGCCAGATGAGCGCCCTGCGTTGGCTGGAGGTGGGGGCCACCGGCAGCTACGGCACGGTGGTGGAGCCGTGCAATCTGCCGGCCAAATTTCCCGATCCGGCTCTGCTGATCAGCGCCTACCGCGATGGCGCCACCCTGATCGAGGCCTACTGGCGCAGCGTGGCGATGCCGGCCCAGGGGGTGTTCATCGGCGAACCGCTGGCGAGGCCGTGGCCGTCGATCAGTCCGTAGCGAAGAGGTGGCGATCGAGCTGATCGAGGGCGGCCGGTTGGCTGGCGGCGCAGAATTTGCGGGCGAAGTGGCAGCCGGAGGCGAGGGCAGCCGGCAGGTCGGCGCCGGTGAGGGTGTTGGGGTGGGGCTGGCCGTGGGCGCCCCAGTCGATGTAGCGCCAGGTGTGGGGGTTGAGCCGCAGGCCTGAGCTGTTGGCCAGAAGGGTATGGAAATAGGATTCATCCACCACCGGCACCCGTTGGTAGAAGCGGCGCAGGCCCTGGCTGAGGTGGTCGCCGGGGTCGCGGTGGCGCTGGATGATCAGGCGGGCGGCCTTGCGGCTGGCACTGAACCACTGGGAGCCGGCGTAGCAGTGGAACTGGTGCGTCCAGGGCAGGAAGGGGCCGGCCAGCAGGGGCTGGCGCAGGTGCAGGGGCCGGCGCCGCCAGCGCCATGGGCGCTCGGGCCAGGGAAGCTGCAGCTGGGTGCGCAAGTAGCGGTCCACACAGAGGCGCTGCCAGCTGCCGGCCGGAGCATCGGCGCTGATGCGGGTGTGGTCGATGTGGGCGTCGTAGCCGCCTTGTTCGAGGTCGGCGAGCACCACGGCGGCGGGCTGGAGGGGGTAGTCGCAGCCGCTGAGCAGGGTGACCCAGGAGGGGCCGCGGGCCGGATCGCCGGTCGGATCGCCACTCGGATGGCCACTCGGATCGCCGGCGCTGACCTGATCATCGGCTTCGCCATAGAGGATCTCGAGGGCCCGCACTGTGCCCTCGGCCACACCGAAGGTGCCCCAGCCGGTGGCCACGTGGGGCCGCACGAAGGCCACGTTGGCGGGGAAGCGATGGGCGACCGGATCGCACTGGCCGAAATCGTGGTGGATGGCGATCGGCGGGTCGTGGTATAGACGGTTGAGGGCCAGAACCAGGCGCAGCAGCTGTTCCGGGTTCTTGTAGGTGACCAGCACGAAGCCGATCGGGGCGGAGCCGTGGGCCATCAGGAGAGCGGCGCCGAGTGGGACGCTGGTGAGAGACTAGGGGCCCGTGGCGGACCACGTTGATCGTCGCTGAGCACAAGGGCCGCCTCGGCAACCAGCTCTTTCAGCTGGCGGGGGCGTTGCGGCTTGCCAAACCGGGCGAGAAGGTGCTGCTGCTGGGCTACGAGGATCTGCAGCGTTTCCTGGAACCGCTGGATTCGGTGGAGTATCTCAATTCAAACCGGCCGCGGCGCTATCGGCTGGCCACCCGGGCGATGGGATGGGCGTATCGGCTGCCGGCACGGCTGCGAGGCCAGCTCTGTCGCAGCCTGCGGGAGGACATGAGCATCGGCAGGATTGAAAAGGTGGGGGGCCGCAGCAGCCTGCTGCCGCTCACGTTGGTGAAGGAAACCTATTTCCTGGGCGATCGATGGCTTGATTTCGAACTCTTCAAGCCCGAGCGGATCCGAGCCTGCTGGCGGGAGCAGGCGCAGGCGTGGTTTGCCCAGCGTGGATTGGATCCGCAGCAGTGCTGCTTTGTGCACGTGCGCCGCGGTGATTATTGCCATTACCCGAGCACATCCGAACCGGGGGTGCTGCCCCGGCGGTTCTTCGTGGAGTCGATGGAGCGGATGGCTGCGGAGCAGGGCACCGCCACCTTCGTGGTGGCCAGCGACGACTGGCCCTGGGTACGGGACGCCTTGCCGGAGCTGCCGGCCAGCCAGCTGGTGGCGGAAGGGGCCGAGCTGACGCTGGCGGTGCTGGCCAGCTGCGGCGCGGGCATTCTTTCGCCGAGTACCTACGGCTGGGCGGCAGCGTTGTTCGCCGGATCAGCTGAGCTGCCGAAGCGCTTCGTTGCCCCGCAGCACTGGGTGGGTTTCCGGCGGAGGGAGTGGTATCCCTATCCGGGGGTGGAGAGCCGCACCCTCAGTTATTGGGAATGGAGACCGGCTGGCAGCGAGCGGCTTGCTGATGCCGTTGGATCGCCTGGTTGATGGCTTCCAGCACAAATTCCCCCATGCGTCTGCGGTTCTCTGCGGCCATGGACAGGAGCTGCTGGCGGCCGGGCCTGCCGGGCGGTTGATCGAGAACAGATGCCATGGCCTTGGCGAGATCGGTGGCATCGCCTGCTTTGAAGAAGCTGACATTGTCGGCTTTGGCTTCCTGGTTGACGCTGATGTCGGAGAGCAAAACAGGGACTCCTATTGCCACGGCATCATGGACACAGAGCCCACCGGCTGTTCCTTCAAAGAGGGTGGGCTGGATCAGGGCAAGCGCCCCTTTGATCAATTCGATCTGATGGCGTTTGGGGATGTGTCCCAGCAAGCGGACACGGGCGTCGAGCTGGTGCTCGTTGAGGAAATTCTGCAGGGCTTGGCCATGGCCCGGGCTGCGGTAATCGTGGAGAGAGCCGGTGCAGACGAGGCCGAGGGGAGCATCGCTCAATGGCTGCTCCCTGATCAGAAGTCGCAGGGCTTCAAAGGCTGTGAGGTGATCCTTGTGGCGCCAGAACTGATTGCTAATGATGAAATAACGATCCGGCAACTGGTATATCTGCTTGAGGTTGTCGGATAACGGCTCCAGCCAGTTGCTGGGGGCCTGCGGACAGAAGGGCAGGGGGAGGATCGTGGTTGGATCCGCCCAGGGGTAATAGTGCAGGCTGTCAAGTTTGACGGCCTCTGAAAGAGAGATCGCCACTGGAGCGTGGAGGAGCAGACCGGCTTGTTGGATGTCGCGCTGATAGCACTCCTGGGGGGAGAAATAGGAAGGTAGGCGGCGATGTTGAAAATCGACCAGAAGGCCGACAAAAGGGCAGGGCAGTGAAAGACGGGGCGCTGCGCTCAAAGGCAAGGCGACGTCTGCTCGGATGCTGGAAAGACAGTCCGCCAGACCCGAGTCACTGGCAGGGTGGTAGATGATCTTGCAGCTCAGCCCCTCGATTTGATGGATGAAATCAGTGAAGCCTTTATGGTGCTCTTGGTTGGGGCGAAATGGTCTGAGGCTTTGTTGCTGAAGAGAATCTTTGATCGTGCGCTTCGCCGCCATGCGGAAATTGCCGGCAATGCCTGGGTAGCGAATGGCTGGAAGCAGCAGGAACAATTCCAGCTGATTGGTCTGGCGCAGCTCATTCAGCCCACCAATCATGATGCGTAAGAAGTCCATGAGACCAGCCCAGTTGGCTTCGTGGGCAGGTATCGCGATGCGCATGGCAGTAGAAACAGGCAAACGCGAGTTTGAAATCATGGAAAAGATTTAAAATAATTCATCCAGGGTCATCTTGTGCACGATGTCTGCGAGGGAATGGTTGCTTTTCCAGCCAATTATGGTCTCAATGCGAGAAGGATTCAATGCTGAATACTGAATGTCAGCAGGTCTTTGTAGCGTCTCCTTGCTGACAACATAGGTGTCTGCATCTAGGCCTACCTCTTGGAAGGCAAGATTTACAAAATCACGCAATGAATTGGTTTTGCCTGTAGCGATGAGAAAGTCATCAGGCGTGTCGGTTTGGAGCATGGCATGCATTGCTTGTACATAATCCGGACTCCAGCCCCAGTCACGCCAGACATCTAGATTGCCAAGTTCTAGTTTTTCAATGGTACCAGCTTTAATTTTTCTGGCTGCTTGGATAATCTTTTGAGTGACGAATCTCTTCGGCCGTAGGGGCGATTCATGATTAGCAAGAATACCGGTACAGGCAAATACACCGTAAGCCCTTCTATAGTTAGAGACTTGCCAGTAAGCCGCAGCTTTGGCAACTGCATAGGGACTTACGGGCCGAAATGCTGTATTTTCGTCCGCAGGTTGATTCCCCGTATCTCCGAAGCATTCGGAGCTGCCGGCATTGAAGACTCTAATTGGCTTTCCAAGATAGCGTACAACTTCCAGTAGATTAAGGGTTCCTCCAGCAATTGATTCCATGCTTTCTACTGGCTGATCGAACGAGAGGCTTACGCTTGTTTGACCCGCCAGATTATAGATTTCGCCAGGTTGAATTGCGGAGACAACTTTCAAGACGCTGCGAAAGTCGTTAGGAGCTAAAGATGTTATGGCTATTTTATCAGTAATGCCTAATCTGTCGAGATGGCATGTATTGGCCATCTGCGCATCGCGGCTGGTCCCGACAACATTATAGCCGTGACGAAGCAAGAAATGAGCAAGATAGGCGCCATCTTGGCCGGTAACACCTAGGATAAGTGATGTTTTCATGGGTAAAAGATTATGTCATGCTGGTTTGTCATGCAGGCTGACTGTTGGGCCGAATTGGACATTGCTTGTAATATTCGCAAGGATAAAAAGCTGTTGACCAATAATTCAGATAATTTAAGGGTAATGCAAGTGTCGCAGTATAATGACGTGTAAGTGAATTTGTCTTGTTAAGGCTGTTGCTCATTGGTGGCAATAACTACACTCAGGGATAACGCGGGCTGGTGCGCCAAGTGTGGTTTTTTGGGCATCTAATTTGGAGTAACTTGGTTTATGGTAAGGACTCTTTGTTGAGGTGGATGAAAATTGTTAAATAGTGAAGGAAAGGCTTATGGGTTGACGCGTAGAGCTTCTCGGTATACCGATATAGTCTCGCGAGCAGCTTTATCCCATGAGAATAGGGTCGAGCGCTTCAGCCCTTCCTGGCCAAGTTTCTTCCGTAAAACCGAATTGATCATAAGCTCTTTCATGTTTTGGCAAAGGCTACGGGTATCCAAAGGGTCAATAAGTATTCCAGAATTGCCAACAACTTCAGGCATTGATGATGTAATTGAAGAAATTACAGGGCATCCGCATTGCATTGCTTCTAAGGCTGGTAGACCGAATCCTTCGTATAAGGAAGGATAAATGAAAGCGAGAGCTCGAGAGCACAATGCAGGCAAAAATTCGTCTGATACAAAACCGGGACAAAGAATGTGGCTGCTCATTCCCGCCTCTTTGATGAGGTCAAAGATGCTGTTTTTTCCCCATCCACTAGAGCCAACTAGTAACAGTTTGATGTTGAAATTATCAGATTGATGTGACTTGTGCAATTCAATGAAAGCTTCTACGACTCGGCGAATGTTCTTGCGCGGTTCATGGGTGCATATGGAAAGAAAGTAATTCTCTTCTTCATTTATTCCTACGTGCTTGATTGCTCGGCTAATAGTGTCCTTATCTTGAATTGGCTTGAAGATGCTGCTCCCAGCAAGATGGACAACTTTTGCATGGTCAGGATTGATGTGTGGAAAAGATGAAATTAAGTCATTTTTGGTGCTTTCAGATATGCAGAGAATGTAGTCGTTACTGCTTATGCTCGACAAAAAGGATTTATGATGAGCACTCATGTGCGAATCAAAATAATCGGGATAAAGAATAGGTATTAGGTCGTAAACCGTGTAAATGCGATGGATGCCTGGCGCTTTCAGGCATGTTTTCATATAGGTGTCATGGAAAACAAGGTTCTTGGGCGAGTTGCTATTGATTAATTTGTTGGTGGCGTTTTGGAACTGCTCGTCGATCAGGCGATTAAAGATAGTTCTTCCTTTCTCTTTCGCTCGTGAAAGAATGGAGCGAACGAGTGTTCCTTGAAGCAAGGATGAAGGCGATGGCTCAAGTGGCCGGGATATTGCTTTTAATCTTTCACAGGACTTAATTTGTCCAATTAAAGCTGAATTGTTGAATTCGTCTTCGCCGACTTCTTCCAAGAGGCTTCTGGATAGATCGTAAGAGCGACAAATCGGGATAATGTCAACTTCGCCTTGTTGTTTGATCGCATGGAGAAGTTCAGTGGCAACCCGATTGATCCCAGTCTTGGCCAACTTATTTGAGCGACCTGCCCCGATGACGGAGGCTTCGTAATATACTTTTATTGTGTTTTGATTATCCATTGAATTTACAACTCAGCATGAGGCCATTTTGTGGCGGCGAACAGAAGCAATCAGTGATCTGGCTTTCGCTGATGCCAGGCCCAGGCGTGCTCGATGATGGTGGCGAGATCGGGGTAGCGTGGGCGCCAGCCGAGTTCGCTGTGGGCCTTGCCGGCGCTGGCCACCAGCTGGGCGGGGTCGCCGCTGCGGCGCGGGGCCACATGGGCGAGCAGCCCACGGCCGGTGACGGCCTTGGCGGTTTCAATCACCTGCTGCACGGAATAGCCGGTGCCGTTGCCGAGGTTGTAGATCAGGGGTGCGCGTACGGCCTCTTCGCGTTCGCGCAGGCGGAGCAGCCGTTCGAGCCCGAGCACATGGGCGTCGGCGAGATCGCCGACGTGGATGTAGTCGCGGATGCAGGTGCCATCGGGGGTGGGGTAGTCGTCGCCGAAGATCTGCAGGTAGGGACGGCGGCCGCTCATGGCATCAAGCACGAGCGGGATCAGGTGGGTTTCGGGGTTGTGATCTTCGCCGAGATCACCATCGGGATCGGCCCCGGCGGCATTGAAGTAGCGGAAGATCACGCTGGGAAGGCCGTAGGCAGCCGCGAAATCGCTGAGCATGCGCTCCACCATCCACTTGGTGGTGCCGTAGGGGTTGATCGGTGCCTGGGGGTGCTCTTCTGTGATCGGCATCTGCTGCGGCACGCCATAGGTGGCGCAGGTGGAGGAAAAAACGATCGGGATGGGTGCCGCCCCGGCCACAAGGGCCTCCAGCAGGGTGAGCGTGTCGCCGAGGTTGTTGCGGTAATACTTGGCGGGATCCTGCACCGATTCGCCCACGTAGGCGTAGGCGGCGAAGTGGAGCACGGCCTCGATGCTGCGGCCTTCGAAGGCGGTGCCGGCCAGGGCCGGATGGCTGCCGACCAGCAGGGCATCCAGCAGGGGGCGATCGCCCACCTGGCCGCGGATCAGGGGCACCTTCAGCACCTGCTCCACCTGCTCGGCGTGGCCGTAGACCAGGTTGTCGAGCACCAGGGGCTGGTGGCCGGCGCGGCTGAGGGCGCGCACGGCGTGACTACCGATGTAACCGGCACCACCGGTAACCAATACCCTCACAGCCGCACCTCACCTTGTTCTCGTCTGGACAGGAAGTCTGCCACGGTGCTGCGCAGGCCTTCCGCAAGGGGGATCCGGGCCGTCCAGCCCAGATCCTTCAGGCGGCTCACGTCGAGCAGCTTGCGGGGCGTGCCATCGGGCTTGCTGGTGTCCCAGAGGATCTCGCCCTCGTAGCCCACGGCAGCGGCCACCTGTTCGGCCAGCTCGCGGATGGTCACGTCGGTGCCGGTGCCGACGTTGAGGTGGTTGAGATCATCGGGGCCGGGATGCCAGTGCTCGAGGCAATGCAAAGCAGCATCGGCGAGATCGTCCACGTGGAGAAATTCACGCCGGGGGCTGCCGGTGCCCCAGCAGGTGACCGAGGGCAGTCCCTGCTCTTTGGCTTCCTGGAAACGGCGGATCAGGGCGGGCAGCACGTGGCTGCCGGTGGGGTGGTAATTGTCGCCGGGCCCGTACAGGTTGGTGGGCATCAGGCTGATGGCATCGAAGCCGTGCTGCTTGCGCAAGGCGCGGCAGAGCTGGATGCCGGTGATCTTGGCGGTGGCATACCACTCATTGGTGGGCTCGAGCGCACCGGTGAGCAGGGCTTCCTCGCGGATGGGCTGCTCGGCGAACTTCGGATAGATGCAGCTGCTGCCAAGGAACAACAGGCGCCGGCAGCCATGCCGCCAAGCGCTTTCGATCACATTGTTCTGGATCTTGAGGTTTTCGAGCAGGAAATCCGCCGGATAGGTGTCGTTAGCGAGGATGCCACCAACTTTGGCGGCGGCGAGAACCACGATTTCGGGGCGATGGTTGGCGAACCAGGCAGCGACAGCCGCTGCATCTGTCAGATCCAGTTCAGAGCGGCTGGCAGTCAGAATTTTTCCATATGATTTTGATTGGAGCTTGCGGGCGATTGCAGACCCTGCCATGCCACGATGGCCAGCTACGAGAACAGAAGGGTGATTGAATGTCATTTCAGTGGAGCTGGCATTGAGTGTGTTGGAAATCCACATGGCAGGGCGGACATGCGTGCCTCACAGTGGCAGCAGGAGAAGGCAATCAGCTTTCACGATGGTGCTGCACATAATAGCAAGGCTAAATAGCGCTTGAATTTAATGCCAAGGCTTCCAGCAAAAATAAGCAACCATGCTATCGGACCGATTTGTGGAGCGCTTCGAATTCCACGGTAGGCTGTGATGATAGGGGGTAGATTGATTGCGCTGAGCAGGCTGATCGCAAAAAATAGGTCGCTCTGTCCCTCGCCCTTGAGGAATCTGATCAACTTGATCATACCAAATCGTCTACTTCGGGACTCCTGAAAAACAAATCGCGAGTTAGCTCAACTCCAGCCCAAGGCCAGGGAGGTAGCCAGCTCGAAAATCTGGATATGCACCGACTCGCGATTCGGCTGTCCCAAAGCAGCAGAAGTTCGTGA
>Ga0208249_1000422_pt1 | contig 13984 bp, 13 predicted proteins | sample CryBogmetaGMA1M_FD_184546 | JGI IMG/M metagenome (GOLD analysis project Ga0208249, IMG submission 184546) | Freshwater microbial communities from Crystal Bog, Wisconsin, USA - MA1M (SPAdes) | ecosystem: Environmental > Aquatic > Freshwater > Lake | place: Crystal Bog, Wisconsin, USA | collected...
TGTCTGCCCGAGATTCTTGCCGGCCTCCACCTGGAGCCGTCCGAGTTTGGCGACCTGATGAAAGTTCAAACCGCCATTGCGCTGTTTCGTGACGGGCGGTTGTCTTCAGGAATGGCAGCACGCTGGCTGGGGATTCCACGTGTGCAGTTCCTGCTCCGCGCGATGGAGGCGGGTGCCACGCTCCTGTCCGACACCCCCGAAGACCTTGCTCGGGAGACATCGCTCCTGTGACCGTCTTCACGAACACTGGTCCGCTGATCGCGTTGGCGAGCATCGACAGCGTTGAACTGCTGCAGAAAGTGTTTGGTGAAGTGCGGGTGACCTCGTCGGTGATTGACGAGTGTGATGCTGGTGGCTCAATCGTCGTGCCGAACCTGAGGTCTTATGAGTGGCTCACAATCGTCGAGCCGCCTCAGGTCAAGGATGTGCACCCATCACTCTTGGAACTCGATCGCGGTGAGCGAGATACGATCGAAGCTGCTCGGGCAGCCGAGGCCGACCTTGTGATCATCGATGAGCGGCTCGGGCGGCAGGTTGCAGAACGGCTTGGTCTCACGATCGTCGGCAGCCTCGGGGTGTTGGCGAAAGCCAAGGCAGCGGGTTTTCTTCCCTCGTTTCGGGACGCTGCTGCACGCATGGTACGGGCTGGGATCCGGTTTCACCCCGACTTGATCGACAGGATTGCCACGCGAGTGGGCGAATCCTCGGCGTGAGCGGCCTCGCCGGAGTCACCTTTGGGTCGGGCCGCGCGGCTACACTTTCGCCATGCGAGCGGTGATCCAGCGGGTGAGCGAGGCGAGCGTGACAATCGGCACCGACGTGGTCGGCCGGATCGGGACGGGGCTGCTCGTGCTCGTTGGCGTGGAGGCTGGCGACACACCGGCCGATGCCGATTGGCTCGCGGGCAAGGTGACGCAGATGCGGATCTTTCCCGATGACGCCGGCAAGATGAACCGCAGCGTGACCGAGGCGGCCGGTGGCCTGCTCGTGATCAGCCAGTTCACCCTGATCGCCTCGACGGCGAAGGGCAACCGGCCGAGTTTCATCGAGGCGGCCCGCCCGGAGGAGGCGGTGCCGCTCTACGAACGGTTTCTGGCGGCCGTGGAATCGCAGGCTGGGAGGCGGCCGGAGCGAGGCGTGTTTGCCGCCGACATGCAGGTGGCGCTGGTCAACGACGGCCCGGTGACGATCGTGATTGACTCCCGCCGCCGGGAGTGACGCGGCCGAGCCGCGGGTGCGGGAACGCCGGGACTTTCGGCAGGGTTGTGGCAGGGGGACTGAAACCGCGAGCCCGTTTGCTACAATCTTCGGCTCATGGTGGCTATAGCTCAGTTGGTTAGAGCATCGGTTTGTGGTACCGAGGGTCGCGGGTTCGAGTCCCGTTAGCCACCCTTGAAAACAAGGGTTTTCGCGTTTCGGTTTCGTCGCCCGAGTCGGATTTCACGAATTTTCACGAAAACGTACCTGCCGAGGGGCAGGGTGGGGCGACAGAGAGAGGGCCTGCTGTCCCTGAGGGATGAGCCCCAAGGCCTCGCTGACTGTTGCCGCAGGCCCGCTGGCGGGGCTGGCAGGCGGAGAGCGGCCGAAGGCCCCTCCATGACGCCTACGGGCGACCATAGGCGACCATTGACGCTGATCAGAGGGCTGGGAAGGTCAGCCCGCGTTGCGGCCGTGACGGGCGAGGTCCGCGGAGAGCCGCCCGACCAGTTCCCAGTCCTTCGCGATGGTCGCCTCCCGCAACCTCTGCTCCAACGCCTCTGTTGGTGATTCCTCATAGCCGAACGCCTTGGCCACAGTGGGGCCGAGGCCGTCTCGTATCCGACGGAACATACGATTGGAACTCGCCCGCATGTTCAGGTCTTCGTTGGGGGCGTAATGGCCGAGCATGACGGAGGCGGTGACGCTCGCGTCTCTGGCCAACGCCTCGTTAAGGTCCTGTCCAGCACGGGCGTACCTCATCGTGGTCTTGCGGAGCATGTGGACGGTTCCCTTGCCTTTAGACCAGTCTTTCATCCGCTCGTAGAACCAACGCCCAGCATTCTCAGGGGTATAGTCGCGGACCTTTTCGGCGATGTCGGGCCGTCCGCGGGCGATGTGGTGCTCACGGACCTGGTCGGCCCACTTCGCGAAGACAAACGGACTGGATGTTCGGAAGGTGAGCAGTTCCTCGTAGACGGGCTTGGGGATACGAAACCACTTCTCCACTCGCCACTTGCCCTCCATGTAGATATGGCACTCGTCATCCACGAGCCGAAGTGAGTCAAAAGTCAGCCCCGCGACCTCCTCCCGCCTCGCCCAGGACCAGAGGAAAACCTGGAGCATCGCCTCGCCACAGGTGACCGTCGGCCATGCTGTCCTCAAGTAGCGGAGAAAATCAAGAAGTGCCTCGTCGGTGAAGTGCTTGACTTCGGCCTTCGGCTTCTCAATCCAAGTGAACTCGTTCCAGGGATTGCTCTCAAGCAGGCGATCATCTGGCACGACGCTACGGATGCAGGTTCGGCCCGCGTTGCGGTTCGCCCGCTGGAACGCTCCCTGTAAGGCTCCCAGCCATTTGTAGACGGTGAACGGGCTGAGCGGATCTTTGATCTTTGAGTGGGGCTGACGCCGAGGTCAACGCCAATGCCTGCTCATCGGCATTCGCCTGCCCCGCCGCTCTTGCCTTGAAAGCAAAACGAAGATTAGGGTTCTCGGGAAGTTTGTCCCTGTCGATGACCCTAAACGCGAGTTTCATCCACAGGACAACCACCTCGCCCTCGAGTTGGCGACGGCGGGCTTTTAGAAGCTCAACCTTGTCGGCGAGTTCTCTGGCTTCCTCGCGGGCTCGAGCCTGTGCGTCGTCGTATCCCCTATAGATGTAGTCGAATTGCGGTGGCCGCTGATGGGCGGGGACTCCCTGGTTGCCAGGGACGCCGCCAGCGGCAGGGGGGCCGACCTGCTGAAGTACGGTGTTCGTGTGGTAGGTCGTGTTCGGATCCTTCGGGTGATAGAAGAAGTTCTCCGCATTGCGACCGTAGAAGGCATCCCAGCGGATCGGGCCGCCACCGTTTAAGTTCATCCTCTGCTGGCTACGCCACGCCATGTTCGCGGCCATCTTGGCTCCCGCCCTCTTGCCCGTCGCTTTTGCGATAGCAGCGTCAATCACCTGAAGGGTTAGTTCTTTCTGTTGCAACTGCTCGATGAGATCCTGGAGACGCTCATCCTCGTCCCACACCCAGCCCTCGAGTGGCGTCGCGTTGAACTCGTTGAACTCTTCGACGCCCTTCGGCTTGTCCTCGGCGAGGGCGATGCTCGAAGCGACGATTAGAAGGGCGGGAAGCAGAAAGCGGAGCATCGGGCATTCCTAGTTTCGCGGCATGAGTGACGAGTACCCTATCGAGGTTACCTGCCGCCGAATCTTCTGAGAATTACAGGCTGTGTGAGCTTCCGCGGCTTGCGGGTGCCATCCACCCACTCCACGCCGCTCAAAAGCTCAGAGGCACTTGCGGAGAGGGGGTGCGAGGATGGGGAGGTGTTGGACGGGAGGCGTTGCCCGCGATCACTTGTCCGTTCAGTCAGCCATCAGGATGTCGCTCACAGATTTATCTGTTTTCAAGAAAAAACGCACTCATCTTTTTGACACTTTGGTACCCATTCGTGCGGCCAAGCTCTTTCCCTGTTGAATCGACCATGACTCCAGTCGGGAAGCCTCTGATTCGGTATTTCTCGACGAGATCCTTTCGTTTGTCGCCATCCACCGTCACGCAAACGATCCCTTCGGCGGCTGACACGACCTCCTCCGCTGTGAATACAAATTGCGACATGGTCTTGCACGGCCCGCACCAGTCCGTCTCGAACTTCAGGTAGCAGGGCTGATTCGTGGCTGCGGCCTTTGCCAAGGCGGCCTCGAAATCGTGCTCAAAGTGGACGGGGTTAGCGGCTCGGGGTGCATCACGATCGACCTTGTAAGGATCGCGTGCGACCTCATCCTCAGCTTGACTTTTACCTGGCTCGAACTCACGAAGCGTTCCAGACCTGCACGCCGTATCGTTCACTTCAAGTTTCCAGGCCTTTCCCGCAGCCCAGCAGAAGTCGGGCAGATTTCTCCATGTGGGGTTGGGCTGGGACTCCCCGCTCTCGATCCTCCAGAAGTCACCCTTGCCGAGAACGCCGTCGTTGTTGGCATCGCTTACCAGCACGGTGAAGTCGGTGCCGTCAACAGTTGTAGTTCCCACAACAAAGCCTCTTCGCGAGTACCTGATCATCGATGGCGTCTCATCAGGCTTCTCGACCACCAACCAGAAGGAGACGGGATAGTCCACCACACCCTGCGGAGGCTCGGCATGAATCGCCTTGAGGATTCCGTCGAAGGACGACCACCATTTGTCGCGAGTGATCCGCGGCTTGGTGGCAATCGGCTTCTCGTCGCTGAGATCACCGTCGAGGTTCGTATCGATGAAGAGCAGATCGTATGGGGTGCCGCTCTCAGTACGGCCGACAGCGAATAGTTGCCCATCCCCGCGAAACTCCCTCGTGCCAAGAGCAATGCGGCCGATCAGATGGTCCTGGCCTTTGACGCCCTCCAGGTTGGCTGGAGTGAGAACAACCTGCGTTCCCGTCGGGGAGATCCGCGGAGCAAGCCTTGATGAACGATCACCAGGCTGGAAGGTGACAGTTCTGCCCTTCGTCGAGCTCGTGCCACCTCCGCGAACCACAGAGGGGGAAAGCGGCGGCTCCTGGGTCGGATTAGCCAGACGCATGAGGTAGGCGGCCTTGTACCTGCCCCACTTTTGGGTCTTGATCCCGTTTCTCTCCGACGCGGGATAGGAGTTCGGCGAGGGGACGATCCAGAACTCCACGGGCTTCGTCTCGCCAACCTTCAACAGGCCAGCGTGAACCGCAGCGGCACGCGGATCGGAATCCAAGGTGTACAGATTGTCGCCCCAAACGGAACCTGCACTCTTGCCCGTCACGGGGATCGTCACCCTGTCGCCGACGGAGAGATTCCTCAAGGCCATATACAACAGGTCCTGGTTCGCCGCCTGCTGCACCCGCCTCGCCCGTTCGACCTGCTCCGCTTGAAAGGCGACGTACGCCTCGCGGTTCCAAGTGCCGTCGATAATCTGGGCCACAGGCTCGTCGATGCTGCTGGGATGGCCGATCCACTCGATGCTCCCCGTCTTGCCGATGACGAACGCCGTGGGGATGCCGCCTTTGCCCGAAGCCGTCATGTAGTCCTTGTAAACCGACTTGTCTGGATCCGTAGCGAGCCAGTAGGCGTCCGTGATCTCCTTAAAGGTCTTGCCTCCCTTCTCCCTGTCCAAGAACTCGTCGATGGTCTCCGTGTCCTCGTCACTCACCCCGATGACCACGAGATCCTTCCCGTGCCTCTCCTGAATCTCGGCCAAGTGGGGCATGCTGGCCACGCACGGCCCGCACCAGGTCGCCCAGAACTCGACCACATAGACCTTGCCAGGCTCCCACTCTTTAACGGGTTCCTTGTTGAGCCAATGCTCGATGTCGATGGGAGGGGCCTCGGATCCGATCCCAAGCCGTTCCTCGGCCTGGACACAGGCACAGAGGAGGAGAAAACAAACGACACTCTTCATGACACTTTCTCCTTGCGTGGATCCGATCCCCGACCAATCGAGTTCCATTGAGCATTCACGGGCAAGTTTGTGGCTACTCGTTGAACGCCTTTCATCCCTTCGTCATGCGACGCCCGATCCGTAGAAGGGGCACGGGCTGTCCTGGACGCTGTTTGCCGCCTGTTGCGGATGACCGCTCATAAGCCGCATTCATCCAAACGGCCCTCATATATCGGGGGGTATCGGTAGTACACCTGGAGCATGTAGGTGCAGAAACAGGTGACAAACAGTCGACCGCCCTCCTTGCCCCAGCGGTCGTGCGTCGGATCCCACGACCCAGGTTCTGCTGCTTCTGCGTTCATGCGTGGCTTTTTGCCCTTGGCCCTTCTTGCCGCCGCGGACACCTGGATCGCGGGCAGCACCTGCTTCATGTGATTATTCCACTCCTGCCATGTGGCACCGCCCATATGATGTGTGACTTGAGTAAGGGCGTAGCATGCGTAGGCGTCAGTGCCCTCACGCCAGTCGAAAGGTTGCTCTTCAACAAGTTCCTTGATTCCAGCCGCAAGCAAAGGGGTTTCCCGACGCCAGCCGCGTTGTTGTCGGCAGAGAATCCCAGCAGCCGAGGTCGACACGGTTACTGGAGTCGCGACGGCATTGGGGCGTTCCTTCAGGTATCCGTAAAGCGACCCATCTTTGAAGGCAACAGTGTCGAGGAAACCGTCGACTTTCTTTAGCGTGTCGGGCCGCACCTGCAGTCCCGCCATCTGTGCGGCCTTAAAGGCCGCCAAGCACCACGCTGTTACGGACATGTCTCCGTCTTGGCCTGGCTCATATCTCCAGCCGCCATTGGGTCCTTGGGCTCGCACTGCGAAGTCCAACGCCCTCTGGGCACGCTTGGCGTAATTACTCCTCTCCCCCTGCACCATTTCCTTATCATTTTTCGTCATTCCGACCAGTTCACAGAGTGCGATCGTCGCAAGAGCGTGGGCGTAGAGTTGATGCTTCTTGGTCAGTGGTTGTAGCTTGAATCGGCCATCGAGTTCCTGTGTCAGTGCCTTCCACGCCCGATCGACGGACTTGCGGTACATCCCCTTGTGGGTCGTGTTCCCAGCCCCTTGAAATGCAAGCAAGGCCATGGCCGTGGCAGCCACACGGTTTTCGTCTGCTGCACCGTCTGAGTACGGTCCCTTAAGCCTCCAGAGCCCGTCCCCGTCTTGCTGTGTTGCCAGCCAGTAGAGGGCCCTCGCTACCGCCGCCTCGGTCTCTACGGATCCGCCAAAAGCCTCGACGAGACGCCCTCGTCGGTCATCCTCGCGGCACTCGAAGGAGTTCAAATCGATGAATCGCTTTTTCGGTGGTTCAATAACGATGGCAGGCTCAGTCGTTTTGCTAATCGCGGGCGGTGCCACAATCGGAACCTCGACTATTGGCTCGACAGGTTCCATCACTACGGGGACTATTGGCTCGACAGGCTCCACCACTACGGGCTCGATCGGCTCCTCCACTAACGGTGCTGGAGGACTTGGGTTTTCGACTTGCCGATGCTCCGCCACGATGAGTTCGTCCGTTGGTGGCTCCAACCGCAAATCCGCCAGACCCCAACGACGCTTCGCTTCCGCCCTCAGGTCCTCCGCCGTTTCTGTTTTACCTCGACGATCTAGGTCGGCAGCAAGGTTCTCGTAGTCGTCTTTCAGTGCCGCCGACGCGTCGAAGTACCTCCTCTCGTATTGCCGCAGTATTCCACCGAGGCTTTCGGGAAACGCCACGCGTGGAAACCACTTCTTCCAATCGGTTTTCGGGTCCCAAAGTGGTGTCCTGACATCTAGTGCAGCCCGCTGACTCATCCAGAACAGCTTTTGCTGGTGGTTTCCATTACGCGTCGCCTCCTCATAGAGGCGAGCCAGTTCGTCCTTGACGGCCTGCTCTCGCTGTTGGATTACCCGGTCATACTGAAGATGCATTTCCTTGTATTCAGCCATTGATCTGTAGTCGATGGCTTGTGGCTGCAGCCTAGCGGTGGGCATTCCCGCAATCACGATAAGAACCGCGAGCAGCACAACAGCGGAATACAGCAATGCGATGGTCGTCGCACTAGGGCCGCGACGAAGCAAGTCACTCAACATGCGACACCCCAGACCTGAAGAAGTTCACTCGGTTACCCCGTGGGGTACGCCCCATGCCCATCAAGGGCTGTACTCGTTGCCGATGCTCAGCCCAGGATGATCCTCAAGGGCTTTTGTTTCGTGGGGCTGAAGGTTCGCGGGAAGGGATGCGGAAAAGACGAGGCCTGGGCCTTGATCTCGGTCACGCAGCAAGAGAACCTTCACGACATCGGGATCAATTACCTTGATGCCCATGAGCGATACCACGCTCTTGCAATCCCGTAACACGATGGCGGTCTTCAGATCCAAGACCTCCAAGCCGTCAAGATCGGTGCGGCCGCGTCGATCTCTAACTGCTTCCGCTTCCTCGATGGTCAGGTTCTGCAGGCCGTTAAGGCACAACGAACCTTGCCCGCCCGCGAGGGCATTCAGAACCTCCCTCGGTGCAGGATCACCAAGATCTCTTATCGCACCGAGACCGATAGGACCTTGGTTGCAGAGGATCCAGGTCAGCACATCGGGTGGCGGATTCACCAGACCGTCAATGTCGAGAACGCCTTGATGACGACGCAGTGCTTTGGCGTCATGTGCCTTTAGAAACGCCAGTCCTGGCAGGTAGAGATCGCACGGTGCTGTGCAGAATGCCTCGATAACATCCCTCTCCAGCGTCTGCACATTTGGGAGATGCACCGTACCTTGACCGGCGAGTTTTTTAGCCAAGGCAGGGGAGGTGAGGGATGTTAGCCCTTTGAGTTCAAGAGTGCCCCTGCACTTCGCAAGTGCTTCTGCTACGGGCTCATCGAGCCGAGCGATGTCATTCAATCCAAGGTGCGAATCGCACCGTGCAAGGGCTGCGGCCGTTGGCTTGTCGATGTTCGCCAGACCATCAAATGCAACGCCATGCTGGTGAGATGCCAGGATTCGAGCCTCGGCTGGCCCAAGGTTCTTCAGGCAAGGAAAGCGAAGCGTGCCGTCGTGTTGCAGGCAGAGTCGGGCCTCGGCTTCGTTGATGGCTACCGTGTTGGCGGGATCAAACTCTCCGTTGTTCGCATTGCCAGCCACAGGCGGGCGTTCAGGCTCATCCTTGGCCAGCAGGTTCTCTAGCGTCCTTGGGCCTTTCGGCCCTGCTCCATTGGCGGCGAGCACCAGGGCTGCAAGGGCCGTTGCACAGAAGAGTACTCGACTGAGCGAATGAATCATGGCCGCCTCGAGGAAACCCACGGGACTTCGGGTGCTCGTCCGAGTCATGCGACACCCGCTCCCAATAGGGGCCACGGATTTTTGGCCCCTTTTCTCTCGGGCGTCGCAGTACGGTGAGGCACCTGTTCTGCGGCCCCTTCCGACGGGGTATTCTTGGCCCTGATTGCCAGGAGTCCCTGCGGAGTCGCCTCGGATGCCCAGTGGTACGGACACGCAACTGCAAGGCCTGATCGACCTCGCAAGGCGGGGTGACAAGGGGGCGAAATCCCTCCTCGTCGATCATGCCTGTGACAGGCTGCTGAAACTCACCCGCAAGATGTTCCGCGGCTTCCCAGGCCTGCGGAGATGGGAGCAGACGGACGATGTGTTCCAGAACTCGGTCATCCGCCTTCATCGAGCCTTGGCAAGCGTCGAGATCGAGTCAGTCCGCCACTTCTTCAATCTTGCCGCCGAGATGGTCAGGCGAGAACTACTTGACCTCAAGAAGCACTATTACGGAGCCCATGGCGAAGCCCGACACCACCACACCGATTTCCAGCCATCGGACGAAGTTGGCGGTGTCCTCGCCCAGACTCCCAGCCAGCCCGATGACTTCGACAGGTGGGCCAACTTCCACGAGGCGGTCTCACACCTGCCTGGCGAGTACCAGGAGGTCGTCAACCTGCTCTTTTACGAAGCCCTACCCCAGGATGAAGCAGCCGAGGCCCTTGGCATCTCGGTACGCACACTGAAGCGACGCTGGCAGGAAACCAAACTCCTCTTGAACGAGCACCTTTGCGATGGATCAGAATAAGGAACTGCTGGCCGAGTTGCTCCTTCGCTGGGAGGAGCTTTACGAGCAAGGCCAAGACATTCCCGCCTCTGAACTCGCAAAGGAACACCCCGAACTCGCCGATGAGCTAGATCGCAGGATTCAGAAACTGAAGGCAGTCTCGTGGATCGATGCACAATTTGAAGACGACAACCCCGACGATGTGTACATCGGGGACCTATGCAAGCCAGAAGAGAGTTATCCGCACGCCCCAAGGACGCTCGCTGGGCGTTATCGATTGGGGGAGCTTCTTGCGGAAGGTGGGTTCGCGAAAGTCTTCAAGGCTTTCGACTCTGAACTCGAGCGGATCGTCGCCATCAAGGTGCCGAAGGCGAGCAGGGTTTCGTCACGCGAGTCATTTCAGGCTGAAGCGAAGAGGGTCGCAGGACTCAAACACGAGGGCATCGTCCCCGTCTTCGATGTCGGTCTCGAGGGCGACACCTGCTTCATCGTCACGGAGTTCGTCGAGGGAGGCAGCCTCGCTGAGCGGCTGTGGGGCTCAAACATCGGTGTTGCCGACGCCGTGGGCTGGACGGCAGACATCGGTGACGCACTGGAGTATGCCCACAGTCGAGGTGTCATCCATCTCGACATCAAGCCCGCCAACATCGTGATGAACAACCGAGGGCGAGCAAGGCTGACGGATTTCGGGATTTCTCGCTCTGGTGCCACGACAGCGGAGTTCGCCCCGTCGCTCGGCACGCTTCACTACATGTCTCCAGAGCAACTGGAGGGCAAACCCGCCGATCAGCGTTCCGACATTTACAGCCTCGCAGTCGTCCTGTTTGAGGCAATCAACGGCGAGACGCCCCACTCGTCACCCGAGCCTCACCTGCTTCGGAAGGAGATCGTCCTGGGCCAGAAGCCCTCGTGGACCAACGACTGTCCCCTCGCCTTGCGGCAGGTCGTCGAGAAGGCGTTGAGCCGAGATCCAGATCAGAGGCATTCCTCCGCAGCGGAGTTCACGGCGGAGATTCGCAAGGCCATCCGTCCGAAGCCCCCACGCTGGGATCTCGTTGGGCTCGGTGGTCTGTTCATCGCAATAGTCCTGGCTGGCTTGGCTCCAAAGATCCAACGCTGGTTCGCGGATCCGCCGAAGAAGGCTGATCAGATCCCAGGCCAACTCCTGATCTCTGGTATCGGAGACGAGAAGACCCTGAAGGGATCACTACCGTCTTCGTGGATCAAGGAAGGTGTTTTCGCGGAGATCAAGGGTGAAGGCCGTGCCGTTTTTCCCCGCATGCCCGTCTCCACCTTCGTACTTGAACTCGACTTAGAGATAAGTAATCCGCGGGGACTTATCGAGTTTTTCTCGGGTGAAGACGGAAACGCCGTAGACCTGCGACTAGGCAGCCTTTGGCCAGAGGACGCGGGTAAGGCCGACATTCCCTGCAGGCTGTTTCGCGGTCAGCCATGGGGCGTGAACTGGATTGGCGAAGCCCATCTGCCAGCCAACCAGCGTATGACGCTCAAACTCGTTGTTAATGATGACTTTAAGGCATTGGTGCGAGGAGGGAACCTCGTCCTCGGTTCTTCTGGCGATGCTGCTGACTTCCGCTTGTCGATTGCCGCAAATGATAAAACAAACGCCACTATTTATCGGGTTACTTGTCGACCGATTACTGCTGAGGACGCGAAAGAGGCAGACCAGGCCCTCCCGACGCATCACCTCGACTGCGATATTGCAGCAACACAGGAGCGGTTGGCCTCGCAGATTGATGTCGCTTGGAACCAAACACCCGTCGCTGGCAAGCCATTTGTCATCAGCGACTTGGATATGCCCATGATTTGGATCGAGTCAGGCGAGTTCACCATGGGCACGCCGCACGAGCATCTTCCGCAACTGGGAGCGGGAAGAGAGCGGGTACGCATCAGCAGTGGTTATTGGATCGGAGCGTACGAGGTAACGCAGGGGCAGTGGCAACGACTGATGGCCTCGAATCCGAGTCGTATAACGGGTTCTCCCTATCTCCCCGTGAACAACATATCGCGGTCCGACGCTCAGTCTTTCTGCGACCTGCTGACCACACGAGAGCGTCGGGCTGGGCGTTGCCCTCGTGACCGTGAATACCGACTTCCCACCGAGGCTGAATGGGAGTTCGCTTGCCGATGTGACGGCGATGATTCCTTCGTCATTCCCCTGCGGGAGATTGCGATGCGAGGAGATCGCTATTCCTCCATCGTCGAAGTTGGCACCACACCGCCGAACGCATGGGGACTCTATGAGATGCTCGGAAATGTACCCGAGTGGTGCCTGGATGCATGGCGGGATTACAGCGGCATTGAATCGAAAGTCGTGATTGATCGGTACCAGCATGGAACCTTGGGTCAATCAAGCTTTGTTATTCGAGGCAACGGTTTCTGGATTACGGAAATGGGCATGACAAGCTTCTCACGAACAAGAAGGCCCGATGTTAGAGGAGGGTTTCGCGGATTACGAGTTGTTTTGGCTCCACTCGCGGAATCGTTGAAGGACCATTTAGTCGCGGTTGAGAAAACGGACTGATGAGCCGACGCACGCTCTTTTTCCTGCTCGGCCTGCTGCTGTCTCTTCCCGCCGTAGCCCAGGACGCCCTCTTCGTTCGCGATGTATTCGATCGGATCAACGGGCAGCGGACACGAAATGGGCTGAAGGCCTGCAGCTACGACAAGACGCTCGAGTCGGCAGCCCAGGCTCATGCCGAGTGGATGGCACGCCAGCGGAAGATGGAGCATCTCCAGCCCCCACCTGCTTCATTTGAGGAGCACCGCACTTGCAATCACCATCCCGTCAATCGGGCAATCAACGCGGGCTACCTCGAATGGGACGAGGTCTTCACGGCGGTGCAGGGGGAGAACGGCATGGCCGTCGTCACCAAGGCCGATGCCAATGACCACATCGGCGAGATCATCGCGGCGGCGTGGGGCGGAGGACACCCTGCCTCTCACACGGGGACGATCGTCGACGGCTGGATGAAGTCGCCAGGCCACCGCAAGGAGATCCTCACCAAGCACTACAAGGAGATGGGGATCGGCGTGGCCTGCACCCCAGACGGCAAAGACACCTTTTGGTGCGTGATGTTTGGCGATCCGACGGGAAAGTAGTCGCCTTTGGGAAGGGAGAAATGAGTCTCTTTCAGCGAGAAGATCCCCGCCCGAAGGAGTCGTCCATGCCCACCATTGAGGAACTGATCAGCGTCCTTCTCCCCCTCCTGCCCGATGCCGAGGTCACCCAGGACAACGAGGGTCAGATCGTGATCTACACGGGGCTGACCATGCCCAGCGATCCCGCCTGATGGGCTGGGGTGGCATGGAGGTGGGATGGGTGCTGCGGTAGCCACTTCACGCTGGCCAGCCGCTGCCCAGAGAGAAAGGGGCGTGCCGCAATTCGTGAATTCACGAGTTCGTACTTTTTTCCGTCCCCTCCGTCACGAAACTGACGAAACTGACGAAACCGTTGGAGGCCATAAGTCATTGCCAGACTACGACTTCCGCGTTCAATCGGATAATCACGCTATCTCGCGAAGTCGTCGAAAACGAAACTTGGACGGTTTGTGGTACCGAGGGTCGCGGGTTCGAGTCCCGTTAGCCACCCTTGAAAACAAGGGTTTCGTCAGCGAGGGTTTCGTCGCCCCCGACCGATTGGACAAGGATAGCCCGGTCAATGGCACTACCGCGACGGTCTTCGGACTGATGAGCGACTCGTGAGCCTCGGGAGGAGCGGCCCGGGCGTCCGCCAAGTGTGTGAGGATCTTGCGGATGGGCCCTGGTTCGGTGGTGAGCGCGATCCGTCGGATGTCGCCGCCACACGCCGGGCACTCGAGCGGAAACTCCTCCCCCATCCTCGCCATGAGTTTGGCCCAGGCAATCTGGGAGGTGTCGTGCGAGCGGGGCTGTTGCTTCGCGTTGCAGCAGCCCTCCGAGCCGTGACCGTCACCCCCGTGCCCGCCTGTCACGGCATCGCGCTGCTGGCCAACGTTACTCGGTACGATCGGCTGACCGCGCGGCCCGTCTCAGGGCGACCGCGGCTTCAGCCGCCGACCTGATGGACGTGGATGTCCCGCTGCGGGAAGGGAAACGACACGCCCTCGCGGTCGAACTCCTTCTTCACAGCCGCCGTGATGTCATAGAGGACGGTAAAATAGTCGGACCTTTTCACCCACGGCCGCACCACGAAGTTCACCGACGATTCGGCCAATTCGCTGAGTTTGATCAAGGCCGGCGGTTCGGCGAGCACCAGCGGGTGGCTGGTGACGATCCGCCGGAGGATGGCCTCGGCCTTGTCGCTATCGTCGCCGTAGCCGATACCAAACTTGAGATCCACC
>Ga0208249_1000431_pt1 | contig 13834 bp, 12 predicted proteins | sample CryBogmetaGMA1M_FD_184546 | JGI IMG/M metagenome (GOLD analysis project Ga0208249, IMG submission 184546) | Freshwater microbial communities from Crystal Bog, Wisconsin, USA - MA1M (SPAdes) | ecosystem: Environmental > Aquatic > Freshwater > Lake | place: Crystal Bog, Wisconsin, USA | collected...
CGGGCGGCTCCAAGAATACGGAGGGCCGTGCCGCATCCGCAACTGGCCGCCCGGCGACGCTCACCCGCCCGGCAGGGCGTCGTCGAGGCAGTCGAACATCGGCGCGGCGGCGGCCGTCCCGGTCGCTGACGAACGCCCGGCATCCCGCGAGCACGACGTCGTCGGGTGCCGAGCCCACGTCGAACGTCCGCAGCACCGCGCCCGTGGCGGTGTCGATCACGAGGTGCCGGTTCGAGAGGTTGCCGCCGACGGAGAGCCGCCCGCCGTCAACGCGGCGTCAGTGGCCGGCCGCCGCGGGCTTGGCGGCGGCGCGGATCTCGCTCGCGCCCCCGCGTGAAGGTCCCGCCCGTCGGATCGCCTCGAGCACCTGCGATTCCGTGATCAGATCGCGCAGCACGATCGGGTCGGCCGGCCCGTCGCCCGGCCCGGCGGCGGGGAACAGGGCGAGCACCGGGATCGAACGGCTTTCGAGGCTCTCGAGCATCGTCTTGATCTCCGGCGAGCCGTCGGTCCAGTCGGCGAGCAGCGGCACCACGCCGTTCCGCTCGATTTCCTCCCTGACCCGGCTCGTCTCGATCGCGGTGGCGAGGTTGTACTTGCAGGTCATGCACCAGTCGGCGGAGAAGTCGACGAGCACGGTGGCCCCGCGACGGCGGAGGTCGGCGAGCCGCTCCCGCGAGAAGGGTTCCCAGGGGATCACCGACGTGACGGGGCCGAGGAAGGTGAACGCGAGGCCGCCGACGAGACCGACGATGCCCGCGGCCTGCACCCATCTGCCGAAGCCCACCTGGCCGCCTCCCGCCTCCTGCGCCCGCCCGATCCACCAGCAGGCGGCCCAGATGCCGACGAGCAGGGCGAACGTCGGCACGAACCAGTCGTGCTGCAGGAACGTGAACAGGAAGACGACGGTGCCGAGCATCACGAAGCCGAGCACCTCCTTGAGCGTCTCCATCCAGGCCCCCGGCCGCGGCAGGAAGCGGACGAGCCCGGGAAACAGCCCGACGAGCATGTAGGGCAGGGCCATGCCGGTGGCGATCGCGCCGAACACCGCGTAGGTCACCGGCGTGGGCTGCGTGAGCGTGAAGCCGAAGACCGGACCGAGGAACGGCCCGCTGCAAGGCGTCGCCAGCGCGGTGCCGAGCACCCCCTTGAGGAACGATCCCGCCGGTCCCTCCTGCGATTGCACGCGGCCCGCCCGCGTGCCGATGAAGCCGGGCACCGGCAGCTCCCAGACGCCGAGGAACGACAGCGCGAAGGCGAACACGATCGCCGCCATGACGACGTTGAAGCCGGTGGAGGTGAATTGCTCGCCCCAGGCGAGGTTCGACCCCGCGAGCCCGAGGTTGGCCGCGACGCTCGCCGTCGCCAGCACGAAGAACACGGCGTAGAGACCGGCGCAGTACCAGAGGTTGAGACGGAAAATCTCCTGCCGGGCCTGTCCCGACTGCTGCGCGAACGACATCAGCTTGAGCCCGAGCACCGGCAGCACGCAGGGCATCAGGTTGAGGATCAGGCCTCCCACGAGCCCCATGAGGAGCGCGGCGGGCAGCGAGAGGGGCACGCCGGCCCGGTTGGCCCGACCGTCGCCGCGGGGCTGCCCGACGTCGGGCGGCCGGGCGGACATCGCGCCGCCTGCCGGCGGCACGGCGGGGAGCACACCGCCGGCCACGGGCACCATCGGGCTCGTGCCCGCCGCGGCACCGGCACCCGAGGCACCGGCGTTCGCGCCCGTGCCGGATCCGCCCGCGCCGAGCGGGCCCGTGCTGAATGCGATCGTGTCGGGGGGCGTGCAGGCGTTGTCCCGACAGAGCTGCAGGCTCACGCTGCCCCGCACGACGTCGGCGTTCGCCGCACCGGCCGCGACGGGCTCGAGCGGTGCCCGCCAGGTGACGGTGCCGGCATGCTCCTCGACCACGAGTCCGTTCCAGCCGGGCACGTCCTTGATCGTGCGCCGATGGGGCGCCGCGTCAGGCACGAAGCCCCCCGCGGGCCGCCGCGGCGAGTCGGCCGCCACGACGATCCGGGTGGCCTGCGGCCCCCCCGGCTTCTGCTTGAGCGAATAGAGGTGCCAGCCCTCCTCGAGCGTCGCCGTCACGGCGAGCACGTCGGGAGCCCCGCCGGTGCCGGGCTCCACCGCAGCCGTCACCTGCACCGGGCTGCCGAGCGCCTGCGAAATCGACGCCAGCGGATCGAACGCGGCAGCGGCCCCTTCCGCGAACGGGGCCTCCGCGGCCTCGAGCCGACCGGCGTGGCCCGACAGCGAAACGGCCGTGACGTACAGCGCCATGGCCACCGTCATGGCCGGCAGCAGGGCGGGGGCGCCGAAAATGGATGGTCGTCGCGGGATGATGCCGGTTTCTTCCATGTGCCACCGACTGTCCCCCGGGGCGATCTCGCGCCGGGGGCCCGTCCTTTCTGTCGGTCACCAGAGTTTACCGGCTGCAATTTCCGGGGGTCAATCGCCACGGCCGTCAGTTCCCCCCGCCCCGGCGCCGGCCGCCAAGGCGGCGAGCAGCCTGTCGATCCGGGCCAGCACCCGCGTCGAATCGGGGAAACAGCGGCCCTCCTCGAGCGTCCAGCGGAACCAGTTGTCGAGGCTCACGACGATCCCGGCGGCGTGCAGCACGTCGACGACCCCGCGTTCCTCCGGGGCGAGCGGCCGCACCTCCTCGTAGGCGGCGAGCGGCTCGGGCCAGCGGTCCGCGAGTCCGCCCGTGCGTCGGCCGGCCGGCGGCGTCCAACTGCCGAGCAGGCGGGCCAGATCGGTGGCGGGCGTGTCGATGCCCGCGGCGTGCAGGTCGATGATCCCGGTCACGACGCGGAGCCCGGCGCCGGCGGGGCCGGCGGTGGCGGCCGCCGCGTCGCCCCCCGGGCCGCCCACGGGAGCGCTGAAGAGCACGTGGTCGCACCAGACGTCACGGAGAACGGGCTGCAGCGGCAGCGGGGCGGGCGTCATCGTCGCCACATCGGCGATGAGCCGGCCGATCCCGCCGGTGGCGACGATCGTCGCGGCGGCGGCGAGCCGCTCGCGGACGGCCGGCACGAGCCCGGGGGAGGCCGGAATGCCGGCGACACGGGCCGGCGTCCGCCGCTCGAGCCGCCGTTCGAGCCGCCGCGACCAGGGATCGGCGACGAGCGCCCGGCACCGCTCGATCCGCCGGGCGAGCCCCGGCGACACGGCCGACGTCGCGGTCGATCCCGGCAGCACCGCGGCGGCACGATGCACCCGCGCGAGCACCGCGGCCGCGGCGGCCGCCGCGGCGACCGCGGGCGCCTCGAGCGGCGTCCCGGGCTTGAACTCGACCATCTCCCACAGGGCGCCGTCGCGGTCGGCGACGAGCGTCGCCGCAGCGGCACGGTCGGCGACGACGCACACACGGGGCACGGCGTCGATGCCAACGCCACGGAGATGACCGGCGAGCGCGTGCACCCAGGCGGCGTGCCGCGGCGTGGCCGACGCGGCGAACCGCTTGAGCACGAACCGCTCGCCCGTGTCCGCGCGGTCGACGCAAAAGACCTCGGCGCCGCTGAAACCCGTCGCGGGCAGCGGCGTGACGCGCAGCGGCTCCGCCGCGAACCAGTGTCGGCACAGCGCGACGGGGTCGATGGGCTCCGGCATGACCGCCATCATCGCAGGCCGCGCCGGTGGCGACAGCGGCCGCGACGGCGGAACGCACGATCCTGCGGCCGCGACGCCGGCCGCCACGCCGCGAAACCCGCGATTGGTCGGCGGTCGGGGGCGATGCTAGGCTTGATTTCGACCGCGGCGCGAGTGGCGTCCGCGGATTTCCAGGAGCGAGCAAGCGATGAGGCACGCGGCATCTTCGATTTTCCGCACGACCGTCCGGGCGGGGCTCAAGGCGTCGCTCCTCGCGACGGTGCTGCTGCCGGCCGCGGTCGCGGCCCGGGCCGACGAGGCCCCCGCGGCCCGGCCGGAGACCAAGGCCGACGCCCCGACGCAGCCGGCGTCCCCCCCGCAGCCCGCCGCCACCACGGAGGCCAAGACCGATCCGAAGGGCACGAAGCCCCCCTTCGCGGTGCTGCTCAAGGATGCGACGAAGGTCAGCGGCCTGGTCCCCCTCTGGCGGAAGGACGACAAGGTCTACGCCGAACTCACCGACGCGATGCTCGGCAAGGAGTTCTTCGTCTCCCCCTCGATCGCCCGCGGCATCGGCGACCGCTTCCTGCTCAGCGGCATGAGCCTCGGGTTCGGCGACGACTGGGTGTGGCAGTTCCGCAAGGTCGACGACAACATCCACGTGGTCCGCCGCAACGTGCGGTTCTTCGCCGACAAGGGGAGCCCCGAGGAGAAGGCGGTCGACCTCGCCTACACCGACAGCGTGCTCTTCAGCGTGCCGATCGCCACCACCGGCCCGTCGGGAGGCCACGTCATCGACCTCGCCCCGATCTTCCTCACCGACCTGCCGCAGATCGCCCAGGAGCTCCCCGGCTTCTCGTTCGCCCGCGACCGCTCCACCTGGTCGCGGATCAAGGGCTTTCCCGACAACGTCGAGATCGAGGTGGCCGCCACCTACGGCTCGGGGGGCGCCCGCGACATCGACACCGTGCCCGATTCCCGCGGCGCGACGATCACGATCCACTATTCGCTCAGCCTGCTGCCGCAGACCGGCTACCGGCCGCGGCTGGCCGACGACCGCGTCGGCTACTTCGTGACCGCACTCAAGGACTTCTCACAGAAGGTCGACGAGGACCGCTTCGTGCGCTCCATCAACCGCTGGCATCTCGAGAAGGCCGACCCGTCGGCCGCCGTGTCGCCGCCGAAGAAGCCGATCGTGTTCTGGATCGAGAAGACGGTGCCCTTCAAGTACCGCCAGCCGATCCGCGAGGGGATCGAGGCCTGGAACGAGGCCTTCGAGAAGGCCGGCTACGCGACCGCGATCGAGGTTCGCCAGCAGCCCGACGCCACCGACTGGGATCCGGAGGACGTCAACTACAACACGTTCCGCTGGATCACGGCCGGCGCGAGCTTCGCGATGGGCCCGTCGCGCGTGAACCCCCGGACCGGCCAGATCCTCGACGCCGACATCATCTTCGACGGCGATTTCCTGCAGTTCTGGCGGCGTGAATACGAGACCTTCACGCCGCAGAGCGTGGCCCTGCTCACCGGGGGCGGGCCGGGCGAGGACCGCCTCCATGCCGGCGGCCACGGCCACGGCGCGGGCCACTCCTGCGGCCTCTGCACCCTGTTCGACGGCCACGCCCGGGAGACGGCGCTCGCCGCGACGGCGCTGGCGGCCAACGCGGAGGGGGGCCTCTCCGACGCCCAGAAGGAGAAGCTCGTGGTGCAGGGACTCAAGCTCGTGGCCATGCACGAGGTGGGCCACACGCTCGGCCTGCGGCACAACTTCAAGGGGTCGGCGTTCCGGTCGCTCGCCGACTTGAACGACGTCGCCAAGACGTCCGCCGCGGGGGGCACCACGAGCGTGATGGACTACGTGCCGGTCAACATCGTGCCCAAGGGGAAGACGCAGGGCGACTATTACACGGCCAAGCTGGGCCCCTACGACCTGTGGGCCATCGAGTACGGCTACCGGCCGATCGCGGCCGGCAGCCCCGAGGGGGAGCTGGCGGAGCTCGACAAGATCGCCGCCCGCAGCGGCGAGCCCGCGCTCGCCTACGCCACCGACGAGCAGACCGAGTTCAACGACCCCGATCCGCTCTCCAACCGCTTCGACCTCGGCAGCGACCCGCTCGAGTTCGCCCGCAGCCGCGCGGAACTCGTGGCCCAGGTGATGCCGCAGATCGTCGACCGCATGACGAAGAAGGACAAGGGCTACGAGCGGGTGCGGCAGGCGTTCGGCGTGCTCCTCTCGGCCCACGGGCAGGCGATGTACACGGCGTCGCGGCTCGTCGGCGGCCTGCACACCTCGCGCAGCCACAAGGGCGACGCGAACTCCCCGCCGCCGTTCCGGGTGGTCGAGGCGCAGCAGCAGCGCGACGCCCTCGGGCTCCTCGAGAAGGAGATGTTCGGCGCGAAGCCGTTCACGTTTCCGCCGGAGCTGTTGAACCAGCTCGCGCCCACCCACTGGCTCCACTGGGGCAGCTCCCCGGCTGACCGCGAGGACTATCCCATCCACGACGTGGTCCTGCAGTGGCAGGGCCGCGTGCTCGGCCGGCTCCTCAATCCCCTCACGCTCGAACGCATCCGCGACAGCGAGCTGAAGGTGCCGGCCGACCAGGACGCCTTCACCACCGCCGAACTGCTCGACCGGCTCACCAAGGCGATCCTCTCGGAGCTCGATGCGACGCCGGCGGGCGAGTACACCGTGCGGAAGCCGGCCGTCGCGAGCCTGCGCCGCGGGCTGCAGCGGCAGTACGTGGCCCGGCTGTCGTCGCTGGCGATGGGGAGCGGCGGCACGACCGACGCCCAGGTGATCGCCGCGGCGCAGCTGCGGGCCCTCGAGGGCCGCATCGGGGCGCTGCTCGTCAAGAACGACGTCAAGCTCGACGACTACTCGCGGGCCCACCTCGTGGACATGCAGGCCCGGATCCGCAAGGTGCTCGACGCGAGCATCCAGCTTCAGGGCCCCTGACCGCGGCCGGTCCCGCGCCCCCACGGAGGAGAGAGAGTGCGCCTGGTCGTCGCGATGCTCACCCCGTCGGAGCTCGAGCCGGTGCGGCACGCGCTGGCGGCCGTGCACGTCACCCGCCTGACGGTGTGTGACGCGCAGGAGCACGTCCGGCCGGCCGGCGGCGCCGCGGTCACCCGCGACGCTGCGGGCGGGGCGGTCGCCCCGCCGCACATCGGGCAGATCGCCGTGATGGAGATCGCCGTCAACGACGACTTCCTCGAGCGCACGCTCGACACGATCGCCGCCGCCATGCGGCTGGCCGACCCCGACGGCGACCGCGCCGCGGGCGATCGGCTGTTCGTGCTGCCGGTGCACGAGGCCATCCAGATTTATCGCGAGGTCCGCGGACAGGAGGCGCTATGACGAACGACGAGACACCGGCCACCACGCCGGACGGCCGGGCCACCACGCCGGACGGCCGGGCCACCACGCCGGACGGACCGGCCGGCGACCGGCCGGCGGCCCGCGGCCCCGCGATCCTGCTCGTGTCGCCCGATCTCTTCACCTCCAGCCGCATCGCCGGGCTCGCCCGGGGCGTGGGGGGCGTGCTGACGACGCTGCGCGGGCCCGGCCAGCCCTCGACCGGCGGCCCGTGGGACATCGTGCTGCTCGACCTCGAGGCGCTCGGCGGCGACCCGGCGGCGGTCGTGTCGGGGGTGCGTGCCGGTCCGGCGCGGCCGGCGGCGGACGGCGGGCGGCCGCCGCGGATCATCGCCTTCGGCCCGCACGTGGCGAAGGAGCGGCTCGAACGGGCCCGGGCCGCGGGCGCCGACGCCGCCGTGAGTCGCGGCGAGCTGCTCGGCGACTTCGCCGGCGTCATCGCCCGCACGGCCGCCGCTGCCGGCGCCGAAGCAGCGGGCGCCGAGTAATCCGGCATCGCATCGGGCCCGCCGCGGCGGAGCCCACCGTCGCTCACGCGTCGCCGACGGGCTCCTCGAGCACCACCTCGTCGAACTCCGTGCCGTCGACGTCGCGTCGCAACAGCAGGTAGGCCGCGGTGGCGATCGCCCAGAAATACCCCCAGCCGAAGGACGCGAGCATGCCCTCGAGGCACCGCATCCAGAAGGCGATCGCACGGGCGCCGAACGCCGTGGCGGCCCCGTCGCGGCCCACCGCGTCGAGCACCGCGGCCGTGCGGTCGTGCCCCATGCCGAAACTCGCCGCCCACATGGCGAGCGTGCCGGTGGCATCGGCGAACACGCCCGCCACGGCCAGCGTGGGCAGGGCGACGACGAGGGCGATGACCCCGTAGAAGGCGTAGTGCAGCGGCCGCTGGTAGAGGTAGGAGAACGCCGTCGAGATCGCCTGGAAGCTGTCGCCGCGCTCCACGCCGACGGCCGCCACCATGAGTGGCCAGCCGGCGACGACCCCCACGGCGAGGATCGCCAGCACGACGGCACCGGCGAGCACGAGGGGCCAGATCGCGCCCGCGACCGCCAGCCCCCAGTCGGTGCGCATCGCGAGCCCGAGGATCGCGCCGGGCACGGCCATGGCGAGCATGCCGGCGATCACGAAGGCGACGGCGTTGAACGACGAGAGCCACTTCGAGGCGCCGAACCACAGCGCGCCCAGCGGGCCGGGCGTCTCCTCGCCGACGAGCGCCAGGGCCACCCGCCGGGTGATCGCGGTGCCGAAGATCGACCAGACGAGCACGAACCAGCCGAGCCGCGCAGCCGCCCCGAGCAGCTCCCGTGCCGAGGTCGTCGGCCCGAACGGGATCGCGACCAGTTCCAACACCCGCGTCGCCACCGCCGGCAGCCGATCCTGAAATCGTGTCACGGCCGGCAGCGACCGGCGGCTCGGGGCGAGCACGGCGCCATCCGGCGACGCCGCCGACGCGGGGCGATCGGCGGCCGACTGTCCCGACGCGGGGGCGGGGAGCACCAGGCCGCCCGCCGGGCCGACGGCGTCGGTCACCGCGGCGGCCGCACCGGCCAGCCCGATCCGGTCCGCGAGCGACCAGCCGGCCCAGGTGGCCAGGCTCCCGAACGCCGCCAGCAGAAACACCGTGGGGGCGAAGGCCGTGCCGGCGGCGCGGAACAGGATCCACCAGGGGAGGGCGTCGCTCCAGTGGATCTCGTGGACGGCGGCGCCGGACACCGCGGCGTGTCCGGCGGAAGGCACCGACGAATCGGACATGGAATGCAGCCCCTGGGCGGAGAATGCGGTCGGACGGTTCGCCCGGGCGAACCCCGAGGGGCCGCGAGTATACGCCGGGCGGGGGATTTCGGCAGCGTTGGCCCGGAATCGAGCGACAGCGCGTGTCATGACCGTCCGGCTCATGGCACGCGTCGGCCGCGGCGTCCCCGCCGGCCTCGCGCGGCGGCCGCGGAACGCCCTCCCTGGCCGTGGAAAAAGTCCTCCGGACGTTTTTCCGCGGATGAAAACCTCCGGTTTTCACGGACGCTACGCGTCCGCGATCGCATCCCTGCGATCGAGCAGGCTGTTTGTCCTCAGCCTGCTACCCCCCGTCGTCGTCGGACGGCAAGTCGACCGGCGCGTCGGCGCCGTCCTCGTCGTCGTCCCCGAGCCGCCTGCGCTCCGGCACCGCGTAGGCCTCGTCGAGCCAGCGGCCGAGGTCCACGAGCCGGCAGCGCTCACTGCAGAACGGAGCGGTGGGCGTCGCGGCGAGGACCACGGGAACGTCGCAGACGGGGCAGCGCGGCATCGCGTGAACGCCTCCTCGGGCGTGGTGCTATTCCGACCCCTTCGACTCCGGCTTCTTGCCGCCGCCGGAGCCACCCGAGCCACCGCCGCCGGAGCCACCCGAGCCACCCGAGCCGGCCGAGCCGGCCGAGCCGGCCGAATCGGCCGCGGCGCCCTTCTTGTAGGAGTCGCTGCGGTAGTCGGTCTTGTAGAAGCCCGAGCCCTTGAAGACGATCGCGCCGCCGGCACCGATGAGCCGGCGGAGCTTCTTCTTGTGGCACTTGGGGCAGGTCTTCTTCACGCTGTCGGTCATCGACTGAAACAGCTCGAAGGCGTGCCCGCACCCGTCACAGACATAGTCATACGTCGGCATGGCGAATTGCTCCCGCGGCCGTCACGTGCCCGAACCAGTGGACTGCTGCGCCACGATCACCTGCGCCGGCCTCACCACCCGCTCGTGCAGGCGGTAGCCGTGGCTGGCGACGCCCACGACCGTCCCGGCCTCGACGCCCGGTACCGGCCGCTGCAGGATGGCGTCGTGGACGTTGGGATCGAAGGGCTTGCCTTCGGTCTCGATCCGCTTGCAGCCGTGCGCGTCGAGCAGTTTCTCGATCTGCTGCGCGGTCATCTCGAAGCCCGACCGCAGGGTCTCCACGTCGGCCGTCTTGCCGCTGGCCTCGATGGCCCGGCGCACGTTGTCGAGCACCGGGAGCAGATCGCGGAGCACGTCGATCTCGCGGTAGCGCCGCGCGTCGTCGAACTCACGCTGGGAACGCTTGCGGAAGTTTTCGAGTTCCGCCTGCGCCCGCAGCGCCCGCTCCTCGGCGTCGCGCACCCGCTGCTCGAGCGCTGACCGCTCCACCGGCGGAGCCGCCGCCGCCCGCTCGCCCCCGCCGGCGGCCTCGTCGTCACGATCCGGACCGTTGCCTGCTGCCATCACGAGCGTTTCTCCTTCGGGGCCGCCTTCTTCTTCTCGTCGCCGTGCCGCTCCGCCGCGGCGTCCGGCTTCGGGGTGTCTGCCGGCGGCTTCACCGTGCCGCCATCCGGCTTCGCCGTGCCGCCATCCGGCTTCGCACCGCCGCCGTCCTTCTCCCGGGGCTGGAAATACTCGCCGAGCCGGCTGAAGAAGCTCGACCGCCGCGGGCTCACCGCCTTCTGCTCCTCGGCGGCGAGATCCCGCAGCAATTGCTCCGCCCGCGGCGAGAGCGTGCGCGGCACCTCGACGTGCACGTGCACGTGCAGGTCGCCGATGCCGCGACCGCGCACCTCCGGCATGCCGAGCCCCTTCACCCGCACCACGTCTCCCGACTGCGTGCCCCCGGCGATCGACAGCGGCCGCGGCCCGTCGAGCGTGGGCACCTCCACGGTGGCGCCGAGCGCCGCCTGGCTGAACGTGATCGGCACCTCGCAGTGCAGGTCGCGGCCCTCGCGGGTGAGGAAGGGATGATCTTCGATCTCGATCACGCAGTAGCAGTCGCCCGGCGGACCGCCGTTGGCCCCCGGCTCCCCCTCGCCGGCGAGCCGGACGCGGACGTCGCGATCGACGCCCGCGGGGATCGTCACCCGGCGTTCCACCCGCTCCTCCGTGAGCCCGGCGCCGCCGCAGTCGGGGCACTTGTCGCGGATCACCGTGCCCGCCCCGCGGCAGGCAGGGCAGTTGGTCTGGAGCCGGAAGACGCCCGCCGACTGGATCACCTGTCCCTGCCCGGCGCAATACTCGCAGGTCTGGGCCGAGGTGCCCTTGCGGGCGCCGCTGCCGTCGCAGGAGCCACACGGCTCGTGCCGGTTGAACTCGATCACCTTCGCCGCCCCCCGCGCCGCCTCCTGAAGCGACAGCGACACGCTCGCGAACACGTCGCGTCCCTGCCGGGGCCGGTTGCCGCGGCGCCGCCCGCCGCCGAACGCGTCGCCGAAGACGCCGCCGCCGAAGAGGTCGCCGAACGCCTCGAAGATGTCGGAGATGTCGTTGAACTCGTGCCGTCCGCCCCCCTGCAGGCCGGCGTGGCCGAAGCGGTCGTAGCGGGACCGCAGCTCGTCGTTGGAGAGCACCTCGAAGGCCCGGGCCGCCTCCTTGAAGCGGTCGGCCGCCTCGGCGTTGCCCGGGTTTTTGTCGGGATGGAACCGGATCGCGAGCTTCCGGTAGGCGTCGGCGATCTCGGCGGCCCCGGCCCGGCGGTCGACCGCCAGCACTTCGTAGTAGTCGCGCTCGTTGGCCATAGGCGGGGCCGCCATCTGCGGTGGTCAGCGGAATCGGGCGGGACTCGGAGAGACGACGTCGCGGAACGCACCGGCACGATCCCGCCGCGGGCCGCAAGGCCGCCCCGGGATCCGCGTCGCGCGGATCGACGCCGCCCCGCGACTACCGCACGCTGCCTTCTGCCCGCTGCTTCTTCGCGTCGTCCTTGTCGAGATTCGTCACGAGCGCCTCGGTCGTGAGCATCAGGCCGGCGATGCTCGCCGCGTTGGTCAGCGCCACGCGGACGACCTTCACCGGGTCGATGATGCCCGCCTTGAGCATGTCGACGTACTCGCCCTTGTTCGCGTCGAAGCCCACGTTGACGTCCTTCTCCGCGACCTCGTCGGCCACCACGGCCCCGTCGATGCCGCCGTTCTCGGCGATCTGCCGGATCGGCGCCTCGAGCGAGTGCAGCACGATGTCGACGCCGATCTTCTCGTCACCCTTGGCCTGCCCGCGGGCCTTCTCCACGGCCGGCTTGCAGCGGAGCAGCGCCACGCCGCCCCCCGGCACGATGCCCTCCTCGACGGCCGCCCGCGTGGCGTGCAGCGCGTCCTCGACGCGGGCCTTCTTCTGCTTCATCTCGGCCTCGGTGCCGGCGCCCACCGACACGATCGCCACGCCGCCGGTGAGCTTCGCGAGCCGCTCCTGGAGCTTCTCGCGGTCGTACTCGCTCTCCGTGCCCTCGATCTGGGTCCGCAGCTGGTGCACGCGGGCCTTCACGTCGTCGGGCTTGCCGGCGCCCTGCACGATCGTCGTCTCGTTCTTGTCGACCGTGATCTTCTTGGCGCGGCCGAGGTGGGAGAGGTCGAGATTCTCGAGCTTGATGCCCAGGTCCTCGCTGATCAGCGTGCCGCCGGTGAGCGTGGCGATGTCGCCGAGCATCGCCTTCCGCCGGTCGCCGAAGCCGGGGGCCTTCGAGGCGCAGACGTTGAGCACGCCGCGGAGCTTGTTGACCACGAGCGCCGTCAGGGCGTCGCCGTCGACGTCCTCGGCGATGATCAGCAGCGGCTTGCCCGACTGGGCCACCTTCTCGAGCACCGGGAGGAGCTCGCGGAGGTTCGAGATCTTCTTCTCGTGGATCAGGATCAGGGCGTCGTCGAGCTGGCAGACCATCTCGGCCGGCTTGTTGACGAAGTAGGGGGAGACGAAGCCCTTGTCGAACTGCATGCCGTCCACGAACCGCACGGTCGTCTCGGTCGTCTTCCCCTCCTCGACGGTGATGACACCGTCCTTGCCCACCCGCTGCAGCGCCTCGGCGAGCAGGTCGCCGATCGACCGGTCGTTGTTGGCGCTGATCGCGCCCACCTGGGCGATCTCTTCGGGCCGCTGCACCTTGCGGGCCATCTCGGAGAGGTGCTCCACCGCGGCCGCCACGCCCTTCTCGATGCCCCGCCGCACGGCCGTGGGATTGCTGCCCGCGGCGACGTTGCGCGTGCCCTCGCGGAAGATCGCCCGGGCGAGCACGGTGGCCGTGGTCGTGCCGTCACCGGCGAGGTCGGACGTCTTCGAGGCCACCTCGTTGACCAGTTTCGCGCCCATGTTCTCGAACGCGTCCTCGAGATCCACCTCCTTGCTCACCGTCACGCCGTCCTTCGTCACGGTGGGCCCGCCGAACGACTTGTCGATGATCACGTTGCGGCCTGTCGGCCCCATCGTGACGGCCACGGCGCCGGCCAGTTTCTCGACGCCCTTGAGCAGTTTGGCACGGGCGTTGTCGTCGAACAGCAGTTGCTTGGGCACGGGACGTTCCTCCTGGGAAGTGGCTGGGCCGGCATCGCGGCCGGTGGATCTGGTGGTGGATCGGAAGGGGAAGAGACGCGGACGGTCAGTTCGTGACCTTGGCGAGGATGTCGCTCTCGCGCAGGATCTTCACCTCGTGGCCGTCGACCTCGATGTCGCTGCCCGAATACTTGCCGTAGATGACCTCGTCGCCGACGGCCACCGACAACGGCGCCCGGCCGCCGTGCTCGAGCAGCCGGCCCGGGCCCATGGCGATCACGTGCCCGCGCTGCGGCTTCTCCTTGGCGGTGTCGGGGAGCACGATGCCCCCGGCGGTGCGCTCCTCGGCCTCGACGGGCTCCACGACCACGCGATCGTCGAGGGGACGGATCTTCAGGTTCTTCGCTGCCATGTCTGCTGCTCTCCGAGAAAGGGATTGAAAACTGGAAATCGGCCCGGCCGGCACCCCGCCGCTCCGCGACCGCCGCGGCCCGGGCGGGCGTCGCGGCTCACATCATGCCGCCCATGCCGCCCATGCCGCCCATGCCGCCCATTGCTGCAGCGGCTGCGCCGTCGTTCTTCTCAGGCTTGTCGGCGACCAGTGCTTCAGTCGTGAGCAACAAGGCTGCGATGGAGG
>Ga0208249_1000434_pt1 | contig 13790 bp, 6 predicted proteins | sample CryBogmetaGMA1M_FD_184546 | JGI IMG/M metagenome (GOLD analysis project Ga0208249, IMG submission 184546) | Freshwater microbial communities from Crystal Bog, Wisconsin, USA - MA1M (SPAdes) | ecosystem: Environmental > Aquatic > Freshwater > Lake | place: Crystal Bog, Wisconsin, USA | collected...
CGGCGGTCGCGCCTCGCTCCTTCTCGAGCAACTGCCCGAAGGCGCTGACATCGTGGCGCTGTGCGATGTCAACGTGCCTCGGGCGCACGCCTTCCGCGAGAAGAAGGGGGGCTCGTGGCCCGTCTACGTCGACTACCGGCGGATCCTCGACCGCGCCGACATCGATGCAGTGATCGTCGGAACGGGAGAGTTTCAGCGCGTTCTTCCCTGCATCCATGCCTGTCAGGCTGGGAAGGATGTCTACGCCGAGAAGCCGCTGACGCTCTACGTCGCCGAGGGGCGGGCGCTCGTCAAGGCGGCCCGGAGGCACGACCGGGTCGTCCAGGTGGGGACGCAGCAGCGCTCGATGGAGATCAACCGGCTGGCGTGCGAGTTCGTCCGCAACGGGGGGCTCGGAAAGCTCCTCGAGGTTCGCGCGGTGAACTACGGCAGCGCCTCTCCGACGCCGACGCCGCTGCCGGCGGAGGAGCCGATTCCTACCGGGCTCGACTGGAGCGCCTGGCTCAACCAAGCCGCCGACCGCCCCTACAACGCCCAGTGGATGGGTTGGATGGGATGGCGTGACTTCGCCGGTGGCGAGATGACCAACTGGGGCGCCCATGGCGTCGATCAGATCCAGTGGGCCCTCGGCGCCGATGCAACAGGCCCGGTGGCGGTCACGCCCGTCACCGAGGGGCCCAACGGCCAAGTCGTGATGACCTACGCCAACGGCCTCGAGGTGAAGTTCATCCTCGAATCCGGGCCGATGGGGGGAGCGGTGTTCGTCGGGGAGAAGGGAAAGCTCGAGATCAACCGCAACAAGGTGACGAGCAATCCTCCCGAAATCGCCCAGAAGCTCCTCGAGGCGGTCGATGTCGCCGAGGAGGAACGGAAGTGGTCCGATGCTCTCGCTCTCTGGCAGGCGCGGCATCATCTCCAGAATTGGCTCGACTGTATCAAAACCAGGGAGAAGCCGGTGGCCGACGTCGAGATCGGTCACCGCTCGGTGACGGTCTGCCATCTGGCCAACATCGCCCGCGCGGTCGGCCGTCCGCTCCGCTGGGATCCGGTTGCTGAGCAGTTCGTGGGCGACACCGCTGCCGACGCGCTGCTCGTCCGCGAGCGCCGCAAGGGGTTTGAATTGCCGGAGGTGTGATCCTTCCGGCTTACCGCCGCCGGAGTCTCGTTCCGGCGGCGGTCAGCGCTCGTGGACGAGGACAGCCCAGCCGACGTCGGAGAGCCGCTCCGGGCGACCGAGGATCCGGATCGGCTCGGCGGCCGCGATCTGCGGGCCGGCGCCGTTTCCTCCCATCAACTGGCGGAGCGTCCCGGGAAAGAGCCCGATGATTTCGGCATCGAGTCCGTTGTCGCCGCCAACTTCGTGAGTCTGCGGGGCCGGTTTGCCGAACTCCGGATGTTTGTGGAACGACTCCTTGAGGCGGGCGACGACGTCGGCCGGAGCCCGCACCAGCTGGAGGTCGGGGGAGCTCGACAGATCGGTGCGGGCGACCTCGGGGTTCTCGAGGACCAAGCCCCCCTTCGGTTCGCCGTCGACCATGTCGTCGCGGAGATCGATGACCGCCACGGAGAACGGGGCTCGCGAGGCGTTCCAGGAGCCGATGGCGTCAACCGACCGGAAGAGGAGGCCGACGTCGAAACTCATGAGGAGTACGCCGAGCACACGCCGATCGGGGGCGCCGTGGGCATCGCTCCAAATCGGCGCGGAGAAGGCCACTTTGAGCTTGCCGGTGGAATCGCTGCGGTAGACCGTCGAGCGGTGCACCTCGGTGATCGGTGTGGCGGTGGCGCCTGGCTCGAGGTCGTGGGGGCCGCCGTGGAAATAGTTGCGCCAGGCGAAATCGCGGCCGATGGTGTCGGCCAGCGGTGCCCGAGCCACCTGCACCCCCTCGGCATCGCACACTGTCCAGCTCTCGGCGTCGACGGTGTTTTTCGTGTTGGCGGCGATTTCGTCGACCGCGGCCTGAATCGCTTCCCAGGCCTTTCGCCCCGTGGCGGGATCGACGGGCTTTCCCTCCGCCTCGAGCATCGCCCGGACGAGCCGGTTGTTGTCGGCTTCGTACTCGAGGATCCGCCAGCGGGAATCGATTTGAAGCGCGGCCGTGCTGGCCGCGAGCCTGGCCGCCAGGCGCAGCGCCGTCTGCCGGGAGCGGTATTCGTCGTGGGCCACCTTGCGGAGGAGCACCGAGGTCACTGCCGCGCCCACGAGGAGCACGGCGAGCGACCCGACGGCGAGCTGGGTGATCGTGCGGTGGCGCCTCGTCCAGCGGGCGAGCCTGCGGAGCAGCGGCTCGGAAAAGGCGCTGACCGGATTATCAGCCAGATAGGCGTCGATGTCGTGGGCGAGCTCGAGGGGGGTCTCGTAGCGGTCGACCGGATCGCGGGCCATCGCCTTCATGCAGACCGCCTCGATGGCCCGCGACACGCCGCGCTTCACGCGCGACGGCGGGGCGAGCGAGCCGGCGAGCACCTTCTCGCGGATCGCCGCCACGTCGCCGTCGTAGGGGGGAGAGCCGGTGAGGAGATGGTAGAGCGTTGCCCCGAGGCCGTAGACGTCGCTCGCCGGCCCCACCGGGGCCGCGCCGTCGTGCTGCTCCGGGCTCATGTAGGCCGGCGTGCCGGAGATCCCCCGCTTGGCCGCCGGGGCCGAGTCGAGGGCGATCGTCGGCATCACGATGCTCTCCTCGCCGCTCTGTCGGGCTCGGTCGTCACGGTCGATCCTCGCGGCGAGCCCCCAGTCGAGGACGACCACCTCGCCGAACTTGCCGAGCATGATGTTGGCCGGCTTGATGTCGCGGTGGAGGACGCCGCGATCATGGGCGTAGGCGATCGCCTTGCAGACCAGCGCAAACTGGCCGAGGAGCTCGCGGTAGCGGGCCGAACGGTCACTTGCCGCGTCGTGGGCATGGCGGCGGTCGTGAAACTCGTTGATCGCCGCACCGAGGGTTTTCCCCGGGATGAGTCGCATCGCGTAGAACGGCCGGCCGTCGGGGGTGGCTCCGGTGACATACACCGGGACGATGTTGGGATGTTCGAGTTGGCTCGTGACGGTGGCCTCGAACTGGAAGCTCTCGCGGAGGGCCTCCTGGGAGACGGCCCAGCCATTGAGAAACTTGACGGCCAGCTCGCGCCCCGTCGCCTTGTCGTTGGCGTAGTAGACGTCTCCCAAGCCGCCACGGCCGAGCCGGCGGTTGACGCTGATCGTCGTCGTGGCGACGACGCGGGGGGGGATCTGGTCGTCCACCGGGCCGACGGGAGTGGCCGATTCGTGGGTGGTGGGATCGTCGAGCGGGCGGTCGTGGGGCATCGATCGGCTCCGGAAACTCTCTCGCACCGCCGGAGTGTAGCGGTCGGTGGAAAGCGCCTTCCATGGCGATTTTCTCGCGGCGCACGCGGAGTGGAGTGCCTCAGCGGCCGCTCGAGTCGCGGAAGCGCAAGGCGAGGGCGGTGCCGGCGATCCCGGCGCCGAACATCCCCAGGAGGACTGCGAGCGGAACCGTCGACGGGCTCCGCCACTGCTCGCGCGAAAAAAATCTCTCCGCCATGTCGACCGGAGGAGTGCCCCCGGGGGCCGTGGTGGCGTGGGCAGCGGACGACTGGCCGTGGGCTTCCTCGCTGGAGTTCGTGCCGGCAGCGGACGTGGCGGCGGAGGAAGAAGCACCGAGCGGCACCGGGTGGACGCCGGCCGGGGGGACGAGCGTCTTCTCCGTCGCGGCCCGGACGCGTTCGAGCGAGTCGTTCATCCGGGCTCGCTCCGATTCGATCTTCTCCTGCATCTCGCGGAGCTTGCTTTCGAGCCGATCGCTCGCCTCGCGGCTCTTCTTCTCGAGCTCCGCCTCAATCGTCTTCACCCGGCTTTCGACGTCGGCCTTGGCGGCGCTCCCCGCCTCCTCACTTTGGCGCTTGGCCGTGGCTTGAGCTTCCTCCATCTTCGCTTCGATCTCGGTGCGCATCCGCGCGGCGGTTTCCTCCGATTCCTTTTTGGCTTCTGCCTTGGCGCCGGCCGTCTTCGCCTCGACCTCCTGGCGGACCTGGTCTCGCGCCTCAGCGCTCTCCCGGCGCACCTGTTCCTGGGCTTCCTTGACGCGCATCTCCATCTCGGCCTTCATCCGCTCCGCCGCTGCGGCGCTCTCCTTCTGCGCGGCGGCCTTTGCCTCGGCCACTTTCGCCTCGATCTCCGCCTTCATCTTTGCCGCCGACTCGGCCGACTTCTTCTCGAACTCCGCCTTGGCATCGGCGAGCTTCTTCTCCGCCTCGGCACGCATGTCGGCTTGGATCTTCTGGGCCTTCTCCTCGAGCAGCTTCTTGGCCTTCTCGAGCTCCTGCTTCGCCTGGGCGGCTGCTTCTTCGAGCTTCTCGACGATCTTGCGGCGGCCGGGGAGGATGAAGGGATGGCCTCCGCCGTTACCGGCGAGACGGAAGGCGTTTGGAATCCCTGGCCCGGTCGTCTCGTCGGAGGACGGCATCGTTGCTTCGGGGACGGGGGGCGGAGATTCGATCGGAGAGGTCTCGGGTGGCGCCGGGTCGAGCTCATCGACGGCAGCCGGTGACGGCTCGGATCGCGGCGCCGGCGGCTCGCCCCCGAGGCGAATCCGGGGACGAAGCGCCGCCTCCGGCACGACGAGCCCCTCGAAGGCCCAGCGCGACGGCATCGCTGCGGCGAGCGGCTGGGTGAGCGCGGGGAGATCAGCGAGGGGAACGAGGATCCCTCCGAGGACGATCATCGGCAGGAGGAGGACGGGGAGGATCCCGGAGGCGGCCTCGGTCGTCCGCAGCGTCGCCGAAATGAGCAAGCCAAGCGCCCCGCCGGCCAGGGCTGCGGCATAGAGCATCGTGAACACCCACAGCCAGGGGCTGTCGATCCGGCAGGCAGGGGCGACGATGGCCAGGAGGAGGAGGCACTGGATCGCCGCGATCCCCAGGAGGACCGTCATCTTCGAGGCGACATAGGCCCCGATCGACAGCCCCACCATCCGCTCGCGCCGGTAGATCGGCCACTCGGTGACGATCTCGCGCGCCATGCTCGAACAGCCGAACCAGATCGCTGCCAAGGCGGTCACGAACAGGGTTGTGGCCATGTTGACGCCGATCTTCGGCCAGGTGTCGGGGGTCGGGGTGCTCCGCACCACCTTGGAAAATACCGCCGCGATGAGGAGCCCGACGATCGGGGCCTGCGCGAACAGGACGGCCGTCCCCCAGGCGTCGGCGACCTTGACGGCGATCATCCGCTTCACGAGCGTGAGCCATTGGGTGAAAGGCGCGGTGCTGCGGGGCAGGCGCCGCGAGCGCGGCGGGAGTGCCCCGGCAGGCGCGGAGGCGCGCCTGTCCACCCAGATCGACTTCGCCACCGACGACTCCCACTGCCGTACCCACTCGGCCACCGGCCGCTTGGAGAGGCCGCGGAGGAGCCCGTCGACGCTCGTCGGCAACGCGGATCCCGAAAGCTGGGGCTCGAAGAAGGTGATCGAGTCGGGGAAGGCGCGGCCAAACCAGGCCAGCCTCCCCACCTGCTTCGTCGATTCGTCGCGGGCGATGACGGCGACGGCGTCAAACCTCTCGAACGCCTCGAGGCTCGGCTGGTGGATCGTGACGAGGATCGTCTTGCCGGCATCAGCGAGCTTCCGCAACAACTCGATCACTGACAGCGCATCGACGCTCGACAAGCCCGACGTCGGCTCGTCGAGGACGAGGATCGGAGGATCGGTGAGGAGCTCCATGGCGAGGTTGACTCGCTTCCGCTGGCCGCCACTCACGCCCCGCTTCCGCTGGTCGCCAACGCGTGTCTGCTCGGTGCCATCGAGGCCGAGTTGGTGGATCACGGCGTGGATCCGGGTTTCGATCTCGGTGTCGGTGGTGTCGTGGGGGAGTCGGAGGCGGGCCGCGTACCACAGCGCCTGCCAGACGGTGAGATCGGCATGGAGGATGTCGTCCTGCGGCACATAGCCGATCCGCCCCCGGAAGAGATCGTAGTGGGCGTGGAGGTCGAGCCCGCCGATGACGAGCCGCCCAGAGGCGGGGACGGTTTGGCCGTTGAGGACCGAGAGGAGCGTGCTCTTTCCAGCGCCGCTCGGCCCCATGATCGCCACCATTTCGCCGGGCTGAACGACGAGCGAAACCCCCTCGAGGAGCCGTCGGCCCGACGCCTCGACGGCGACATGGTCGGCTTCGATGATGTCGCGGTCGCCCCCGGCGAGCGGCTCGAGCGCCCGGGCATCGGGGGAGAGCCGGAAGCGTTGGTCGGCGATCTGCACGATCGACCCGGGGCCGATTTCGACGGCCCGCTCGATCCGCCGGCCGTCGACGAACGTGCCGTGAGTGCTCCCGAGATCGCGGACGAACACCCTGCCGCGCTCGACGCTCACCGAGGCGTGGAGCGCCGAGGCGAGGGGGCGGTCGAGGGAGACGTCGGCCGAGGCCCCGCGGCCGAAGGTCAACAGCGCCGCGTCATCGAGGTCGATCGTCCCTTCCCCGGGGGGCGCGGCGGTCGTCCGGGTAAGGAGGTCTTCGAGCGCCGTGGCGGGGAGGCGGGCATTGCCGAGCGTGATCGTGTCGGCGACGTCGATCCGCTCCCGCTCCACGCGCCGCGGCGGCACACCGACAAATGTCCCGTTGCGGCTCCCCAGGTCCTCGAGCCACAGCCCCTCCTCATCGACGACCACCCGCGCATGTCGGGCGGAGACGCTCGGAGCCTTGACGACGACGTCGTTTCCCGGAGCGCGGCCGAGGAGGATGATCCGCCGGGGGGACGAAGCGACGAGGGGGGATGACGGGATGCGGTTCATGAGGGGAGCGTCACGGGGGCACGGACTACGGTCGGAGCGCGTCTGCCTTAAGAATCCAGGCTAGTTCGCCCCTGTCGGCGGTGCAAAAAAGCGGTCTGTCGCGCTGGTCCCAGAGGAGCGATTTCCGGTAGAGTTGCGGTTTTTTCCTCACGATCCCTGCAATCGTCCCCTGCGACCGATCCCACCGACCGACCCCGAGCAGAATCGCCCCGATGCACGAACTCCCCAAGCACTACGACCACGCTTCCGCCCAGGCCCGCTGCCGGACCCTGTGGGATTCCGCCCGACTGTGGCATGCCGAGCCTGCCGGGCCGGAGGATCGTCGCCCCGTGTTCTCGATCGTCATCCCCCCGCCAAACGTCACCGGAGCCCTCCACCTCGGTCACGCGCTCAACAACACGCTCCAGGACATGCTCGTCCGGACGCGGCGGATGCAGGGCTTCCTCACCCTCTGGATGCCAGGCACCGATCACGCCGGGATCGCCACGCAGGCCGTCGTCGAGCGCCGGCTCCTCGAAGAAGAAAAGCTCTCCCGACACGACCTCGGCCGGGCGAAGCTCGTCGAGCGGATCTGGGCGTGGAAGGAGCAGTATGAGAAGCGGATCCTCGGGCAGCTCCGCGACATGGGGGCGAGCTGCGACTGGGATCGCGTTCGGTTCACGCTCGACGACCAGTGCGCCCTCGCGGTGCGGACGGCTTTTCTGAAGCTGTTCCGCGAGAAGCTCGTCCGCCGCGGCAAGCGGCTGGTGAACTGGGACACCTTTCTCCAGACCGCCGTCAGCGACGACGAGGTGTTTCACGAGGAGGTGAAGGGGCACTTCTGGCACATCCGCTACGACGTCGTCGATCCGCTTCCTGGCGAGCCGAAAAGCGTGACCGTGGCGACGACGCGCCCCGAGACGCTCCTCGGCGACACCGCCGTCGCCGTCCATCCCGACCCGGCCGCCGCCCTCGACGAGGCCGAAAGAGCCCTCCTGGCGAAGCGCGCCGAGGCGGCTGCGAAGGATCAGCCTGGCATCGATCGCGACCTCGAGGCCTTGGCCGCTCGCCGCGTCGAGCTCCTGCCGCGACTTATGAAACTGGCGGCGATGGCTCGCGATGGGCGCCACGTCCGGCTGCCACTGCTTGGCCGTGAGGTGCCGCTTGTGGCCGATGAATGGGCGAAGCCCGAGTTGGGCTCGGGCTGCGTGAAGATCACGCCGGCCCACGACGTCAACGACTACGAGGTCGGCAAGCGTCGAAACCTGCCGATGATCAACATTCTTCTCCCCGAAGGGCGGCTCAACGCCGAGGCTGGCCCGTATGCGGGGCTGACGATCCCCAAGGCCCGCACGAAGGTCGTGGCTGATCTCGAGGCGGCCGGGCAGCTCGAGCTGGTCGAGGATCGGCTCATCGAGCTGGCCCACTCCGACCGCTCGAAGACGCCGATCGAGCCCTACCTCGCCGATCAGTGGTTCATCCGCATGGACGAGCTTGCCGAGCCGGCGCTCGAGGCTGTCCGCAGCGGGAAGCTGAAGATCGTCCCCGAGCGCTATGCGAAGAGCTATCTCGATTGGCTCTCGGAAAAGCGCGACTGGCCGGTGAGCCGGCAGCTGTGGTGGGGCCATCGAATCCCGATCTGGCACGTCAACGGCATCCGCGAAGCGGCGCTAGCCGCCGCGTTTGCCGAGCGCACGAGCGTCGCCTGGCAACCCGATGGAACGGCCGTCGACGGCGACGGCCGCGGTGGCTGGTTTGTCTGCACCTCCGATGAGACGCTCGGCGTCGACGCGATCGACGGGCAGCCGATCATCCAAGACGCTGACGTCCTCGACACCTGGTTCTCCTCGGCGCTGTGGCCCCATTCGACGCTCGGCTGGCCGGAGCAGACGGCGGAGCTCTCCACCTTCTATCCCGGCTCGGCCCTCCTCACCAGCCGCGACATCATCACGCTGTGGGTGGCGCGGATGGTGATCATGGGGGTCTTTGACACCGGCGAGCTGCCGTTCCGCGAGGTCTACATCCACCCCAAGATCCTCGACCGCTACGGCGAGACGATGAGCAAGAGCAAGGGGAACGGAGTCGACCCGCTCGACGTCATCGAGGCCCTCGGCGCCGATGCCCTCCGCTTCGGGATGACAACGCTCGCCACCGAGACGCAGGACGTGCGGATGCCGGTCGAGTTTCAGTGCCCGGCGTGCGAAGCGCGGATCGAGCAGACGGTGCAAAACCGGATCCAGCCGCGGATCGAATGCCCGAAATGCAAGAAGCCCTTCAAGACGCAGTGGGCCCAGACAGAAGCCGATCTCGGCCTCCCCCGCGGCCCGGCGCTGTCGGAGCGCTTCGAGGCGGGGCGCAACTTCTCCAACAAGCTCTGGAATGCCACCCGATTCGTGCTGATGAATCTCGAGGACTTTCAGGCTGGCGATCTCGCCGGAGCGGGGGGCGCCTTCGAGGCGCTCGAGGATCGCTGGCTCGCCAGCCGGCTGGCGAGCGTGACGGCCGAGGTGAATCGCTGCACCGACGAATATCGCTTCGCCGATGCCGCACGGGCCCTCTATGCCTTCACGTGGGACGAGTTCTGCAGTGCCTATCTCGAGCTCTGCAAGTCGCGATTGAGTGATCCGGCCACGCGCGATCAGGCGCGGTCGATGCTTCTCCTGGCGCTCGACACGATCCTCCGCCTCCTCCATCCGATCATGCCGTTTCTCACCGAGGAGATCTGGCAGCATCTGGGGCACGTGGCCGCGAACCGTCGCCTCCCGTGGGATCGTGGGGAGGCGCCGGCCGACTCGATCATGGTGGCGAAGTGGCCCGAGCCGCCGCCGGCCTGGGTCGATCGGCGCACCGAAGAGCAATTTGGCACGTTCCTCGCCGTCGTGGGAGCGATCCGCGAGATCCGCTCGCGGCAGAACGTCCCGCCGAAGACGAAGCTCACCGTCGTGATTCGGGCCCCGCTCTCCACCGCCGAACTCCTCGCCCCGATGCGCGGGTCGATCGAGTCGATGGCCGGGGCGACCCTGGGAGTCGTCGGCCCCGATGCCGCCGGGGCCCCTGGCGCTGCCACCGCGGCGGCCGCCGGCTGCGATCTGTTTGTCGATCTTGCCGATCTCATCGACGTCGGCGCGGAGATCGCCAGGCTCAAGAAAGACCATGAAAAACTTGTCGCCATGATCGCTGCGAAGCGGGCGAAGCTCGGCGACGAGAAGTTTGCCGCCCGGGCTCCGGCCAACGTGATCCAAAAAGAGCGCGAGCAACTGGCGGAGATGGAGGAGCGGCTCGTCAAGGGGATGACGACGCTGGCGGAGCTTTCGGCCCGGAAGCCGGCGTGATCGGCCCTTCAGGCACGGGGGAACGGGCGCGTGCCCCGGCGATCGGCTTGGGGTAGGATGTGAGAAGTTCGCAGGCGGGCGGATGGCGGGGCGACCGACGGTGGATGTCACCGATCGAGAGTCACCGGCCCGGTCAGTCGAGTCGGAGGATCGTCATGAGCGTGCAGATGGAACTCTCCCGGATCATCATCAGCGAGATCAACGATCAGCAGGTGGTGTATCTGAAGGAGGTCGAGGGAGACCGCACCTTCCCGATCCTCATCGGGCTCTTCGAGGCGACGAGCATCGATCGTCGCGTGAAGCACCATCCCTCGCCGCGGCCGCTGACGCACGACTTAATCGTTGCCGTCGTTGACAGCCTCGGCGGCGAGCTTCAGGATGTCGTCATCTCCGAACTCAAAGACCACACCTACTACGCCGTCATCCGCGTGTTGAAGGGGGGCGAGGTGATCGAGATCGACTCGCGCCCCTCCGACGCGATCGCGATTGCCGTCACCTGCGACCCGAATCTGCCGATCTACGTCTCCGAGGAAGTCCTGGCCGACGTGCTGGGCTGAAACGATGCCATCTTCCGTCGTGCCAGGGTGTCAGTTCGCCAGTGACAACACCGCCGGCTACTGCCCCGAAGCGTGGGCGAGCCTCGAGCAGGCGAATGCCGGGACGGTGCCGAGCTATGGCGACGACAAGTGGACGGCGCGGGCCTGCGAGCTGATCCGCGAGGTCTTCGAGCACGATGCCGAGATCTTTTTCAGCTTCAACGGCACCGCGGCCAATTCGCTGGCCCTGGCCGCGATGTGCCAGTCGTACCACTCGATCCTCTGCCACGAGGTATCGCACGTCGAGACCGACGAGTGCGGGGCGCCGGAGTTCTTCTCCAACGGCACCAAGCTCCTTCTCCTCCAAGGGGAGCGTGCCAAGCTCGGGCCCGAGGCGATCCACCGGGCCGTCGAGCGCCGCCGCGACATTCACTTCCCCAAGCCGCGGGTGGTGAGCGTGACGCAGGCGACGGAGCTCTCCACCGTCTACTCTGTCGGGGAGCTGGCCGCGGTTCGCGATGTCTGTTCCCGGCACGGCCTGCGCCTCCACATGGACGGGGCGAGGTTTGCCAATGCGGTGGCCGCGCTCGGCGTGCCGCCGCGCTCGATCACCTGGGAAGTCGGGGTCGACGTCCTCTGCTTCGGTGGCACGAAGAACGGGATGGGGATGGGGGAGGCGATCGTGTTCTTCAACCTCGATCTTGCCGACGAGTTTGCTTGGCGCTGCAAGCAGGCGGGGCAACTCGCCTCGAAGATGCGCTATCTCGCTGCGCCGTGGGTGGGGCTTCTCGAAAACGGCGTGTGGCTCACCAATGCGGCCCGGGCAAACGCCGCGGCCGCCCGGCTCGAAGCGGGGCTCTCGTCGATCCCCGGCGTGGAGATCCTTGGGAGGCGCGAAGCCAACGCGGTGTTCGCGAAGCTCGCGCCGGCGTACGCCGCTGCCCTGCGGGCGAAGGGCTGGAAGTTTTACGACTTCATCGGCGCCGGCGGCTGCCGGTTCATGTGTTCGTGGGCGACGACCGACGCCGAGGTCGACGCCTTCCTCACCGACGCCCGGGCCACGGCCGGGGTGTGACCGGATCGGGCTGGCGTCGCGCACTCTTCTGGCGATCGCTTACTGCACCGTCCCGTTGATCGTGCCTTTCACCTCGGAGCCGTCTTCGGCGTCGACGTCCCACGAGAGGCCGTAGCACCGCGTTGACTCAAATCCCTCGACGTCGAGCGTGAGCGTTTTCCGATCGGCTGAGAGCGTGGCGGCGGTGACTTCGCGGTCGCGCTCGTCGAGGTGCGGGGAGCCGTAGTCGGCTGACCGGCGGATCGTCCAGGTTTTGACTCGGAAGTTGCCGGAGTCGGTCGCGGTTTCGCGGTCGAGCACTCCGGGGAAGGTGAGGATGAGCTTGCCAGCCTCCGCATGGAGCCGCGTCGGCACGACGAGTGGCTTGTTCGTGCGACGGAGCCGGAACAGACCGCCGGGCTCGGTGCGGTTGCCAGCCCAGGCAAACAGGCCGCAGGCGTAGAGCTGGCCGTCGCCCGGATTGAACCGGCCCCGCATCACGCCGGTCGGGAGATCGGGGATCGGCAGGGCGAGCATGCCGCCTTGGAGAACTTTTCTTTTGGGATCGCGCGGGTCGGCCACCGGCTCGGTGAGCACCAGATGGACGCGGCCCTCGCCGTAGGAAAGCTCGAGGAGATGCCCGGCAAGCGGCGACCAAGTATCGGCCGGCACGCGGAGGAGCTCCGCCGGCGAGCGATCGAAGGCGTTCGTGATCCAGATCGCCGGCGGCTCCATCGCCTCGTCGCGGGCGTCGGTGATGTCGTGATAGCCGAACATGTTGCCGTAGAAGCCGCCCGAGCGGACATGGTTGATCCGGTTCTTCGGATTCCAGTGCCCCTCCTGATCGGTCACCCAAAACGTTCCGTCGGGCTCGACGCACACGCCATTGGTCGCCCGGAAGCCGCGAGCCACGATCTCCGTCGTCGACCCGTCGGGCGAGACTTTCAGGAGCGTGCCATGGTGGGGCACGACGGCGGGAAGGGCGTGGCGGGCGCTCTTCGCGTAATAGAGATTGCCGGTGGCGTCGGTCTCGAGGCCCATCGCAAACTCATGGAAATGCTCGGTCACCTGGTGATCGTCGTTGACCGTGTCGTAGCGATCGATCTGCCCGTCGTCGTCGAGGTCAACGAGTCTGACGATTCGGTCGCGGCAGCCGACGTGGATCGCCCCGCCGATCACTTTCAGCCCCAGCGGCTGAAAGAGTCCCGAGGCAATCCGCTTCCAATTCAAAAGTCCCTCCGGATCGAGCAGCCCCGACACCCGCCAGACATCGCCATCCCAGGTGCAGACGGCGGCGGTGTTGCCGTCGCGCCCAAGAAAGTCGAGGCCGGAGAGCCGCAGCTGTGCGTTCCAGGGGTTTTGATTCGGGGGTACGAGACGATCGACTGCGAGCGGATCGTCGTCGTCGCCGCGCTCGATCCGCGTCTCGAGCAGTTGCGGCCAGAGCGGCCGCGATGGCTGGCCGATGGTCGTGAAGGCCGGCTCGATCGGCGGCATCGCGTCAATCGAGACCGCGAGCCCGGCCGCCGGGCCGGCTGTCATCGCCACCGTCAGATCGAGCGAATCGTCGCCAGCCGGGATCTCGAGGACTTGAAAGCCGTCGCGAATGACCAGACGCACGCTGCCGATCGGCGCCCGCGGCCGTTTACCGGTGTCACGAGCGCCGCCGCGATGGAGTCGGGGGCGAGCCGGGCCGCGAGGGGCGTCGTACGCGGGCCAAAGGAAAACGACCGAGTGATCACCGGCAGCGAGCTGCCGTCGGCTGCCGCCACCGACACCGGCTCGAGACGCACTGTCTCGAGGACCGGAGCGTCGCCGACCCGGTAGTCGAGGAGGATCGTGTCGCCGGCATGATGGACGCTCCGCATCCGGGCCCACGGGATCGGGCCGAAGGGGCGGCCGTCGCGGCCGATCCCGCGCGGATCGTCGAAGGAGCGGGTGGCCGGATCGGCCCAGCCGGGCCCCTCCGGCTGAAACCACTGCACGTCGCCGATCGTATGCGGATGGGCGCCGTGGCGGCCGTCGAAATTGATCCCCTCCCAGTCGATGAAGCCGTCGCCCGTCCAGATCCCGGTGAGGCTGAGTGTGTCGAGGTCGTGGATCGCAAACG
>Ga0208249_1000435_pt1 | contig 13775 bp, 17 predicted proteins | sample CryBogmetaGMA1M_FD_184546 | JGI IMG/M metagenome (GOLD analysis project Ga0208249, IMG submission 184546) | Freshwater microbial communities from Crystal Bog, Wisconsin, USA - MA1M (SPAdes) | ecosystem: Environmental > Aquatic > Freshwater > Lake | place: Crystal Bog, Wisconsin, USA | collected...
GTGGCGGGCTTGTAGCAGTCCACCGTGATGGTGTACTTGAGGAGATCGTTGTGGACGTAGGTGATGTCACCGACATCAACGACAGCGCCTTCCTGGATGACCAGGCGGCGAGTCTTGTTGCCGTCCACGGTGTGAACCACGAACGCCGAGCGCGGAAGCTGCTTGGAGCGGTGGTTGACCTGGATGGTGCGGTTACCGGCACCGTCAGTACCGAGAGTTACCGAAGGCCCGAACACCGTCTCAAGGACGTCGGGATCGGACTCCAGCAGCGACAGCTTCAAGGATTCGGCGTACTGGCCCTGCGTGGTCTTCACCAGGTCGGAACCGAACGCGTAATGCTTCTTGATGTCGCGGTTCGTGGAGACCGTAATGCCCTCTTCGCCGAGCCAGCCGTGGTCAACGAACAGCGAGTTCAGCGGTGTGGTGGCGTTGGTGGGGAGGGTGGTTCCCAGCGGTGCGCGATAGAACACACCACCGGAATCCGGGCGGGTAGGCGCCCAGATGATGGATGAATCTGGCATGGTTTTTGCCCCTTTCAGGCATTGAGGACGGGCCTGAAATTGGGTTATAAAATTTGTATATTCAGTTAGATATGAAGTTGGTGTTCAGTTGTTTACGACGCCGTGGTCGTTGACAGGGACAGATCGCCTTGGAACTGCCAGCGATCAAGGTCGATGATCTGCGGGTGCGGAAAATCGACTGGGCCTTGTTCGTTGGACCAGTTACGCACCCACACACCGTCCACGATGGTGGAGATGGCGTTACGTAACGCCGCCCTAGCGGTCGCCGTCATGGCTTCCACCGTTTCGGTGTCCGGGCCGAAACACTCAATGAGAAGTCGGGCATGATCGGTGATCGGATCGTTCTGATAACCACCAATCCGGGATACCTGAACAAACCTGATGGGCCGATGTTTGGGCATCTTCGCCGACACCAACGCATACTGGCCGAACCCGGCCGCCAAAATGGTGATAGCTGTTTTGACGGCCGGCTTGTTCGTGCTGTAGATCGTCACTTCGCCCCATTCAATGCCCGAACCAGGGTGTTGTGTACTGCGTTGTGTCGGATAGCGTGCGGGGTGACCGCGGCCACCGATACACGCCAGCGACCTAACGTTCCTTTAGGGGTTCCCGGTTTAGATCGGATGACGTAACCGGGTGAAACATCTCGGGGGCCGTTCAACTTGAGTGAATTGTTCGCGGTATCTGCGATTGTGTGCGCCACAGCTTCAAGCATTCGTGCTGTGGAATCCCAATAACGGATGTCGCGTTTGCCGCCGTGATTGATCTTGAACCGAACCTCAGCCATCAGGTGTTGTACAAGTTCTCAAAGTCCGGCCACACCGCGGCCGAGCTGTCGGACTCAGACACCATCTGAATTTGGTTCATGCCGCCCGTCCTATACGGGTTCAACCGCATCTTCTGGGAAGCCGTTAGCCACGGACCTTCCGTGGTCGCCGACTCCATACCGACACGCACCGACGCCGTTTCCGACGAGCTGCGATACCCGGAAGCGTCATAGTCAGCGATGTTGATGGACGGTTTCGTGAACACCGCCACCACCATCGACGCCACCACCCGAGTTACAGCCCCAGGAACAGGGCTGATCGCCGGGTCGATGCCGTAACCGACAACCAGATCGGTGGCCTGATCCAGCAGGTTGTCCACCACAGTGGTTTCAGGGGACGTGAGTGAACGCCCTAAAGCATCACTCACGTCCCCATCAGTAGCGAAAGCCACTAGCTACCCGAGTTCACCAGCGCCGCAACCGGCGTCTTGTTGGTGCCCAGCGAGGTCGCAGACTTGCCCAGCACGTAGGCGTAGCGAGCCTTGAACCGCAGTGCGATCATGTCGCGTTCCGCCAGGTTCAAGGTACCGACCGTGGCCTGATCCAAGAACTTGACGGTGATGTCCTGGCGGACACCGATACGGATTCGGCTGGAATCGGCCACCAAAGCCTGAACACCAGCGCCCGTCCAGGCGCCGTTACGGTTCAGGACGGTGTTGAAACCAGCGAACTGCTCGTCACGCCACACCGGCTGACCGGTCGAGTCACGAACGTTGATGACGTCGTAGCGGAACGTCAACGGTGCCAGCATCACATCGGGCATGAAGCCGGCCGCGGCGACCTGGCGGGCCGCCTGAGTGACACCACCGACGAGGTCCGCAGTGTTCGCGGTGCCGGTGGTGTAGGTGACGGTCTGCGAGGCAGCCGAGCACGCCGGATACAGGGCAGCCGAGGTCCACGATGCGGGCTTGCCCACACCGAAGATGACCGCCTGGTCCAGCTTCTTGCCGATGGCCTCACCGGCACGCCGGGTGACTTCCTCGAGGATCGGGGCGGTGGCGTCAGCGAGAACATCCTCATGGATGGGGATGATGACGGCCAGCTCCTCGACCGTGAGGGTCAGGTCGGACCAGTTCACTTCACTGGTCGGCTTGACGCCCGTGGAGTCAGAGGACTCCGTGACCCAGCCGGCCTCGGGTAGAGTCGCCAATACCGGGAGGTGGGTGAGCTTGGTGCCGAGGTTGACAGTCGGGAACGCCGTCAGAACCGTCGAGCCCGCGACAGCGGCCTGCAACAGGGTCTGCGAATACGCTTCCTGGATGGCTGTGGATAGTTCTGACCGGTTGATATCGGCCATATCAATCTCCTTTCAAGAGATTCGAGGCATGAAAAAACCACCAACACACAGTTGGTGGCTCATGTGGGGGTGCGGTTATCCGCCTGAGCGGAACATCTGTTGAAGCATCGCCGCCGCCTTGTCCTTCGGGTCCATCCGGTTATCACTTCCGGTGGCACCCGAGGACAGACCCGTCCTTTTCGGTGCGCGGGCCTTGGTCAGATCAGCGATTTCAGCCAAATACGCATCGGCTGACGCTTCGAGTTCTTCCTGCGAGGAACCGTTGATTCGGTGGGCAGGAACACCCTTGGTGGAAGCGATCTGGGAACGGACAGCGTTGAACCGTTCCGATTCCAGCTCCGACTGAAGCTGATTCACCTTGTCCAAAGCCTTCTGGACCTCGGACTTTGATGCAGATTCGATTTCTTCAACCTTCGACTTCAACTGGTCGTAATCGGCGAACTTGGCGCGTTCCCGAGCGAGTCGGGCCGAGACACGTTTGTCGAATTCGTCCTGTGAAGCGATGGGCTCGAAATCGGTTGCTTCCTGGGTGTCGGCTTGGCCGGGAACCCACGGTGTTTCACTCATTGTTGTTTCTTTCCGTGATTCATGCCCCGTCGGGCTACCGAGGTTTAACGCCCCGTCGGGCGACACCCATTGGCCGCTGGGTGCGGGCGTGAAGACTTAGTTGGTGTCGCCGGGTTCGACGACCAGGGAGGCCCGCAGCATCCATGAATGCTTGCGGTGCGCGGCCTGACGATCCGCCAAAAAGTTTGATAGGCCGTGTTCTTTGTTCTGCTCGGCCACGGCGAACGCCGACGCAAACAAGTCAGCAAGATTGTCGCTGTCAGTCAGCAACACCTGCTTGTACACGTCGCAGGTCAAATCGTCGGCCGGGAAATCGTCCAAGATGGACAGCGATTTCATTTTCGCTAGGCCGGAGGGCACAAAGATTTGACATTGCCGGAGCTGCTCGGCGAACGGGTCGATGGATTCCTCAACCTCTTGATAGATCGTCTCGAACAGCAGGTGGTCTTGGTAGAACTCGTCGCCCTGGACGTTCCAGTGCGCGTCTTGGGCTTTGACAAGGAACGAGTATTCGGATGAGAACGCTGTCCGTAACGCCCGGATGAAGTCCTGATCCATCACTGGTTCCTTGTCATGTGGTTGCTTGCTTGCCGAACTGTTCAGCAGCCTTGTTTTCGGCGTAACGTTTCCGCCGCTCGGCGTTCAAGACGTCTTTCTGGTCTGGGTATTGAGCGCGACGCATATGGTTAATGATGTCTTTGGTGTTTCCGCCCACATCGTCTCGAGCGTTGCCGTATTGGGTGTCCCACTGCTGTACGTAATCCGGTGGTGTGTACGGTTCGCCGTCGAACACCGGAACTGGGATGCAATGGCAGTTATCGTGGAACTTTTCGCCGATCTTTCGGCTTCCTCGAGGTCGGCCCGCTCGACCGACTACCCGAACTGATGAAAGTTCAGTCCTGTACAGCCCGTTAGTGGTTCTGGTCGCCAAGATTTGGCAAAAGCTGCACGCATTAGCTGAGGCGTATCGGGCATACCGCACACCTTGTCGTCGAACGTTGGACAAAACGGTGTCGCGGGATGAATTGAACACCTGCCGTTCGACACTGCCGGCCAAATTGGCTAGCGGTTCCACCTGAGACAGTGCCCAGCCCACATTGGCGTGGAGAACGTCCTGCGATATCGGCGGGGCAGTCTCAACGGCAAACGCAGCCTCTTTGTTGAGGCTTGAATACCATTCTGCGGACAGAACAGCGGCCGCCGCCATGAACGGGTCCACCGTGGCTGGGTAAGCGTCTTGGAGGGCTTTCCAGCGGGTTTCCGGATCTGCGTTTTGCAGCTTGTTCCACAGGATCGTGACCGCGATGACAGCTTTACCGGACAAACTTGCCAGAAGCTGCTGAAAGTTACTGACTTCAGCGGGTGACGGCACCGTTACTCAAAGGCATGTTCGCCGGGGACGGCTTCGGCGCTGCCGGCGGCATCTGCTGAAGCACTGGCGGTGTGGTCGGGGCGGGCGGACCCTGCAACGCGGCCAGGAGCTGATTGGTTTGGCCGCGCCGTAACGCATCTTTGATGGATTGGGCTTTCTGCTGATTGACCCCGGGCACCAGGTCGATCAGTTCCTCGATAGGTACCCCGGCCGCAGTGAGCTTCGTGATGCCGTCGACGATGGCCCCGAATGCGCGGGCTTCGGTGTCACGCCACATCACTTCCGACGACGTGTCCGCGGCGGTGGCGGTGTCGCCTTCAATTTCGGCGGCTAGGCGGAAGCACTGCTCCCACGATTCCCCGAAGCTGTCGCGTTTGGACATCAGTTTGCGCTGCTGATTAGCCTCAGACGCCGCCAACGCTTCGGCGGACAGGTTGACCATGCGGCCGGCCACCGAACCCGGAGACACCTGCGCCACCATCGCAATGTGGTGGGTGATTTCCTCCAACACCGAGTTGTATTGCTCAAGGCTGGCCGGTTGGAACGAATCAACCTTCACGTCGGCGTCCTCAAACGCCCACACCCGCCGCGCTGACGCCTGTAACACCTCAGCAGAGGTACCCGACCAGCCGGTAATGACTTTCTGCGGATGAGCCCCAAACCTGGAAGCGATCAGCCGGTCAAAGTTCACCGAGTTCAACGTCTGCTGCAACCTGATGAGCGGTTCAATCTCGCCCACGATCAGATCATCAGCATCTCGAGCATTGACGAAACGGACCACCGGGCAGTGCGACGCACCGTGACGAACCGGTTCGCCGATATCGGTGATGTTCAACGACCTGGCCATCAACGTTTGATACTGCGACGCCGCTAACGCAGTCTCATACTGCGACGAACCCAACGCCGGCACAGAACCCAAATCCAGTGGGTAGATGTATTCGTCGTCATACAGCATGGCTTTCCAGCGTGGGTGAGCGTCGGTGGAATCAATCCACTGCTCAAACGCATACTGCGGCCACACATCGACCTGCGGGTCGACATAGACCGCCAAAATTTGGCGAGGAGAACGGGTTTTCCACACCGAACCCTCATCGCCATCAGTGACCACCACATACGAAGCGCCATAAGTCACCGCGGGGCGGTGTACTTCGGCTTGGCGGGCATCCATGCGGTTGCGCTGCCAAATGTCCCAGGCCGGGGCGTTCTCTTTCGCTAACGCCGACTTGTAGCCGATCACACACAGGTTTTGGGTGAAGCTATCCCGCACCAACCCCAACACATTTTTGATAGACAGACGCGCCAAGTCCTGAATTTCAACTTCGGCACCCTCAGGGATATGGGGTGCGCCGAGCTGGCCGGCCGTGAACCCGTAAATCCGGTCCAGATAGGTGCGCTCGGACAGATGAAGCCGCCACATATCGTCCACAATCCCGCGAACGCCATCATCGTCTAACAAGACACACCTCCTTTAAAACATTGTTGAAAACAAAATTTCGACACGGCGATATTGCTATCGCTTACGGCGAACAGTGCTTCCCATGACCTTGTTAGCGCCGTAAAGATAACTGCCGGTGCGTTCAGTTTTCCCCGAAGACACTTCTTTGCTAACACTGGTTCCAGTGACCTTGTTTCCAGATCGTTTACTTCCAAAAACCTGGGTATCTCGAGCAACGCTGACTTTGTTACCTTTGCGCTCAAGGCCCAAGCGGCTTGATTTTTGACCGCTTACGCCTCCAGCCAACCGTTTGGCTGGAGAAGAACTCGAGCGGCCGCCACCGCCGCCACCTGAAGAGAACCGTCCCCGGGCGTCGTGATTTGGATTTCCCATTACCTTTAACCTTTTCCTAGACGAAACATGCTTTACCTGACCGGACACGGGGCTTCTGCTCAATCTCATCCGACAACAAACCCCACAACGCCAATGTCGACGCCGTCACCGGAGTGATATCCGATTCCGAGTTCTTCCGAGACCAACCCCAGCCGCCATCACCAATGGGACGTTTCCGAGCAGCCGACAACGCCGAATTCAGCAACGGCTGATCCAAATGACGCATCGTCTGCTCCATCACTGCGTCATAAAACATTCCGCACGCCACAGACATCTGACGAGCATTGGTCACCGTCACCGTCACACCGAACTGACGAAGCGGATCTATCAACGTGTTCGCATTTGAGGCCGCATCAATCACCACAGCTCGAACGTTGTGACGTTCCACCAGCTCGACAAACTTGGCGACGCCCCAATCCGGTTCACCGCGCCGCGACTCAATCACGTCCACGTAAGGAATGTCGTCGACAGTCCAGGCGGCCGACGCAATTGTGGCTGTCGACCGATCCGGCGAAACGTCAATGGCGATGGACACTTCGCCGCCGTCATCAATAAGATTCGACGCCGCAACGACCTTCCAGGAATCAGCAGAAATGACCCGCTGGGAGTTGGCGGAATCCCACATCCCTAAACGTTCCCGGGCGAAACCCTCATCGGAGAACCGGGCACGCTCACCCTGAACAACATCCCATTGCAGCCGGCCACCCAACGCCGGATTCGATGACGCCGCCGAAATCGGATCATCCAAATCAGCAGACCCGGTACACGACCATTCATGCCACGCCAACCTCGAGGACTTCCCCGACAAAGCATCATCACGGATACGGGTAAACACTTCCCCGTTCGCCGTCGGCCCCGGCGGAGTCCCAGTGAAAATCCATTGCGGATTCCCCAACGGCGCCGCCGACGTCGTCGGCATCAACGCCTCCAAAGCATCGTCGGACATTTCCTGGGCCTCATCACACACCAGAACGTCAACAGTGAACCCACGACCCGAGCCCTTCGAGCGGGCCACGAACTCCACCGAACCACCATTGGTCAACACGATGGCCTCCTGGCCGTTCGTGCGCCGAATATCCTTCACCAGCTCGGCCAGCTCAGGCCACTTACGCGGATTCTCAAAAAACGAGGCAAGGCGGATGAACGCTTTCCGGGCCGTCTTCACCTCATGGGCGGTGTGCAAAAACTTTTCGCCCAACTGGATCATCCCGAACAGTTCACGCATCTCGAGGATCGCATTTTTGCCATTTTGTCGAGGTAGGGCCAGGGCACAGCTCAACGACGCCCACTTGCCGCCCTTGCCGACCCGGGCCATCCAATCCTCAAGCACCAAAGATTGAAATGGGTCGGGCGTCAATCCGTACGCGGTCGACAGGAACGCGGCATCTTCCCCATCGCCACGGAACCGGCCTTTAGGCGCGACGTGAACCCGCGGCGTCTGCACGCCGAGCGGCAAGTTCATCTAACGCCGTGCCTTTCCGTTGGGTCGGGGCCAAGCCGTCGATTTCCCGCACGACATCAGCAAGCTGCTTCGTGATCGGGGCGATATCGCGAGGAGCCCCATCGAAGTCATCGACCAGGCCGGCCAAATACTGGCGCAGCGCCATCAACGACGCCACCCGATCCCCTGAGGAGAACGAGTCAGCAATGCCCATCAGTACGGCGACTGAGAGCTATCGTTTTTGTCGAGGCAGCAGTTTCCCGGGTTTGCCAAGTTCGTGTTCGACATGGCGTTGTCGGCGCGGATCTCCGCACGCGGATTGCCCCGCGGGGTGACAATCGTAACCGGGTTTTCGTTGCTGTTCATTGCCATTTCAGGGCACCTTTCATTAGTTTTTCGTGGTCGGGGGGAAATTCGCCGCATTGCCTGTGGTGCGGCGTGCCTGTGGGCGTCGAGGTACTCCCCCACCCCTAAACGACTGGCTGAAAGCTGATGACGTCAAGTAACGCATCATTGGGAGACAACTCACGCAATCTTGCTTCAAGTTCTTCAATGCGGTTCAAATAACTTTTTCTAGTCAACATCTCAGCCACGTTTTCTCTATGGGTAACTGGCTGAAGATGATCTGGGTTCACACACGCGCGTCTGGCACACATGTGGTGTGCCTGCTGGCTTCCTAAAGCTAGTTGATGCTTACACTCCAAGACTTGCCTGTGAAGTCCAGACTTTCTTGAAGGACCCACTGGATAACCAGCTTTGTCCAATCGTGGCCAGAGCCAGCAATCCGATTCTGTGACTGTGACACGTTTCAGCAGCTCAACGATCACCGCATCTATGCTATGACGCTCTTCCAGAGCTATACGAAGACTGCTGCGTTTACAAGAGGTCTTGGATTTTTCGTAAACACAACTTGCACTGCAGAACTTGTTAGTCGTGTTGTGGAGGTTTTGACACCACAAGCACTCTTTCCAAGTCTTTAAGATCTCTTTGTGTGTCCGTCCACGTTTTGCCTGGTTAGCGCATTCTCTGCCACAGAATTGCTGTCTGTGTGCGTTTGTCTCATGCACTAAAAATAGGCTTCCGCAGAGGACACACAATATCTGAACCTGGTTGTTTCGCCTGCCGCCGTAGTGCTTGCTACAAAGGCCGGCTGCTCGTACTGGGCTTGCACAACCTTCAGTCGAACAACTAAAGCTGCTTCTATAACGCGAGTAGTGCAACGAGCACATGCCTTTCGCAAAGGCATCTTGATTACAGCCAGCTTGATTGCAAATTTTACTTTCTCCAGGGATGCGAGAAGCCCCGCACCTGGAGACGCGGGGCTTCTCTAACCGGAGAGGATCAGTCTCCGGCTGCTTTGATTTTTTGTGATTCGGCTTGAAGCCGTTCAAGACAGTGACCGAGTAACAGGTCAGCTACCACTGCCTTCCATGAGTCAGAGTGGTCGGTGCCTTGTTGTATCGCTTCTGATTGCAGAGGCGATGCGCCGGCCGAAGCTCACCGTTGCGGTTGTCGCCACCTCGAGTGACAGCAATGACGTGATCGGCTGACCATGACTGAGGGTGCGGTGACTTGTACTGCGGGTCGATCCACTGACCACACAACCAGCATGTGTCGTCGTTGCGGATCTTCTTCCGATTGCGTAAGTACGCACGGTCTTTGGTTCTGCTCACATCGTCACCGCCTTGTCAGTCCAGAGTGTGTGTGTTCCGGTCCTGTATGCGATGCGTCCTGGTGGGCGGTCCATCTTGTCGGGATGGCGGAACGTGGTGGGTTGGTCGGCATGATCAACCAGAGATGGCCACGTGTAGCCGATGCCTCGTCCTGTGTTGTATGCCCAATGAGTGATTGCCTCGTCGATGGGAAACACATCAGGCATCTGGTTGATGTGATGCCACATGGATGGGATGGCGTCGGTTCGTATCGCTACACCTACAGCGTGGAGTAAATGGTTGGTGGCGATCCAGTGGGCGTCGACTAGGTCGGCCTCGTTGATGGCCTGCTGTTTGCGGTGTTCCCAGTCAAGGTTGGGGATGTGATGTTTGCCCAGGTAGAACGATACGACCGCGGTTGGTGCCACTGCTAACGCTTGATATGCCTGCTCGGTGAAGTTGTCGACGGGGATGGCGTCATCTTCAAGGACGATGGACCATTCGGTGCGGTAGTCGTTGAGGTGAGCCCACACTTTTTTGTGGTTGCCGTTGCAGCCGAGGGTGCCGTCGTCGACTGAAATGTATTCGGCGGCGACCTTGTCGGCCAAAGCGTTGGCTTGATGCATCCGGGATGTGTGGGCGACGATGCCGATCATGCGAGGACTTCACGGTATTGGGGTGTCAGGCTTTCCCACGACAACTGTTCGCGTAGGAGGTGGGCTTTCGCTACGGCTCGGACATAGAAGTCGTTGTCGAGGGCGAGCTGGTCGATCTTGGCGGCTAACACGTGCGGGTCTGTGCGATGCCAGAAGATGTGTTGTTTGGCCCGGAAATCCCCGGCCACAATGCTCGGTGTCAACCATTCGGCGGGTAGCCATGTGTTGTTGGGGTCGATGTCGGGCATGATGACCGGGATTCCAGCGCCGACCGCTTCGTTGGCGGGCAGACACAGCCCACCGAAGCGGCGCGGCAAGATTAAGGCGTCCTGGTTGTCGTAGATCGTCCAGTAGAAGTCGTGGTCTGCGGAGTCCAGGCGGAGGGTGACGTTTTCTGGTGTGCGGATTTGGTGGTCGCCGATCAGCGATCCGACGTAGCCGGCGACTTGGCATGTCATGGTCACGGTGATGGTGGCTGTGACGTGCTGCAATGCCAAGAGCAGGTCAAGGGTGCCGTTGCGGTCATGGATCGCGGGCCGGCCGACGACGTGCAAAAACCTTGACGCTGTCAACGGTTTGTCGGTGAGCGGGAAACGGTCGGTTTCTATCGGCACGGGTAGGTGTGTGGCGCCGGCCGGGAAGCGGTCGAAGTTCCACAGGCTTGGGGCGGCCCACACAGTGGGTTGGTCACGTGGGTCCAAGAATTCGTAGTTGGCGTGCAGCACGGTTTTGACGCCCATGCGTTGGGCTACCGACCACAGGTCGCCGTAACCGGTTTCTGCGGTGTACACGACGTCGAGGCCGTCTAAGAATTGGGCGTAGTCGTGTTCGGTGGGCAGGCCCCGGACGATGTGGGCGCCCGGGAAGCGGTCGGTGTGCAGTTGTAAAGGCTGCATTGACGGGCAATCCACGACCATTGTTTTGGCTGGCTGTAGGTTGCGTTGCACAGCCCAGGTTTGTTGGCCAAGGCCGCGGTTATCTGCCCGGGCGATCAATCCGAGGCGCATCAATACACCTGGGTGTCGTCGTATTTGGATTCCCCGGCACGGCCATCAATGTGATAGGACCGTTTCATGTTGCCGTGGCCCGGGTCGTAGATGTGGATGCGGTGTTGAACCCAGCCCTGATAGCCGTCGATGCGTTCGGCTTCCTCCAGGATTCCGTACATGCGGTCCTCGAGGAAACATTTGGCATCCGACGTGAAGTGTGATGCCAAGATCCGGCGGTAGTAGGCGGTGGAGGCGATGTGGGGGCGTTGCGACCACTGCGATGTCTCAATGAACACGTCGGTGCGGCCGTGCATCAAATGGTGATGCTCTTCCGGCATGACACCTTCGTGATACAGCCTGACTAGGTTGGAGTGGCCGCCGACAATGAACTGTTCGATTTTGTCGAAGTCGGTGGGCTCATCGACCACCAGTGGTGTGTCCTGCTCCACATACATCAACAGGGTGGTGTCTATTTTGTCGATGATGTGGCGCATCATCCCGGACTGGTGTTCATGCTGCTCAAACAGGAATGGGACGACGTTGCCCCACACATGGTCGGCCAGATACAAGGCGCGGTGGATGAACTCGAAGTAGTCGTCGGTGCGATGCTTCTGCTCGTCCCGGACCCCGTCGAAGGTGAGGAAGATTTCGGCCACCGGGAACAGGGTGCGAATCGAGGTGATGGTTTCCTCGAGGACCGCGGTGTCGGGGTGGGACTTGATCGGTGACACGGGAACAATCACGGTGATCATGTGGCGCCCAGCTCGTCGAGGTCAGCTTTCAGCCATTGGGTGAGTTGACGTTTTTGGTGCATCCACCAGGCCGTGATGCGGTTGGAGTTCGCCGGCCATTCCGCGATCTGGTCGGTGATATAGCCAGCCAACTGGGAATATTTGTCCACAATGGGGAAAGGGGCATCCGGGAACAGGTTCAACCAAAAAGGTTTCGTGTCCGCTATCGGCACGGTGTGGGCTTCCAACGCTTCGTACAGCCGGAAACTGTCGGCGGTTACCGGCCCGGACGGTGCCGGCGCGATCTTCGCGGCACACATGCAGGTCGCATACCGGTTTTTGTCCATGCCCTCGGTGAAACCGGCGGTCTCATTCACCAGCTTCGGCACAGTCAGATGGTCGAGGACCGTGAAGCATTGATGGCGCAGTTTGTGGGTGTTCTGTGCGGACAGGAACACGTCGGTGCCGCGGGCCTTGAAATCGAGGTCGTTGAAGTGCGGTGGGAAGCCGATCCCGAACAGGCGTGCATCGCCGTAATCGGTGTCCGGGTTCGGGGATTGCACCCACCACCGGATATTGCGGTGGAACACCCGATCCGGGTGGAACAGGTCTTCCTCATCCCCGACGCGCATCGCCAACACCCACTCGTAGCGGGAGATTGCTTCCGAGATTTCGTTGGTTCTCTCAAACCAGTAGCGGCCCGGGATGATCAGGATGGCGCCGTCGGCGGTCGGATAACCTTCGTGGCGTTTGAAGTCCAAGCCGGTGTAATACAGGTCGTTAGCGAACAGCAGATCCAGCATGTTTTGATCCCACTGCTGTGCAGGGGCTAAACGCCCGACGTGTATCACGGCTGATAAAACCAGTGCTGTTCGTGGTCCTTGGCGAGGAACGTGGGCACATAGCCCAGCGATTCCATGAACGTGTGGACGTCCTCAATGGTGGAGTTGTAGTCACTTTCCAGCAGGTCATCATGCAAGGACGCCCACACCAACGGCCGGTGTTCCATCAACGTGTCGATAGCACCGTGTAGCACCTTTAGTTCGGCGCCCTCAACGTCGATGGTGATGGCGTTGGGGATGATGGTGGAGCGGTCGACCAGGTCGTCTATGGTCAACTGTTTGATGTCGCGGCTGTGGGCGTGAATGTACTGGTATTTGTTGCGGTCGATCAGGTCGCCGGTCGCGGCGGCCGGCCACGGTGTGAACGTGCGTACTTTGTCGTCGCTGGTGTCTGACAGTAAGCCGGAATAGCAGGCCAAAGGCGGATAGTGGTAGTTGCGTTCCCACGTCGCTTTGATGTTCGGCCAAAACTGCTGAGTGGGTTCAATCAACACCATGTTGGTGGGTCCGACCATGTCGGCGTAGATGAGGTTGCACCAGCCCTGCTCGGTCCCGACATCGAACAGGATGTCGCCGTAGGTGAGGTTGTCGCGCATCGAGTGGAAGCGTTCCCGTTCCCAACACGCAAAAACATCCCAGTCCGCCAGGGGCCGCGGTAGCTCAAATTCGTATTCGAACGTTTCATCCGGCTTCTCGAGGAATCGGACGGGTTTCCATTCCACGTCAGCCAGCGGGATCAGGGCCATAGCGTGTCCAAGATGGTCTGCCAGCGATGCACATACGTGTGATTGTTTTTGACGTGCTCATGGCACATGGTCCGCAATGCTTCGCGGCCCTGGTCATGCTCAAGGTAGTAGTCGATCAAGTCTTTCAACCCGTCGAAGTCACCGAAGTCGAAGAACGGCATGGTTCCGTCGAACAGTTCCGGGATGCCTTTGATGCGGGGAAAGATTTGGAAACCGCCGCGGCCCGGGGCCTCAAAGAGTCGGTCGCTTGCGTACCAGGGGTAGTTGAAGCCCAAGCACAAGGTGTCTCCTATCGCCACCTTGGAGT
>Ga0208249_1000436_pt1 | contig 13771 bp, 15 predicted proteins | sample CryBogmetaGMA1M_FD_184546 | JGI IMG/M metagenome (GOLD analysis project Ga0208249, IMG submission 184546) | Freshwater microbial communities from Crystal Bog, Wisconsin, USA - MA1M (SPAdes) | ecosystem: Environmental > Aquatic > Freshwater > Lake | place: Crystal Bog, Wisconsin, USA | collected...
CCTGCGCCTTACCAACTCGACGCGCGAAAATGCATTGCCTATCTCACCATCGAACATAAGGGGCCGATTGACCGGACACTTCGTCCGCTGATGGGCAACCGGATATTTGGCTGCGATGATTGTTTGGCGGTTTGTCCCTGGAACAAATTTGCGGTGGCAACGCGGGAAGCCAAATTGCAAGCGCGGGAGGAATTTGCAGCCCCCAAACTCGCCGAGCTTGTGCGGTTAAACGATGCCGATTTTCGGTTGAAGTTTGCAGGTACTCCGGTGAAGCGAACGGGGCGGGATCGGTTTATCCGCAACGTGCTGATTGCGATTGGCAATTCGGGCGATGCAGCGCTTTCCCAAGAGGCGGAGCGCTTGCTGGATGATGCGTCCCCTTTGGTGCGGGGGGCTGCGGTATGGGCACTTTCGCGTCTCCTTTCCGATGGACAATTCGCCACCTTGCGTAAACGCTATTATTCGGGCGAAAGCGATGTAACGGTAGCGGATGAATGGCAGGCAGAGGCGAACACGCCATGAACCTTGTGGTCTTCGGATTGGGCTTTACGTCGGAAGCGTTTTTACGCTTTGCCGAAGGGCGGTTTACGTCTGTTGTTGCAACCGTGCGGTCAACTGAAAAGGCGGCACGAAAAACCAAGCCCGGATGCGAAGTTTTGGTGTTCAACGAAGAGAGCGCCGATCCGCGGATTTCGCTTGCTTTAAGCGAGGCTGATGCGGTGCTGATTTCCGCAGGGCCGGATGAAGCGGGGGATCCGGTGTTGCGGCGCTATGCGCATGAGATTGAAACATCAAAATCCCTTCGCTGGATCGGCTATCTTTCGACCATTGGTGTTTATGGCGATGCCGATGGCGGATGGGTGGATGAGAGCGTGCCGCCAAACCCTTCGCATGCCCGCACGCAACGCCGTGTCGAGGTGGAGCAAGAATGGCTGGCCTTGGGCGCACGCTCGGGCAAGGCGACGCAGATTTTTCGGTTGGCTGGGATTTATGGGCCGGGACGAAACCCGATTATTAATCTGGATCAACGCGCCCAACGGGTGATCAAAAAGGGACAGGTATTTAACCGCATCCATGTCGACGATATCGCGCAAGTGCTCTTGGCCTCGATGGCCAAACCGCGTCAGGGGGCCGTGTATAATGTCTCCGACAATGAGCCCGCACCGCCGCAGGATGTGTTGCTCTATGCCGCAGAACTGACAGGCCGCGAACCGCCGCCAGAAGTACCTTTCGAGCAAGCGGTGATGAGCGAAATGGCGCGAAGTTTTTACGCGGATAACAAGCGCGTTTCAAACAGGCTCATCCGCGAGGAGTTGGGGGTTGAGTTGCGGTACCCGACTTATCGCGAAGGGGTTGGGGCTTTGGCGAAACAAGAGAAAACTTCTTAATCTCGCGTGACATAACGTTACGTAATATATAGTCTGCGTCACTGTAGAACCTGATGTGGACGAATGCCTATGCTGAAAAGAGAAACAAAGATCCTATTTTTAGGCTTTATAGCGGTTGCATCAGCGCCGTGGTTGATCAGCTTCTTACCGAAATCCCATAATGTTTCGACCGGTGCCCAACAGGCTGCCAATGCGGAAGAATATTTTCCAATCCGCGGCCGAGATTCAAAGGGGAAAATTTATCAGGGTCAATCAACCGCTCGCGCTTCAGGATTAGGCGATTTCTGGGTCGAAAATCTGGATGGCGTGCGCTGCTCAGGAACCTATAATTCGATTGATCCGTCAGCGACGATTAAGGCGAAAGTTGTTTGTTCTGACGACCGCCAAGGCTTTGCTATCATATCCAGGTCTTCGAACGGTCGCCATGGGATTGCGATTGCAAAATTAGATGACGGAACAACGGCGGAATTAGCGTTTGGAGAACCGGCTGTCTGGGGCAATGTGCCGATTGGTTTTACAAATCAATGATTAGCGAGAAGGTTGTGGCGTTGACGAGAGCGCCCTAGCTGATGTCGCCCTTCGACTCACGCCGCTAGGCGGCGTGGCTCAGGATGAGGGGATTGTTACCTCATGGTGAGCCGAGGCGCGTTAGCGCCCCGTGTCGAACCACGCCGCCAACAGCGCCTTCATCTTCTCGCCCGCTTCTGCCGCCATACTCTTCGTCTCACTATGCGACGGTGCGCCGCCGAATAATCCTGCGCCGTAATTGGTGACCATAGAGATGGCAGCAACCTTCAACCCGATGCGGCGGGCTAAAATGACTTCAGGCACCGTCGACATGCCGACCAAGGTTGCGCCTAACATTTTGGAGGCGCGGATTTCGGCGGGGGTCTCGAAGCTTGGGCCGGGGAACCAGTGGTAGGTGCCTTCGTTGAGCGCGACTCCGGAAGCAAGGGCGGCTTGTTTTAAGGAGGCGCGCAAAGCGGGGTCATAAGCGTCTACCATTGGCACGAAACGCGAGTCATCGCTCAGGCCGATGAGCGGGTTGACGCCGGAAAGGTTGATGTGATCGGCTAAGAGCGACAAGGCTCCCGGTGGCACCTCTTCCAGCAACGAGCCTGCGGCATTGGTGAGGATCAGCGTTTTGATGCCCAGCGCCGCCATAGTTTCAATCGGCGTGCGCATGATAGCGGCATCGCCAGGTTCGTAATAATGCGCGCGGCCTTGCATGACGAACACACGGGCTTTGCCGATGGTGCCCGCGATGACCCGCGCCGAATGGCCGGAGACTTGGCCTTTGGGAAAGCCGGGGATGTGGGCGTAAGGCACAATGACCGGGTTTTGGACCAGATCGGCCACCGGGCCTAAGCCTGTGCCGAGCACGAGGCCGAAGTCGAAGGGGCCTTCGACGCCCCATTCTTTAAGGGCTGCGAGGGCTGATGGAATTTCTTGAGTCATGCTAAATCCATTGTTAGATTAAAGTCGCTATCTAAAAATCGAACCTGCTACTAAGTCCCTCCTCATCCTGAGCCACGGCGAAGCCGTGTGTCGCCCTTCGACAAGCTCAGGGTGGGACCGGCTGCCGTGGTTCGACACGCCGCTTCGCGGCGGCTCACCATGAGGGTGTTAGACATTTAATCAATTCTCAAATCTCTCGGGCCAAAGGCGTGCGGCAGGAGCGTATCGATCGAATGCGTAATCGCTTCGCCGGTTGCGCCATCGCGCAGATGAATGCGGGTTGCAGCATCGGAAAATTCGAAGATGCGTTGACGGCACGCGCCGCACGGATAGCAAGGATTGCTTTTGACGCCGACAATCGCGATGTCGGTGATTTTGGTTTCGCCTTCTGCAACCATGGCGGCAATCGCGCCCGCCTCGGCGCAGGTGCCTGCAGGATAGGCGGCGTTTTCGACATTGCAGCCTAAGACGATGTGACCGGATGTTGTGCGGATGGCAGCGCCGACGGAAAAGTTTGAATAGGGTGCATAGGCTTTTTGGGCAGCTGAACCAGCTGCATCAAACAGGGCTTTAAGCGTAACGTCCATCAGCGTTCTTTCACATAAGGGATGCCTGAGGCTTTGGGCGGGATGGCTTTGCCGATAAAGCCTGCGAGCAAGATGACCGTCATCAGATAGGGCAGCGCCTGGATCGCCTGCACGGGGATTTGGCCAATGCCAGGAACGATAACGCCTTGCAGGCGAATGGCGACGGCATCCAAAAGGCCGAAGAGGAAGCACGCCCACATCGCGGGCCATGCACGCCATTTGGCGAAGATCAACGCAGCCAATGCAATAAAGCCTTTGCCCGCGGTCATATTGGTCAGGAATCCGGCGGCTTGGCCAAGCGCCAAATAGGAACCTGCAAAGCCGCACAACACGCCTGCGATGATCACGGCGGAGTAGCGGAGCCGCGTAACCGATACACCTGCCGTATCAACCGCTGCGGGGTTTTCGCCGACCGCGCGGATGCGCAAGCCGAAGCGGGTGCGGCGAAAGACAAAGCCGCTCAGAATTGTCGCAGCCAATGCGCAATAGGCAAGCGCGGAATGGCCGGAAATCAGATGCGAATAGATGGGCCCGATGACGGGAATCTGATCGATGGTTTCGGCGCCCGGCCAGACCAGAGGTTGAAAGCGCGCATCGCCTTCAAGCGGCGGCGTGCGACCGCCTTGGTTATACCATGCATTGCCGACAAGCGCGGTGAGGCCTGCAGCCAGCATATTGATGGCCACGCCCGAGACGATTTGATTGCCGCGTTGGCTGATCGCCGCAAAGCCGTGGATGAGCGCAAAACCGATAGAGGCTATAATGCCCGCGCCTAATCCGATGACAGCGCTATTGGTGGCTCCTGCTGCGGCGGCGGATGCAAAGGCTGCGACCAGCATTTTGCCCTCTAACCCGATATCGACAACGCCGGAACGCTCAGACCATAGGCCTGCGAGACAGGCAAATACCAAAGGCACGCAGAGCCTCAAACCGGATTCAAGAATGGCAATCAGCGTGGCGTAGATTTCCATTCCGCTCATGCCCCGCTTTTCAGGAGACGGGCGAAGACGCCTGCAACAGGGCGGCGGATCAAGCCATCGAGCGCGCCTGCAAACAAAATGACGAGGCCGGAAATGGCGACGATCATATCGCGTGTGACGCGGGGCATTTCGAAGGAGAGTTCGGTGCCGCCTTGATAGAGCATGCCGAAAAGGATGGATGCCAAGACAATGCCGATAGGATGGGCGCGGCCCATTAAGGCAACCGCGATTCCGATAAAGCCGTAGCCCGATGAAAATTCGAGCAGCAAACGGCCTTGAACACCGAGTATTTCATTAACCGCGAGCATGCCGGCCAAGGCTCCCGACATCGCCATGGTAATGAGCGTGATACGGCCGATGGAAATGCCGGCATAGGTCGCAGCTGTCGGGCTATGGCCTACGGTGCGGATCGCGTAGCCGAGCTTGGTATTCCAGACGGTGATCCAAACAAAGGCGGAAGCCAAGAGCGCCAAAACGAAGGAAAGATTGAGCGGTGATTTCGGAATTTTGATGCCGAAATAGGCCAAAGCCTCGTGCATAAATGGTAGATGCGCAGAAGCTGCAAAGACGCGCGTTTCCGGCGACATCGAACCGGGTTTGCCGATGACATTGACGAGCAGATAAACGACCAAGGTGGCTGCCAAAAAGTTAAACATGATCGTGCTGATAACCACATGGCTGCCGCGTTTGACTTGCAGATAGCCAGGGATAAAGGCCCACAACGCGCCCATCGCCATCGCGCCTAAAATGGCGAGCGGCAAAACGATGTACCAAGGTAGAAAATCCAAGTTTAAACAGATCAGAGCAGCACCAAGGCCGCCCATGGTCGCTTGGCCTTCCCCGCCGATGTTAAACAGGCCTGCATGAAACGCGATGGCAACGGCAAGTCCGGTGAAGATAAAATTTGTCGCGTAATACAGCGTGTAGCCGATGCCTTCGCCGGAGCCCAACGCGCCTTGGATAAGAAGTACCGTGGCTTTAACGGGGTTCTCGCCAATGCCGAGCACGACGAGGCCTGCGACGAGGAAAGCGACGATCACCGCGAGGACGGGAACCATGCTCACATCCGCCCATTTCGGGATTTCAATCGGCGTGCTCATGCGGCGCGCTCCGTGACGCCTGCCATCAACAAGCCGAGGTCGCGGTCGTTCGTTGTTTCCGGCGTGCGCTCGCCCGTGATCACACCGCCGCACATCACGATGATGCGGTCCGACAGGCTCATGATTTCGTCGAGCTCGACGGAGACGAGAAGAATGGAGACACCTGCATCGCGCAACGCGATGAGGCGTTTGTGGATGAACTCGATGGCACCGACATCGACCCCGCGTGTGGGTTGGCCGACGAGGAGGACTTTGGGGTGATGCTCGATCTCGCGTGCCAGCACGATTTTTTGCTGGTTGCCGCCGGAGAATTTGGCGGTCTTGAGCGAAGCGTCGCGCGGGCGGATATCGTAGAGATCCATTTCCTTCGCGGTATGGGTCTGGATCGCGGCGGTTGAGAGCAAAGGGCCGGTGCCAAAGGCGTGATCGGACTGGAAGCCCAAGATCATGCTCTCCGCCGCGCTAAACGCTGGCACAAGGCCCATGCGTTGGCGGTCTTCGGGGATATGCAGCACGCCGTGTTCGCGCCGCTCGGCGGGCGTGGGGGCGAGCGTGATCAAATCCTGGCCATCGAGTGTGATGCTGCCGAGTGTGGGCGTGATGATGCCCGCGAGCGCTTCCAGAAGCTCGCTTTGGCCATTGCCTGCCACACCTGCAAGACCCAGAATTTCACCGGCGCGAATGTCAAACGAAACATCTTTGACCCGCAGCGATGAATGCGCATCGCGGATGACCAGATGTTCGACGCTCAGGCGCACGGGGCCAAGTTTGGCGGGGCCTTTTGAAACATCGAGCAATACGTGACGGCCGACCATTTGATCGGCCAAGTGCGCAGGCGAGGTTTCGGCGGTTTGAAGCGTCGCCACCATCTCGCCGCGGCGCATCACCGAGACGTGGTCGGTAACGGCCATGATCTCGTTGAGCTTATGCGTGATGAGGATAACGGTTTTGCCTTGGGCTGCGAGCGTGCGCAGCAGCACGAAAAGCTGCTCGGCTTCATCGGGTGTGAGCACAGCAGTCGGCTCATCAAGGATGAGAATATCGGCACCACGCACCAGCGCTTTTAGAATTTCGACGCGTTGTTGCAGGCCGACGGGGAGATCGCCGACAATCGCGTCAGGATCGATCACCAGACCATAGGTTTCAGCGAGTGTGGCGAGTGCCGCGCGCATCTGCGCTTCGCCTTTGGCAAGCATAGCGCCGCCTTCTGCACCCAGCATCACATTGTCGATGACGCTTAAGGGTTCAACCAACATGAAATGCTGATGCACCATGCCGATACCGACCGCGATGGCCTCTTTCGGCGAGCGGATCCGGACTTGCTTACCGTGAATATGAATGGTGCCGTGATCGGCTTCATAAAAGCCATACAAGATCGACATCAAGGTCGATTTTCCGGCGCCGTTTTCGCCGACGATTCCGTGCACGGAGCCGCTTGCGACGGTGAGGTTCACGTTACTGTTCGCGCGAACCTCGCCGAAGCGTTTATCAATGCCCGCTAAGGCAATGGCGGGCACATGTCCCGCCACTGTATCTGTTAGTCGGGGCACTTGCTGTCCGACATGTAATCGTGAACATTGATCTTGCCGGACGCGATGTCAGCCGAAGCCGCATCAACAGCGGCTTTCATGTCGGCCGTGATAAGCGCCTTGTTGTTGTCATCCAACGCCCAGCCGACGCCGTTCTCTTTGAGGCCAAGAACGCTGATGCCTGGCTTCCAGGTGCCGTCTTTCGCGGCTTGGAAGGAGGCAATGGTTGCGTTGTCGACGCGCTTCAACATCGAGGTCAAAACCTTGCCCGGATGCATGCCGTTCTGGTTCGAATCGACGCCGATGCCGAGCTTGCCTGCGTCAGCGGTGGCGCGAAGAACGCCCACGCCGGTGCCGCCAGCTGCATGGTAGACAACATCAACGCCGCGATCGATTTGCGATTTCGCGAGTTCCGCACCCTTTACAGGGTCATTCCATGCAGCCCCCGTGGTGCCTGTCATGTTCTGCAACACTTCAGCCTTCGGATTGGCGTATTTCGCGCCCTGCACATAGCCGCAGGCAAAACGGCGGATCAGCGGGATATCCATACCGCCGACAAAGCCGACTTTACCGGATTTGGAGGCTTTGGCGGCCAAGAGGCCGACGAGGAAGGAGCCTTCCTGCTCTTTGAACACGACAGACTGCACGTTTGGCGCATCAACAACCATGTCGATGATCGTGAATTTCGTGTCGGGAAATTCTTTCGCGACCTTCTCAACGGCAGAAGCCTGGCTGAAGCCAACGGCCAAGATCGGCGAGAAACCGTCCTTTGCAAAACGGCGAAGCGCCTGCTCGCGCTGCGCGTCGTTCTGGATTTCGAAGTCGCGGAACTCGACGCCCGAGGACTTCTGGAATGCTTCGGCGCCGTGGAAAACACCTTCATTGAAGGATTTGTCGAATTTGCCACCAAGATCATACACAATCGCAGGCTTGATGGTATCAGCGTGAGCAGCAAGTGCCAGGCCCGCCGTCATCATCGCGCCAAGAATAAAGGAACGCATGGAAAATCCCCTCTTTATCGATCCTACAGCCCGGCTAGGCTGTCTGAGCTTGAACATGGCACGGCGAACGCCAAGCGGGAAGCCACTTTTTACGGCAGTTGAACCGCTGATGTGGATGCTTTCGAAAATTGTATCGGGGCTTTATGGTGCCATCCCTGCATTCAAAAAGGACACACCGCCATGGCCCGCTTCAAGCTCGCTCTCATCGCGCATGATCAGATGAAGAATCGCATGGTCGATTGGGCCGATAAGCACCGCGAAAATCTGGCGCTGTGTGATATTGTGGCCACCGGCACGACCGGCACGCGCATTTTAGAGCGTTGCCCCGAACTTACCATCGAGCGGATGAAAAGCGGGCCGATGGGTGGGGATCAACAAATCGGCGCGCTGATTGCGGAAGGCAAAATCGACGGACTGGTATTTTTCGTCGATCCACTCTCACCCCATCCGCATGATGTCGATGTGAAAGCGCTCACGCGGTTGGCGCTTGTCTATGACATCCCGATGGCGTGCAATCCCGCAACCGCCGAGTTGCTAGTGGCGGGTTATATGGCGACGCGGTGAGGGTTACGCCTGCAACGCATCAAGCACGGCTTGGGGATTGCTGCCGATCACTTTGAGATAGGCGCGGGCGGCGGTGTCGGGTTCTTTGCGGCCTTGTTCCCAATCCCGCAACGTACCGAGCGGGATGTGAAAGCGTCCGGAAAATTCCTCCTGTGACAAACGGAGCGCCCGGCGAATAATCTTCACCTGAGGCGTGCGCTTCATCTGGTTGAAATCCTCCTCCGTCAAAGGAGGATTATCGGGATCGCTCAATGCGGCGGCGTGGCGCTCGGCATCGGTCATAGCATCAAAACGGGTCCAGTCATGGATTGTCTTATCGGTTGTTGTGCTCATGATATCTGCGTCTTTCAGCCGGTTCGGGCGCGCGTGCGGAAATAAGGCGAATTCTTCCCTCCTTTTCGGTATAGACCACCATTAAAAGTCGGTTTTCCACCATGCCGATGATCGTATAGCGCGGCTCTGCGTAAACATATCGTTCGTCAATCTGCTCGAAGGCAAACACGTCTGCAAAAACATGCCGGGCAGCATCAAAACTGACCTTATGTTTTTCAAGGTTGGACGCCGCCTTTGCATCGTCCCATTCAAAATCTTCATCTTGCATTTAGATACGGCTTATCCGTAGTTTTGTCAAGGAAGACTCGATAATCCCCTCACATTGTCGCCCCAATCGTCCAAGGCACGAACTCGGCATCGCCATAGCCCAATTCTTCGGATTTGGACTGCGTGCCGGAAGCCACTTCCAGCACTTTGGCGAAGATTTCCTTGCCCTTTTCTTCGATCGACACACCGTCGAGAATATCGCCGCAATTGATGTCCATGTCGTCGGTCATCTTGCGGTAGACTTCGGAATTGGTGGCGAGTTTGATCGATGGCGTGGGTTTGCAGCCGTAAGCCGAACCGCGGCCTGTGGTGAAGCACAGAATATTGGCGCCGCCTGCGACTTGGCCCGTGGCGGAGACCGGATCGTAGCCGGGGGTGTCCATAAACACGAAGCCCTTGGCATCGACCTTTTCGGCGTATTCATAAACGCCGGTGAGCGTTGTAGTGCCGCCTTTGGCCGCGGCGCCGAGCGATTTTTCCAAGATGGTGGTCAACCCGCCGAGCTTGTTGCCGGGTGACGGATTGTTGTTCATCTGCATCTTGTTGCGCGCGGTGTAATCCTCCCACCAATGGATGCGCTCGACGAGTTTTTCGCCGATGGCTTTGTTGGCAGCGCGGCGGGTGAGAAGATGTTCGGCGCCGTAAATTTCCGGCGTCTCGGAAAGAATGGCGGTGCCGCCATGGCGGACGAGTTCATCGACCGCTGCACCGAGCGCGGGGTTCGCCGTGATGCCGGAATACCCATCCGAGCCGCCGCATTGCAATGCAAGCATGAGTTCAGATGCGGGGACGGTTTCACGCTTGGCTTTCGCTGCAATCGGGAACATGGTTTTGACCGCGTCCACACCTGCGGCCACGGTCTTTTTCGTGCCGCCCGTTTCCTGAATGGTCATGGTGCGGAACGTGTCGCTCTCGACGATGTTGTAGGCCTCTTTCCAGCGGCCAATCTGGAAGCCTTCGCAACCGAGGCCGACCATCAACACGCCTGCCACATTCGGGTTGGTGGCGTAGCCCCATTGCGTGCGCTTTAAGACCTCATATCCCTCACCCTTCACATCAATCGCGCAGCCACCACCTTGCACGAGCGGAATGACGCCATCAATGGAAGGATAATCTTTGAGAAAATCGGAACGGTTGATCTCCTCGGCAATGAAGCGCGCGACCGAGGCCGAGCAATTCACCGAAGTGAGAATGGCAATGTAATTGCGGGTGCCGACCGAGCCATTGGCGCGGCGGAAACCTTCGAATGTCGCTTGCTGGCTAACGGGCAGAATTTCCTCGTTGCGCGCATCTTCGGCAAAGCGGTAATCGCGCTCGAAATCATGCATCACGACATTGTGCTCGTGCACCCATTCGCCCGGCTCGATGCCTTTATCCGAAAAGCCGATGATCTGGCCGAATTTAATCACGGGTGCGCCTGCTGCCATGCCAGTGATCGCCATTTTGTGACCGCGTGGCACGCGGACCTTGGCGGTTGCGCCATGGATCACAGCACCGGGCTCAATCGGGTCAACGGCGGTGACAACCGTGTCGGCGGCATTCAACCGGACAAAGCGGGGGGCATTGGCAACAGGGGCGTTCATGGCGTTCTCCGAAATGGTGCGGCCGATTGGTTTTTGATTGTGGAGCCGAAGCGTATCGTGTCCGAAGCGAAAAGTTTTCGCAAGGTTTTCCGATCGCGTTTGGCTGCATAGCAGCTCATGTCTTGCATCAGGGCGAAAAATCGCGATTGTCGGTAGCGAATAAAAATTAATTCGGGGGAGACGATGAACATGGCTACCATCACGCTAAAGCCTGAAACAACCTTGCCGGATGATGGCTATGCCGGCGTGCTCGCAGGGCGGGTTTGGCGGCCGGATGTGGATGGCCCTTCCGTTGTCGCTATCCGGGCGGATGGTGTTTTCGATGTATCCGGAGACTTTCCAACCATGCGCGATCTGTGCGAGACGGCCGATCCTGCCGCAAGCTTAAAGGCGGCCAAGGGCCAAAAAATCGGTACGCTTGAGGCTATTTTGGCGAATACGCCGCCGGATGGCCGCGATGCCTCGAAGCCATGGCTGATTGCGCCCAATGATTTGCAGGCGATTAAAGCCGCAGGCGTAACCTTTGCCGTCTCGATGCTGGAACGCGTGATTGAAGAAAAGGCGCGCGGGGATTTTCAGGCGGCGGCAAAATTACGCACTGAAATTACCGCTTTGATTGGTGACGATCTTTCCAAGCTAAAGCCGGGCTCCGCCGATGCGATGAAGCTAAAGGACGTCTTGATCGCGCAAGGGGCGTGGAGCCAATATCTCGAAGTGGGTATCGGCCCAGACGCGGAAATCTTCACCAAAGCCCCGCCGATGTCAGCGGTCGGAACGGGCGCGGATGCGGGGCTGCACCCGATGTCGACCTGGAACAATCCGGAACCGGAAGTGGTGATTGTGGTTGCCTCGACGGGCAAAATTGTCGGTGGGATGCTTGGCAATGATGTGAATTTGCGCGATGTGGAAGGCCGCTCAGCGCTGCTCTTGGGCAAGGCGAAAGATAACAATGCCTCGGCTGTGACGGGGCCCTTTATCCGTTTCTTTGATGGGGCGTTTACGCTCGATGATTTGCGGACCGCCGTTGTAACATTACGGGTTGAAGGGCCGGATGGCTTCTCGCTTGAAGGCTCCTCCTCGCTTGCCAAAATCAGCCGCGATCTGGCGGATTTATCGGCGCAAATGCTTGGGAAGCACCACCAATATCCGGACGGGGCGGTGCTTTACACCGGCACGATGTATTCGCCGATCAAGGACCGTGATGCGCCCGGAAAGGGCTTTACCCATAAAATGGGCGATATCGTTACGGTGCACACGCCGAAGCTCGGCTCTATCGTGAGCCGGATGCAATCGGCCTATGATTGCCCGCCTTGGACGTTTGGGGCCTCGCATTTGATGCGGAATTTGGCCAAGCGTGGTTTGATTTGATTGCATTTTAGGGGCGTTTCCGGTAACGTTTCCGGAAACGGACGGAGAGCGGCAATGACAAGTTCGGCACGGGTTAGAAAACATCGTGAGAAAACGGCGCAAGGGATGCGCCGGATCGAAGTAATTGTCCCAGCTACCGCAGCCAATGATCTGCGCGCAGTGGCAAAAGCGCTGCGGCAAGGCGGTGCTGCCGCCGAAGCCGTCCGCAATGCCGTTAATCTAGAAATCGAACGGCCCCATGAAACCGCGCGCGCCTTTTTTGAGCGAATAATGGTTCATATTCCGCCCGGTGAACCCCTCGTCTATGAACGAGATCAGAGCACGGAAATGCGGGACTTTAATCTGTGAAGGCTCCGCATTTGCTTGATACCAATGTTATTGGTGAGATTGGACGAGATGACGGCGATCCCATTGTCTTAAATTGGTTGGAAACGATCCATAAAGCCGATATTCGTGTGGCCGCTTTAAGTTGGGGCGAATTGTCGTTTGGCGTTATGAAACTGCAAGAGGGCAAACGTCGGACCTATTTGGCCTCATGGCTTGAAGGGATGATTTCGCTTCATCGGACAACAACTCTACCTTTCGACATTGATACGGCCCAAATTTGGGGCCGCCTAATGGCAGAGCAACGGGCCGTGGGTCGTGAAAGACCGGCAGTTGATCTCCAAATAGCGGCAACGGCCTTGCGTCACGGGCTTCCTGTCGTTACGCGGAATACGAAACATTTTGAAGGCCTCGGATTGGTTGTCATCAATCCATGGTCCGATGAGGCCATCGTTTAAAAACAAAAAAGGACACTCCTTATGACCGAACATTTCAAAAATCTTATCGCTGGCGAATGGGTCGATGGCGCTTCCGTCTCGATCAATGTGAACCCATCCGACACCAATGACGTGGTCGGCCATTTTGCCCGTGCGTCCAAGGAACAAGCCGAGCAGGCGATTGCTGCGGCAAAGGCTGCGTTTCCGGCCTGGTCGCGGACCACGCCGCAAGAGCGTTATGAGATTTTGAAGAAGGCATCGGACGAGATTTTAGCGCGCAAGGACGAACTTGGTAAATTGCTATCGCGCGAAGAAGGTAAGACGTTGCCGGAAGGTATTGGCGAGGCTACCCGTGCAGGGCAGATTTTCGCGTTTTTTGCGGGTGAAGCGCTGCGCCTGATGGGCGAGACGGTGCCGAGCGTGCGTCCGGGTGTCGGCGTTGAAATGACGCGCGAAGCGGTTGGCGTTGTCGGCATGATCACACCTTGGAATTTCCCGATTGCCATTCCGGCCTGGAAGATTGCGCCAGCGTTGACCCATGGCAACACGATTGTGTTCAAGCCTGCCGATCTTGTGCCGGGTTCGGCTTGGGCCTTGGTCGATATTTTGAACCGCGCTGGATTGCCTAAGGGCGTGCTGAACCTTGTGATGGGTCGTGGCTCCGAAGTGGGTCAGGTGATTTTGAACCATAAGGACGTCAACGCGATCACATTTACCGGTTCGGTTGGTACGGGTCGTAAGGTTGCGGAAGCAGCGATTGCATCGTCACCGATGAAAAAGATGCAGTTGGAAATGGGCGGAAAAAATCCGCTTGTGGTGCTCAACGACGCTGATCTCAAGACGGCAGTGGAA
>Ga0208249_1000437_pt1 | contig 13756 bp, 12 predicted proteins | sample CryBogmetaGMA1M_FD_184546 | JGI IMG/M metagenome (GOLD analysis project Ga0208249, IMG submission 184546) | Freshwater microbial communities from Crystal Bog, Wisconsin, USA - MA1M (SPAdes) | ecosystem: Environmental > Aquatic > Freshwater > Lake | place: Crystal Bog, Wisconsin, USA | collected...
GTCGTCGCAGGTGGAGCCCGCGCCGCTGGCGCTGCCCGAGCCCGCCGACGCCGCGGCGGCACCTGCCCGCCCCGTCCCCGCCCATCCTGCCGAGGTGCCACCGGCCGCTGTGGCGGTGCCGGTGGCCTACGACCAGCCGCAGTCCGACGGCCGGCCGGTGCGGCTCGAGGTGAGCGTCGCCACCACCGCCTGCTTCGACGACAACGGCGACGGCACGAGCGACGGCATCGCGGTGACGTTCGAGCCGCGCGACGCCGCGGAGAAACTCGTGCCCGCCCCCGGGGCGGTGTCGATCACCGTGTTCGACACCACCAATCCGTCCACGCCGATCGCCTCGTGGTCGATTCCGACCGAGCAGGCCGCCACCCACTTTCGCCCGACCACGCGGCTCCGTGGGATGCACTTTCCGCTCCGCTGGACGGGCGGCCCGCCCACCGGGGATCACGTCCGCGTGGACGTGCGGATCACCGGCCCGGAGGGGGCGGTGCTCGAGGCCGACGCGACGATCCCGGCCCGCTGACCCTTGGCGGCACGATTTTCATCGTGGCCGCAGGTTTTCGAGTGGCCGCAGGTTTTCAACCTGCGGATCCTCTCCGCATGTGCAGGTTAAAAACCTGCACCCACTCTGGATGCACACAGCACACGACACGAACCCCGGCCAGCAATGGCCCGAAGGACCTTGCTGGCGTGATCACGCGCAACCCCAGCCAGCAATAACCCTTAGGGCATTGCTGGCGTGATCACGCGCAACCCCAGCCAGCAATGGCCCGAAGGGCATTGCTGGCGTGATTACAGCCCGCGGTCTTCGAGGAAGTTGAGCAGGTCGGCGACACGGTTGGAGTAGCCCCACTCGTTGTCGTACCAGCTCACCACCTTGACGAAGTTCCCGAGGCCGATCGTGTCGACGGCCGAGAAGATGGAGCTGTGCGGGTCGCCCTTGAGGTCGGTCGAAACCAGCTCCTTGTCGGTGTACCGCAGGATCCCTTTGAGGGGGCCCTCGGCGGCCTTCTTCATGGCCGCGTTGATGTCGGCCGGCGCGGCGTCCTTGCCGAGGATTGCCGTGAAGTCCACCACGCTGACCGTCGGCGTCGGGACGCGGAAGGCCATGCCGGTGAACTTGCCCTGGAGGGCCGGGATCACGAGGCCCACAGCCCGTGCCGCGCCGGTGCTCGAGGGGACGATGTTGAGGGCCGCGGCCCGGGCGTCACGAAGATCCTTGGCGGCGGTATCGACCGTCTTCTGCGAGTTGGTGTAGGCGTGCACGGTGGTGAGCAGGCCGCGGTCGATGCCCCAGGTCTCGTGGAGCACCTTGGCCACCGGCGCCAGGCCGTTGGTGGTGCACGAGGCGTTGGAGATCACGTGGTGCTTCTTCGGGTCGTACATCTCGTTGTTGACCCCGAGGACGATCGTGAGGTCCTCGTTCTTGGCCGGGGCCGAGATCACCACCTTCTTGACGCTGTCGCGCTTGTGGGCGACGGCCTTGGTGGCGTCGGTGAAGAAGCCGGTGCTCTCCACGACGATCTGCACGTCCTGGCTGCCCCACGGGATCGACCCCGGATCCTTCTCGGCGAACACGTGGATCTTCTTGCCGTCCACGAACAGGTCGTTGCCCTCGTAGCCCACCTTGCCCTTGAACGGGCCGTAGTTGGAGTCGAACTCGAGGAGGTGGGCATTGGTCTTCGCGTCGGTGAGGTCGTTGAGGGCCACCACCTGCACGTCGCCGTTGAGGCCGTACTTCTCGTAAATGGCGCGGTAGGTGAGGCGGCCGATGCGGCCGAAACCGTTGATGCCGACGCGGATGGGCACGGCGAGTCTCCTGGGACGGTGTCTGTGGGCCCGGCTGCTCCGCTCCGTTGCGGACGCCGATGCCTTTCTGGCGGGGCCGGGATGATACACGCCCCCGCCACAACCGCTCAAACGGCGAAAATCCTACGGCGGAAAGCAGGCCGGATGGCGGCCTGTCGAGCAGAATCGGCCGGGCGGCCGGTGGACGGCCGCGACGTCGGAAGGCTATGCATGTGCCTTCTCGTCGCGACGCGCCGCAGCCGGCCGGAGGCATGCTCGGCGCCGGCGGCACGTGTGAGTCCTCATCTCTGACGGAATGTCGGCGTCCGGCGTCCACACGTGTCACCGGCTTCTGCGCGTGCCTCCGGCCGGCTGCTGCCCTTCCGGGAGGCAGCGAACAAGCACGCACGAAGAGGCGAATGAACAGGCGAGCTCGGGGCTGCCCGTGCCCGGGAGCCGGCGTTGCTGACAAGCGCAGCCATGGATGGCGGAGCGCAGTCAGCATCGAGCGAGCGCAGGGCAGGATGCCCGCAGCGAGCGTCCGGCGATGGGCATGGGCAGCCCCGAGCGGGGAGGCCACCCAGGGCGGGATCCCACAGGTTGAAGACCTGCGGCCACTTCCGATCCCCATCGCTTACGCGATTGGGCTTCCTGACGGACGAACGTCCGGCGACGGAACACGGGCAGCCCTGAGCCGCCGCGGGTAAACTCCCGAGCATGCCGTCCCCCGTCATCGAACTCGAGCACATCCGCAAGTCGTTCGCCATGCCCGGCGGCGAGACCGTGGCCGTGCTCGACATCGAGCGGTTCGCCCTCGACGAGCGGGAGCAGGTCGCCCTCACCGGCCAGAGCGGCTCCGGGAAGTCGACGCTGCTCCACGTGATCTCGGGCATCATGCGGCCCGACGCCGGCCGCGTCCGCGTCGCCGGCCACGACATCACCCGGCTCGGGGAGGCGGCCACCGACCGATTGCGGGCCGACACGCTCGGCCTCGTGTTCCAGCAGTTCAACCTCCTGCCCGGATTCACGGCCCTGGAAAATGTCCTCGTTGCCATGTCGTTCGGCTCGGCCAAGCCCGACCGCTGGCGGGCCGCCGACCTGCTCGCCTCGGTCGGCCTGACCCACCGCCTCCACCACAAGCCGGGCGAGCTCTCGATCGGCCAGCAGCAGCGGGTGGCGGTGGCGCGGGCGCTCGCCAACCGGCCGCGGGTGATCCTCGCCGACGAGCCCACGGCCAGCATCGACACCGCCCACCAGGATCAGGTGATCGACCTGCTCACCACCACCTGCGCCGAGCACGACGTCGCGTTGCTCGTCGTCACCCACTCCCCCGAGGTCGCCGCCCGCTTTCCGAAGCGGCTCCGGCTCGAAGACTTCAACCGCGCCGCCGTCCACCACGGCTGATCACGACCTCCCGTCCATGTCACTCTTCGGCATCGCCTGGCGCACCATCCGGCAGCGGCTCCTGACCAGCGGCCTCACGGCCCTGTCGCTGGCGCTCGGCGTGGCGCTCGTCGTGGCCACGCTGGTGATCGGCGACGTGGTCACGCAGGCGTTCAAGTCGGGCTCTGGCCTGGGCTACAACATGATCGTGGGGGCGAAGGGCAGTCCGCTGCAGCTGGTGCTCAACAGCGTGTATCTCATCAGCAAGCCGATCGAGAACATCCCCTGGACGTTCTACGAGGAGTTCCTCCCCGCGACGGCCCGGCCCGACGGCGTCGCCGGCACGTTCGCGGGCAGCGTGCAGACGGCCGTGCCGATCTGCATGGGGGACTACTTCCGGAGCTACCGGGTGGTCGGCACCAGCGCCGCCTACTTCGACCGCCTGACCTACGGCGGCGGCGGCCCGCCCCGGCTGCCCCGCTGGCTCGTGCGGCTGCTTGGCCAGTCGACCGCGGCGGCCGCGCCGCGGCCCTTCGCCTTCTCAGCCGGCCGCAATTTCCGCGACGACGAGTTCTTCGGCGGCGTGCTCGGCAGCGAGGTGGCCGCGAGACTCGGCCTCAGGGTGGGCGATCCGTTCGCCCCCACGCACGGCGCCGACGACGGCCTCGTCCACGACCCGTTCACCGTCACTGGTATCCTCGCGCGGACCGACACGCCGGTGGACCGCGGCGTGTACGTCAACATGGAAGGCTTCTATCTGCAGGAGGGACACGCGAAGCCGGTCGAGGGGGCGGCACCGGCCGCCGGCTCGGCCCCGGGCACGCCCGCGCCGCTGCCCCGCGAGCAGCGCGAGGTGACGGCGATCCTCGTGGAGACGGTCTCGCTGCCGGGGCTGCCGGCCGAGCTCACCGCGATGGCCCTCAAGACGCAGCTCAACGAGGGCCGCGACGGCCAGGCGGCCGAGCCGATCCGCGAGATCAGCGTGCTGCTCGGGCTCTTCGTGCGGCCGCTCGAACTGCTGCTGTTGCTCGTCACCACCCTCGTCGTGATCGTGTCGGCGATCGGGATTCTCGTGAGCATGGTCGGCTCGGCGCTCGAACGCAGTCGCGACGTGGCCGTGATGCGGGCCCTGGGCGCCCGCCGCAGCCAGGTGCTCGCCACGGTCCTCATCGAGGCGGTGATCATCGCCCTCGGCGGCGGGCTCGCCGGCTGGGCGCTCGGCCACGTGCTCGTGGGGGCGATCGGCCCGCTGATCACCACCAACGCCGGCGTCTCGGCAACGCTGCTCTCGGCCGCGCCGACCGCCGAACTTCTGCTCGTGCCCTTCCTGATCGGCCTGGCGATCCTCGCCGCGCTTCTTCCGGCCCTGGCCGCCTACCGGACCGACGTGGCCAAGTGGCTGGGCTGAGCGCCGCGAGGGGCTGCCCGTACCCCGTCGCCGAACGCTCCTCCGTCAGGAAGCCCAATCGCGTCAGCGATGGGGGTCACGGCCTGCCGCGCCGCGAGGGGCTGACCGTACCCCGTCGCCGGACGCTCGCTGCGGGCATCCTGCCCTCCGCTCGCTCGATGCTGACTGCGCTTCGCCATCCTGGCTTCGCTGGTCAGCAACGCCGGCTCCCGGGGCACGGGCAGCCCCTCGCTGGGTTGATGGCGAGAACGGAGCAGCCGGCCGGAGGCACGCGCAGAAGCCGGTGACACTTGTGGACGCCGGGCGTCGATATTCCGTTGGGGCCGTGAACTCACAAGTGCCGCCGGCGCCGAGCATGCCTCCGGCCGGCTGCGGGGCCGTGCAGGTCTCCGTTCCTCGGGATCTGGCCAGCGGATACGATGACGGCATGAAGAACCTCCTCGCCGGATGCCTGATCGCGGTCGTGGCGGCGACCGCCCCCGTCACGGCCGTGGCCTGCCCGTTCTGCTCGGCGGTGTCGCTGACGTTCTCGCAGGAGATCGCCCAGAGTCAGGCGGCCGTGATCGCTCGGCTCGTCGAGCCGCCGCCCGCCGGGTCGCTGTCGCCCACGGCCGATGGCCCGCTGCCCAAGGGGAAGTTCGCAGTCGTCGAGGCGCTCAAGGGGGGCGACCTCGTCGCCGAGGCCGGCCTCTCCGGCGGCGATGCCACCCCGATCGAGACGATCATGCTCGAGGAGAAGCCGGTCGGCACGCTCTTTCTGCTGATGGGCGTGGAGCCGCCGAACCTCGTCTGGTCGAGCCCCGTTCGCGTCAGCGACCGCGGCGTCGACTACATCCGGAAACTCGCCAGCTTGCCGGAGAAGGGGCCCGAGCGGCTCGCCTTCTTCCAGGACTACCTCGAGGACGAAGACGAGACGCTCGCCCGCGACGCCTACGACGAGTTCGCCATCGCCCCCTACGCCGACGTGCGCGGGCTGAAGGAGAAGATGAACGCGGCGAAGCTCCTGGCCTGGATCGAGAATCCGAAGGTGCAGGCCAACCGCCGCCGGCTCTACGCCACCATGCTCGGCGTGTGCGGCTCCGCGGATGACGCCGAGCGGATCGGGAAGATCCTCTCCGGCGAGAGTCTCACGCCGGAGCAGCTCGAGGCCCGCAGCGGCCTTGACGCCTTGATCGCCTGCTACGTCGCGCTCAAGGGTCCTGCGGCACTCGACCTCGTCGACCGGCTGTTCCTCGATCGCCAGGGGCGCGAGGTGCCGTTCACGGAGACCTACGCGGCGGTGATGGCGCTGCGGTTCCTCGGCGAGGAGTCGGATCTCGTGCCCAAGGATCGCGTGCTCGCGTCGCTGCGGTTGCTGCTCCAGGAGCCGAAGCTCGCCGACCTCGTGATCGCCGACCTCGCCCGCTGGCAGGACTGGTCGGCCATCGACCGCCTGGTCACGCTCTTCAAGGAGGCCAAGGCCGACAACATCTTCGTCCGCGAGCCGATCGTGAACTACCTCCGCGCCTGCCCGCTCCCGGAGGCCGCCGCGGCGGTCAAGGAACTGGAGACGATCGACCCCGAGGCCGTCCGCCGGGCCGCCACGCTCGCCGGCATCGCCGGGCTCGTCGCCTCCGGCACGGTGACCCCGGTCGTCGCGCCGCCGGACGCCGATCCCGACGACAACTCCGGCCGCACCGCCGCCGCTTCGGTCGCGGACGAGTCCGGGTCCCCCCTCCCGATCGCCGTGGCACCGGTGCTGGCCGACGACGACGCCACCGACGACGTCCCGGGGCGTGATCCCTTGCAGCCCGCCGCGCCGGCCGCGGCGCCGGCGACTCCCGCCACCTTCAACGGCGCGCCGCGCTGGAAGTGGATCCTCTGGGGGGCCGTGGTGCTCGCGATCGCGGTGGTCTCGCGGGCCGCGATGCGGACCGTCCCCGCCGGCAGCCGCTGACCCCATGGGCACGAGCCTCTTCGACTCCCCGGCGCGGCCCCTGCGGGATGCGGACTCCCGTGACGAAGGCGATTCGTATCGCGCGATCTCGGGCGCCGCGATCGCCGCGGCGGCGGTGGCCGCGGTGTCACCGGTCGCCTTCTTCGGCTGGTCGCTCGTCGCCGTGCCGCTGATCGGCGCGGTGCTCGCCGGGATCGCCCTGCGCGACATCGCCAGCCGCCACCCCCTGCTCACCGGCCGGCCCCTCGCGGTCGTGGCGCTCGTCGCGTCGCTGATCACGCTCGCTGCGAGCATCACCGCCCATGCCCGCGAATATGCCACCGAACTGCCCGAAGGCTTCGTCCGGCTCTCGTATGCCGACCTCCAGCCGGCCGAGGGCGAGCAGGCAACCCGCGTTCCCGATTCGGCCCGCGCCATGGACGGCCGCGACGTCCTGCTCAAGGGCTACATCTATCCCGGCAAGCAGCAGCATGGCCTGGTGCAGTTCCTGCTCGTCCGCGATCAGGGCGACTGCTGCTTCGGCGGCAATCCCAAGATCAGCGACCGCGTGCTCGTGCAGCTCGCCGACCCCGCCGGCATCGACTTCACGCCCAAGCTGACCAAGGTCGCGGGCCGGTTCCGCGTGCAGCCCGCGGGCACGGCCGATCTCCAAGGGGGCGTGCTCTACCATCTCGACGCGGCGCAGGTCCGCTGACATGGCACCTCGCCCGACATCCCGCGCGGCCCTCGTCGTCGGCTCGTGCCTCCTCGTCGGCTGTGGTCCGCCTGCGGCATCGACCGGCACACCGCGGCCCGCAGCCGCCGCGTCGGCCCCGGCTTCCGCTCCCGGCCCCGTCGCCGTCTCGGCGCCGCTGCGGGAGATCACCTTCGACGACCTCAAGCTCGAGATGCAGAAGGGCGACCCCTTCACCCGCGACCGCCTCACGCCGCGGGTGACGGAGCTCGAGCGGCAGCGGGTGCGGATCCGCGGCTACATCCTTCCCAGCTTCCAGCAGAGCGGCCTCACGCAGTTCGTGCTGGTGCGCGACAATCAGGAGTGCTGCTTCGGCCCCGGGGCGGCCCTCCACGACTGCGTCGTGGTGCGGATGCAGCCCGGGCGGACGGCCGATTTCTCGATCCGGCCCGTCGCGGTCGAAGGCCGATTCCGCGTGGACGAACTCCGCGGCCCCGACGGGCGGCACCTGGCGATCTACGCCCTCGACGGCGAGCAGGTGCAGTAGCCGACAAAACCCGCCGCTCGCCTGCTGGCTCCCTGCTGCCGGATAGTGCTACCATCGCCCCGCATCCGTCCGCCCAATCCCGGGAGGCGGACACCTCCGACGCGATCGATCATGAATCTCTTCGACCCCGAGTCGTGGTTCTGGCTCTACGACATCCCGCCGTTTCGGCTGTCGCTGCTCTTCGTCGCGGTGTTCGTCGGCTTCTACTGGATCGGTTCGATCATCGTCCGGCCGATCCTCCGGCAGTTCGTCAAATACACGGCCGGCTCCAACGACATCGTCGGTTACGTGCTCTCGTGCTTCTGCGTGTTCTACGGCCTGCTGCTCGGCCTGATCGCCGTCACGGCCTACCAGAACGTCGCCGAGGCCGGTGCCAACGTGACCCGCGAGGCCGCGGCCCTGTCAGCCCTCTACGAAGACGTCTCCCGCTACCCCGAGCCGCACGCCCAGAACCTTCGCTGGCTCCTCCGCGACTACACCCGCTACGTGATCAAGTACGCCTGGCCGCTGCAGCAGCGGGGGATCGTGCCGCAGGAGGGGGCGATCCGGGCGGCCGCGTTCTACGACCGGCTCCTCGAGTTCAAGCCCTCCACGCCCGCCGAGGAACTCCTCCATGGGGAGGCTCTGCACCAGTTCAACGGGTTTCTCGAGGCGCGGCAGATGCGGCTCTACTCCGTGAAGTCGTCGCTGCCGGCCTCGATGTGGTATGTGATGATCCTAGGCGCGGTCCTCAACATCGCGATCTGCTGGCTGTTCGACATGCGGTTCATCACGCAGCTGATGCTCGGCGGCATCCTCGCCGCCTACCTCGGCATCATGATGCACCTGATCTTCGACATGAATCAGCCGTTCCGGGGGGACGTGAGCATCACTCCCGAACCCTTCGAAACCCTCTACGCGCGGATGGAGGACAACTGAATGCCTCCCGCTGCAAAGACCACGCGCCGCGACGCCCTCCGCTGTGGCGCGGCGGCCACCCTGGCCGCCGCCCGGGCCCTGGCACCGGCACTGTTCGCCGGCTGCTCCCTCGGCATCCCGCCGCGGGCGAAGACGGTGACCGTGGGGCTGCTCCACTCGCAGACCGGTCCGCTGGCGATCAGCGCCACGTCGCTCCGCGACATCCAGCTGCACGCGTTCGAGCAGATCAATGCGGCCGGCGGCATGCTCGGCCGGCAGATCGAGGTCCGGGCGCCCGACACCCGCTCCCAGACCAACCTCTTTCCGAAGCGGGCCCTCCAGGTGCTCGACGCCGGCGCCGTGGCCGCGTTCGGCTGCTGGACGAGCGCCAGCCGCAAGGCGGTGCTGCCGATCTTCGAGGAGGCGAAGAAGCTGCTCTTCTACGCGGTGCAGTACGAGGGGAACGAGTCGTCGCCCTACGTGGTCTATGGCGGCACGGTCCCCAACCAGCAGATCATGCCGACGCTCGACTGGCTGGCGTCGGCCGCCGGCGGCCTCCGCAAGAAGCTGTTCCTGGTCGGCTCCGACTTGGTCTTTCCACGGACGGCGAACTTCGTCGCCAAGAAGCATCTCAAGGCCCAGGCGAAGGAACTGCATGTGGTCGGGGAGGAATACCTGCCCCTCGGCGACCGCAACTTTTCCGGCGTCGTGCGGAAGATCCTCGACGCGGGCGCCGACTGCGTGCTGAGCACCGTCAACGGCGATTCGAACCTCGGCCTGTTCGCCGCGCTCGCCGAGGCCCAGGTCGACCCGCGGAAGATTCCGGTGGTCTCCACGAGCATCGGCGAGGACGAGCTTCGCAGCCTGCTGCCGTCCCAGGTCACGGGCCACTACGCCTCCGGCTGCTACTTCCAGAGCCTCGACACGCCCGCCAACCGGACGTGGATCGACGGCTTCCGAAAGGAGTTCGGCTACGACCGCGTGACCGACGACCCGATGGAGCCCGGCTGGTGCCTCGTGCACCTCTGGAAGCAGGCGGTGGAGAAGGCGGGCTCGTTCGACACCGCGGCGGTCCGCCAGGTTTTTCGTGAGGGCCTGGAGTTCGCCGGCCCGGGCGGCCCCGTGCGGCTCGATCCGAAAACACAGCACACCTCGAAGTTCTTCCGGATGGGGCGGATTCGGAGCGACCGGCAGTTCGACATCGTCCAGGCCTCGCCGGAGCCGATCGTCGCCGATCCCTATCCGGAGGTCGCGTTTCCGGGCTGGAGCGTCGACTGGACGAAGGATGGCGTCACCCGCGGTGCGGAGGTCGACATCGATGGCGAGGTTTGAAATCCAGGAAACCGAGGGCATGCGCTGGGTGAAGGTCGGCCTCGACGACGACGACGTCCGCGCCGAACGGGGAGCCCTCAACCACTACAAGGGCACGATCAAGATGGACGTGCCCTTTCCCACGCTCAAGGCCTGGTGGGTGTCGCTGTTCTCCGACGAGTCGCTCCTGAGGCCGCGATACTACGGCACGGGCGACGTCTACCTCGACTCCTCGCTCGGCGGCTTCCACGTCATGCAGGTTCACCCGGGCGAACGGTGGATCCTCGACACGAAGTGCTTCTGGGCGAGCGACGGCGAGGTGCAGCTCTCCGTGCACCGCGAGGCGTTCTGGACGTCGTACTGGGCCGACCAGGGCATCTTCTGGTACAAGACCGCGCTCAAAGGGGACGGTCAGGCGGTGCTCTCCGTGCCCGGCCCCGTCGAAGAGGTGTCGCTCGACGACGACCAGCTCGTCGTCGATGGGCCGCAGGTGGTCGCCCACACCGCCGGCATCCGGCTCTCGATGCGGCGGCCGGCACGGTCGTGGCTGAGCTACTGGATGTCGGGCCAAAAACTGGCCTACGCCTACCGCGGCACCGGCCGGATCCTCCTCTGCACCACGCCCTACTGGCGGGCCCGCATCAAGGCCGACGCAGCGACGTCCGCGACGGCGTGAGGCCGGGCCCGATTCCGGCGGCGCGGCCCCCGTGCGGCCGCGGGTTGCGGCGCGGGGGTTTTTCGGGATATTTGCCTCGTCAGTCGGCCACTCCACCCGCCGCGAGCCCCACGCGATGAAGATCCACGAGTTCCAGGCCAAGGACCTCCTCCGCTCCGCCGGCGTGCCCGTGCTCGCCGGGAAGATCGCCCGTACGCCCGACGAGGCCGCCGCCGCGTTCACCGCCCTCGGCACGCCGGTGTGCGCGGTCAAGGCGCAGATCCACGCGGGTGGCCGCGGCAAGGGGAAGGTGCAGGGCTCGGAACAGCGGGGCGTGGAACTCGCCAAGAGTGCCGCCGACGCCACACGGATCGCGGCCGGGCTCCTCGGCAACACGCTGGTCACGATTCAGACCGGCCCCGAGGGGCAGGTGGTCCGGCAGGTGTTCGTGGAGAGCGGCTGCGCCATCGACCGCGAACTCTACTGCGCTGTGCTCGTCGATCGCCGCGTCGGCTCCCCCGTGCTGATCGCCAGCACCGCCGGCGGCATGGACATCGAGGAGGTGGCAGCGAAGACGCCGGAGCTGATCCTCACCGAGCCCTTCGACGCCGACCGCGGCCTGGGCGCCTACCAGGCCCGCGTGCTCGCCTCGAAGCTCGGGCTCCCCACGGCCAGCTGGCGGCATGCCGAAGCCTTCTTCCGCAAGCTCTGCCAGGCCTTCGTCGACCTCGACGCCTCGCTTGTCGAAATCAACCCGCTGGTGCTCACGAAGGACGGCACGCTCGTCGCCCTCGACGCCAAGATGACGTTCGACGACAACGCCCTGTTCCGCCACAAGGACATCGCGGCCCTCCGCGACGAGGCGGAGGAGGAGCCGGCCGAGACGCGGGCCGCCGCCGCGGGCCTCTCCTACGTGAAGCTCCACGGCACGATCGGCTGCCTCGTCAACGGCGCCGGCCTCGCCATGAGCACGATGGACCTCGTGAAGTATCACGGCGGCGAGCCGGCGAACTTCCTCGACGTGGGGGGCGGGGCCGACGTCAAGCAGGTCACCGAGGCCTTCCGGATCATCCTCTCCGACCCGCACGTGAAGGCGATTCTCGTCAACATCTTCGGCGGCATCATGCGGTGCACCACGATCGCCACGGCACTCGTCGAGGCCTCGAAGACGATCGGCTTCACCGTGCCCCTCGTGGTCCGCCTCGAGGGCACCGAGGTCGAAGAGGGGAAGAAGATCCTCGCCTCGAGCGGCGCGAAGATCATCACCGCCGACGGCCTGACCGACGCCGCCCAGAAGGTCGTGGCCGCGGCCAAGGCCTGAATCGCCCACCCCACCCCGGACTCCCACTCCCATGAGCATCCTCGTCAATCGCGACACGCGGGTCATCTGTCAGGGCATCACCGGCAAAGTCGGAGAGTTCCACACCCGGGGCTGCCTCGACTACGGCACGCGGATGGTGGGGGGCGTGACGCCGGGCAAGGGGGGCGAAGAAGTCGCCGGGCTGCCGGTGTTCAACACGGTGTCGGAGGCCCGCGACGCCACCGGCGCCAACGCCACGATGATCTTCGTGCCACCGGCCTTCGCCGCCGACGCGATCCTCGAGGCAGTCGACGCGGGGATCGAGCTGGTGATCGCGATCACCGAGGGGATCCCGGTGATCGACATGGCCCGCGTGATGCCGGTCGTACGGGCCTCGAAGAGCCGCCTCATCGGCCCCAACTGCCCGGGCGTGATCACGCCGGGGCAGTGCAAGATCGGGATCATGCCCGGCTACATCCACACCCCCGGCCACGTGGGCGTGATGAGCCGCTCGGGCACGCTCACCTACGAGGCCGTCTGGCAGCTCACCCAGCTCGGCCACGGCCAGAGCACCTGCGTGGGCCTCGGCGGCGACCCGCTCGTCGGCTCCTCGTTCATCGACATTCTCGCCCTCTTCCAGGCCGACCCCGACACGCATGCGATCCTGATGATGGGCGAGATCGGCGGCAGCGCGGAGGAGGAGGCGGCCGAGTACGTGAAGCACCACGTCACCAAGCCCGTGGCCGCCTTCATTGCCGGCCGGACGGCCCCGCCGGGCAAGCGGATGGGCCACGCCGGGGCGATCATCTCCGGGGGCAAGGGGACGGCCGAGGCCAAGCTGGCGGCCCTCCGGGACGCCGGGATCGAGGTGGCCGAGAGCCCGGCCGACATGGGCTCGGCACTCGTCCGGGCGATCGAAAAGCGGCGGGCCTGACCGCCGGCCAGACCGCCAAACGAACCCTGGTGGCCCGAAATGCGTAGGGTCTTTGTCCGGCGGGCTTCGCCGGGCGATAATTCTTCCGGCCGGCGATCCCCCATGGTGAACTCATGAATCGGAAGCAGCCGTTCGGCCGGATCGAGCCGCTCGAAGCCCGCCAGGTGATGCACGTGGAGGTGCTGGCGCCGCTCGCCGACGTCACCGCGGCCCCCGGGGCCGCCCCGGCGACCATTTCGCTGGCGGGGCACTTCGACGATAGCCACGTCACCGGCACGGTCGTACGGTTCGACGTGAACGCGCCCGCACCGAACGACAAGGTCTACGTCGAACTCTTCGACCAGCCGGGCGAGAATCGGCTGCGGACGACTCCGGCCACGGCCGCCAACTTCCTCTCGTACGTCGACGGCGGCCACTACAAAAACACCTTCATCCATCGCTCGGTGCCGGGCTTCGTGGTCCAGGGCGGCGGCTTCTATGCCACGGGCACTCCCGAGCTGCTGGGCAACGTCACCCAGTTCGCCGCGGTGGTCAATGAGCCCAAGCCGGCGGGCACCACCGCGCCGAACAACATCCGCGGCACGATCGCGATGGCAAAGGTCGGCGATAACCCCAACAGCGCCACCAACCAGTGGTTCTTCAACCTCGCCGACAACTCCGCCAACCTCGACAATCAGAACGGCGGCTTCACGGTGTTCGGCCGCGTGCTCGGCAGCGGGATGACCGCGGTGGACGCCATGGCCGCCGTGCCGCGGTTCGGCTATAACTCGCCGTTCGACACGATACCCCTGCGAAACGTCCCGGGCGCGGATCCGAGCACCAATCCGTCGTTCACCAACGCCGCGGTCAGTGCCGACACGCTCACGGCCGACAGCTTCGTCCGGTTCCCGCAGATCGTCCGCGTGGGTGAACTCGTCTACACGGTCT
>Ga0208249_1000440_pt1 | contig 13741 bp, 10 predicted proteins | sample CryBogmetaGMA1M_FD_184546 | JGI IMG/M metagenome (GOLD analysis project Ga0208249, IMG submission 184546) | Freshwater microbial communities from Crystal Bog, Wisconsin, USA - MA1M (SPAdes) | ecosystem: Environmental > Aquatic > Freshwater > Lake | place: Crystal Bog, Wisconsin, USA | collected...
ATTCCTGATCGGCCGCAACGGTGAGCCGAAGACGAACGGGGCGTCGATCGCGATCGTGGACAGCAAGGGCGACGCGTTGATGAAAAGAACCGGCGTCGAACAGGGCAAGAGCTACGAGTTCCGGTATTCCAAAAAGTACGAGGAGGGCGACGCGCTCCAGTTCCAGGTCGGCACCGACTACAAGACCGGCACGCCGGTCGGGCTCGACGTCACGATTTCCGCCTCCACAGAGACGGCACCGTGACCACCGCAACTCTCTTTGATGGAGTTTGAAATGCACCGGGGTCGTAACATGAATGCACACCTCGCCGCAATGCTCGCCGTCGTGGCCGTGGTTTCCGCGGGCTCGGTCCGCGCGGCGGATCCGCAGGTTCGCACGGTGAACATCCAGTTCGCGGGCCGTGGCGGAACGCCACAGGGTGCGGAGGATCCGCCGCCACCCGCGTACCGTGGCAGGGGCGTCGTCGGCGAGGGTACTTTCTGGAACGTCGTCTCGGCGAACTCCCTCAAGCCCCCGCTCGTGCTCGATCCCGTCGTGGGATTCACCGCCGACGAAGGAAACGTTCCCGTCGCGCTGGAGCTGGACCATCGCGACTGGACCGGCGCGGATCACTTTCCTCCCGAGCAGGGGGCGGCGCTCGAGCATCCGCTGCTCAACTCGTATCTCGTGGCCCAGGGGAAGCCGGCCCAGCTCGTGCTTTCCCGGCTGATCCCAGGCGAACGCTACCGGATCGTCGTCTTCGCCTCGAACTCCCGAGGCGGGGCCGGTGCCCGGATCCAGCCCCGGGGCGGACAGCGCGCCGACGCGACCGGCACCGCAACGTCGCCGTTTCCCGTGCGGGGCGAAGACTACGTGGAGTTCGACGCCGTCGCGGCCGACGCCTCCGGCGACGTCACGCTCGACGTCCTGCCCGGCGAAGGGGCGGCGGTGGTCAACGGCCTGCAAATCCACGGCCCCTTCGACGAGGTCGCCCCGGCGGCGTCCTCCACCCCGTCGATTCGAGACTGGTCCGCTGCCTGGCTGCCCGACCCCGAAAGCGAAACGGCGAGGGGCAAAGTTCCCTTCAGCTTCTCGTACGGTGGAAAGTCCTTTCGGGAACTCGCCCCCACGTGGACGTTCACCGCGACGAGGGTCTCGGCCCGGGAAACCCTGTCGACGTGGCGCGATCCCGACACCGGGCTGGTGGTCGAGCTGCGCGTCAAGACATTCGACGACTTTCCCGTGGTGGAGTGGGTCGCGACCCTTTCGAATCAGGGCGACCGGCCGACCCCCGTCATCTCCCGACTCGAGGGTCTCGACAGCCAGTTCCGCGGGGAGCCGAAGCACGGCTACACGCTGCATCACAACCTCGGCAGCCGCACGTTGGTCGATGACTTCGCGCCGCAGCGCACCGTGCTCGAGCCGGATGCGGCCGTGACGATCTCGACCGCGGGCGGCCGTCCGGCCATGGCGAACCTCCCCTTCTTCAACGTCTCCTGGAAGAGCGGCGGAGCCATCGTCGCCATGGGGTGGCCCGGCCAGTGGGAGGCGGTCTTTTCGCGGAAGGAGTCCGGCACCCGCCTGGGCATCACGGCAGGCCAGGAGAGCCTGGAAACGTCGCTCCGTCCACAGGAAACGATTCGCACGCCGCGCATGGCGCTGCTCCTCTACGAGGGCGACTTCATCGCCGGGCAGAATCTGTGGCGACGCTGGGCGAGGGCACACCTCATCCCGCGCGTCGGCGGCCGACCGGTCGGCCCGATCCTGACGGCCTGCACCTCGCATCAAACCCGTGAGATGGAGCTCGCAACCACGCGGAATCAGAAGGAGTACATCGACGGCTATATCGCCCGCGACATCAAGCCCGACTTCTGGTGGATGGACGCCGGGTGGTACGAAGGGGATGGATCGTGGGTCTCCACCGGAACGTGGGTGGTGGACAAGAAGCGATTCCCGGGTGGCCTCAGCGAGATCTCCGACCACGCGCACTCGCTCGGCCTCAGGTCGATCCTGTGGTTCGAGCCCGAGCGCGTCAGCCCGGGAACCGAGCTGTTTCGGACCAAGCCAGAGTGGCTGCTGGCCCCGGTGAATCTGCCACCGGAGCTGCGCTACCAAAAAGACCGCGACTGGAGGCTGCTCAATCTCGGGAATCCGGAGGCCCGTGCCTGGATCACCGAGCGCGTCAGCGGCCTCATCGCCAGCGAGAAGATCGATTGCTATCGGCAGGATTTCAACATGGATCCGCTCGACTATTGGCGCTCGGTCGACGAGCCCGGGCGGACGGGCATCGCCGAAAATCTCCACGTGCAGGGCTATCTCCGCTTCTGGGACGACCTCAAGCAACGGCATCCCGGCTTGCTGATCGACAGCTGCGCCAGCGGCGGCCGCCGCAACGACCTCGAGGCCATCAGCCGCGCCCTGCCGTTCCTGCGAAGCGACTACGTGTTCGAGCCGACCGGGCTGCAGGGGCAGACCTACGGCCTCTCGTTCTGGCTCCCCTACACCGGCACGGGGATCGCCGACGCCGTCTCCCTGCGGGCGTCGAAGATCTCCGCCAGTGGGCATTATCTGCCACCCCCCGGCCCTGCAGACCGCATCTGGACCGATTACCTGTTCCGCAGCCAGATGACAAGCGCCCTCATTTCGTGCATCGACACGCTGAACGAAGACGTGGACTTCGATCGCCTGCGCGTGCTCTTCGCGCAGTGGCGTCGTGTCGCGGCGAACTACTCCGGCGACTACTACCCGTTGACCGGATACTCCACGGGCAATGATTGCTGGATGGCGTTTCAGTTCGACCGGCCGGAGGCTGGTGCCGGCATGGTGCAGGCCTTCCGACGCCCCGAATCCCCCTACACAGCCGTGGTCCTGCCGCTCCGCGGTCTCGACAAGGACGCCCAGTACGTCGTGCGCGACGTCGACCGCGACGAACCGCGCACGGTCGCGGGTGCGGAACTCCTCGAGACGGGCCTTCCGGTGGAGATCGCCACGAAACCCGGTGCCGTCATCATCACCTACGAAAAGGTGGCTCCCGGAGAGCAGGGCCGCTGACCGCCCCGACTCGACGGACTCGTCTGACGATATCTCTTGCAACAGATTGGCTCGGCCATGGCGAAGGCGACGATCGGACTGCTGCTCGCGGGCAAAGGCAAACGTCAGCTGACGATGACGAACGCGGCCGACTACAACACCGCCCGCGCCGCGGCCGAGGCGGGCATCGACATCATTCTCGCCCGCGGAATCACCGACGAGCGACAGATCGGGCTGGTGCTCGACCAGATCGTCGCCGGCGCGCCGAGCACGGTGATCGTCTGCAATCTCCCCGCGACCATCGCCTACGTCAGCGACGCGGAGGCGATCCGGGCGGCGATGATCGCCCGGGACCACGGGGCGGACATCATCTACTCGTCGGGCAACTCGCTGCGTCGCTTCGAGGCCATGGCCGAGCTCGGCATCAACTTCGGCGGTCACGTGGGCCTCGTACCCATCCGGGCGAGTCGCGAGGGCGGGCTCGGCGCACGGGGAAAGACGCTCGATCAGGCGATCCGGATCTACGAGGAGACGCTCGCCTTCCAGAGGGCGGGCGCCGTCATGGTGGAGATGGAGTGCGTCGCGGCCGACATCGCGGCCGAAATCACGAAGCGGGTCGACATCCTCGTGATGTCGCTCGGCAGCGGGTCCGGGTGCGACGGGCAGTTTCTGTACAGCACCGACCTCCTGGGGTTCCACGAGCCGCGTTTCCCGGGAATGAACAAGCCGTACGAGGGGCCGCTGCCCAGGCACGCCAGGCGCTACGCGAACCTGTTCGACGAGGCGAAGCACGGCTTTGCCGAGTTCAAGGCCGACGTCGAGCGCGGCGACTTCCCCGGGCAGGCCGAGACGATCAAGGTTGATCCATCCGTGGTCGCCGCCTTCCGGTCTCGGATCGACGGGCCCGCCCCCTCGTGAACCGGCGTGTTGAAGGGTTCCGCCCGCCTCGACCCCGACGGCCGCAGGCGGCTACGCGAACACGACCGTGCGCCTGCCGTGCAGAAACACCCGCTCCTCGAGCACGAGCCTCACGGCCCGGGCGAGCACCAGTTTCTCCACGTCGCGGCCCGCCTGGGCCATGCGCTCCGACGTGAACGAGTGGTCCACGGCGATCACGTCCTGCGCGATGATCGGACCGTCGTCGAGTTCGGCGGTCACGAAATGGGCCGTGGCACCGATCAGCTTCACGCCCCGGGCGTAGGCCTGGCGGTAGGGGCTCGCCCCCGCGAATGCCGGCAGGAACGAGTGGTGGATGTTGACCAGGCGATTGGCGTAGCGGGCGACGAACGGCTCCGAGAGCACGCGCATGTAGCGGGCCAGCACGATGTAGTCGGGCGCATGCACGTCGATGGCCGCGGCCACGGCGTCCTCGTGGGCCTCGCGGCTCACGCCCTCGTGCGGCACGTGCTGGAACGGCACGCCGAACCGCTCGACGAGCGGGCGGAGCACGTCGTGGTTGCTCACCACACCCACGATCCGCCCCGGGAGGTCGCCCACGGCGTCGAGCAGGAGCAACTCTCCGAGGCAGTGGGGCTCACGCGTCGCGCAGATGACGATGGGCCGCCGCTCCTCGCGGGTCACGCGAATGTGTGCGGCAGGCGGCAGCACCCGCCGCAGGTCGGCCTCCAACGCCGGCGCGGACACGGGCCCGTCCGCCCCCGCCACCTCGGCCCGAAAGAAGAACTGCCGCTCGACGGTGTCGACGTATTCCGAGTTGCACTCGATGTTGAGCCGCCGGGCCTCGAGCACGCCCGTGATCCGGTGGATCAATCCCACGTCGTCCGGGCAGGTCACGAGCACGATTTCACGCGATCCGCGGCCGACGCCGTGGTCGGTGCCGACACCCCGGTGAACGACGCCGGAAACTGAATGACCGCTCATGGGCGTGAGTATCACGCAGGTGTCCTGCGCCGTCCAGACCCGAGGGCTCGACGGCCCGGGCCGGGTGCCCTCTCGCCCGCACCGCGGCGGTGTGGGCTTCCTCTTTCAGTCGACAGTCGACCGTACCGCACGTGGGCCTCCGGCCGCGCCCGAGTTGGCGGCACGCCGATCGGATGGTATGGTGAGGCCATGCAATCCGAAGCTCGTCTCAGGCCGATGTGGACTGCGTTCGTCGCGGCGATCGGCGGGTTCCTCTTCGGCTACGACCTCGGCCTGATCGGCGCCGCCAACGTCTACCTCGAGGAGCAGTTCAAACTCTCCGCGGCCGCGCTCGGCTTCGCGACCGCGAGCGCCGTGCTCGGCTGCATTCTCGGGCCCGTCTTCGGCGCCTGGATCTGCGACGTCATCGGCCGCAAGAAGACCATGATCGTGGCGTCGCTCCTCCTCGCGGTGAGCGCCGTGTTCACGGCGGTGCCCGACGTGCTGTCCGACGGCTCCACCGCCGGCATCATGTGGTCGTTCAACTTCTTCCGGTTCGTCGGCGGTCTCGGTGTGGGGCTCTGCTCGATCGCCTCGCCGATGTACATCGCCGAACTCGCCCCGCCGACCAAGCGCGGCCGCTTCGGGCTGATGTACCAGCTCGCCGTCGTCCTCGGGCACGCGGTCGCCCCCTTGCTCGCGTGGGGGATCGTCGCCTGGCTGCGGATCAAGCATGGCGTGCAGCAGGGCGATGTGCCGGAGGCGTGGGCGCTGCAGCCGTGGCGCTGGATGTTCTTCTCCGAGATGGCCAGCATCCTCGCTTTCCTGGGCTTCGTCTTCCGCCTGCCGGAGAGCCCCCGCTGGCTCGCCGAGAAGGGTCGGTTCGACGAGGCGGAGGGCATCCTTCGCCGGATCGACGGCCCGGAGTTCGCCCGCTCGGAGATCCAGGAGATCCGCGGCACGCTGCACGCGGAACAGTGCCGCTGGTCCGACCTGCTGGCGGGCGGCATGCCCTGGGCGCTGTTCATCGGCATCATGCTCGCGTTCTTCGGCAACTGGACGGGCTGGAGCGTGATCGGCGGCTACATCCCGCGACTCTTCGAGGCGGCTGGCTACCGCCGCGAGGACGCCATCCGCGACTTCGTGTTCGTCTACGGCGCGATGGCCGCGCTGACGCTCGTCTCGATCTCGCTGGCGGACCGCGTCGGGCGGCGGCCCCTGTGGATGTGTGCCTCCCTGCTGGGAGTCGTCATCACGCTCCTCTGCGGGTTCGTCTTCGCCTGGGGCTGGCAGGGCACGCCGGTGATGATCGTGATCGCGCTCGTCACGATCCCCCACGGCCTGGCGCTCGGGGGCCTACCCTGGCTGATGATGTCGGAGCTCTATCCGACGCGTCTGCGGGCCAAGGCGGTGGCCGTCACCACGACGACGCTCTGGGTCTTCATCTTCACGGGGGCCTACCTCTTCCCGTCGATCACGGCCTGGTCGGAGCGCACGTGCGGCTCGGTGGCGGCCGCGTTCTGGTTGTTTACCGGGGTCTGCATCCTCTCGTTCCTGTTCGGCTGGTTCCTCATGCCCGAGACGAAGGGCCGCACGCTCGAGGAGATCGGCGAATCCTGGACGTCCCCGCGGCGGTGAGCCGGCGGGCACCCCCTGCACCCATGCATTTCCTCGGCGTCGACGTCGGCTCGAGCTTCATCAAGGGGGCGGTGCTCGACGTCGACTCGGCCGCAGTTTCCCACGTCGAACGAACGGCGGCGCCCGAGCCCGTCGGCGGCCTCGAGCCCACGTTCCGCGAGGTCGACCCGGACGCGTTCCTCGAGGGCACCCGGCTGGTGCTCGAGCGGCTGCACCGCCACGCTCCCGACGCGGCCGGCGTGGTCCTCTGCAGCCAACTCCACGGGACGCTGCTCTGCGACGGCGAGGCCCGGCCGCTCGGGCGTTTCGTCACCTGGCAGGACACGCGGACGCTGCTCCCGCCGCCCGGCGCGGGCGAATCGTGCTTCGACGAGATCGAGCGGCTCGTGGGGCCCGATGATCGCCGCCTGCTGGGCAACGAGCGCGTGCCCGGGCTGCCGATCAACCAGCTCTACTGGCTCGCGCGGCACGGGTTGATGCCGGCCGGTGCGATTCCTGCGACACTCCCATTTTTCGTGGCGGCCCGTCTCTGCCGCGCCCCCGTCGCCTGCGACATCACGCAGGGCTACGGCCAGGGGGCGGTGAACGTCCGCACGCTCGACTGGCATCGCCCCGTGCTCGAGCGGCTCGGCCTCGATCGGCTCGCGTGGCCGCGGATCGTGCCCCAGGGCGCCGTTGTCGGGGAGTGGAGCCACGACGGGCGGTCGCTGCCGGTGTACGCCCCCGTGGGCGACTACCACTGCTCGCAGGTCGGGGCGCTCCTGCAGCCCGACGAGCTTTCCGTGAACGTTTCGACCGGCTCCGCCGTGATCCGGATCGCGCAGGGCTGCGAGATGGGCGACTTCCAGACGCGGCCCTGGTTCGACGGCACCTACCTCAAGACGATCACGCATATTCCCGGCGGGCGCGCGCTGAACGCCCTCCTGAAACTTCTCGGCGAGCTCGCCGCGGCGGAGGGCGTGACGCTGCGCGACCCGTGGGGCACGGTGCTCGCCCGGGCCACGCAGGTCGCCGACGGGGGCGGCCTGGAGGTCGATCCGGCGTTCTATGCCGGGAGCATGGGGGACCACGGCACGATCGCGAATCTCCGCGAGGACAACATGACCGTGGGGCATCTGTGCCACGCGCTGTTCGCAGGCATGGCCGACAACTACGCCCGCGCCGCCGCCCGCGTCGCGCCCGAGCGTGACTGGAGCCGGCTCGTGTTCTCCGGCGGCGTGGCGCTCAAGGCGCCGCTCCTGCGCCGGCTCATCATGGATCGTCTCGGAAGCCGGCATCGCCTCGCACCGGTCGAGGAGGATACGCTCTTCGGGCTTCTCGTCCTCGCCCGCGCCTTCGCCGGGCGCTCCCCCAGCGTTGCCGACGCGATCGCATCCGTTTCCCCGCTCGTCACAACCAGGAGTTGACATGGCCCGCTTCACCAGGCTCGACGTCTACGATCGGCTGCTCGACGAGGCTCTCGTGCCCCTCTTCCACAACGGCGAGGCGGACAAGGCCTCTGCGATCCTCTCGGCCGTGGCGGAGGGGGGCGCCGGCATGTGCGAGTTCACCAACCGCGGCGACCACGCGATCGACGTCTTCAAGGCCCTCGCCCAGCATTGCCGGCGGCAGCTGCCGCAGATGATCCTGGGCGCGGGCTCCATCGTTGACGACGCCACGGCCGCGCTCTTCATCGCCCACGGGGCCGACTTCATCGTCGGCCCGTCGTTCAACGAGCGGGTGGCCCGGCTCTGCAACCGGCGCCGGATCCCGTACCTCCCGGGCTGCCAGACCGCCAGCGAGATCGCCACGGCGGAGGAGCTCGGCGTGGAGATCGTGAAGTTCTTTCCCGCCCGGGCGGCGGGCGGACCCGAATTCGTCAGGCAACTGCTCGGCCCCGCGCCGGGCACACGCCTCCTGGCCACGGGCATCGGCGAGGCGACGGCCGAATCGCTCGCCGGCTGGTTCAAGGCCGGCGTCTGCGGCGTGGGCCTTGGCGGCGATCTCATCAAGGCCGACTGGGTCGCAGCGGGGGATTATCCGGCGATCGCACGCCGCGTCGCCCAGGTGCGCGATCTCGTGCGGCAGGCGCGAGGAGGGCGGCCGGCCTAGCGCGAACCGCGGCCTTCCTCGGGCCGCGTTTCCAGCGCGAGGCGGGGCGGATTGAAGAGATCGGGGTCGGGTCGCACCTCGATCCCCAGCGTCGACTCGGCGTTGTACCGTGCCGGCACCATCAGTTCAGGGTGCGTGATCCGCACCGTGTAGAAGCCGCAGTTCATGCCCCTGTGCAAACCCTGCGGCAGGTCCGCGGGAGGCAGTGAGGGGCTGCAGATGCCATTCGGCGCGATGTCGGACTCGGCCGGCTTCAGCCATTTCGCCAGGTACGGCTCGGGAACGAGTTCGACGTGGCCGCCCGCAAGCGGTTTGCCATTGAACGTGACCCGCAGCGGCTGGGTGACGATTCCCACGCCCCCCGCCACCCACGACGTCATTCGGGCCGCGATCTCCTCGACCGAGAGACTGCCGTCGTGATCCGTGTCGATGTGCTCGAAGGCCGCGCCGAGCCCGGGGCTGGCGGCGGCTTCGACGGGCGAAACGGTTCCATTGTGATCGCGGTCGCATCGTTGCACCGCTTCGGCAGCCGCCCGAGTGGCATCGATCGGCGGCGCCTTGATCCTGGCGGGGCCGCTGGAACACCCCGGGATGACCACGAAGGTCATCCCGGCAGCGACGAACCACGAAACAGCCGGCTGCGGCGTTCGCCTGAATGGATCGTGTTGAACGCGGGATTGCTTCATGTCGGACAACGCAGAACCACGAGGCACGATTCGGGGAAACGGCCCGGCCTACGGGCAGTACGGCGTCCCGGCGCCGGAGGTGTCGCCTTCGCCGGTCACGGTCGCCGTGCGCCCATCGGCCCGATTGCCGAGCCTCCGATGAATCTCCGGATCGATGTCGTAGCTGACGGTGTGCACGGAACCGTCGCACATGGCCATCTGGAATCCGGCTGCATGGGCGCTCCCGAACCGCATACTGTCGGCGTAGCCGCGACGATCCTGCATCGGCCCGCAATACCCGTCGGCGTTGTAGTTCGTGGTGCGGAGCGTATCGTCCTGGTGGCCCGTGAACATGCTCCAGTCATCGCCGCCATCCGTGCCATCCTCGTATCGGTCGGGGCTCAGATACTTCTCGCCGACCGCGTAGGTCTTGGACAGGCCATCGGTGACATCCTTCGCCCTCACCTTGCTTCGCACGAACACGATGCCCGTGATGCGGCTGGTGTTGGGCCACTTGAACGTCGACGACGTTCCTTCCGACACGCTCGTGGGACTGGCCGCGAAGAGAAAGCAGGGGCAGGAGTTGGAGGACGGGTTGCCGTAGACACCGTTCGACGTGCTGGCATCGCCGTAGTTGGCCGCATAGTCACTCTTTGCCTGGTTTGCCACGGTGGCGCCGAGGTTCGCGGGCGTGCAGCACGCCGGGCGGAGCTTCGCGGACCGGCGCGTCGCGCAGGTGAACGCGCCCACGACTGATTGGACCTCGCCCTGTTTGCCGCCGGTGCCGCTGTTGAAGACCGACTGCAACTCCATGAACGGCAACACTTGATACGCCCAGCCGCCGGGCTGCCCGGCGCCAAGGCCCATGCTGGCGTCACCGATCCAGTTGTAGCCCCAGCCTCCCGACGGAAAGGCGCCGCGGGCAGCTTGAAACGACTGAAAGGCGAGCCCCATCTGCTTGACTTGGTTGGTGCAGGCGGTCCGCCGCGCCGCCTCCCGGGCGGCCTGAACCGCTGGCAGCAGGAGGCCGATGAGCGTGGCGATGATCGCAATCACCGTGAGCAGCTCGACGAGCGTGAAACCATGGCGGGCGCGATGGCTCCCGCGGAGGTGCGTGACGACAAAGAACAGCCGCGCGGGTTGACGGACCCCTCCGGAGCTGAACCCGCCAGCCGCTGCCCGCTGCCTGGGGACGCGCATGCCACCTTTCCCCCGCGTGTGTCCGATCCGCCCCCGCCACACGCTTCGCCACGACGGGCCCGCCGCAGGATCGTCCGCGCCCGTCGTCGCCGTGTGCAATCTGTCGACATAGTTTATGGCCGGGCTCCACCCCCTGTCCAGCGCAGCGCGGACATGCCGCTGCCGGAGCCGCATCGGGCGAACGCGGGACGCGGCGTGCGAATCGCGATTGCGAGCCGACTGTCGACAGTTTAGGATGCCGCCGTACCGGCTGGTGCGACCGCCGCCACGGCCCGATTCTCTCCACCGCGGACCATTCCCAGCATGCCAGCCGTGAAGATCGTCGTCACCGATTACGCCTTCGACGATCTCGGGGTCGAGGAGCGGGTGGCGGCCGCCGCGGGAGCCGTGATCGTCGGGGCCCAGACCAAGGATCCGGCCCGGCTGGCCGAGGCGGTCGCCGACGCGGACGCCGTCATCACGCAGTTCGCCCCGGTCAACGCCGACGTCGTCGCCGCGATGCGGCGGGCGCGGGCGATCGTCCGCTACGGGATCGGCGTCGACAACGTCGACCTGGCTGCGGCCAGAGCCCACGGCATCCCCGTCTGCAACATTCCCGACTACTGCATCGACGAGGTCGCCGACCACACGCTCGCCTTCATCCTCGCGCTCACGCGGCAGGTGGCGCCGCAGAGCCGGCTCGTGCACGAAGGGGGCTGGAAACTCGTCGCGCCCCCATCGGGCTTCCGCACGCTCGCCGGGATGACCTGTGGCGTGGTCGGTTTCGGCCGGATCGGCCGGGGCGTGGTGCGGCGGCTCGCGGGCTTCGGGGGCCGCGTGCTGGTGAGCGATCCCGTCGCGTCCGCGGAGGCGGTGGCGGCCGCCGGGGCGGTGGCTGTCCCGCTCCGGACGCTGCTCACCGAGAGCGACCTGGTCACCCTCCACTGCCCGTCGCTGCCCGAGACGAAGGGACTCATCAACGCCACGACGCTCGCCGCGGCGAAGCCGGGCCTCCTCGTCGTGAATCTCTCCCGCGGCGATCTCGTCGACCCCGACGCGCTCGTCTCCGCGCTCGACAGCGGCTCGGTCGGTGGTGCCGCGCTCGACGTCTTCTCCCCCGAACCGATCCCGGCCGGTCACGCCATTCTCGGCCGCTCGAACGTGATCCTCGCTCCCCACGTGGCGAGCGTGAGCGTGGCGGCGGTCCAGCGGCTCCGCACCACCGCGGCCTCGATCGCCGTGGCCGCGACCCGCGGCGAACCGCTCACGTCGATCGTCAACGGCGTTGCCGGCCCCCGCGACGTGCCGGCCTGACCGTCGCGCCGCGTTTTCCCGAGAAAGGTTCGTCATGAGCCAGCCCATCGCGGCCGCCGACCTTGCCGCGTTCGTTCGGGCCACCGGACAGAAGGCCGGCCTTTCGCCCGGCGCGGCCGACACGCTCGCCGAGCCGCTCGTGCTCGCCGACATGATGGGCGTGCACACGCACGGCACGAAGCTGCTCGCGGGCTACCTGCGCAAGCTGCTGGCCGACGGCTACCGGCCGCAGGGGGTCCCGAAGGTCGTGCGCGAGGGCCCTGCCTGGGCGGTCGTCGACGGCGACGCCGCCCTCGGGCAGGTCGGCTGCACCATGGCGATGCGGCTGGCGATCGCGAAGGCCAAGCAGGTGGGTGTGGCCACCGTCTCGATCCGCAACACCGGACACATCGGCGCCGCCGGCTACTACGCGCTCCTGGCCGCCCGCGCAGGCTGCCTGGGAATCGTCGCCGGCAACGACGTGCCGACGGTGGCGGCCCCCGGCTCGCGCGGACCCGTCTTCGGCAGCAACCCGCTGGCCTATGCGGCACCGGTGCCCGGCGGCGATCCGTTGCTCTTCGACATCTCGACGGCGGCCGTGGCCGGCGGCAAGGTCTACGCCGCCGTCGCCCGTGGCGAGCCGATCCCGGCGGACTGGCTGATCGGAGATGACGGCCGCCCCACCACCGACGGCAGCCTCTATCCGGCGCGGGCGGCACTCGCGCCGATGGCAGGGCACAAGGGCTACGGCTTCGCGCTGCTCGCCGAACTGCTCTCCGGCGTGCTGAGCGGAGGCATGGTGGCGGCGCAGGTGGGACACTGGATGGCCGATCCGCCGGAGGTGCCTTCGCGGCACTCGGCGGGCTTCGTGGTGGTCGACGTCGAGGCGATCTGCGATCACGAGACCTACGCCGCGGCCATGAGCACGATCGTGCGGCACGTCCACGAGGCGCCTGCCGTCGCCGGCGTCGAGCGGGTGCTCCTGCCGGGCGAGCGGGAGTGGGCCCGCCACCGGGCGGCTGAGGTGGCCGGGATCCCGCTCCCGACCGACGTCCGCGAAAAAATTGCTGCCGCGGCCGCCCTGGTGGGCCTCCAGCCCCCGCCCTGACGCCCGCGCCTGCTTCCTGTCGACAGATACCGGCCCGTCCGCTAGGATTTCTGTCGACAGTACGGGGCCGACGCCCGGGGGACGACAGGAACGGTTGCATGCGACGCACCACTCCCAGGAGCGCAGGCCCGCGAATCGGCCGCCGAGCAGCGGCTCGCGACCGCACGGCCGAGCAGCGGCGGTTCCTCGAGGCCATCGCGCCGGCCAGCCACTTCCACCGCGTCTTCGACGGGCTCGACGACGTGCTCTTCTTCGCCAGGAACCTGGAGGGTGAACTTCTCTTCTTCAGCCGCGGAGGCTCCCCGTCCGACGGCCCTTCACCGGCGGTGTCCGCCGCTGCGGCCGACGGAATCCCTGATCGGCGCACCGGGCCGTCGGTGGAGCATCGGACGACCGATCGCGTGGTGATCGAGTCGCGGAAGCCGCTCGTCGGGCACGTCGAGATGTTGATCGACGAGGTCGGCCTGCCCGAATGGTACGAATCGAACCGATACCCGATCTTCGACCGCAAGGGAGACGTGATCGGCGTGATGGGCACGCTTCGCCGCTGTCATGGGGCTGTCCCGGGCGGCGGGCTCGGGCGGATCGCCCCGGCGCTGGCGATCCTCGGCGACGAACTGCAGCGATTCCCCGCGCTCGAACGGCTCGCGGCCTCGTGCCATATGTCGCCGCGGAACCTGCAGCGGGCGTTTCGCGACGTGTTCGGATTCGGGCCGCGGACGTACTGGATGCGGTGCCGGATCCGGGCGGCCTGCTCGGCCCTGCGCGCGGGCGGTCGATCGCAGGTCGACGTCGCCCTCGCGCTCGGTTTCTGCGACCAGAGCAGTTTCTCGCAACACTTCCATCGGCAGATGGGCGTCTCGCCGTCGGCCTACCTGAAGGGGGCCGCGGCGGGGA
>Ga0208249_1000444_pt1 | contig 13691 bp, 12 predicted proteins | sample CryBogmetaGMA1M_FD_184546 | JGI IMG/M metagenome (GOLD analysis project Ga0208249, IMG submission 184546) | Freshwater microbial communities from Crystal Bog, Wisconsin, USA - MA1M (SPAdes) | ecosystem: Environmental > Aquatic > Freshwater > Lake | place: Crystal Bog, Wisconsin, USA | collected...
CCTTCGAAGCCACCCCTCCGCTCTCCGCCGCCGCGGCCGCCACCCGCACCGCCGCGCTCTCCGACTACGCAGCCGCGATCCGCGACGTGGCCCTCGAACAGGGTGCCGGAATCGTCGACCTGTTCAGCGCGATCGAGGACCATCTCCCCGCCGGAGCGCGGCTGACGGAGAACGGCGTCCACCTCTCCGACGCCGGATACGACGCCGCCGCCGCGCTCTTCGCCGCGACCTGCGGGAAGCCTCTCTCGGGCGACTTCGCCGGCCGCACGGCCGCGATCCGCGCGGCCGTCAACAATAAAAACCGGCTCTTCTTCCACCGTTGGCGCCCCGCCAACGAGACGTATCTCTTCCTCTTCCGCCGCCACGAGCAGGGGAACAACGCCGCCGAGATCCCCCAGTTCGACCCGCTCGTCGAGGCGGCCGAGGCGACGGTGCGGACGCTGGCCCAGGAGTCTCCCTGACATGCCCCTCGTCTCATCGCTGCGCGTCCTGCTTCCGGCCCTGCTCACCGTCGCCACGGTCGCCTCCGTTGCCTCCGCTCAGCGCGCCCTCACCGACATCCCCGTCCCCGATCCGGCGGCGGAGCTTGGGGCGATGGAGGTCGCCGAGGGCTACGAGGTGAATCTGTTCGCTACCGATCCGGCGATCCGCAAGCCGCTCCAGATCAATTTCGATCCCCGCGGCCGGCTGTGGGTGTCGTCGTCGAGTGTCTATCCTCAGCTCCGCCCCGGCGAGATCCCCGACGACACGGTGACGATCCTCGACGACACCGACGGCGACGGCGTCGCCGACGTCTCAAAGGTCTTCGCCACCGGCCTCCACATGCCGACGGCCGTTCTTCCCGGCGACGGTGGCTGCTACGTCGCCAACGCCACCGAAATGCTCCACCTCGCCGACACCGACGGCGACGATCGGGCCGACGTCCGGCGCACGGTCCTCTCCGGCTTCGGCACCGAGGACACCCACCATCTCATCCACACGTTTCGCTGGGGCGTCGACTCGCGGCTCTTCTTCAATCAGTCGATCTACATCCACAGCCATGTCGAGACGCCCTCCGGTGTGCACCGTCTCAATGGCGGCGGGATGTGGCGATTCCGTCCCTCGACCCTCGATCTGGCTGTCTTCGCCCGCGGTTGGGTGAATCCCTGGGGGCATGCGATCGATCCCTGGGGCCGGTCGCTGGTCACCGATGGCGCCGGCGGCGAGGGGATCAACCTCGGCTTTCCCGGCGCGGCCTATTTCACCGCCGTCGGCACGCCGCGGATCCTCCATGGGATGAATCCGGGGAGCCCGAAGCTCTGCGGCCTCGAGATCCTCTCCGGGGCCCATCTCCCCGACGACGCGCACGGCGTGCTCGTGACCCACGACTTCCGCGCCAACCGCGTCTGCCGCTACCGGCTCACCGAATCGGGCTCGGGGTTCGAAAGTGAAAAGCTCCCCGATCTGATCCGCTCATCGCGCGTCGACTTCCGGCCGATCGACGTGAAGATGGGCCCCGACGGGGCGATCTACATCGCCGATTGGTACAACCCGATCATCCAGCATGGGGAAGTCGACTTCCGCGACGACCGTCGCGACCGCACGCATGGCCGGATCTGGCGCGTGACGGCGAAGGGGCGGCCGCTCGTGCCGCGCTTCGATGCCACGAAGCTCTCCAATGGAGAACTGATCGATGGGCTCACGGCCGACGGCTGGGCGCGTGACGCCGCCCGGCGCGTTCTCGTCGAGCGGGGGATCGCCGACGTTGGCCCCGATCTCGAACCTTGGGCCTCCGCCGCTCTCCGCGCCGCGCCCGGCACCTCCGGCTACCACCCCGACCTCGAGCGCCGCTGCCTCGAGCTTCTCTGGCTCCGTCAGGGGCTCGACGACGGCTCGACGGCGGCGATCGACACAGCGCTCCTGTCGCGCGTGCTCAGCTCCCCCGACCCCCGCGCCCGCGCCGCCGCAGCCAGAGTCGTCGTCGACTGGGCCGATCGGCTCGGGACGCCGGGCGTCGGCCCCGACGGCAGCCTCAGGCCCATCGACCTTCTCGCTCCGACCGTCGACGACGAGAACGCCGCCGTGCGCCTCGAGGGGGTGCGGGCGCTGGCCGCCGTCGGCACCCGCGTCGGTGCCTCGCCGGCCGACTCCGAGCGCGCCGCGGCGCTGGCGCTGCGCGTCGTCGATCATCCCCGCGACGATGCCCTCGATTACGCCGTGTGGCTCGCGGCCCGCGAGCTCCAGGGAGCCTGGCTCCCGGCGGTCCTCACCGGCAGCTTCGACGATGGCGGGAAGCTCGCGCGCGTCCTGTTCGCGATCCGGGCCGCGGAAACGACCGCCGCCAGTGGCTGGATGATCGACCGCTGGAGATCGGGGGCCGTGACGGGCACCGAGCTCGACATGCTCATCGACTCGATCGCGCTGCTGGGCGACGCCAGGCACCAGCAGGCGGTGTTCGGATTCGTCTCCGCCCCCTCCACCCCCGCCGTTCGCGCCGCCACCGTGCTCGGGCAACAGGTGGAGGCCCACCGCAAGCGGCGCGTCATCCCGGAGGGCGATCTGACGGGCCTGGCTCGGCTGGTGGCAAGTTCGGAGCCAGCGCTTGCCGCCGCCGCGATCGATGCGGCGGGCGCCTGGCAGGTGGCCGAGGCGGCCGATGGACTGGGGGCGATCGCCGCCGATCCGGGACGCGAATTGGCCGTTCGGCAGGGAGCGATCCGGGCCCTCGGCAACCTCCCGGGCAGTGCGGCCCACGACAGCCTGGCACGGGTTGCTGGGGCGGCTGCCACCCCCGAGCCGGTCTTGGCCGCGGCGCTCTCGGCGCTTGTGGGCCGATCTTTGGATGACGCCTCCGCGCTCACCGCCGCTTGGCTCGCAACCGGCCCCGGCGATGGCGCGATCCACGAGGTGATGCGGGCCTTTCTCGGGGCCCGCGGCGCCGCCGACCGCCTCGCCCAGGCCCTGGCCACCACCACGCTCGCTCCTTCCACGGCCCGCACGGCGCTCCAGGATGTGACCGCAGCGGGGCGGCCCGAGCCTGGCCTCACCGCGGTGCTCGAACGTGCCGCCGCAGCGGCCGGCAGCCGGACGATGACGGCCGAGGAGCGGGCGTGGATCCTCGCCCGCGTTGGCACTGGGGCCGACGCCGGTCGCGGCCGCGAGCTCTACCGCCGCGAGAATCTCCGCTGCGTCGCCTGCCACCGCATCGACCGCGAAGGGGGCCGCGTGGGGCCGAACCTGACCGCGATCGGATCGGCCACGCAGCCCGATTACCTTCTCGAATCGCTTCTCGATCCGGTCAAGAACGTCAAGGAGGGCTACGGGTCGCTCGTCGTCGTCACGACCGACGGCCAGGTCACCAGCGGCATCCCGGTGTCGCGGTCCGACACCGAGCTCGTCCTTCGCACCGCGCTCGACAAGGAAGTCCGGCTCCAGCTGGCCGACATCGACGAGGAAGCCCCCGGCACGTCGCTGATGCCCGCCGGCCTCGTCGATGGCCTGTCGAAGGAAGAGATCGCCGATCTCGTCCAGTATCTCTCCGCACTGGGCCGCTGACCGCGGCGGGAGGGCGACGGCCGCGGCGCGGTAGCATGGGCCGTCGCTCACCGCGCCCCGTTCCGCTCTCCCGCCCTCACGAGCCCACGCCATGCCTTCCCTGAAGCGAATCCTCGTCACGGGCGGCGCCGGCTTCCTCGGCAGCCACCTCTGCGAACGACTGGTCGCCCAAGGGCACGACGTGATCTGCGTCGACAACTTCTTCACGAGCCAAAAGGCCAACGTCGCCCATCTGCTCGCGCAGCCGAACTTCGAGCTCCTCCGCCACGACATCGTCCAGCCGCTGTGGCTCGAGGTGGACGAGATCTACAACCTCGCCTGCCCGGCGGCGCCGGGGCATTACCAGTTCAATCCGATCAAGACGATGAAGACGAGCGTGATCGGGGCGATCAATGTCCTCGGGATGGCGAAGCGCTGCCGGGCGAAGGTCCTTCAGGCCTCGACGAGCGAAGTCTACGGCGATCCGGAAGTCCACCCGCAGCCCGAGAGCTACCGTGGCGCGGTCAATCCGATCGGCCCGCGGGCCTGTTACGACGAAGGAAAGCGGGCCGCCGAGACGCTGTTCATGGATTACCACCGCGCCCATCGGCTCAACGTCCGGATCGTGCGGATCTTCAACACCTACGGCCCGCGGATGAATCCCTACGACGGCCGGGTGGTGAGCAACTTCATCCGTCAGGCGATCGCCGGCGAACCGATCACGATCTTCGGCTCGGGCGATCAGACGCGGAGCTTCTGCTACCGCGACGACCTCATCGACGGGATGATGCGGATGATGGCCGCGCCGGATGACTTCGTCGGCCCGGTGAACATCGGCAATCCGGGCGAGTTCACGATCCGTGAGTTGGCCGATCTGACGGTGCAGCTGTGTGGATCCTCGTCGGAGATCGTCCACCGGCCCCTGCCGGTCGACGATCCCGAACGCCGCCGCCCCGACATCACACTCGCGCACGATCGGCTCGGCTGGGAGCCGACGATTCCCCTCCGTGAAGGGCTCGCGCGGACGATTGCGTGGTTCCAAACGGTGAACCTCGCCGACTACCGCCCGCCAACACCGAATTACTGAGCCGGCGTCTTTCCCCACCGGCTCGCATGTTTGATGACGACCTGGCGTAGGAGCAGCGCCGCCACGGTCACCGCGCCGATCCCGGTGACGAGCCCCACTTCATCGAAGGCCCAGTCGCGCGTGTCGGCAAATCTCCCGAACAGTGGCTGGGTGATCTCGTCGGCGGCCGCAAAGGACGCCAGGGCCACGAACAGCGCCGCGGCCGATCGCCAGCTCCATCCGCCGCGGGAGGCTACGGCCGCCGCCACCACGCCCCCGAGGAGGGTGTAGGCGATGAGGTGGAGCGACTTGTCGCCCGGGGCATTGGGGCCGACGAGCTCAGCCGGCTTCGGATGGTGCGTCGCATAGACGAGAACGCAGGCGTAGGCCGCCGCGAGAAGGTCGAGAACCCTCTGCCAGGGCCCGGGAAGGGCATCGGGCGGGGGCTGAATTGGGCTTCGTCGAGCGTCAGTCATTCGCTACCTTCCCCCCCTTCGCATCCGGCCGATGCCTCACCAGCATCGGTACCGGCGGAGCATACCGGAGCCTCGAGGCCCCCATACCCCCACCGTTCGGTGAGTCGACGCCCGCGGGCGCCGGCCCGGACGCCCAGGAGCCCATTCCCATGGAGCGCACGCAGTTGTCGGCGGTCGTCCTCGAGTTGCTCGAGAAGGAGACGGGGGAGACCTACCCCGCCGTCGAGGAATCGACCACGCTCCGCGAGGGCCTCAACCTCGACTCGCTCGACATGGCCGGCCTCGTCCTCCACATCGAGAGCCACTTCGGAATCCAGATCGAGAGCGAGCTCCTCGACGGCATCCAGTCGGTCGGCGATCTGCTCAACGTCCTCGAGACGAAGATCGCCGCCAAGTCGGTCCGCAAGGCGGCCTGAGCCCCCGGCCAGCACGGTCACCGAGCACTCTCGATGCCCCACCTCTCCTGCCCCGTCGCGGTCCATGCCAACGTCACCTGCCATGCGGCGGGAATGGCCGCGCTGCGCGAGGCGTCCGTGCCGGGAGCGTTGCCACTGCCGCCACGCTTCCTCCGCCACGCCGACGAGCACACGGTCGTCGGCATCCGCGCGGTCCAAGAAGCGATGGTCGCGCTCGGCCCCCGACAGGGCTCTTCTCCTGCCAGAGCGACCGATCGCTTCGCCGTCGTCGCCGCGCCGTGCGGCGCCGGCCGTCCGGCCAGTGCCCGGACGCTCGTCAGCCTCCGTGACGGCGGGCCGGTGACGGTCTCGCCGCATGTCGTTCCGCAATGCTCGCTCCATGCCGTGGCCAGCGCCGTAAGCGTCGGCCTGAGGATCCACGGTCCCAACATCGGCGTCGGTGGTGGCCCCGAGGCGCTCTCCGAGGCGTTCATCACGGCGCTGTCGCTCCTCGACGAGCCTGGCGTCGATGGCTGCTGGCTCGTGCTCACCGCCTGGGACGACGAGCCGGCGCTCGACGACCGCGGCAACACCCCCGCCGACGCGGTCTGCCGGGGAGTGGCGCTGGCCCTCGATCGGGCTGCCGCCGGAAGCCTCGAGCTTTCGCTCCGCACGGAGCCGAGCCTCACGGTGATCGACGAAGCGTCGCCGACCTCCTCCTCTGGCCAGCCCTCCCTCGCCGAACTGGCGGCGTTCCTCGACCGAGCCGCCCACGCTGGCGGAGAGGATCGTGACCACCATGACGACGGCTGGAGCTGGGCGTTCCGCCTCGGCTGGGGCGCGACGGTGCATCTCGAACTCGATCTCGCGCGGCTCGGCGCGCGGGAGCGGAGGAGGGATGCCGCATGATTCGCGCCCCCCTTTCCGCCGACCGGGCCGTCGTGATCACCGGGATCGGCGCCGTCACCCCTCTCGGCAACGACTTCGACTCCATCGCCGACGCGCTCCTTGCCGGGCGGTCGGGCGTCGTGGAGATCGACGGCGCCGGGTTCAGCCGTGAAGCCCGTCAATTCGCCGCACCGGTCGCCGCGATCCCAACGGTGGCAACCGACTCCGACGACGCCTTCGACAGGCTCGGCCAGATCTGCCTGGCAGCCTCGAGCGCGGCCACGGCCGACGCCGGGCTCGGCGACCTCCGCGCCGGGAGAGGCCCGGTGGCCGGGGCGCGCGTCGGCCTCGTCCTCGGCATCGGTGCCGAGCAACTCAAGACCTGGGAAGCTGATTTCCTCGCCGGCGGACGGCAGGTCTTCTCCCCCGACAGGCCCACGAGCCTCGTCCACCGGATCGCTGCCCGGCTCGGCATCGACGGGCCGGCGGTGACCGTCGCGGCGGCGTGTGCCTCGAGCGGCTACGCGCTGGCCCTCGCCCGCCGCTGGATCGCCTCTGGGCTTGTCGATGTCTGTCTGGCCGGCGGCTGCGACATCCTCAGCCCGACCGGCTTTGCTGCCTTCTACAACCTCCGTGCCCTCTCGCGCCGCAGCGACCATCCCTCTCGCGCCTCGCGCCCCTTCGACCGCGACCGCGACGGCTTCGTGATGGGAGAGGGGGGCGCGGTGCTGGTCCTCGAATCGCGCCGCCACGCCGACGCCCGCGGCGCGCGGGTCCGGGGAGAGCTGGCTGGGGTCGGAATGTCAGGGGATGCCGCGCACATGGTGATCCCCAGCGACGATCCGACCGAGGCCGCTCGGGCGATTCATCTGGCGCTGCAAAGCGCCGGCGTGCAGCCTGCCGACCTCGACTACGTCAACGCCCACGCTGCCGGCACTCCCGTCGGCGACATCGCCGAGGCGGCGGCGATCCGCCTGGCGCTCGGCACCGCCACCGACCATGTCCCGGTGAGCTCGACCAAGAGCATGTCGGGCCATCTCGTCAGCGGCGCGGCCGCCTTCGAGGCGATCGCCTGCCTGGCCGCGATCGATCGTCAGACGATCCCCCCGACGCTCAACCTCGATTCCCCCGACGAGCGCTGCCGGCTCGACCATGTGCCCCTTGTCGCCCGGCCGCATCCCGTCACCGTGACCGCCAGCAATTCCTTCGGCTTCGGCGGGGCGAACCTCTGCCTCGTCATCCGCCGCGCCGCCTGATCCCTCACCATTCCCCTGTCATTTGCCTGTCATTTCCCAGGAGACTCCCACGATGACCACCTGCTCCTCGCAGTGCGCTTGCCGCCGCCCCGCCGATCCCGCCAGCCCGCCGCTCCCCGCCGCCGAGATCGACTCGCTCCTCGAGCGCCTCGTCGCCGAATGGCATGTCGTCGATCCGGGGCACAATGCCACCGAGCTCGAGGGGCGGATCTGCGATCTCCATAAGTTCAACTTTCAGCTCTGGCACGAAGAAGACATCGCCCGCTCCCCCGAGGTGACCGACGCGCGGATCGCCGAGGTGAAGCGGAACATCGATCGCTTCAACCAGGCCCGCAACGACGCCATCGAGAAGGTCGACGACTGGCTCGTCACGGAGCTCGCCGCCCGCGGCATCCAGGCCGCCGCCGCCACCCCCGCGGCCACCGAGACGCCCGGCTCGGCGATCGACCGGCTCTCGATCCTCGAGCTCCGCCGCTTCCACATGCGCGAGCAACTCGACCGGGCCGATGCCACCCAGGAGCACCGCGAGAAGGCGGCGGCCCGGATGGCGGTGCTCGACGCTCAGCGCGGCCACCTCATCGACGCGATCGACCGTCTCCTCACGGAGATCTTCCTGGGCCAGCGGCCGCTGCGTGTGTTCCGGATGATGAAGATGTACAACGATCCGACGATGAACCCGTATCTCTACAAGGCCCAGAACCGGGCAGCGGCCTGATCCACTCCGGCTCCGCCGGGGGAGTTTCGTCTCCATGTTCGAACACCGCCGCGAATCGCTCCTTCCCCGGCAGGCGTTCGCCCGGCGGGTGGCGTGGCATCTCTCCATCGCGAGCGTCGTGGTGGCGTTGGCGCTGGGGTTCGGCGTGGTCGGCTACCACTGGCTCGGCGGCCTGCCCTGGATCGACGCGCTCCTCAACGCGTCGATGATCCTCGGCGGCATGGGGCCGGTCGACCCGATTCCCTCGCCGGCGGGGAAGTTGTTTGCGTCGTTCTATGCCCTGTTTTCCGGGCTCGTCTTCATCGGCGTGGCATCGCTGGCGATCGCGCCGTTCGTCCATCGGATCATGCACAGCCTCCACATCGAGGAGGAGTGATCCGGCGGCGCCGGTTGTGCGCCGCTTGGGGAACGGGTGAAATGACCCCGAATCTTCCCTTCCGGAGCAACTCGATGGCCCTCAAGAAAACGACCGCCGCCCAAGGATCGAAGGCCAAGCCGTCGCCGGCCAAGGCTTCGACGCCAAAGAAGCTCGCCGCCAAAGCCAAGGCTCCCAAGACGGTCGCGGCGAACATGGCCGCGCCGCGGGCCAAAGCCCCCGCGAAGAAGGCCGCGCCGCGGGCCAAGGCCCCCGCGAAGAAGCCCGCCGCGGTAAAGCCGGCCCGCCGCACCGGGGCCAGTCGGCCCGAAGCCAATTCGGTGGGGATGAAGCTCGTGCTCCTCCCCGCTGGCAGCTTCACGATGGGGAGCCCTCTCACGGAGAAGGGGCGCGGCACCGACGAAGGGCAGCAGCGCGTCACGATCCAGACTCCGTTTCTCATCAGTCGCACGGTCGTCACGAAAGCCGAATGGAAGGCGGTGATGAAGACCGAGCCGTGGAAGGGGCAGCGCTGTGTCGTCGATGGGGACGACGCGCCGGCGGTGTACGTCGACTGGCACGATGCGGTCGCCTTCTGCCGCAAGCTCACCGTCCAGGAGCGGGCCGGCGGGTGGCTCGAGAAGGGGGAGCACTACCGGCTGCCGACGGAGGCCGAGTGGGAGTATGCCTGCCGCGCCGGCACCAAGTCGGCATGGTCGTTCGGCGCCGATCCGCGGAAGCTCGACGATCACGCCTGGCACTACGGCAACACGAGCGACCGCAAGGAGGCCTACGCCCACCGCGTCGGCCGCAAGAAACCCAATCCCTGGGGCCTCTACGACATGCACGGCAACGTCTACGAGTGGTGTTCCGACTGGTACAAGTCGGCGCTCGCCGGCGGGGAGAATCCGCAGGGGCCGTCGACCGGCACGATGAAGGTCCTTCGTGGCGGTGGCTGGGGCTACGACCCGGCCCGCTGCCGCTCAGCCGATCGCAACAAGAACGATCCCTCGTTCACCGACTTCTCCGGTGGCTTCCGGGTCGTTCTCGCCGGCGAGTGATCGGCAGCTGGCGCGCGGCCGTCCTTGGCCGCGCACCAGCGCCTCGGGATTGCGACTCAGGCTCCGGGTTGGCTCACCAGCCCCAGCCGCGCCGCCAGTTGCGCCGAGCCACCCGGTTGCCGACGCGGATGGCATGGGCGCTGGGGCCGACGTAGACCGGTGCCGGACGATAGACCGGCGCATAGTACGCCGGTCGGTAAAAGCTCGGACCGTAGTAAGCGGGCCCGTAGTACGGCGCACGGTAGGCGGGATAGCCCCAGCCAACCGAGCTGAACGTCGAGACATACCGCGGCCCGAAGCCGTACCCGCCCGGACCGAAGCCTGGCCCAAACCCCGGGCCGAAGCCGCCGACGGCGACCGGCCCGCCCCAGCCCCAGCCGCCGACCCACAGGCCCTGGGCGTTGGCCGACTGCGGAACGCAGGCGATCGCCCCGCACACCACCGCCGCCATCAACCCACGACGAATGCTGTTCACGATGGTTCCAATCCTCCGGAGGAATCCGGGCCCGCCCTGGGGCCCGCTGCCATTCAACCTACCGCTTTCCTTCGAAAATCTCGCGTCTGCGGACGGGGCCAGACCCTGAACAGACCCTGAACAGACCCTGAACAGACCCTGAACAGGGCCCGAGCCGGCCCCGAGCACGGTCCAATGCCCGCTACACTGGCGTGCCAGCACTCCAATGCCAGCATCTGTTCTTCCACGCCTTCCGTGTCTTCCACGTCTTCCGGGTCTTCCACGCCGCCGGCTCCCCCCATGCCGCTCATCGAGGTCACCGCGGTCGCGAAGCACTACGACCTGGGCGCGGTCCGCGTCGAGGCCCTCAAGGGGGTGTCGTTGACGATCGAGCGCGGGGAGTATGTGGCGCTTGTCGGCCCGTCGGGGTCGGGCAAGTCGACGCTCATGAACACGCTCGGCTGCCTCGATCGTCCCACGTCCGGAAGCTACAGACTCGACGGCCGCGAGGTGGTGACGCTCTCCAAGGACGAGCGCGCCGCGGTGCGCAACAAGCACCTCGGCTTCGTCTTTCAAAACTTCAACCTCCTGGCGCGGACGTCGGCGCTCGAGAATGTCGAGCTGCCGATGATCTACGCCCGGGGGATTCCCGCCCGCGAACGCCGCAAACGCGCCCGCGAGGCGCTCGAGAGCGTCGGCCTCGCCGACCGGCTCGACCACCATCCCGCCCAGCTCTCCGGCGGCCAGCAGCAGCGCGTGGCGATCGCCAGGGCGCTCGTCAACGGCCCGTCGATCCTCATGGGGGACGAGCCGACCGGCAACCTCGACAGCCGCACCGGCCAGGACGTGATCGCGCTGTTCCGTCGTCTCAACCAGGAGCAGGGGCTGACGGTGATCATCGTCACCCACGATCCGGAAGTCGCCGCAAGCGCCGATCGCGTCGTCACCCTCCGCGACGGGCTGATCCTCTCCGACGTTCGGGCGACCACCCCCGTCGAGCCGGCTCACTCGTAGCGCAGCGCCTCGATCGGATCGAGCCGGGCAGCGCGCCTGGCCGGATACCATCCGAAGAACACGCCGACGATCGCCGCAAACAGGATCGCGAGCACGCCGGCCGGCACCGAGATCACGATCGGCCAATCGGTGCCGCTGGAATAAGCGTTGATGGCCATCGTCAGGCCGGCCGCCCCGGCCACGCCGAGCGCGAAGCCGACGAGCCCGCCGAGCGCCGAGAGGAGCACCGCCTCGAGGAGAAACTGCCTGAGGATGTCGCCGCCGGTGGCGCCGAGCGCCATCCGCAGGCCGATCTCCTTGGTGCGCTCGGTGACGCTCACGAGCATGATGTTCATGATCCCCACGCCGCCGACGAGGAGCGAGATTCCGGCGATCGAGGCGAGCATCGCCGTCATCACGCCGGTGACGACGCCGAGGGCCTTGGCGATCTCGGTGGTGTTTTGCACCTGAAAGTCGTTCGGCTGCCCCGGCGCGATCCGGTGGCGGTCGGCGAGGAGGTGGCGGATCTCCCGCTCCGTGCCGCGCATCCCGTCGACACTCCGGGCGGAGACGAGGATCGCGTGCACCCCCTTGAAGCCGTTCCCCACCAGCCGCTTGCGGGCCGTCGAATAGGGCATGAGGAGGATGTCGTCCTGATCGTCGCCGACGATGTTCGCCCCCTTCTTCTCGAGCACCCCGATGACCCGGAAGGGAATGTTGCGGATGCGGACGATGCCCCCGATCGGGTTGGCTGTCTGAAACAGCCGCGAGGCGACGGTGGTGCCGAGGACGCAGACCTTCTCCGCCCCGGCCACGTCGCGCTCGCTAAAAAATCCCCCTCGGCGAACCTGCCAGCTCCGCACCGTCGGGTAGTCGACCCCGACCCCGAACATCTGCTTCGGGCTCCAGTTGGTGCCGGCATGGATCGCCTGGCCGGCCGCGGCCACCAGCGGCGTGACGGCGAGCACGCTTTGGCATTCGGTGGCGATCGCATCGACATCCCCTTGGGAGAGGGTCTGAAGCGGCCCCTGCCGCACGCCCCCCCGTTCGCCGGTGCCCGGGATGACGACGATGACGTTGGTGCCGATCGCCGAGAACTGCCCGCGGATCATCTCAGCGGCGCTCTGACCGACAGAGACGAGCGTCGTCACCGCGGCAATGCCGATCACCACCCCGAGGACGGTGAGGAGGGCGCGGAGTCGGTTCTTCTGGAGCGACCGAAAGGCGAGTTGCAGCGTGACCATGGCCCCTCCCGACATCCAGCGTTCCGTTGTCACCCGCTTCGCCAATCGTCCCCAAATCAATCGTCTTTCGGCGCGACCCCGACGACGAGCCTCTGCCCCGGCTCGACATCCCCGGAGACGATCTCGGTCGAGCGGTGGTCGCCGATGCCGACGGTGACGGCGATCCCGCGGAGGAGCCCGTCGGCTTCGACCACCCACACGTGCCGCCGCTTCCGCTCCCCCTCCGCCTCGGCTTTGGCGGTCGCCGAGGGGGCCTCGCCGCGGGCCTGATCATCGGCCTCCATCGCCGTGCCATCGAGGATCGCCCGGTCGGCCTCTCGGACATGGTCTCGGATGGGATAGAAGCGGAGGGCGGCGTTGGGCACCTTGATGACGTCATCGCGCCGGTCGACCTGAAACGAGATCTCGGCGGTCATCCCGGGGAGGAGCTTGAGCTCGGGGTTGGGGGTGGAAAGAACGACCGGATAGGTGACGACGTTTTGCGTGGTCGTCGAGGCGAGGCGGATCTGGGCGATCTTTCCCTCGAACACCTCCCCTGGATAGGCATCGACGGCAAACTGCACCGACTTCCCAGATTCCTGGGCGAGGCGGATCTGGCCGATGTCGGCTTCGTCGACGGAGGCGAAGATCCGCATCTCGCGGCGCATGTCGGGGGCAATGACAAACAGCTCCGGCGTCTGAAATTGCGCGGCGAGCGTCTGGCCGAGCTCCACCTTGCGATCGATGACGATCCCGGAGACCGGCGCGAGGATCTTCGTGTAATCGAGGTTGGCCTGCGACATGTCGAGACTGGCTTCGGCCTGTTCGATCGCCGCCTCGGCCATGACGATCTCGGCTTCGAGCCCGACACGGGCGTAATGCGCCTGATCGAGGTCGCTTTCGGAGATCGACGCGACGTTGCGTTCGGCGAGGGCGTTGGAGCGATCCTCCTCGCGGCGGGCCTGCTGGAGGCGGGCGGCGCCACGCTCGAGCTCGGCGCGGCGGGCGGCGAGGGCGGCCTTGTCGCGGGCGACGATCGCCCGGTAGGTGCGCGGATCGATCTCCGCGAGGAGATCCCCTTCCTTCACCTCGCCGTTGAAATCGGCCTGGATGCCGACGATCGGGCCGGAGACGAAGGCCCCGACATGCACCGACTGCACCGGCTCGATCGTACCGGTGGAGTTGATGACCTCGATGACATCGCCCTTCTCGGCGGCGAGCGTGTCGAACTTCGGTCGGGTGCGAGCGGCCCACCAGGCAGTGGCCGGCTCCCAGCCGGCCACTGCCTGGTGGGCC
>Ga0208249_1000450_pt1 | contig 13628 bp, 12 predicted proteins | sample CryBogmetaGMA1M_FD_184546 | JGI IMG/M metagenome (GOLD analysis project Ga0208249, IMG submission 184546) | Freshwater microbial communities from Crystal Bog, Wisconsin, USA - MA1M (SPAdes) | ecosystem: Environmental > Aquatic > Freshwater > Lake | place: Crystal Bog, Wisconsin, USA | collected...
ACCCCACCCTGCCGCGATCCGCTCGGGGAGTTTTGCCGGCGATCGCGGCAGGGTGGGGTGGTTCCGCTGAAGATCGGCCTCAAGCGGGGGCACCTCGTCTCCGATCCGGCCCTGATCCGACACGTGTTGCTTGACAACATCGCCAACTACGACAAGCACACCCCCGCCTTCGACGCCGTCCGAGTCGTGCTCGGCAATGGCATGCTGACGAGTGGGGGCGACTTCTGGAAGCGGCAGCGGCGGATCGCTCAGCCGGCGTTTCACGGGGAGAGCGTGCAGCGGTTTGGGACGACGATCTCGCGCATGGCGGCGGACTGCGCAGCTAGATGGGGAGACGTCGCCGAGGTCGGCGGCACCGTCGACGCCGGCACCGACATGATGAAGGTCACGCTCCGGATCGTGGCCGAGGCGCTCTTCGGCGACGACCTCGCGGAGAGCACCGAAGAGGTCAACCGGGTCTTCCCCGTGATCCTCGCCTGCCTCGCCGCCCGGGTCTCCTCTCCGCTGCGGGCTCCCCTCTGGATGCCGACCGCCAACAACCGCCGGCTGCGTCCCGCGCTCGCCACGCTCGACGCGATCGTCGACCGGCTGATCGCGACCAAGCGGCGAAGGCTGGCGGCCGGCTCCGCTTCCGACGCAGACCACCGCGATCTGCTCACGATCCTGATGGCCGCACGGGACGAGGAGACAAGCGAGTCGATGAGCGACATCCAGCTTCGCGACGAGGTGATGACGATGATGATCGCCGGGCACGAGACGACGGCCAACGCCCTCTCGTGGCTGTGGGTTCTGCTCGACCGTCACACCGACGAGCAGGAGCGGCTGCGGGCCGAACTTCTGACGGCGACGGGCGGCGCCGCGTTGACGGTGGCCGACCTGCCGCGGCTGCCGCGGCTCAAGGCGGTGATCCTCGAGACGCTGCGGCTCTATCCGCCGGTCTGGATGTTCGACCGCCGCGCTCTTGGCACCGACGACCTCGGCGGCACCCGCGTCGCTGCCGGAGACCTCGTGATCTTTTGCCCCTACGCGATCCACCGGCTCCCACAACTGTGGGACGATCCCGAAACCTTCCGGCCGGAGCGGTTTGACGCCGGCCGCAAGGCGCATAATCCCTTCGCCTACCTGCCGTTCAGCGCCGGTCCGCGGACCTGCCTGGGGAACAACTTTGCGATGATCGAGTCGCAGATCATCGTGGGCACACTCCTGTCGCGGTTTCGTGTCCGACTGGCGGATCCAGCGCCGATCAGGCCGCAACCGCGGGTCACGCTGCGGACCTCGCGGCCGGTGGTGTTGCGGCTGGAGCTAGCGCCGCTTGCCTGAGGGCTGGCAAGCGGTCAAACACCTCCCCGCCACTGGATGCGGCCGCGGATCACGGCGCAGGGTATGCTGCCGATCGGAGCCCATTCCTGATCGGCTCTTGGGAACCACCGGGGAGACGACATGGCTGCTTCTTCCGTCACGCGACGTCGGCTCGACTTCCGCTCCTGGGACGATCTCCTTGCCGACGTCGACACCCTCGCCCGCCGCGGCTATGACCGCGCCGGGAAATGGTCGCTCGCGCAAGTCCTCGATCATGTCGGCGCCGGACTCCGCGTCGCGCTCAGCGGCTCGACGAAGCGGATGCCGTGGGTGATGCGGATGTCGGCGCGGAGCTTTGCCTTACCCGTGATGCGGGCTTGGAGGCGGATCCCGGCGGGCCTCCCGGCGCCCACGTGGTGGCAGCCGCAGGTCCCTGCTGACGCCGACGACGCCACGGCAGTCGCTCGCTTCCGTGCCGAGGTGGAGGCGTTCCTCGCCCACACAGGCCCGTATCACCCCCATCCGGCGTTTGACCGGATCGATCGGGAGTCCTACGAGGATCTGATGCTCATCCACGCCTCGCACCACCTCGGGTTCCTCGTGCCGCGCGACGAAAAGCGGGGTTGAGAGTGCCGATCTGGCGAAGGAAACGAGACAGCCCGAGAAAGGAACATCGATATGCAGGCTTCACTCGACATCGCGGCTCGTGACCGGGCCCGGGGCGCGCTTTTGGGCCTCGCCGCCGGGGACGCCGTGGGAACGACAGTGGAGTTTCGCTCCCCCGGATCGTTTCAGCCGCTCGTCGACATGGTCGGCGGCGGGCCGTTTCGCCTCGAGCCTGGGCAATGGACCGACGACACGTCGATGGCCCTCTGCCTCGCCGAATCGCTTGTCGATCGTGGCGGCCACGACCCTGCCGATCAGATGCGGCGCTATGGGCGCTGGTGGAAACTGGGGGCCTTCTCCCCCACCGGCCGCTGCTTCGACATCGGGGTCACGACGGCATCCCAGCTCGCCCGCTTTCTCCGCACCGGCGTGCCCGTCGACCCGGACGTCGACGAAGATTCAGCGGCCAACGGATCGCTGATGCGGTTGGCCCCCGTGAGCATTCGCTGGTCGCACGACCGCGACCGGGTCGTCGAGATGGCGGCCGAGTCGAGCCGACCGACGCATGCCGCTGCGCGCCCCGTCGATGCCTGCAAGCTCCTCGCCGCGATGACCGCAGCGCTGATCCGCGGTGAGGCCTGGGAGACGGTGAGCGACGCCGGCTTCTGGTCTCAAGGACCGCTCCATTCGGAGGTGGAGGCGATTGCCCGCGGAAGCTGGAGGGCGAAGGAGCCGCCGGCCATCCGTGGCACCGGCTACTGCGTCGATGCCCTCGAGGCCGCGATCTGGGCCGTGGCGGGAGCTGCCGACTTCCGCGAGGCAGTTCTTCGGGGGGCGAATCTGGGGGATGACGCCGACACGACCGCCGCGATCGCCGGCCAACTCGCCGGTGCCCGGTTTGGCGCGGCGGGGATCCCGGAGCTGTGGCTCGAGATTCTCGCGATGCGGAAGCGGATCGAGTCGCTCGCCGATGCGCTCCATAGGTCTGCGATCGGAGAGCGCGATCGCTGGGCGTTTGACGAGGACTTCCACGCCTGGTGGGTCGAGCCGGGGCGGATTCTCGCCGGCGAATACCCCGGCAGCCCAGACCCAGCCGAGCGCGACTTGAAGCTCGCGCTTCTCGCTGATGCCGGCATCACCACGATCCTCGATCTCACCCGTGACGACGACGAACTGGCCGCCTATGCGGCGCCTTGGGAGGCCCTCGGCGAAGTGCGCGGCCGCCCCCTCAAGCGGCTCCATCATCCGATCCGGGATCTCGGGGTGACGACGCCGGAAGGCTACGACGCGATCTTGGCCGACATCGACGCGGAGCTGGCCGCCGGCCGGCCGGTGTATGTCCACTGCTGGGGAGGCGTCGGGCGGACGGGAACGGTGGTGGGGCTCGTTCACGTGTCGCGCGGGGCCGACGCCGACGCCGCCCTCGACGCGATCCGTGCGGCACGGCAGGGGACTAGAAAAGCCCACCGGCCGGCACCGGAGATGGCCTGTCAGGTGGAGGCGATCCGCCAAGCCGCGAAGCGGCGGGCTGGGGACCGGGGCTGAGGCCACTGGGCCTCCGGGTATGGAGGACTCGCGGGGCGACAGGTGAGTGTCTCATCCAACCGCCGCGGTCCAATCCTTGCCCAAGGACACCCGCCCGCCGTACCTTTGAGGAAGTGGGGGGCAGACTGTCTTTGCGGGGGGGAAGCATGAATCGCGCGATTGGTGTCGCCTTGGCAGCCGTGGCACTCGGGATGGCGTTGCCGCACCGAGCAGCGCCGGCGGGCGATGGCTTGGATGGGGAAGGCAAGCCCGCTGCCGTGGCGACGGTGAATACCGACGCGGAGAACGAGCCGCTCCCCGTCGTCGATGGGGTGCAGCAGGAATGGCTCGAGGTGCGGGTGCGGGTCGTCGATGCCGACGGCGAACCGGTGGCGAAGGCGAAGGTGACGCCTTGGGCCCTGCGGTCGTCGCAGGGGCATGGGTTGTGGCTGGCAGATGACAAGCGATCAGGCGTCGGACCGCAGGATGGAGCGACCGATGACAGCGGCGTGGCCGTCGTCAGGTACCCGGCAATTCGTTCATTGAAGGAGCAGGTCAAGACCAACGGCGTGTCGGTCTTCGTCGATCATCCCGACTTCGCGCGCTCGGGCGACGTCCATGTCGACGTGCCAATGGAGACGATGGGGTCGCACGAGGTGAAACTCGCGCGGGGAGTGCGATTGGAGGTGAGACCGATCGTCGACGGCAAGCCCGCGCCGCTCGACAACCTCCATGCCTTCTGGTCGGACGGTCGAGCGTGGCTCCCGGGAGCGGCACCGGAGAAGACGCCGCAAGGCACGCTCGCGTTTCCGGGCATGCCGCCGGGGAAGAACAGCGTGCTCGTCGTGAAGTTGGATGGGGAGCGGGCGGTAGCCTTCAGCAGGATCGTCGATTTCGAGCTCGTGGACGGCGTGCCGACGACGCTCGACGTGACCCTCGAGCCGAGCGTGCGGATTCAGGGGGAGGTGGACGCGAAGGTGCCGCGGCCGATCCGGGAGGGCATCGTCGAAGCCATGTCGCTCGATCCGCCGCCGGACGAGGTCGGCCCCAATCGGGTCAGCTGGTTTACGTGGAGCCCGGTCGCGGCCGACGGCACGTTTACGATCGATGCCTGGCCGGCTGGCGAGCGACTCCAGATCATCGGCTTGTGCGATGAGTTCGTGGCGACGACGGGAAAGGCACCGGATGTCGTCAAGAATCCTCGAGATCCCGCCGAGGATCGCTACCTCAGGCCGCAGGTGTTCTCCCCGGACGCCGGCGTGGAACTGACGCTCGCGATGACGCCGATGGCCCGCTGCGTGGCGACGACGGTCGACGAGGAGGGCACGCCCGTGGCCGGGGTGAAGGTGGTGTCGGGACCGAATGTCAGCTGGTGGAACAGCGGCTCCGGGATCTATGGCGGGTCGCTGGTGCGCGGCGAGAAGGTGCTCCTCTTGCGGGGCTGGGATGTTGCGGCCGACACCACGACGCGCGCCGAGCCGTTTACAGGCCAGACCGATGCCGATGGGAAGGCGACGCTGTTGATTCCGGCCGGCGAAGAACGCTTGGTCGTGCACAGCGAGGCCTATGAGCTGCCGGTGATCCTCGGCGATCGGTCCGTGCGGGTGAGTCTCGCCAGTGGCGAAACGAGCGAAGCGACGCTCCATCTTCAGGCACTGGGGACCGAGAAGCTCGGCGACTGGGACAAGCTCGCCGGCGTCGTGTTCGGCTGCTCAACCCGCGAGGGGCGGCGGATCCTCGCGCTGCCGGAGGTGAGCAAGAAGATGGACGAATTTTTCGATCGCTTCCTCGAAGCGCAGGACAAGCGAGACCCTCAGCTCCTCTCCGCGGCCTACGCGATCGTGGCCGACGCGTTTACCGACGTCGGCGACTCCGAGGAAGCGACGAAGTGGCGGAGGAAGTCGGAGGCGGAAGCGGAAAAGGCCAAGCGCGCGCGGAACGATCGGCCCTGAAGCCCGGGGCTCCCGGACCGGATGCAGGAGTCCGCGCGGGTGATCTGCCGCGGGATGGTTCAGAACGGGACGTCGTCGTTGCCGGCTTGTGAATAGTCGTCGTTGATGTCGATGGCGTCATCCGGGCCTTCACTCGCCCGCCCGCTCCCCGACACCTTCTTGAACGACAGTCCCTCGGCACTCAAGAAAAACTTGACCTCGCTGCTCGCATCCCGCTGCCAGCGGCGGCCGCTCAAGCGGTAGGTGACCTCGATCTCCTCTCCCTCGGAGAGATCGTCCACCGCGTCGCAGCCATCCTTGACGAACTCGACGGGAACGAAGTTCGTGAACGTGCCCTTCGACTGCTCGAGGACCACGAGACGCTTGCGGAAGCCCTTTTGGCCGAAGGACTTGGTCTCCTCGATGAGGTGGACGACGCCGCGGACGGTGGGGTCTTTCATGGGAAATTGGCCGTTGGTTTTTTGAGGTCGGCGCGAGGGCCGGCGGGGGGACGATTTCGTGGCAAGAGAATACCACACGCCTCGAGAAACGCCCGCCCGTTCTACTCGTGCTCCCCCTCGACCCGGGCCTCGCCGTCAGGGTCGATCTCGATCTGCAACGTCATCGGGTGGCAGCAGACCGGGCAGTCCTCCACGTAGGCCTGATGGGCTCCGGCCGAGATGTCGACCGGCACCACGATCTCCTCGCCGCAGGAATCGCAGACATACGTCGCCTCGGCGTCGATCCGGGCCGGCGATTTCCGCCGGCGCCGACTCTTTTTGCGCCGCGATTTGCTCATGACGATGCTCCCGGTGGGTGGCCTTGCCTCGGCTCGGGCTCACATGCCGTAGGGAAAGTCGGCGTGGTCGGTGAGGCCGCTTGCGCGAATCGGAGCGAGGGCTTTGGCATATTCAAGCAGGATCCGATCGACAAACTCGATCCGGCGGCGGAGCCAGGCGTCGCGATCGCTCGCCGGCGTCGCGCCCGAGAGGACGTCGTTGACGTCGTGAATGAGGACATGCTCCGGGATGTAGACCAACCGGCTGTTCTTGTAGCCGCTGGTACGGAGCTCGTTGACCGGATAGCTCCCCCCCCGCGACGCCGATACGGCCACGATCATTGCTGGCTTGTGGCCGACTTCCTTCGGACCTGCAAACAGGAGCAGATTCTTGAGGCCCGGGGGCACCATTCCCGCCCACTCCGGCGCGATGATCACAAACCCGTCGGCCCGGCGCATCCGGTCCCGGTAGGGCTTCCAGAGCGCGGAAAGCTCGCTCTCCCCTTGCCAGACGCTCTCGTCCCAGAGTGGCAGCGGATTGCCGGCGAGATCGATCGTGTCGACGGTCACGGAAGGATCGATGCGGGCCAGGTCGCTGGCGATGTACGCCCCAACGCGGCTCGACTGGCTCTCTTTGCGGTGGCTGCCGACGATGATGGCGATCTGCATGGTGGCTCCTCGCGGGGCGGAGAAAGGAATGCGAGCGGAATGCGGCGATGGGGCCCCGAGGGACGGAGCGTAGCAGATCGCAACCGTTCCAGGCCCGCATCACATGGTGGCGTTCGCCCAGATGCGGTGGAGGACCTGCTGTGGCCGGTGACGGGGCTTCCACCTACCATGAAAGGGGGGAGAGGGAACGCCGCGGAAGCCGGGCGCTGTGGGAGCAAACGCGTGGAACAAACCATTACCGACCCCCTCGCCCTGGCGGGGGCCTTCGTGGTCAGGGATCCCGGTTGGCGCCGTAAGCTCCTCGTCGGAGGGCTGCTGATGCTACTGGTGAATGCCGTCGGATGGCCGGTGGCCCTCGGCTACCGCAAAGCGCTCATCGGCAGGCTGCTCCACGGCACCGACAGACCGTTGCCCGACTGGAGCGAAGGCATCCTGCACTACTACCTCGATGGGCTCAAAGCACTGGGGGTGATCTTCGGCTACCTCTCCCCGGTCTATCTGACGCTGGCGATCGTGCTTCGGTGGCATGGCGTAGCGATCGACGGGACCGTGATTCTGGGCGTCTGTTTTTTTCTTGTCTGCCCGCTGCTCTCGCCCGCCTCGTTCCCGGCGGCCGTCGCCTACTGGACTTTTTTTTCATCGGGATTCCGGCTTCCGCCGACCCTCGCGGCCGCGTTGATGCTGACCTGCGGTGCGATCGTGTTTTTCATCCCCGCCGGATTTCTCCAGGTGTCGAAGACCGGCCGCTACCTCGCGGCGTTCGATATCCCCGCCGCCGCGGCGACGATCGTGGCCAATCCATCGGGCTACGTGAAGGCTTGGTATCACTCGGTGCTCATCAGCTTCGTCGGCCACGCGGCCCTGCCGCTGGCGCCGTGGGGGATCGTCTGGTGCTATCTCGGCATCATCTTCATCTTCAATTCCCTGCTCGAGCGTGATGCCGCGGTGTGCGGCAACGGGTCGTGGTATGGGCGGCTCCGCGGAGGGGACGCGATCCGCATCGTCGAAACCGGGAGTCGGCGTTTCGTGCGGTGCGTGAACTGCCCCGATGACAGCGGCCGGCCGCCGATCCTGCTGGTCCTCGGTGGGCTTCTGGTGCCGATGCCCGACATTCTTTCCCGCTTGTTCGTGACGGAGGGAGACCGATGCGGACCGCGCTTGTGATCATGATGCTCCAGGGGCTGCTCGGGGCCTTCGACACGCTCTATTACCACGAACTTGTCTGCCGACTTCCGGCCCACGCCCGCGTCGTGGCGGGGGAGTTGCGGCTCCATGCATTGCGTGATCTGGTCTACGGCGTGCTGTTCCTCTCGCTCCCATTTCTCACCTGGCAGGGGGTGTTGGCGGGAGTGCTGGCGGGGCTGATCGCGCTGGAGGTTTGCATCACGATCCAAGACTTCAACACCGAAGCGGTCGAACGCCAGCCCATCGGCGGGATCGGCAACACGGAGCGGGGGCTCCACCTGATCATGGCGGTGGTCTACGGGTTCTTTCTCGCGCACCTCGCCCCGCAGGTGCTCGCCTGGAGTCAGCTGCCGACCGGCTTCGGCCTCCAGGAAGGGGTGTCCTGGCCGCTGCGTTTGGGATGCGTATTCCTCGGCATCGGCGTGCTGGCCTCCGGTGCACGCGACTTCGGCGCGGCGCTCGGCGTCGGCTGGCTCCAGGGCGATCTCTTCGGGCGCCGTCCGCCCCTGGGCTGATCGGAGGACGGCATCGGCCGGACGATCATCGAGGCGACGTTCGGATGCCTGATCGCTTCCTCTTTCCGGGGCAGATCGCTTGTTCTGGCCGGCGGAATCCGCCGCCAGATAACTCCATCCAGCCCCGCCGCGGAACGGCTTCGCCAGGAAAACCTCGACGAACTTTCACCCAAACCGGGCGGCCGGGGCGGTTTCCGTGTATGATCAACGAAATCTGGAATGCAGTTCCCCTTTTGGGGGCCGCGTCGCACCGATTTGCTTGCCTGAATCGCCTTAAAAAAGCTCTCTGGCCCGCGACTCAATCGGTCGGCCCGGTGCCTTGAGTTCTCGTCATCCCGGCTTGGTGGGCCACCACGTTGGCCATTGGCTTATCGCAGCCCGAAACCTTCTTCGGGCTGCCGGGACGATCCTCGAGAACGAAACGCGACATGGCAAAGAAACTGTACGTTGGCAATCTGAACTACAAGGTCACCAACTCATCCCTGGAAGGCTTGTTCACCGAGTTCGGCACCGTCCGCTCGGCTCAGGTGGTGATGGATCGTGAGACCGGCGGGAGCAAGGGCTTCGGCTTCGTGGAAATGGCTGATGATCAGGCCGCTCAGGCCGCGATCCAGGCACTCCACGACCGCGATGTCGACGGGCGTCGTCTCGTCGTCAACGAAGCTCGGCCGCGCGAAGAGCGTCCGGGTGGGTTTGGCGGCGGTGGCCGTCGTTAATCCAGGCTCTGATCAACGGTGAGCGTCGGTGGGGGACGGTCTACGGACCGTTCCCCCCGACGCTCCCATCGTCGTTTCACCCTGCATCCATCCATCCCGCAGCACTTCGAGAGGGCTCCCATGTCTCACAAGAAGCCCATTCCTCCCACGGCTCCCGGCGCAGCCCCGCGGCCCCGCTGTCCAGTCTGCGGCATGGCGACCTACTCGCGCAGCGGCACGCACCCGCAGTGCATGCAGACCAGCCACGATCGCCTCCTCCGCCAGGCGAACAAGCCGCCCGTTGTGCCTCCGGCCGCCTGAGTCTGACGTCCGCTTGGTGAGTCCCCGCCTTTTCGTCGCCATGGAGAGGCGTGCGCGCGTGGGGTGGCCGGCAGGGTCGAACTCGCTGACGCCTCGCGGGGTCTCACCCTGACGGATGCCGTTTTCACGAGCTGGAAAACGCGATTTCTCCCGAAGATTTCCGGGTCGGGCGAGGCCGCCAATTGGGGCTTCGCCGGCGGGGGTTTTTTGCGATAACCGCTTCCCTGTCCCCGCAGGCTCCAGGGAATCCCGCCATGACTCCGTCCGCCCTTCGCCCGTCGCGATCAGGCCGCAAGCACCGCGCCCCCACCCTCCGGCTCGCGCTCGAGGCCCTCGAAGACCGGCGGATCCTCGCGGCCTTCAGCTACGACGGGCCGATGCAGGCGCTGTCAATCACCCTTGACGCCGAGGGGGAGATTCGCGTCGCGAGCTCTGGGAGCGGGAATTACGTCTTCACACTCGTCTCCTCCGACACCTTCAAGGGGACCGACACCACCGGCCTCTCCGGCAACGGCCTCGGCACCCTCACCGTGACCTCCGCCCTCGACATCGATCGGGTCTCGATCACCAACTCGGTCAACAACACCGCCGTCAACTTCATCGCCAGCACTGGCACCTACGTCGACCACTTCAATGTCGTGTTGACGCGATCGACCGGGGCGTGGGTGCCGCTGGTGAAGGTTTCCGGCGCGACGGCCTTTGCAGCGAACTCCTCGCTCACCGCCAAGTCGTCTAACATCAACGTCGAGGCGACGACGCTTTCCTCGGCGACCGGCGACATCAAGCTCGATGCCGACACCGACAGCCAGGTGCCGGGGACGTTCAGTGGCGTGATCATCAATGGCTCGACGATCACCACCTCCGGCGGCTCGATCCTTCTCAAGGGCCGCGGCGGTGACTACGCTGGGGGCTATCAGCGTGGCGTGGCCGTGATCGGTAATTCCTCCGTCATGGCCGGCAGCGACGGCACCAAGCAGGGCACGCTCTCGATCACCGGTAATGGCGGCGCCTCGACCGGCCCGTCGAACCAGGGGATCATCATCGACAAGGGCTCGACGGTCGGTTCGTCGGGCGGCGGCGTGTCGCTCACCGGCACGGGCGGGACGGGCAGCACGGGCGCCAACGGGATCCTCCTCCAGGGACGCGTCACCTCGGCCACCGCTACCGGGGCCGGGAACGAGGGGGAGATCACGCTCAATGGGACCGGCGGAGGGAGCTCGAGCGGCATCGCCAAGGACAACACCGGGGTTTCGTTGACTTCGACGGCCGCCGTCCAGTCGGACGAGGGGCCGATCTCGATCACTGGCAGCGGCGGGGCCGGCAACAGCCAGACGGCAGCCCCCTACACCACCTCTCCCGGGCTGTTCGTGAAGGGAGCAACGGTAACGAGCTCCGCCGGCCCGATCACCTTCACCGGCGACGCCTTCGGGTTCGATCTCGCCGGTGGGATGGTGGCAACCACGAAGACCGTCACGGTGAGGAACATCGCCGCCGATCAGGTGATCCGCCTCGGCGGCACTGCCAACGGCCAGCTCGCGCGGATCGCCGCGAGCAAGGTGATCATCGGGCGGTCGGATCTCCTCCCGATCATCCAGCAGGAGACGGTCGCCAACGGCGGCACGATTTCCCTTGCGAATCCGCATCTCCAGATGATCGGGTCGAAGATCGTGCTCCGCTCGCCGGTGACCACCGGCGGCACGCAGACCTACACAGGCCCTGTGCTCCTTGGCGAGGGCGCCGAGGCGGTCACGCCGACCCTCACCGCCTCCGGGATCACCTTCGATGGAACGGTCGACGGCGCGAAAAACCTCACACTCGCCGCCGGCAGCGGCCCGATCCTGTTCGCCCAGGCCGTCGGCGCCACGACGCCGCTGGCATCGCTGAAGATCAACACCGCCAGCGCCGTAAAGGCCTCGGCGCCGCTGTCGATCGACGGATCGGCTGCCGGGGCGCGGGCGAGCGGCCTCGTCTTCGCCCCCGGCGTCAACGGCATCGACATGCAGGTGGCCGGGAGCAAGGTCGCCAACTGCACCGGGAGCGGGATCGTCGTCGGGCCCACGCACGATTCGCGGATCGCCGGCTTCACTCTCACCAAGAACGCCGTGGCGGGCATCCAGGCCAGCGGGGCGATGCCGGCGACGATCATTACCGGCAACCGTGTCGAAGGGGGAGGGAAGGGGGCCTTCGGCGCCCACCTTTCCGGTGCCACCGGGCTGTCGTTCGGGACGCCGACTTCCGGGAACGTGATCACCGGCACATCGACCGGGATCGTTGCCACCGGCGACATGACCGGCTCTGCGATCCGTTCGAATACCGTCAAAGACAATGTCGGCGGCATCAATCTCATCGGCGCCCGGAACCTCGCCATCAGTGCAAACGGCATCGGCACGAGCGCTCTTTACGGTCTCCGTGCCGACGGTGACAACAGCGGCACGGTCGTCACGTCCAACGCGATCACCGGCACGAAACTCGGAGTCTCGCTCGAGCGGGCCCGCGGGCTCTCGCTCGGGAGCCCGGGGGCAGGCAACACGATCGCTGCCGGGCTCGACGCTTCCGGCGCGTACGTTCCTGGCCGCACGTCCGTCGGCGTCGCCGCCACCGGCGATCTCACCGGGACGCGGATCACCGCCAACTCGATCTCCGACAACACCATCGGCCTGCAGATCTCCGACGCCCATTACCTCTCCGTCACCGGCAACATGCTGTTCCGCGACCGCTTCCAAGGGATCCTCGCCTCGGGGAACAGCGCCGGGACGACGATCCAGTCGAACACGATCGAGGGATCGCTCCCTGGTGGTGGCCGGGCGGCATGGGGGATTTACGTGGCCTCGGCCACCGGCCTCCTCGTCGGTGGCGATTCTCCGACGCTGGCCAACGGGGTTCACGGGACCGACAGCGCCATCGGCCTCACCGGCCTCCTCACCGGGACGGCGATCAAGTCGACGATCATCCGCAACACCTTCAACGCCATCCAACTCCAGGCCGCGCGGGGGGTGTGGGTGCAGTCGAACGACGTCAACGGTGCCGAGGGGCGGGGCCTGAGTGCCAAGGGGGATTGCAGCGGATCGACCGTTCTCCTCAACACGATCCACCTTGGGGCCAACGGCGTCATGCTCGAGGCGGCCCAGGGGCTGGCGGTGAAGAACAATCGGATCGCCAGCAACCGCGGCTACGGCGTGTTTGCGACGGGGCCGTCGGCGGGGACGAAGGTCAGCGACAACGTCATCGAGAACAACGGCATCAATCTCGCCACCTCAACGGCGTCCAGCGGGTGGTTTCAGCCGAAATGACCCCGTCGATGAGCACCGACAGAAGGTCAACATTCCTCGGCGAGAGCGCGGGCACGCGCGATCCGGAGATTCGATCGACTGACTGAGAAGTGAGCGCCCGAATGACGCGCGGATCGATCGCCACCTTCATCGCCCTCGAGATCCTCTTCCTGGCGGCTACACAGGCCTGGGGGGGATGGCCCTGGACGGCGATCGGCGCCACCGCGATTGGCGTGTTGGCCGCCGTCGACCTCCGTCCAGCGGCCCTGGCCATGGCCGCGCCGAGCCTCGTCTGGCTGGCCTTCTTCCAGGCCACCGGGAATCGCGAGCTCTTCTTTCCGTTCACGATCCATCTGGCAAGCCTCGTGGCGCTCCGCCTGGGCCGGGACAATCTCTGGCGGGGGATGGCCGGCGGAGGGCTGATCGGAGGGCTGTTTCTCGCCATCCGGGCCTCCCAGCAGGCGAGCGCCAAGGTGCTGGGAGTGGAGTGGGTCGTCGCCGCGCTGATCCTGGCCGTCGTGCTCGCGATGCTGCCAGTGAGCCGGGGGAGAAAAGCCGTCGAGGGGGGCATCGTCGTCCTCGCGTCGCTCCTCGCCTACGCCAGCTTGGCGCTGTGAGGCGGCCCGGGAGGTGCGGGCAGGTCAGGAATGCCCCCGGCGCCAAGGCCCGCCGTTGGCGTCGTCCCGCGGCGGTGTATGCTCTTTCCCTCGCACCTCAAGTCCGCCCACCACCGAAAGGAATCCCCTCCGATGCCTCACTTCCACATCCAGGGCGAATCCGACGTCTTCGACGATGCCGAGCACGTCGAGGTGCAGGGGGAGATGAGCCCGTACGGC
>Ga0208249_1000457_pt1 | contig 13581 bp, 6 predicted proteins | sample CryBogmetaGMA1M_FD_184546 | JGI IMG/M metagenome (GOLD analysis project Ga0208249, IMG submission 184546) | Freshwater microbial communities from Crystal Bog, Wisconsin, USA - MA1M (SPAdes) | ecosystem: Environmental > Aquatic > Freshwater > Lake | place: Crystal Bog, Wisconsin, USA | collected...
TGTGCAGGTTAAAAACCTGCACCCACTTCGGGGAGAAAGTGGCCGCAGGATTTCATCCTGCGGAAGAAGCCAGGTAGGGCGGTGTTGTGCAGGTTGAAAACCTGCATCCACTCAGGACCTGCGGAAGCGGCCAGGTACGGCGGTATTGTGCAGGTTGAAAACCTGCACCCACTCAGGACCTGCGGAAGCGGCTAGGTGCGGCGGTGTTGTGCAGGTTGAAAACCTGCACCCACTTTTTGGAAGCCTGGCCCCGCGCTCGTTCACGGTGGCGCTGGGTGCCGGAGATAGGCCACGAGATCGCGGGCGTCTTCGGGCGACAACTGAGCGAGCTGGTTTTCCGGCATCAGTGACTGCGGCGAGAGGCGCCGCTCCTCGACATCGGAGAGCACGAGCGTGAGCCGCTCGGTGGGCGTCTGGAGCACGACGCTCGTCGGCGTCTCCTGAACCACGATGCCCGCGAGCGAGCGGCCATCCTTCGTGAGCAGCGTCGTCGTCTGGTAATCGCGGCCCACCACCGCGCTCGGATCGAGCAGGTTCGAGAGCAGGTATTCGAGATCGCTGCGGTTCGAGCCGGTGAGGTCAGGCCCGATCCTGCCCCCCTCGCCGTGAAGCTGGTGGCAGGAGCCGCAGGTCTTGGCAAACACCGCCCGGCCGCGGACGGGGTCCGCTCCCTTCATCGCCTCCGGCGCCAGGGTCTTTCGCCAGGTTTCGAACTCCGCCGTGCGGGTCGCCGGGGTCGGCCGGATCGTGCCCCAGACATCGTTGAGCCGGGCGAGCACGGCCGGATCGGCCGACTGGGCCAGCCGGCCGACCGCGAACGCGGAGAGGTCGGTCCGCGGCACATTTCCGACGGCGATGGCGTCGAGCAGCGCAAGGGTCCACTCCGGCCGGGCGACGAGGGTGGCGATCGCCGCCTGCTTGGCGTCGTCGGGAAGGGTTGCATAGGCCGCCAGGATCACACGCGCCGTGTTCGCGTTCGGAAATGCCGCCAGAGCCGCGACCGCGGACGTCGCGAGCGCCGGATCGTTGCACACGCCGTGCAGCACGGCCACGGTGGCCTCGTCGCGGGCGGCCACCAGCGCCTCGAGCGCCTCGAGCCGCTCCGCCACCGGAACGCCGCGATCGTCCAGCCGTTGGCGGAGCAGGGGGTAGACCCGCGGATCACCAAATCGCACGGCGACCACGCCCGCCAGCCTCGTCACGGCCGCGTCGTCATCGGCCATCACGGCGTCGTACCCTTGCTGCCAGGCTGCGGGGGCGGCCATCCGGCCCCGGGCGGTGAGGGCGGCGACCACTTCCTCGAGCATCCAGCGGCGGGTCGAGGAATCGGCGGCGGCGAGCCGGGTCACGACGGCCTCGGCACCGGCCTCGTCGGAGGCGGCGCACCGCACGATGTACCGCGACACCGTGGGAATCCGGCAGTCGAGCGCCATGGCGAGCACCCGGGACGGGCTGACGGCCACGAGCGGTTCGACGGCATACCAGTTCATCAGGGGCAGGTTGTGGTCGCCAGCATCCTCGGCATGCGACAGCAGCGCGGCACAGATCGGCCAGCGGGCGTCGAGCGGGATCCGCTGGACGGCCGAGCAGACCGCGAGCCGCACCACGGGCGACGGGTCGGTGTCGGCGAGCGCTCGGAAGCGGGCGAGGACCGCCGCCGACGGCCGGCGTCGCTCCGCCGCGAGTTGCACTCCCCAGCTGCGGACGATGGGGTCTGCCGCGTGGAGCAGTCGGAGGAGCCGCGGCTCGTCGAGCCCGCCGATTCCATGCAGCGCCCAGATCGCCCGCAGCCGGTCGCGGACCGGCCCCACGGCGATCCGCGCCTCGAGCTGCGCTGACGTGTCCGGGGATAGGTCGCCGGTGGCGGCCCGTTCCTGGAGCAGCCGACGCGCATGCCGGGCGAACCATTCGTTGTCGTGCCCCAAGAGGGCGACGAGAGCCGCGTCGGACTCGCGCGCCAGGTCGACCCGCGCGGGGGCGGGCCGGGTGGAGTCGTAGATCACCTTGAAGATCCGGCCGTTGCTCCGGTCGTGCCCGCCGGCGTCGCCGTGGTGGCATTGGTTGTGGTCGTACCAGTCGAGGACCACCATCTGGCCGTCGGGGCCGAGCTGGAGCGAGATGAACTGCGACCAGCTGTCGTTCGCGAACAGGAAGTCGGGATCCCCGTCGCCCACGTACCCCGATCCCGCGGGCGTGAGGCGGTCCTGATTGAGCCTCGCCCCGTGGATGTTGTTCATGAACAGCCGCCCGCGATACCGCTCCGGCCAGGCGCCGCCGAGGGCGAAGCAGGCGCCGGCGTGAGCATGGCCCCCGCCCGCCGCGTCGGACCGTTCGCGATCGGCATGGTCCCACTGCCCCCCTACCCAGTGCCGATGGCGGGCGATGGTCTTGATGTCGTCGAAGGTCCAGGGGTTGAAGTGGGCGCCGGCCTGCCGCTGGTACCGTGCCCCCTGGATCACGTGGTAGAGGTGGGGGATCACACACGCCGTCGCGAACGCGTGGCCGACCTCATTGAAGTCGAGCCCCCAGGGGTTGCTCGTGCCCTCGGCGAAGACCTCGAACTCGTGCCGCACGGGGTGGTAGCGCCAGTATGCCGCGTTGAGCTTCACGCGGTCGGCGTCGGGCGTGCCCGGCTTGCCCACCGCGGAGTGCGTGAACACGCCGTGGCAGCCGTAGAGCCAGCCGTCGGGGCCCCAGGTGAACGCATTCAGCGTCTCGTGGGTGTCCTGCCAGCCCCAGCCGTCGAGCAGCACGCGGGGTGGGCCGTCGGGCACGTCGTCGCCATCGGCGTCGGGAATGAAGAGCAGCTCCGGCGCCGCCCCCACCCACACACCCCCGAAACCAACCTCGAGGCCGCTGACGAGGTTGAGCCCCTCCTGGAACACCGTCCGCTTGTCGAACGCGTCGTCGCCGTCGGTGTCTTCGAAGATCAGAATCCGATCGCGGGCCTCCTCGGGGGCGACCCGCCGGGGATACGAATAGGCCTCGGCCACCCAGAGCCGGCCCCGGTGGTCGAAGCACATGGCGATCGGCTGGCAGACGTCGGGCTCCGCCGCGAGAAGCTTCACCGTGAAGCCGGGAGGCACCGACATCGCCCCAGCGGCCGCCTCGGGCGCGAGGCCCTCCGCCGACGGAAGGCGTGGGCGAGCCTCGTCAGCCCGGCACATGGCCGACACCTGCACCACCGTCGTGATCAGGAACGAGGCCGCAAGGACGGCAGGCCACATCGCGAACCCGGGTCGTTGCGGCCCGGCCTCAGTCAGGGACGTGATCGGGCCGCGGCGTCAGTAGTCGCCCGTCATCTCGCCGCCGGCCCGGGTGGCCAGGCCGCGGAACACGGCGAGATCGAGATCGTCGGACAGCCAGCGAACGGAACCGTCGGCGAAGGCGAAACCGGCCCCGACGGGGTGGTAACTGCCGAACGCCATTTCGAGCAGCTGGCCGGAACTGCCGACGAACGACGGATTCAACTGCCGCTGACGCTCGTCGTTCTTGAGCGTGTTGATCGGCACGACCGCAGACCCCAGGCACTCCGTGAACTCCGAGCCGGCCTTGCTTCCGGGTTTCCACGTGGCGAGTTGCGGCCCGAACATGGCCCAGAAATCCATGGCGTTGCCGTCCTTGGAATACTGGTGCCGGGTGTAGCTCTCGCCGATCACGAGCGTCTTCGAGGTCCCGTCAGTCACCTCGCTGAACCGCACCCCGAAGGCCGGGCGGTCGAGCCGGCGGGCGCCGATCATGACGCCCTCGCAGAGATCGACGTCCTTGAGCGAGCAGTAGCCATCGGCCACGGTGTATCCCGCGGACATGCCGCCCACGTCGTCCGACGACACCTTCGCTCCCGCCACGCCCCGGTAGCTCGCCGGTACCCGCTGGAGGATCGGATAGGCCATGGTGTCGTCTTGCGACTTGACGTGTTCCTCCTGGTCCATGCTCGGGCAGCGAAACGCCTTGACCACCGTCTCGCAGGCGGTGCGATCGGGGTGGGTCGGCTTGTTCCAGATGCCCGTCGGGGGATCCACCCAGAGCAGGGTGTCGTAGAGCGGCTGCTCCTCCATGAACGGGAGGATGCGGGCCGACCAGAACTCGTTGTAGATGCCGAATCCGATCGGAAAACACTTCTTCGCCGACTCGTGCGTGTGGACCGCGACCCCGAGCTGCTTGAGGTTGTTCATGCAGGACGTCCGCCGCGCGGCCTCGCGGGCCGACTGCACGGCCGGCAGCAGCAACCCGATCAGCGTGGCGATGATGGCGATCACCACGAGGAGTTCGACGAGCGTGAAGCCCCGTGCCGGCACGGTCGATAGTCGCCGGAACATGACTCGATCCTTCGTCGACGTTGAAAGGGGCTTGACCACGATTCGCATCCCTCACAAGGAGTGTAGGTGCCATGGCGCGGCCCCGTCCATCCTTCATCGGATGGGGAGCAGGGTGGAAACTTTACGATTCCTCGTCCGTTTCTTTACAAACGCCGCGGGCATGCGGTGATGCTCATAGGCCGCTCACAGTCCGGCACGTAGACTCCGAGTCGGTTCAGGTTTTGCGAACGTCGCCGCCACGCGGTGCGTGGTGTCGAGAACTTCAGCGAGGGAGTGAGCTGTGGCAAGCAACACCAGTCAGGCTCGGATGAGCACACGAGCCGTGTCGCAGCCCTCGCGCTGGCACCGCGGGATGCTCACGCTGCTCGTGCTGGCGTGCGGAGGATCGGCCTCGGCCGCGACCGTCACCTGGACCCAAGGGGCCAACAAGACCGGCTGGGGGCAGACCGTCGGCGCTGGTGACGGCATCAGCGCCACCGCCGCCAACAACTGGTCCACCTCGTCTCCCGACCCGTTTCCCTACGGCTCGGGCACGCTTCCCACCGCCGCGGATGACCTCGTGTTCGATTCGAATCCTGGCCCCGACGGAAGCCACAACACGTCCGAAATCTGGCTCGGTGGAAACTACAACTACATCAACGCCTCGGGCACAGGTCGGTTCGCGAACTCGATGACGTTCCGTGGGCCATACCCGAAGACGTTCTCGGCCTGGTCGAGCGCGTCGACGCTGACCAGCACGCGGGTGCTGAACGTGACGAACGGCATCGTCATGGAGGCCGATTCGGGGCCGCTGACGTTCGGGCAGACCTATGCCACGATGACGGGCCTCGTGCTGGTGGGCGTCGGCACCAGCAGTTTCATCCGCAACGACTCGGCCTCGACCCTCCAGTTCGGTCCGACGAACAACGCGGATCAGGCCAACAATTCCAACACGCTCCAGCCGGCCCTCGGGCCGGCCGGTTCGACCACCATTCTGCCGATCAGCGGCACGGGCACGGGCGGCGTGACGTTCTACACCCGCATCGGCAATGCCGGCTCGGGCGCGGCGGCCCGGTACCTCGGCCTCGATGTCAACCTGCCCAACGCCGCCGTGCGGATGAACTGGCCGAACAACTACACCGGGTCTACCACGATCACGGCGGGGACCATCGCGCTCGGCACCAACTCCCTCTATGCCGCCGACCCCACCGGCTACGGGATCGGCAAGATCAACTCCTACTCGCTGATCGTGAAGCAGGGAGGCGTGCTCGACGTCTCCGCGATTCCCCAGGGCTACCTCGTGCCCGGCAACCAGACGCTCGCCGGCGACGGGACCGTGCTCGGGGCGATCACGGTGGGGGGCACCGCGAGGCTCTCGCCGGGCGTCTCGGTGGGTACCCTTACGACCACCGGCAGCGTCACGTTCGGGGAGCTTGGCAACTACAACTGGCAGATCGTCAACGCCGCGGGAACGGCGGGCAGCACCGGCTGGGACCTGCTCACGACCAGCGGCGTCCTCGACGTGCAGGCGACGGCTGCCAATCCGTTCGCCATCAACCTCTGGAGCCTCTCGGGGACGAATCCCTCGGCCAATGGCAACGCAGCCAACTTCAACCCCAATCAGAACTACACGTGGCGGATCGCCACGGCGGCCGGCGGCATCACCCACTTCTCGTCCGACAAGTTCCTCATCAACTCCGGCTCGACGAGCCTGGGCACCGGGGGCTTCTCCAACAGCCTCGCGGGGGGGACGTTCTCGATCGCCCAGAGTGGCAACGACCTGAACCTCGTGTTCACCTCGGCCGCCCCGCCGACGATCACGATCAACGTGACGAGCGGCACGCAGACCCAGACCCAGGCGGGCTATCCGTCGCTCTCGGGGGCCACGCCCGTGCTCAAGACCGGGGCCGGCACGCTCGTCGTGGATCAGGCCAATACGCTGACGGGCTCGACGACGGTCCAGGGTGGGCGGCTGCAGCTCGCGAGCGGCGCCGCCCTCGCCTCCAGCCGGATCGTGCCGGTCGCCGGAGGCACCGTGACCCTGTCGCCCTATCTGCAGACGACGGTCGGCGGCCTCGCGGCGAACGCCGGCGGCCTCACGGACGTGGGCAGCGGGATGGTGACCGTGGCGGCCGGCCTCTCGGCGGCCGACATGGTGATGGCGATCGTCACCGGCCTGGGCGACGGCACGTGGAACGGCGCGAGCGGGATCACGTCGAGCGTGGCCGCCACGAGCGGCGGCGACCGCACGGTGGGCTGGCTCGACAACGGCGACGGCACGGTGACGTTTGCCTTCGCGGCGGCAGGTGACACGAACCTTGACTGGCAGGTGGACATCATCGACGCCGCCAACTTCCTCGCCGGCGGCAAGTTCGACACCGGTAGCCCGGCCTCCTGGAACGAGGGCGACTTCACCTACGACGGCGTGGTGGACATCCTCGACGCCGCGAGTTTCCTCTCCAACGGCCTGTTCGACGCCGGCCCCTACAACCCGCCGGCCGGCCAGGCCGGCGCGATCGCCGCGGTGCCGGAGCCGTCGGTCTGGGCGTTTCTGGCCGCGTCCGCCATCAGCGGAACCTTGGCATCGGCCGGTCGCTTACGGCGCCGTGTAGTATTGCCCGTCGTCACGATCGGATGAATACTGCATCACGGTCGTTTCGAGGTTCTCGCTGACGAACTGCACCGACCCGTCGGCGAACATCATGTTCACACCGCCCGGGTGAAAGCTCGACGCGTACTTGCCATAGTTCACGCCCCAGTTGGAGTCGCTGGCGGAGTTGTCGGGATTGATGTAGAGGTTCGCGTACAGAGTGCGCCATGGGCCGCGGAGGTTGGTGCGATTGAATTCGCCATTGCCTGCCCAGGCGGCTGCACCGTGCTTGAAGCAGCGCTCGCTCATCGCGAACGTCTTGCTCAACCCGTCGCTGATCTTCGCCGGCGCGAGGCCCAGGGCGGAGTCGGTCATCCCGTAGAAGATGCCGTCGGGATCGCGGGCGCACTGCGGCCTGCCATGGTAGATCACGCTGCCATCCGAGTCGCAGTACTGGCCGGTCGGGACCGGCTCGCCGGGGAGAGGGCCGCCTTCGTACCCGCAGCTGGCCACGTAGTTCGAGGTCGCGACCGTCTTGAGCCAGTTCCCCTGGGAGAATCCGCACGCCGACGGACTCGTGCCCGACGCGAACGCCGGGAGTTTGACGCTACTCGTCAGGAGGGCAGGGGAGTCGTCGGAGGCGCAGCGGTACATCGGAACCGCGGTCATGAGCAGGGCATCGCCACCGTTGGCCGCCGTCATGTCCTTGAGCTTCGTTTTCGGAATCCTCCCGGCTGACGTCGTGGCACCGAGCGCATCGAACAGCTGCGCCTGTTCGGCAAACGGCATGATGAACACCGCCCAGCCCCAGGCCGGGGGGCCGTTGGCGCTCGGATTGTCGGAGGCGTTGTAGATATAGCCGGCCGGAAACTTCTTCTTCGCCGACAGGTGGGAGTGGAGGCCCAGGCCGATCTGCTTCATGTTGTTGGAGCATGCACTGCGCCGGGAGGCCTCGCGGGCCGACTGCACGGCCGGCAGGAGCAGGCCGATGAGCGTGGCGATGATCGCGATCACGACCAGCAGCTCGACGAGGGTGAAAGCTGCTCTCCGGATCGGATGCAGACGCGTCATGGCGAAGTGATCTCCAAGACCAGGAAGGGTGCAGGCAGCCGCGACGCCCGACGCCTTCAGCGCATCGGAGTCGGGAAGAAGGCGTCATGGACATCCGCGCCCCCTGACACGATTACATCGCGTCGCCGATTTCATGGGTATTGGCCAACTGGCCAGCGGATCGGCCGTCCCGGGGGCGACGGCCAACCGTACGCGCCGACCGCGCCGCGTCAGGCGGGGCGATCGAGTCGCTGTCCGGCGGCACGCAGCCTCGGGCGGATGTCGGTGGCGTAGTCGAGATCCTGAACCGGACGCTCGAGCGTGACCGCGGTCGCCGCCACGATGCCCGCCGACTCGCCCAGGATCATCCAGACGGGCTCCATCCGCAGGGACGTCATGGCGATGTGGCTCGCCGAACAGCAGACGGGCACGATCAGGTTGGTGCATTCCTCACGCCGCGGCACGATGGCCCGATAGGGGATCGCGTAGATGCCGCGATGCCGGTTTGTGAGGTAGAGCATGGAGAACTCCCCTCCCTGCAGCGCCACACCGCCGTCGAGGGGGTGGGTGGCGTATGGCCAGTCGTCCACGCCGTACGACGCGAGGCCGACCGGATCGTCCGGCGACGTGCCGGCCTCGAGATCACGCTGCGTGAGCACGTACGCGGCCCTCATCCGCCGGGCTTCGCGGACGTACATCTGGTGAGGCCAGCCTCCCGTGTCGTCGAACACGCCCGGCTCGAAGCCGTGCGATTCGGCCTTGGCCCGCTGGTCGGCAGGGGCCGCGGGGTCGGTCTTGAGGAAGTGGGTGACGCCGCGAAGGAACTCCTGGTGGAACCGCCAGATCTGCGACCGCGTGGCGTAGTCGCCGTCGGGGTAGTCGGCGTTGCAGCCATACACCGTCGGGGCCCAGAGGGCCCTGGCGAGGTTACCGGCCCCGAGCGAGTAGATCCGGCCGCCGGCGGGCTCGTAGGTGTCGAGCGACCGCATCCGGCGGCCCTCGATGATGTTGGCCTTGGACTGGAAACCCCGGCGGTAGAGCTCGAACGTCCGTGGGTCGTAGTCGGCCGGAGCATCGATCGGCAGGCGGTCGGGCTTGATCGAAAACTTCCAGCGGAAGCCGTAGCCCATCGTCTGCTTGTCGGCGCTTCCCAACGGGCCCGGCACGTAGTCCTGGAGCAGCGGAAGCAGGCCGCTCGCTGCGTCTCCGGGCCGCACGTAGGGGTCGATGGTGTAGCGAGCCAGCGCCGGCCGCACGCCGGCGAGCGACTCGCCGTATTCGTCCATCGATTCCCTGCCGAACGTGTAGCGGACCCCGGCCCGGGCCATGAGGTCGCCCTCGTACGAGCAGTCGATAAACACTCGCGCGGCGATCCTCGCGGCATCGCGAACAGCGGCCTGCTCGGCAGGACACCCGAACCGGTCGGGGGGGGCGTGTTCCAGCGTGATCGACCGAATCGCTCCATCCGCCCGCTCGACCGACTGCAGGCGGTGCTCCTTGACCACCCGGATGCCATGCTCGGCCGTCAGGTCCGTAAACAGTCGACGGTACTCCGGATCGGTGAGGCCGTCCTTGAGCAGTGTGGCGGTCGCACCTCCGACCGCCTCGCGTCGGCCCCAGTCGATGTGCACGAGCCCGCCGCCGGTCATGCCCCCGAGCCAGCGGGAAGGTTCGACGAGCACTACCCGGGAGCCCTCGCGGGCTGCCGCGACGGCCGCCATCACGCCGCTCGCGGTGCCGCCGTACACGCAGACATCGGCAGGCCCGCCGGCCCCTGACTCACCGCGGGTGTAGCCGGCCGTGGCGGCGACGGCCGCCGAACCTGCCTGCAGCCATCGTCGGCGTGTCATCGTCATCGGACGGATCCCCCTCGCGACCTCCCGACGCGATGCGACGTCCGCCACCGCGGGCTGCGGCCGCCACCACGCCACGCCACGTCAGGATGAACGCCGGCGGCTGGCCCAAGCGACTGCGCCGATGCCGGCACCGGCCAGGAGCGCCACCGCCGACGGTTCCGGTATCACCACCATCTGCATCACCTGACCGCCGACGGCGGCGACCGTGGAGATCGTCACCGACTTCGCCGCGTCGTACTGGGCCAGCGTCTGGTAGTTCTGCCCGTTGTACGAGAACGTGCCGCTGTTGCTCTGGACGTAGTAGTTGAACGTCGCGCCCGTGATGCTCGACGCGAAATCCGCCTGGGTCGATGTGAAGAATCCACCCGTCAGCGTGCCGAGTTCCACCGCCGCTGGGGAGAAGTAGATGTTGACGGCGTTACCGCTCGAGAGCGACGAGGAGAACGGCGAGCCACCCGTGAGCTTGAGCACATCGTTGCCGCTGGTCTGGATCTGGGCGTAATCGGGATTGGCTTGGGTGAACTCGAACGCGAACGATCCTCCGGCCGAGGGATTCGCCGCCGCCGCCGCGAGGATGCCTGGCGACGAACCGCCGGGGCCGACGAGCCCCGCGCCGGCGATCGTGCCGGCCAGGACGGCCGTACCGCCCAGCGAGCTGCCGGCGTTCACCGTCGCGCCGGTGCCGATCGACCCCGTGAGCTGCACGACGCCGATCGTGGACGTGCCGCCGATTGCAAGGGTACCGGTGTAGTTCGAGGCACTCGACAGGGCGCCACCGTACATCGTGATCGCGTTGGCGACGTTGTACCCGCCAAGATTGAGCGTGCCGGACGAGACGTTCACCGGGCCGCTCCCGAAGGCTCCGACGTTGCCCGCCACGAGCGAGCCGCCGAGGAGCGACGTGCCGAGCGAGTAGGTGCTCGACGCCTGGAGCGTGAGCGATCCGGCCCCCGCCTTGATCAGGCCGCCGTTGCCGGTGCCCGTCGACGCCACGGGATTGGCGAAGGTCACGTTATTGCCGTTCGTATCGATCGCGCCGTTGCTGGCCGCCGTGAGCGTGAACCGGCTGGAGATGTCGTCGGTGACTCCTGGACCGTACTGGAGCGTGCCGCTGGACACACGGATCGTGCCGCTGGCGAGGGCACCGAGCGACGAGAAGCTCAAGACGCCCTGCTGAACGACCGTGCCGGCGGTCCAGGTGTTGCTCCCCGACCCCGGCGCCAGGGTCAGCGTGCCCAGGCCGCTCTTGTAGAACGTCGCGCTCGAGCCGCTGCCGAACGCGGTGGCGAAGGTGACGTTGTTGCCGTTCGTATTGATGGTGGCGCCGGCCCCAATCACCATCTGGATCTTCGCCGACACATCCTGCGTGTTGCCGGATGCGTACTGCAGGATGCCGGTGGATGAGAACTGGATCGTGCCCGAGTTCGTGAGGGCATTGGGGCCGAAGACCAACGTGCCCTGATTGACGTTCGTCAGACCCGTGAACGAGTTCGATCCCGACAGGTACCAGGTCGAGTTGCCCCCCTTCTTGATCGAGGTTTGGTTGGCCGGACTGTTGTCGACGATGGTGCCGGCGATCTCGCCGAATGAGCCCGCCGTGCCGGTCAGACTCAGGATCTTGGCGCCGGCCCCCGAGGCAGTGACTCCGCCGGTCAACGTGAGCGTGCCGGTCGTGCTCAGGTTGTTCAGCGTGGCTCCGTTGGTCGTGCCCTGGAGGTCGATCACCTTGTTCGTGGTCTCCCCGGGGCCGGTGTAGGTCAGCTGGTTGGTGGACGTGTTGCCGCTCGAGCCGATCTTGATCGTGGTGCCCGAACCAAGCGGGCTGGCCGAGCCGGCCGTGCCGATCTTCGCCGTGATGAGTTCGTAGGTCTGGCTGGTGGTATTGCCCTGCACGGAAACGCCGCCACTGAAGGTGCTGGCGGTGTTCGAGAGCGTGAGGGAACCCTTGCCCGAGCCGCCAAACACGACGTTCACCGGCGAACTGCCATCGGTGCCATCGGTGATCAGGCCACTCACGCTGTAGCTGCCAAGGAAGCTGCTTCCGCTGTTTTGATAGGAGATCGTCTTGGCTCCGCCGTTCGCGGCTGTCACGTTGCCGGACATGGTGAGCGTGGTGTCGGCCGTCGGGGCCACGGTGATCGTGGCGGTGCCGGTCGTGGCCGCGAGCACGATCGCCTTGTCGGTGGCGGTCGATCCACCCGTGTAGCGGATGCCGCTCGCGCTCGCGGGGCCACTACCCATCGTGATCGTGCCGCTCGTGCCGAGGACACTATTGGTTCCGGCGTTGCCGACGGCTGAGGTGCCGAGCAGAAGCGTGCCGCGCTGAACCCAGGTGCCGCCACTGAAGCTGTTGCTCGCGTTGAGGGACGTCGTGCCCGTGGCACCGCTGGCATAGTTCAGGGCGAGTTGACCCGTGCCGCTGATTGTGCCCGTCAGGGTAAACGGGTTGGACGCACTCGACTGAGAGACCGCCAGTTGCGTGGCGTCGATGATGAGGTTGTTACTGATCACGAGGTTCGGCCTGGTGTAACTACCCGATGGCTGGTTCACGGCCAGCGTGGCCGTGCCGCCGGCGACGGTGAAGTCGAGTGGGTTGCCGGAAATCGTGTATGTCGGGGCGGCGCCGGTCGCATTGCTGAGGCCGGTGTACGTGAGACCACTCAAGACGAACGTGCCTGTATCGTTGTTGGAGGTCACCTGGGCGCCCAAGTTTTGGTTTCCGGTGAACACCAGCGAGTTCGAGGAGGAACTCACCGGGGTAGACGACCAGTTGGTGCCGGCGGACCAGTTCGTCGATCCGGAGGCGGCCGTGTAGGTGTAGATCGCGGCCTCGCCGGGCGCCGCCGCAAAGGAGGCGATCACGAGGCCCCCCGCCATGAACCGCGAGGCGAGCCGGCGACTGAAACTCGATGCGCCATGGCACAACAGCGAAACGGGCATGTGTTCACCTCGAATAGAATGCAAAACCGGCCACGCGAGCGAGCGAGTGCGTTCCCCACGGAGCCCAGCACCTTGGCTGAGCCGACACCCCGCACTCTATGCCTCGCGACCGAGTCCGCAACGCCAGTTGGGGGAAATGTGACGAGTCGGGCACCAGCGGGGACGAATCGGGCGCCACCATCGGCCACCTGGCCAATGCGTCCAAGCCCGGAGGCTGCGACCCCCGTAGACCGCACGTAGACTTCGCGGATGTGCCCTGCGCTGACTCGGAGGTCTGGCGGGGGGGCGCGTTGAGGGGACCGTCCATGCTGGTGCCGTTCACGAGACCAGGGTGGCGAACACGACGCAGGTGCGGGCGCACGCCCGCCGGAGCGGCAACGCGTTGCCTCCAGCGCCTCCATCTGGAGCCCTGCGAGCGGCGTGCGCTACCGACATCGCTGCTGCCGCCCGTCGCCACCGACACCGGCTTGATGACGCCGCGTTACGCCATCCCGAACGCCGCATTCGTCCAGCAGAGCGGCGAGACCGTCACCACGATCAACGACACGTCGGGTTCCATCGCCACCGTTCAGGCCGCGATCACCGCGGCTCGTGCCGCCAACGCATCCCGGCTGATCGTCGTCAATCTCAAGCCCAACACGCGCTATGCGGTCACCACCGCGCCGCTCACGGTGGGGTCGAACGTCTGCCTCACGGGCAACGGCACCACGCTCGCGGCCGCCCCGACGGCCTCGGCGTCGAGCCTGGTGCGGATCGCCGCCGGCTCGAAGAACGTGTCAGTGAGCCGCCTGGCGCTCGACGGCGGTCTGGCGGGCCTCTACGGGCTCGAGGGTCCAGGGGTCAGCCG